>CDZL01022849.1_pt1 | contig 31314 bp, 29 predicted proteins | sample 557581 | NCBI WGS metagenome assembly CDZL01 (sample SAMEA3182063, study PRJEB8094) | gut metagenome | biome: human; feature: gut; material: Stool; isolation source: human stools | place: Canada | collected 2013-01-29 | reverse complement strand
TCTGCACCCACCCGGACGGGCATAACCACAGCGGCAATATCCATGTGCATATCGTCATCAACTCCCTGCGGATTTATGAAGTCCCGCTTCTGCCCTACATGGACAGACCAGCCGACACACGGGAGGGCTGCAAGCACCGCTGCACCAATGCCGCTATAGAATATTTCAAGAGCGAAGTCATGGAGATGTGCCACCGGGAGGGGCTTTACCAAATCGACCTCTTGAACGGCAGCAAGGAGCGGATAACGGAACGGGAATACTGGGCGGCAAAGAAAGGGCAGCTTGCCCTTGATAAAGAGAACGCCGCCAGAGAAGCCGCCGGACAGCCAACCAAGCCCACCAAGTTTGAAACGGACAAGGCGAAGCTGCGCCGGACGATACGGCAGGCACTTTCCCAAGCCGCCAGCTTTGACGAGTTTTCTTCCCTTTTGCTGCGGGAGGGTGTGACCGTCAAGGAAAGCCGGGGGCGGCTTTCCTACCTCACGCCGGACAGGACAAAGCCTATCACAGCCCGGAAGCTGGGGGACGATTTTGACAAGGCTGCTGTCCTTGCCCTGCTCACGCAGAACGCCCACAGAGCCGCCAAAAAGACCGTACCCATACCCGAATACCATACCGCTGAAACAAACCGCACAGAGCGAGGAAAAACGCAGAAAATCGCCCCGACAGGCAACATTCAGAGAATGGTTGACCGTGCGGCGAAGCGAGCCGAGGGAAAAGGTATCGGCTATGACCGTTGGGCGGCTGTCCACAATCTCAAACAGATGGCGGCTACCGTTGCCGCTATGGAGCAATACGGCTTTACCCCGGATGAACTGGACGCAGCCCTTGTGTCTGCCAATGCGGATTTACACAGCAGCACCGCCAAGCTGAAGCCCATTGAAACGGCTATCCGTGAGAAAAAGGACTTGCAGAAACAGGTGCTTGCCTATGCCAAGACAAGAGATGTGCGTGACGGATTGAAAAAGCAGAAAACCGATAAGGCACGCAAAGCCTACCGGGAAAAGCATGAAAGCGACTTTATCATAGCAGACGCAGCCGTAAGATATTTTCGGCAAAAAGGCATTACCAAGCTGCCCACCTATAAATCGTTGCAGGCTGAAATCGAGCAGCTTACCGCCGAGAAGAACGCCCTTTACAACGAGTACCGGGCAAATAAAGAGCGTGTCCGGGAGTTGCAGACCATGAAAAGCAATCTTTCCCAAATGCACCACGGCGAGCCGAGCCGACAGAAAAAGCATGAACAGGAGCGTTAAAAACCGCCCCGAAATGATACCGAAACCAAACAAAAACAGGGATATGCCCTTACCCCTATCCGCAATACTCCCCGACCTCAAAACAGGGCGTACAGGGCAAAAAATCCCCGAAAATGATACCGAGAAGATACAGTTTTCCCGCCCTATCCGTGATACCCACGGAAACGGCAGAAAGGAGCGTACCAATGCCACGCATGAGCAACAAACGGCGGCTTGAATGGAGCTTTTTCCTCAACCACCGAAACCGAATTACCTATAACGACCTTTGCCGGGGCTGCACCCACGATTGCAAGCAGAGTTTCCGAACCGTGATTATCCTCTGCCACCGGTATTACTCCAAGCGTTGGAAACCAAAGGAGGACACCGCCTATGGCAGATAACCGCAAATATTACTACCTCAAACTGAAAGAAAGCTATTTTGATGATGACGCTATCGTGCTGTTGGAGAGTATGCCGGACGGTATTCTCTATTCCAACATTCTCTTGAAACTGTACTTAAAATCGCTGAAAAACGGCGGCAAGTTGCAGCTTGACGAGAATATCCCTTACACAGCACAGATGATCGCCACTCTTACCCGTCAGCAGGTAGGCACGGTGGAACGGGCGTTAGGGATTTTTCAGCAGTTGGGGCTTGTGGAGCAGCTACACGGCGGCTTGCTCTACATGACCGATATTGAACTGATGATAGGGCAATCCTCTACCGAAGCGGAACGAAAACGGGCGGCAAGGCTTGCAAACAAGGCTTTGCCACCACCCCGGACAAACGGCGGACATTTGTCCGACATTCGTCCACCAGAGATAGAGATAAAGAAAGAGATAGATATAGAGATAGAAAAAGAGAGAGAGTTAGAAACGGGACAAGCCCCCGCCCGCAGCTATGGCAGATACAACAATGTTTTTCTTTCCGATACGGAACTGGACGAGCTGAAAGCGGAACTGCCCGACAAATGGGAGTATTATATTGACCGCTTATCTACTCATATAGCGTCCAAAGGAACGAAATACCGTAGCCATGCAGCCACGATATACAAGTGGGCGCAGGAGGACGAAGCCAAGAAACCGCCGAAAAAAGGCATACCCGATTACACCTTTAAGGAGGGCGAGAGTTTATGACTGAACTTTTTACCGATACCGTTTTGAATATGATGACTACTACCGCAGAGCCGGAGGACTACACGGGCGAGGACGGTCTGCTTTACTGCGGCAAGTGCCGCACGGCGAAAGAAGCCTACTTTCCCAAAGAAACCGCCGCATGGTTGGGGCATGACAAGCACCCGACAGAATGTGACTGCCAACGGGAGAAGCGTTTGGAATGTGAATCCGCCGAGGAACGCAGACGACACCTTGACACCGTTATGGAACTGAAACGCCGGGGCTTTACCGACCTCACCATGCAGGAATGGACTTTTGCACATGACAACGGCAAATGCCCGCAGATGAGCAAGGCACATTTATATGTGGAGCATTGGGAGCAGATGAGAGAAAACAACTATGGTCTGCTCTTGTGGGGTAAGGTAGGCACAGGAAAAAGCTATTTTGCCGGGTGCATTGCCAATGCCCTTATGGAACAGGAAATCTCCGTCCGCATGACAAACTTTTCTGCGATACTGAATGATTTAACTGCCAGCTTTGAGGGGCGAAACGAATATATCGAGCGTCTTTGCCGTTTCCCTCTGCTGATACTTGATGATTTTGGTATGGAGCGTGGCACAGAGTACGGTTTGGAACAGGTCTACAATGTAATTGACAGCCGATACCGCAGCCGAAAGCCGCTGATTGTCACCACCAATCTAAGCCTTACGGAACTGCAAAATCCACAGGACACCGCCCACGCCCGTATCTATGACCGAGTGCTTGAAATGTGTCTGCCTATCCTCTTTACAGGCGAGAACTTCCGAAAGGAAACGGCACAAGCCAAGCTCAATGGACTAAAAGAACTGTTGAAGTGAAAGGAGTTGCCTATGACAGAAAACAAACAGAATAACAATGACCGCACCGACCGCCGCCCGGACTGCGTGACGGAGATCCGCATGGGCAACACCGTGCTTGTTGTGTCCGGCTTTTTCAAGAAAGATACCACAGCCACCGCAGCCGACAAGATGATGAAAGTGCTTGAAGCGGAAACCGCAGCTACACACAAGCCAAGTTATACTGCATGACAAGCCTAATTCCAAAAAATCGTCATAATGACGGGCGATAAAGAAGCAAAATTCACATTTACCAGCTATACAGACAGCCGCCCCGTGTGATATAATTTCCTTACGGAATAGCGGGGCTGGCTGTCGGAAATGGAGGAAACCATGATTAGACAGACAACCCAAAACCTCATTACTGCCCTTTATCCGAGATTATCCCATGAAGATGAATTGCAGGGCGAGAGTAATTCCATCTCCAACCAGAAGCGTATTTTGGAAAGCTATGCAAAACAGAACGGCTTTACCAATCTCCAATGGTACACGGACGATGGGTACTCCGGTGCGAACTTCCAAAGACCCGGTTTTCAAGCCATGCTTGCGGATATTGAAGCCGGGAAAGTCGGAACGGTCATTGTCAAGGATATGTCGAGATTAGGGCGAAACTATCTCCAAGTGGGAATGTATACGGACATGATTTTCCCACAAAGGGGCGTTCGCTTTATCGCTATCAACGATGGAGTGGACAGCGCACAGGGCGACAATGATTTTGCCCCTCTGCGTAATATCTTCAACGAATGGATGGTGAGAGATACGAGCAAGAAAATCAAGGCAGTTTTCCGCAGCAAAGGCATGAGTGGCAAGCCTATCACAAGTCAGCCGGTCTATGGCTATCTCAAAGGCGAGGACGGACGCTTTATCGTGGACGAAGAAGCTGCCCCGGTCGTCAAGCAGATTTTCAGCTTGTGCCTTGCCGGGAACGGTCCGACCAAAATCGCCCGTATATTGACCGAGCAGCAAATCCCAACACCGGGTACATTGGAATACCGCAGGACAGGCAGCACACGCCGTTACTACCCCGATTATCCCTACAAGTGGGCGACCAACACGATTGTCCATATCCTTGAACGCAAGGAATATCTGGGGCATACGGTAAACTTCAAGACCGAGAAAGTGTCCTACAAGGTCAAATCAAGCGTGGAAAATCCCGAAGAAAAACAGGTCATTTTCGAGAATACCCATGAGCCAATCATTGACCTTGCCACATGGGAGCGTGTGCAGGAATTACGCAAGCAGCGCAAGCGTCCAAACCGCTATGATGAAGTCGGTCTGTTCTCCGGCTTGCTGTTCTGCGCCGATTGTGGGAGCGTCCTCTATCAGCAGAGATACGAGAACAAAACCCGAAAACAGGATTGCTACATCTGCGGCAACTACAAGAAGCGTACCCACGATTGCACCGCACATTTTATCCGCACCGACCTTTTGACTGCGGGTGTGACCGCCAATCTGCGGAAAGTGACAAGCTATGCAGCCAAGCATGAAAAGCAGTTTATGAAGCTGCTGATCGAGCAGAACGAGGACGGCGGCAAACGCCGCAACGCTGCCAAGCGAAAGGAACTGGACGCAGCCGAAAAGCGGATTGCGGAGCTGTCCGCTATCTTCAAGCGGCTTTATGAGGACAGTGTGACCGGGCGTATTTCTGATGAACGCTTTGCGGAACTTTCCGCAGACTATGAAGCCGAACAGAAACAGGTCAAGAGCCGTGCCGCCGAACTGCAAGCGGAACTGGTAAAGGCACAGGAAGCCACGGTTAATGCGGAAAAGTTTATGAAAGTTGTCCGCAAGTACACCAGCTTTGAGGAATTGACCCATACCCTGCTGCGGGAGTTTATTGAAAAAATCGTTGTCCATGAGTGCAGCTATGACGAGAACGGCACACGCAGACAGGACATTGATATTTATTACAGCTTTGTCGGCAAGGTAGAACTTCCCGACGAATAATGCCCGACCTATCCGACACAGTAGCTAAGTGCCGGATGGGAACGGCAAAAAAATTTTACACTTCTATTGCTTCTTTATCACACACAAGCAAAAAGTCAGGGTATGAAGCAGTTTATGGCTAATTAGAGGGAACAAAAAACGAAAGGAAAAGCACAATCCAGACGGTATCAGCGGCAGGCTACAAGAATAAATTGTGATTTCACAAGATTGGTGTTATAATAAGAGAAAAGTTCCTGCCGGGGCAACCGCCCCGGTGGTATGGATAGAAAGGCAGGAAAACAATATGCACATCAGCTATAAACCACTCTGGCACACACTGTTAGAGCGTGATATGAGAAAAGAGGATTTAAGGCTTGCTGCTGGTATGACAACAAATATGATTGCCAACATGAGCAAAGAGGGAAAGCACATCAGCATGGATACATTAGCCCGTATCTGTGAAACTCTGAATTGTGAGATTACTGATGTGATTGAGTTAGTACCAGACGAGCCTGCTTCCACAGGAGGTAAGGAACATGAGCGAATTGAAACCAAGAATAACGGAAAACGGAATTGATTATATCCTTGTCGGAGATTACTACATTCCAGGCTTGAAACTGCCGGAGGAACACCGCCCTATCGGAAAGTACGGACGAATGCACCGGGAATATTTAAGAGAAGTCCACCCAGCCAGATTGAATACATTGATACTGACCGGAGAATTGTTGACATATCTTGCAGACCTGAATGAACAGGCACAAAAACGGTTAGACACTATCATGGAGCAGATGAAAGCTACCGAGGGCGTGACAGAGGAATTGAAGTGTACCCGACAAATGGAATGGGTGCAGCGTTGCAATAACATTCACAACAGGGCAGAAGAAATTGTTTTGTATGAGATGATTTATTCATAACGGGAGCAATTAAATCGGAGGTATATAAGATGATTGAAATTGTATTTGGTGAAAGTGCCTGTGGAAGTTTGAAAATTGCCCAAACTTACGGCAAGGGAAAGTATAGAGGAAGTGCTGTTTCAATATTTATGAGGCACGAAGACGGGAGTGTTCCATCTTCAGATGAAATGAAAAAGGCGCAGCTTCAAGCACAGGAACAAGAACGCATTGCTTGGGAGAATGCTATTCCATTGGGAGGCAAGAGCAGTGATGTTTATTGTTTTGATATGGTTCTTAGTGTGGGAGATATTTCTGATAATGGAATTGGCGAACAGCGGAAAAATATTTTCAAGAAAATGCTGTCTGTCTGCTTTGTAGAGGATTTAGATTATCAGGTTGAAGAAAAAATACAGAAAATTAAAACTACATTGACCTCAGTGATTGAACGATATGTAGCTGGGGAAGAAATTCGCATTTGGTATAGCTATAATCCAGATGAGCTTTGTGGTATGTATTGGCTTATGAAACAACTTCAACCATTAAACTGCCAGACAACAATTTATTTGGTTAAGTTACCTACATGGGAATATGGAAAAGAAAATACTATGACATCCAAAATAGCATGGGGCGAGGTGTCTCCTGGCGAATGGGGAAACTATATAACTCTACAAGAGAAAGCTAATCCTGTATTTCTTTCAGCTTGTACTATGAAATGGAATCAACTTCAAAATGAAAATGCACCTTTGCGTGCAATGTTAAATGGTAAATTGCAAAGCGTTTCAGAAGATATATATGATAGTTTCATTCTTCGTGAAATTGCGGAACAGCCAGAGCAATTCAAAATGGCTATTGTCATAGGTAATGTTTTAGGAAAATATCAACTTGGAATTAGTGATGTATGGATTTCCAATCGCATTGATAAAATGCTTGAAGATGGTGTGTTGGAAATTATACAGGACGCACCAAAGGGAGAAACAAATTATCGCCGAATATTAAGAAAACGAATGAAATAATAACCACAGCACAAACCGCTGCTACATGGAAGCCAACACAACCATGCAACAGCGGTTTTTTGTTACCGTTTTTTCCTCTGGCTGATAGGCGTTCCCATTTTCTTTGATTTTTGGAGAATCCGAATCAGCCAGCGAAATTCTTCTTCCGATAAATTTTTGTAGTTGATACCGAGCTGCTTGCAGTAAAGCATTGCCAGTTTTTCCAAACGGCTGCCCTTGAAATTTTCGACCGCTTCCAGATTTTCTTTCAGTTCATCGGCAACGGTGGTCTGGGGCGCACTCTCACTGTCCTTTTTGTGGGTTTCCCGAATATCCCGGATAATCAGGTTGAGGTCATCCAGAACCATGTGGCTGAAATACTCATCATCGCTGATATGGGCAGCTTGCAGCACCTTCAAATGCGGGTCATCTTCGCCGGGGCGATACCGTTCAATGATTTCATGCCGGACGGTATCAACAAGGGCATTGAGGTTTTGGATTTGCATGGTAGCAATCCCGTCCACATAAATCTCAATATCCGCAAGAAACTTGATAAAGTCCTTATGGGTGGCAAGTTCGCAGAGCAGACGGTTGTTAATCCGACCGCTTTTCAGAAGTGCAACCATCTCATCATTCAAATGCAGCTCCGTCAATGGTGTGTTGATCTGCTCCCGGTTTTCTGTCCGGCACAGCAGATAATCAACGGAAACCCCATAGAAGTCTGCCAGCGTGATAAGGTTGCCATGATTGATTTCCTTAAAATCTTCTTTTTCATAACTTCCAAGAGCTGATTTGGAAATGCCCGTCAGCTTTGATAGTTCTTCCAGATTTAAGCCTTTGTCCTTGCGGAGTTCCCAAAGGCGTTCCTGTATGCTTGTTGCTCCTTTCATGGGTGCACGCTCCCTTCCAACGGTTTCATTGCTGCCGCTTATCTGGATTATATCACACTTTCCGTAATCGTGGAAAGTTCTGATTTTTACCCTTAATTCCTACTTTGTGGACATACGGCACAGGGCACAAAAATGTTCTATGATACAGGTAGTTCATCGATGGATTATTCCAATCGAATGACCAGCCTGTGTGGGATATGCTTCCCCGGCGATGTAGCGCCATGACTTTTAGCAGGGATGTGGAGGAACCCTGACCGAAACGAGCGTACCAAAGGGAGCGATACGCCGCTGTGAGATTCAGGGGAGGAACGACACCGGGGAGAACTGGCGAACTGACACCGAAATGATACCGAAACACGACAATCTGATAGGGGGACAGTCTACCCTATCGCTGATACTTCGGGAGATTTTAAGCGGCTCTATGGCTGTAATTTTGCCGAAAATCGCCCCGAAACCATACACTAAAACGGGAGGAAGCGCAATATGCCGAGAATGAGCAAAAAGAGGAAGCATGAGCTTTCCTTTTACCTCAATGACCGGGGGCGTGTCACTTACAACGAATTATGCCGGAAATGCCAGCATGGGTGCAAGCAGAGCTTCCGGGCGGTTGTGGTTGACTGCCCCCGTTATTTATCCAAACGAGCAAAGAAAAAGGAGGAACACACCGAATGAATTTTGAATTTATGACGATAGACACACCACTGCCGCCCTGTATGCCCTTTCCCAGAGCGTTGACGGGATTTCCAGTCAGCAGCACCGCAAAGATCATGTACTGCCGGATGCTGGATGCTATGCTCTCCAACGGGCAGGAGGACGAGAACGGAATCTTGTTTGTCTGCTTCCCTGTCACAGCTATTGCCGCTGTCCTGTCCCGCAGCCCCATGACGGTCAAGCGTTCTCTGAATGAACTGGAAACTGTCGGACTTATCATGCGGGTGCGTCAGGGTGTGGGAGAACCAAACAGGATTTATGTGCTGATACCGGGAAAGGAGGACGCTGCCCTTGCCTGATACCTCAAAACTGGAAAAGCTCAACCGGGAGTTGGAAAAAAGCGAAAAGAAACTGCGGAAAGCCATCAATGATGAAAAGGCATTGCAGCACCAGTTGAAGCAGCTTACCCGAAAGGAACGGACGCACCGGCTCTGTACCCGTGGCGGTATGCTGGAAAGTTTTCTGCAAGAGCCGGAACGCCTGACAGATGATGATGTCATGCTGTTGTTGAAACTCATTTTTCACAGGCAGGACACGCAGGAACTATTGAAAAAACTGCTGAAACGGGAGAAGCCGGAAAACCCGGAAAACCCTTAGTTTACTAAGGGCGCAATTATACACCACTCGGAGGATGGTGCATTGCGTTCTCCGAAGGCTCCTCGCCGGAGGGCTGTGATTTTCCGCAGTCATGGTCTGCTCCAAATCAAACAGGGGACGCTACACTTCCCCTGCGCTGGCTGCCGCCAGCTACCCTTTTGTGGACTTGCCATCTGGGAACACCTTGCCTTGCAAGCTGTTCCCAGCCGACAAGTTTAAACAATCTTAATAACATCACGCTATATTTCGATACGGTGTTGATGTATAATGAGATTATAAAACATTTATGATTTAGAAAAGAGGGCTAAGTATGCACAGAATATATAGTGCACTTATTGACATCGTAGCGGCTGCTATCTTTATTGTTCCACTACTGGCTTTATATGGGAAAATTTCTCTTCGCAGCTTGAAGCAAACGCTTATATATATTGTGTTTGCGTTTTATCTTGTGGCAGTTTTATCTCTTGTTGGTTTTCCAAGTGTGTTATCTTTGAATTTAGATTTTACAATCAATATCATTCCGTTAGTCGATATGATTTCTGATTTTGTAAATGCTTGTTTAAATGTTCTTTTGTTTGTGCCATTAGGCTTTTTATTGCCTATGTTATGGAAAAAATACAAGGCAATAAAAAACACAATGTTATTTGCAATGTGCATGACTATTGCAATAGAGATTTCACAACTCTTTACTTTTAGGACAACCGACATTAACGATATAATTACAAATATGGTAGGTACATTAGGTGGTTATTTCATTGCCAAGCGGATTACAAAAAATTTTACACAGTATCCAGAATTAAATGCAGAAAATAAAGACTTGTATATTATCTGCGGAACAGTAATGTTAATAATGTTTTTACTACAGCCATTCACTGCATCCTTACTATGGGAGCTGATTTTGTGATTTACAAGTTCGAAATGCTCCCTAAATTTCTTAATAACTAAATACCAGCCGCCCCCAGCGGCACACCAGGCAGGAAATCTGAAAAAGGTCTCCTGCTTTTTTTCTGCCCAAAATCGGAAAGGAGGAACACAAAATGCCCTGTCCACACAATCAAATCTCTATTGTACAGCGCAGCAATCGCCAGTCTGCTGTTGCCGCCGCTGCCTACCAAAGCGGCGAAAAGCTGTTCTGCGAATACGACCAAGAAATAAAGCACTACCCGGAAAAGCGTGGTATCGTCCACAACGAAATCATGCTTCCGGCAAACGCCCCGCAGGAGTACGCAGACCGCAACACTCTCTGGAACGCCGCCGAAGCGGTGGAAAAACAATGGAACTCCCAGCTTGCAAGGCGGTGGGTGCTTACCATCCCAAGAGAGATACCGCCTGACCAGTACGCTGTCCTTGTCCGGGAGTTTTGTCAGCAGCAGTTTGTTTCCAAAGGCATGATCGTTGACTTTGCCATCCATGACCCCTATCCTCCGGGACATAATCCACACGCCCATGTCTTGCTCACTATGAGGGCAATGGACGAACATGGGAAATGGCTTCCCAAGAGCCGCAAGGTTTATGACCTTGATGAAAACGGGGAACGGATTAAGCTGCCATCCGGCAGGTGGAAAAGCCACAAGGAGGATACGGTTGACTGGAACGACCAGAAGTATTGTGAAATCTGGCGGCATGAATGGGAAGTCATCCAGAACCGCTATCTGGAAGCCAATGACCGCCCGGAGCGTGTGGACTTGCGTTCCTATGCCAGACAGGGGCTTGATATTGTCCCTACTGTCCATGAGGGGGCTGCTGTCCGGCAGATGGAAAAGCGTGGTATCCAGACGAATATCGGCAACCTGAACCGGGAAATCAGAGCCGCCAACCGCCTGATGAAGTCCATCCGGCAGCTTATCCAAAACCTCAAAGGCTGGATTACCGAGCTGGGAGAAAAACGGAAAGAGCTGCTTGCACAAAAGGCAGCGGAGGAAGCGACACTTCTTCCCAATCTGCTGATGAAGTATATGGAGATACGAAAGGAAGAAAGGAAGGACTGGACAAGGGCTGGACAGAACCGTGGGACTTCACAGGACTTAAAGGCAGTCAGCGAAGCCCTGTCCTATCTCCGGCAAAAGGGGCTTTCCACTGTGGAGGATTTAGAAGCATTTCTGGAAGCGTCCGGGAAATCAGCCGCCGATTACCGCAATCAGATGAAGCCCAAGGAAGCCCGCAGCAAAGTGATTGACGGGATTCTTGCCAGCCGGACAGACTGCAAGGAATGTGAGCCTGTCTATGAGAAGTACCGGAAGATATTTTTTAAGAAAACAAAGGAGAAATTCAAACAGGAACACCCGGAGGTTGCCCGGTATGAGAAAGCCGCCGCCTACCTTGCCAAGCACCCGGACGATAAGGACAGCACCCAAAAGGAGCTGCAAGAGGAACAGGAAAAACTTGTTGGCGAAATCGCAGGGCTGAAAGAACCTTTAACCGAGGTACAGGAGGATTTGAAGAAGTTGCGGGACATCCGCTACTGGGTACGGAAAGCCACCCCCGGCACAGAGGAAAGCAAAGAGCCGCCCAAGAAGCAGCCTATCAAAGAAGTCTTGCAGGATAAGGCAGACGAGAAAAAGGCTCAAAGAACTGCCCCGGCACAGGCGAAACACAGACAACAGGATATGGAACTTTAACAGGCACTTGCCATTTTCAATCAGAGAATGTCAGGTGCTTTTCTTATTTTCAAGGAGGGATAGATTTGAATGTATTTGAAGCTGTGAAGCAGTCCGTCACAACAAGACAGGCTGCGGAGCATTATGGAATCCATGTAGGTCGGAACGGGATGGCTTGCTGCCCGTTCCATAACGATAAAACCCCAAGCATGAAGCTGGATCGGCGTTACCACTGCTTCGGCTGCGGTGCTGATGGGGATGTGATTGATTTTGCCGCCGCCCTGTATGGGCTGGGAAAGAAAGAAGCCGCCGTACAACTGGCACAGGACTTTGGGCTTTCCTATGAGGACTGGAAGCCGCCGGGAAAGGCAAAAAAGCCCAAGCCCCGGCAGAAATCCCCGGAGGAACAGTTTCAGGAAGCAAAGAACCGCTGCTTCCGTATCCTTGCCGATTATCTTCACTTGCTTATGGCATGGAGAAAAGACTACGCCCCGCACTCCCCGGAAGAAGCCTTTCATCCCCGGTTTGTGGAAGCCTTACAGAAGCAAGCCCAAGTGGAATATCTGCTGGATGTGCTGCTGTTTGGGGAGACGGAGGAAAAAGCGGCTTTGATTACGGACTACGGAAAGGATGTGATACAGCTTGAACAGCGAATGGCAGAGCTTGCAGCCGCAGACGCAGCAAGAACTAAAAAACACCATGAACGCCATGCAGCCACCCCAGAGCATTGAGGAAATCAAGGCGGGGCTGGAAACTACCGAGAAAGGCGGTGTCCGTCAGAGCATACGGAACTGCCTGACCGTATTCCAGCGTGACCCGCTGCTTTCCGGGGCTATCGCATACAACATCCTGACTGACCGCAAGGACATCATAAAGCCCATCGGCTTCCACAGGGAAAGCACCGCCTTAAACGATACGGATATGAAGTATCTGCTTCTCTATCTGGAAGAAACCTACGGGCTTACCAATGAGAAAAAGATTGATAACGCCATCGGGATTGTGGCGAATGAAAACAAGTACCATCCCATCCGGGACTATCTCAATACCCTTGTGTGGGACGGGACAGAGCGAATCCGTTTCTGCCTGCGGCACTTTCTGGGGGCTGACGCAGACGATTACACCTATGAAGCGTTGAAGCTGTTCCTGCTGGGTGCAATCTCACGAGCCTTTCAGCCGGGGTGCAAGTTTGAAATCATGCTCTGTTTGGTGGGCGGTCAGGGGGCTGGAAAGTCCACCTTCTTCCGTCTGCTGGCAGTCCGGGACGAGTGGTTCTCCGATGATTTGCGGAAGCTGGACGATGACAATGTGTACCGCAAGCTGCAAGGTCACTGGATTATTGAAATGTCGGAAATGATGGCAACCGCCAACGCCAAGAGCATTGAGGAAATCAAGTCATTTTTAAGCCGGCAGAAAGAGGTTTACAAGATACCCTATGAAACCCATCCGGCAGACCGCCCCCGTCAGTGCGTGTTTGGCGGCACTTCCAATGCCCTTGACTTCCTGCCCCTTGACCGTTCCGGCAACCGCCGCTTTATCCCGGTCATGGTATACCCGGAGCAAGCCGAGGTTCACATTTTGGAGGATGAAGCCGCTTCCAGAGCCTATATCGGGCAGATGTGGGCGGAAGCGATGGAGATTTACCGAAGCGGCAGGTTCAAGTTGGCTTTCAGCCCCGCCATGCAGCGGTATCTCAAAGAACACCAGCGGGATTTTATGCCGGAGGACACCAAAGCCGGGATGATACAGGCGTATCTTGATAAGTACACCGGGAGCATGGTCTGTTCCAAGCAGCTCTACAAGGAAGCCTTGAACCATGCCTTTGACGAGCCGAAGCAATGGGAAATCCGGGAAATCAACGAGATTATGAACCAGTGCATTTCCGGCTGGCGGTACTTCCCGAACCCAAGAATGTTTTCCGAATATGGCAGACAAAAGGGCTGGGAGCGTGAAAACCCGGCAACGGACTCCGGCAACCCGTCTGAAAAAACGATGGACGGTTTTGTGGAGGTCACAGAACAGATGGAGCTTCCATTCTGAAAATGACAGCCCGTTGCATCCCCTGTTGCTATCCCGTTGCCGAGCCGGTTGCCGGGGAAAACCCCATAACTGCGGGCTTTTCTCCCTTATAACAACCAAAACAACAGAAAAATAAAAGAAAAGTATAAATAGTAATCATCGCCAGATTGAGATTGTTTGCAAGGTCTTTTGAAGCCCGTTGCCGGACTTCGTTGCCGACACCCTCTGTCTGGCTATTTTCATGTATGGAGGACAACTGCCTATGGCAAAAAACAAAACAGAGATTCATGTGACTACTGTGTTTGACGGGGAGCTTGACGCAACCGATGTGTTCGTCAGCCTGATTTCCCAGAAATACGGAAAGACAAATACAAAAGAATATCTTGCTAAAAAGAAAGATATAAGCTATAATGAAGATGAGGTTCAAAAGAGCCAGATACCGTCTGGATTGTGTGGGTAAATGGCTATGATGAACGAAATGGAATACAGAACAATCGGAAAGGCACTTGCCGGGGGCTATCGTGCAGCGGTCTATTGCAGGCTGTCAAAGGACGATGACCTGCAAGGCGAAAGTGCCAGTATCGCAAACCAGCGTGATATGCTGGAAAAATACTGCGAAAAGCAGGGATGGGAGGTTGTGGCAGTCTATCAGGACGATGGCTTCACAGGTCTTAACATGGAGCGTCCTGATTTACAGAGAATGTTGAGAGCCATTGAGCGCAGGCAGATCAACCTTGTCATCACGAAAGACCTCAGCCGACTGGGGCGTAACTATCTGCAAACCGGGCATTTGATTGAGGACTTTTTCCCAAGAAACGGTGTCCGCTATATTGCCATGAATGACGGTATCGACACCCTGCGGGATAACAACGATATTGCCCCGTTCAAGAATATCCTGAACGAGATGTACAGCAAGGATATTTCCAAGAAAGTCCATTCCTCTTATCTTCTGAAAGCGCAGAAAGGACAGTTTACCGGGTGTCTTGCCCCGTTTGGGTATCGGAAAGACCCGGAGGACAAAAACCATCTGCTCATTGACGAGGAAACCGCCCCGATTGTGCGGCTGATTTTCGGATATGCCCTGAACGGTCATGGTCCGAACTATATCCGCAGACGGCTGGAGGAAGAAAAAATCCCCTGCCCCACATGGTGGAACCGGGAACGGGGGCTTCGCAATACCCGCACCAAATGGGAAAAGAAAGACCCGGAAAACGGGCGGTATATGTGGGACTTCTCCGTTATCAAAGACCTTTTGATGAATCCCGTCTACACCGGGGCGATTGCTTCCCAGAAAAAGGACTACCGTTTCAAAATCGGCACGATTGGGGAAAAGAAGCCGGAGGACTGGATTGTGGTGGAGGGGCAGCATGAACCGCTGATTGATCGCATGAGCTTTGACATTGTGCAGAACAAGCTGAAATCCCGCCAGCGTCCGGGGCAGACTAATGAAATCAGCCTGTTTGCCGGACTGTTAAAATGCGGCGAGTGTGGGAAGTCGCTGACGGTACGCTACACAAACGCAAAACATCCCCAGCAGATTTATTCCTGCAAGACCTACAATGCCTTTGGAAAGAACCACTGCACCCAGCACCGGATTGACTATGACACCCTTTACAGCCATGTGCTGCGGAAAATCCGGGAATGTGCCAGAGCTGCCCTGATGGACGGGGAAGCGGTTGCTGACCGCCTGACCAATACCTGTGAAGCCGAGCAGCGGGAACAGCGGGAAGCAATGGAACGCTCCCTTACAAGGGACGAGGAACGGATTGAGGTTCTGGACAAAATGGTCATGCGGCTTTATGAGGATATGATTGCAGGGCGTATCAGTGAGCAGAATTTCAACACCATGCTGGAAAAGACACAGACCGAGCAGACGGAGCTTAAAGCAAAAGTGTCCGAGGGCAGAAAGCGGCTGTCCGATGAAGTCCAGCTTGCCAATGACGCAAAACAATGGGTGGAAGCCATTCAGGAATACGCCAACATCACAGAGCTGGACGCAGCCATCCTCAACCGCTTAATCAAAGAAATCGTCGTGCATGAGCGCATTGACGAAGATAAAACAAGACACATTTCTATCGAAATTCATTTTAATCTCAAACCCATCCCGGAGGTGGAACAGGTCACTGCCTGACCTGTCCCGCCGGGACGATTCTCTTAAAAACACCATATAGATTTTTTGTACGCCGCCGCCCGCCATCGAGCAGAGTTTTACACCTAATTGGGGATAAAACAGCTCATGGCTGGCGGCGGTGTTGCCCTGATTGGCATCACCCTGATCCCCCTGCTGAGCGGTCTTTTCGGCTAATCTTTTCCGGGCGGCGATTGCCGCCCCGTACATATTTACTTGCAAGCATTTCCAGCCCCTCCGTGGCAAACGGATTTATTATTATAAAGGAAGCGCATTGCAAAACGAATATTCACTGTTACCTGAAAGGAAGGCGATTTTTATGCAGATTTTGACTCACCTTATTTTTTTGCTCAACCTGCTCAAGACCCTGATCAACCATTTTTCTTGATGGGTGGTGGCGCTGAGTGGAAACCGTTCTCAAAGCAATCTCAGATTGGATAAAGTCGCTGCTGACAGCGGCGATCATGTCCAATCTCTCCGGCCTGTTCGATGATGTGAACACCCAAGTGGGCAGTATCGCCCAGCAGGTGGGCACCAAACCATCCAGTTTTGAACCGCGCGTTTTCGCTATGATCGAGGCGTTGTCACGCAATGTGGTGCTGCCCATTGCTGGCGTAATTTTGACCTTTATTGCCTGTTATGAGCTGATCGAGATAATCACCCAGCACAACAACATGGCACAATTTGAACCTGCGTTGCTGATGAAATGGATCTTCAAGACTGCCATTTCGGTGTGGATGATCTCCAACACCTTCGACATCATCATGGCAGTGTTCGATGTGACGCAGCAGGTGGTGGCAAATTCCAGCGGCATTATTTCTGGCAACACGCGGGTGAACGACATCGGGCTTTCCATGCTGCAATCCAGCATGATGCAGATGGACGTTGGCCCTTTGTTCGGGCTGTTCTTGCAGTCCTTCTTCATCGGCATCACCATGCGCATCCTGTCCATCGTGATTTTTGTCATCGTCTACGGAAGAATGATTGAAATCTACTGCATGGTAAGCCTTGCGCCCATCCCCATGGCAACATGGGGCAACCACGAGCAATCCCATGTGGGACAGAACTATCTTCGTTCTCTGTTTGCGCTGGGATTTCAGGGCTTCCTGATCCTGATCTGCGTGGCGATCTATGCCGTTCTGCTTCAGAATGTTGCCATATCCGGGGATGCCATCAACTCGATCTGGAGCATCGTGGGGTACACGGTGCTGCTGTGCTTTACGCTGTTCAAGACTGGTTCCGTCGCCCGGAGTATTCTGGGCGCACACTAAGGAGGTGGGATTTTGGCAGCTTATATTTCCGTGCCGCGCGATTTCAGCAAGGTGAAGTCCAAAGTAGCCTTCAACCTGACCGCCCGGCAGCTTATCTGTTTTGGTGCAGCGGCAGTCGTAGGCGTGCCGCTGTTCTTTGTTCTGCGGGACACCGCTGGCAATTCCGGTGCTACCCTCGGCATGATGGCGGTGATGCTGCCCATGTTTTTTCTGGCCATGTACCAGAAGAACGGTCAGCCGGCTGAAAAGATCCTGCGGTACTACCTTCAGGCGCGTTTTGTTCGTCCGAAGGTGCGTCCGTACCAGACTCACAATTACTATGCACTGCTCATGAAGGGAGATGACGCCCATGATTCTGTTTCTGAAAAAGAATAAGGACGGCAAAAAGCCACCCAAGTCCACGGTACCCTGCACGGCACAGGAGAGCATCCCGTTCCAGCGGATGTTTGAGGACGGCACCTGCCGTGTCCGTCCCGGCTACTACACCCGCACCATCCAGTATCAGGACATCAATTACCAGTTGGCGCAACAGGAGGACAAGACCGCCATCTTTGAGGAATGGTGCTCTTTTCTCAACTTTTTCGACAGCTCTATCCACTTTGAACTGTCCTTTGTGAATACCGCCACCGATTCGGCAGACTTTGAAAAGTCCATCCGCATCCCGTACCAGCAGGATGGCTTTGACGATGTGCGCGCCGAGTACAGCCAGATGTTGCGGCAGCAGCTTTCCAAGGGCAACAACGGTCTGACCAAGACCAAATTCCTGACCTATGGCATCGAGGGCGACAGTATGGCGCAGGTCAAACCCCGGTTGGAGCACATCCAGAACGACCTGATGAACAATTTCCACAGGCTGGGCGTTCTGGCAAAGCCGCTGGACGGTACGGAGCGTCTGCGGCTGATGCACGGGATGCTGAACATGGACGGTGCCAACAAGTTCTACTTCAACTGGAAAGACCTTGTGCCCAGCGGTCTGTCCGTAAAGGATGCCATTGCCCCCACTGCGCTGGCGTTTAAGAACAGCCGTACCTTTCAGATGGGCGGCATTTTCGGGGCGGTCAGCTTCCTGAACATCACAGCCTCCGACCTGAGCGACCAGTTGCTGAAGGATTTTCTGGACATGGATTCCAGCCAAATCGTTACCATGCACATCCAGTCTGTTGACCAGAACAAGGCCATCAAAACCATCAAGCACACCATCACCGAACTCGACCGCAGCAAGATCGAGGAGCAGAAAAAAGCTGTCCGCGCCGGATACGACATCGACGTGCTGCCGTCTGATTTGGCGACTTATGGCAGGGATGCAAAAGCCCTGCTGAAAGAATTACAGTCGCAAAATGAGCGTATGTTCCTTGTCACTTTTCTGGTGCTGAACACCGGCAAAACCGAGCAGGAACTGGAAACCAACGTGTTTCAGGCGGTCAGCATTGCGCAGAAGCACAACTGCGAACTGTGCCGTCTTGACTTCCAGCAGGAGCAGGGGCTGATGAGCAGCCTGCCACTGGCAGACTGCCAAATCGAGATCCAGCGGGGTCTTACCACCAGCAGCACGGCAATCTTTGTGCCGTTTACCACACAGGAGTTGTTCGACAACGGTAAGGAAAGCCTGTATTATGGCTTGAACGCCCTGTCCAACAACCTGATCATGGTCGACCGCAAAAAGCTGAAGAACCCCAACGGTCTGATTCTGGGCACTCCCGGTTCCGGCAAAAGTTTCTCGGCAAAGCGTGAGATCACCAACGCATTTCTGGTGACGGACGATGATATTATCATCTGCGACCCAGAATGTGAGTACGCTCCGCTGGTGGAGCGTCTGCATGGGCAGGTCATCCACATCAGCCCTGCCAGCACCCAGTATATCAACCCGATGGACATCAATAGCAACTACTCGGAAGAGGACAACCCGTTGGCTTTGAAAGCCGACTTTGTGCTGTCCCTGTGCGAACTGGTGGTGGGCGGTAAAGAGGGCTTGCAGCCGGTGGAAAAGACGGTCATTGACCGCTGCGTCCATGTGATCTATCGCAAGTATTTCGAGAATCCCACCCCAGAAAATATGCCGCTGTTGGAAGATCTGTACAACGCCCTGCTGACGCAAGATGAACCGGAAGCCCGCCATGTGGCGGCTGCGCTGGAAATCTACGTCAAGGGCAGTTTGAACATTTTTAACCACCACACCAACGTGGATATCAATAACCGCATCGTCTGTTTTGACATCAAGCAGCTTGGCAAGCAGTTGAAGAAACTCGGTATGCTTATCGTGCAGGATGCCGTGTGGGGGCGTGTGACCGCCAACCGTGAAGCCGGAAAATCCACGCGATACTACGTCGATGAGTTTCACCTTTTGCTGAAGGAGGAACAGACCGCAGCATATTCCGTGGAGATCTGGAAGCGCTTCCGCAAATGGGGCGGCATTCCGACAGGATTAACACAGAATGTGAAGGACCTTCTGACAAGTCCCGAAGTATCGAACATTTTCGAGAACTCGGACTTTGTGTATATGCTCAATCAGGCGAACGGCGATAGACAAATTCTCGCAAAGCAGCTCAATATTTCGCCCCATCAGCTTTCCTATGTGACCCACTCCGGCGAGGGCGAAGGTCTGCTGTTTTTCGGTAACGTGATCCTGCCCTTTGTTGACCACTTCCCGAAAGACCTTGAACTCTACCGCATCCTTACGACCCGCCTTTCCGAAGTTGCGGAGGCGCAAAAGCATGAGTGAGAAACAGCCAAAGCTGAAATTCGAGGAGGAAAAGGAGCGCACGGCTACACGCTCCCCTCCGAAAAAGTCCAAAGTGGAGCAGTCGGTGCCCCAAAAGCAGAAACTGAAACAGGATGCAGACAAGGCAGCAGAAAAGGCACAGCACCTGCGTTTCGGTAAGGCCGAGATTACCCCGGATGAAGCATCCCGCATGACAAAGCAGCAGAAACGTGCTATGTATGCCGCCGCTGCCGCCCGGTCTGCGGTGCATCGGGAGATTGACCAGTACGAGGACGATAATGTGGGCATGCAGGCTTTAAGCGAGGGCGAAAAAGCCGCTGAGACTGCCCACGATATTTCCAAGAGCAGATACGCCAGAAAACTGAAAAAGAAAGCCAAGATGCAGGGCAAGAAGGGTGCCAAAACCGCAAAATCTTCCCCGCAGAAGCCGACTGCGGCACAAGATGCAGGCGCATCCTGCACCGGCGAGGGCGGCTCCAACTGGCTCTCCCGATGGCGGCAGAAACAGGACATCCGGCAGAGCTACTATGCCGCCGCCCATTCGGGCACAGCGGCGCAGACCGCAGGCGGCAAGGCGGTATCCAATGGCACCACTGCTGCGAAGTCCGGCATGGAGCAGGTCATCGACAAAGGAAGATCGGTGGTCAGCACCGCAGTCAACGGCATTGCCAATTTTGCAAAGAGCAACGCGCACGTTCTTTTGATCGTGGGCGTTTTTCTTTTGCTCCTGATGCTGGTCATGTCAGCGTTTTCGTCCTGTTCCATTCTGTTTTCCGGCACCACGCAGGTATCCGGTCAGACCATTTACACCGCAGAGGACCGGGACATCCGGGGAGCCGAAACCGACTACAAGAAGCTGGAAAAGGAACTGGACAAAAAGATCAAGCGCACCCCCACCGACCACCCCGGCTACAACGAGTACCAGTATCACCTTGACCCCATCGAGCATGACCCATGGCAGTTGACCTCTTTTCTCACGACTCTCTATGACGATTACACCCGGTCAGAGGTGCAGGGCAAGTTGAAGGAGACCTTCAAAAAGCAGTACAAGCTGACCACATGGGTGGAGGTGCAGATACGGTATAAGACCGTCTGGGTCATCAGTCCGGCAGGAATCCCAGTCCCTACGCAGGTGCCCTATGAGTACCGCATCTTCCACACCAAATTGGTGAACAGAGGGCTGGAAGTAGTCATCCGGGAAGAATTGAATGCTGACCAATGGAAACGGTACGAGATTTTCCAAGATACCTTGGGTGGCAGACCCTACCTGTTTAACGGCGGTCTGCCGCCCGGTGGCTCCGATGGCTCTGGCGCGCCGGGCATTGATTATCAGGTTCCAGCGGAAGCCTTAACGGATGAGGAATTTGCCGCCATCTACAAGGAAGCCCAAAAGTATGTGGGTACGCCCTATGTGTGGGGCGGCTCTACCCCGGAAACTGGCTTTGACTGTTCAGGCTACGTTTGTTGGGTCTACAACCAGAACGGCTACGATGTGGGACGCACCACCGCCAACGGCCTGTGGAACAAGAGCCAGCATATTTCTGAAGCCGAAGCAAAGCCCGGTGACCTTGTTTTCTTCGAGGGAACGTATGATACGCCGGGGAAAAGTCATGTGGGCATCTACCTTGGAAACGGCATGATGGTGTCCGCCGGCGACCCCATAAAGTATGCCAATATTCATTCGTCCTACTGGCAGAAATATTTGTCCGGTTTTGGGCGGCTCTCAAAATGATTGGAGGAAGAAATGAGCGAAAAACTCGATAAGCTGCGCGCTTCTCTGGAAAAGGAAAGGGAGCGTCGCATTAAGATCAACACTCGCATTGAAAGCCTTGAACGGCGGATTCAGGAAGCAGAAGCTGCCGAGGTCAACGAGATGGTGCGCACTGCCAAGGTCACGCCGGAACAGCTTGCCGCCCTGCTGCGCCAGTCTGCAACTTCCACCCCGACCCCAGCTGCGTTGTCCGCAGTCGGTGCTACGTTCAACAAGGAGGAATCTAATAATGAAGATGATGAATAAGTTCTGCGCCCTGATGCTGTCGGTGGCACTGTGCGCTGGCATGGCGGCTCCTGCTTTTGCCTATGGCGGTGAGCCTGTGGAGGAAGCGGAACAGCCTGTCTTGACTTCTACCACTGATGAGGAAGATGCGGTCACCGTGACCGATGAGGAATCTGGTGCACTGACCCCGGAGGGCAATCTGACGATGGTGGACGATTACCACACCAGTTATTCGGATGGCAGCGGTCAGCAGTTTATCACGCTGGTGTCGAAGTCTGGCAACACATTCTATCTTGTCATCGACCGCAACGACAAGGGGGAAAACACCGTTCATTTCATGAATCTCGTGGATGAAGCCGACCTTCTTTCCCTGATGGAAGATGAAGATGCCGATGCCTACACCGCTGAAAAAGAAGCGGCGGCGCAGGCAGAACAGGAGCGCAAACAGGCCGAGGAGGATGCGAAAAAGGCTGCGGAAGAAGCGGCGGCATCCGGTTCCGAACAGACTGGTGGCAACAAAGTTACGAAGTATGCTGCTACGTTCTTAGGCGTACTGGCACTGGCCGGTTTGGTTGCTGGCGGTGGCATTTACACCTTTATGAAGCAGAAGCAGAAAAAGCAGGCAGAAAAAGAAGCCCTTGACCCCGATGCAAACTACACTGAGGACAAGGGCGACTTTGAAATCCCTGTGGAGGATGAGCCGGAGGAGACCGGCGAGGAGGATAACGCAGAAGAATAATTCTATTGGCGGCATTTGCCGCCTTACATATTGCAATCCAAAACAGATTGGAGGGATTCTTATTGCAAAATTGATCGTGGCGGAGAAACCGTCCGTAGCCATGTCCTATGCCAAAGTCCTCGGTGCCACCAGCCGTCAGGACGGCTACCTTGAGGGCAACGGCTATCTGGTGAGCTGGTGTGTGGGTCATCTGGTGGAACTGGCTCCGCCTAATGTCTACGATGCCAAATACGTCAAGTGGAGCATTGCAGACTTGCCCATCCTACCGCAGAAGTGGCAGTATCTGGTGTCTGCCAGTACCAAAAAGCAGTTTGGTATCTTGCAAAAGCTGATGCACCGCCCGGACGTAGACAGCATTGTGAACAGTTGCGATGCAGGATAGTGCGGTTGGGTGACTCAAGAGAAAGAAAAAAGAGACCTCATCTCGTCAAAAAACTAAATCATAAAAGCATCAAAGAGGGCATTCAAATGAAACAAAATCGAATTTTTGACCAGAATAGTTCTCAAAAAGCGCTTTCCTGCCGCTACAACATGGACACCAACCGGGTGGAAGCCCAATTTAATGATGGCACTATCGTCAATTTCGCATTATTGTAATAACAGATTGCTTCTTCCATGAATGGTAATATTATCATCAAACTTTTGGAAGAACTATAAATGTCCGAGGTGCCTTTGATTTCGACAGAAAAACAGGCTGAATTGTTACAAAGCTCGGACATTTCAAAAGAATTTTTTGAAAAATACTAAAGAAGCGGAGCAGCTAAAATCTGCTCCGCTTCGATATGATTGATCTAAGGATGTTTTGCTATTTGATTAAACTCACTCTGTCAACCGCAATCGCTCCACAACTGGAAGGTTAACGTCAGTTTTGTAGACCCATATAGGCACAATAAGGCAGATTAGCAACACCAGTCCAGACACCAGCACCAGTGGGATAAATGGATAGGAGAAAACAGCATAATAGGCCACTTTACTAAAAATCATATATAGCAAGATGAAGATTGCTGTTCCAATGGTGACAGCAAGGGAAAGGGAAACGCCCCAATAATAGAAACCTTCCATAAATAGCATTCGTTTGATTTGTCGCTTTGTCATTCCAATGCTTTCAAGAACAGCTAATTCATAGCGCCGAGTATTTACATTGACAACCGTTGTATTGACAAAGTTCATGACACCAACAAGCAGCAGGATCACGGACAACCCTGTTCCTAAAACCTTTGCTGTAATGAGATATTCCTGCATTTCTTCTCGCCGTTCATATCGGGATATAATATCAATGTTAGCTTGTGATGCGGTGATTTGCTTTAATTCTTGCAGTATACTTTCGTCATGTTGACCATCCGTATCAAAGGCCACGCGGAACACTCTATATTGCGGAAAGAGTTCTTTCAAAGCTGTTTGACTAATATACAAATCAGGAGCCGTCCCTCTCTCATTGCCTCCTCCTGCTCGAAACCCTTCATTCAAATAACCGTTCGCTACAATAAAGGAATGCTGTCCGTTCTGCGTCTGGATTGTTATTTCCTGCCCTGGCTGAATAAGGCCTTCTACTGTTTTGGACAGCAGCACAACCTTTCCTTGTTCAAAGGCAGACGTGTCAATAGGCAAGTTTAAGGTTTTATTGATTTCTTCCAAATATGCACTGTCAATTCCAAAAACCCCGCTAAAAAAGTTTTGCTGATAATTTTCTAATTTTGCCGGATCAGAAAAATCAATGCCGTTTACTCCGTCTAATGACGCAAGAAACTCGTGAAATACAGCATCGTCATATACAACATCTGCTGCTACTTGAGGATAAGGTGCATAGGTCAACCTCAAATTCTCAATGCCGTCAAGCTGACCAATCTCTGAAACCATTTCGCTGGAAATTAAATCTTCTCTTTCGTGGATACTATATGTGAGTGCAAAATCGCTTACTCCCCATTGGCTCACATAATTCTCCGGGCTTAAACCATGTAATAGCCCTGTGACGACAAGGAACAAGGAAAGGCCGAAAAAAAGCGATGCAAAAACAAGGGTTGTACTCTTAGCATTACGAAAGACATTGTTCCATGCCATTCTGGACAACTTCATTTTGCTACAATTTCTGGCGCTGCTCTTTGTGCTGGCTGCTGTATATTGGAGTGCTGCTATTGGTGAAACACTTCCGGCAATTTTGGCGGGCTTCATGCTTGCAATCATAACGGTAATGAACGTAAATATGGCCGCTCCTATGAAAATAAACGGCGAAAAAGATACTTTTGTTCCCACATCAGAATTTGTTGAATACATCATATTCAGGAAGTAAGGAACAATGCCAAAGGAAACAGCCGCACCAAGTAACAGACCAATCGGAATACCAATACAAGAGATTCTGATTGCCTGCTTATAGATAATTCTCTTTATCTGCCTTTGGGTCGTTCCAATCGTTTTAAGACGGCCATAGAATTGCACATCTTTTACGACAGAGACATAAAGAATATTATAAATCAGCAGATAGCCGCTAAAGGATATAAAAACTGCTAAAATTATTACAGCTAAAATAATAGTTCCACCATTTGCCTGTTCTAATGGTGCAATTTCAAATGTTTGCCCTTCTGTAAAGTCAATCTCACGCCGCAATCTTTCACAGTTTTTGTCAGCATTATCATTGCCTTGAAAACGGATCATTGCCGTAACACTATTATCCAGTGATACATTTAAGCTATCCTTAAAAGCGGATGAAACATAAACATAACCACGATTATTTGTGCGCATTGGAATGTAGTCCGTATAGTAGCCCGACAGCAAAAAGGTGTCTGAGACATAATTATAGCTATCGCCAATTTGGTACGACAACACAATCTCCATCCCTATTTGCGGATCAGAAATGCCCATCTGTTCAAGCACCCATGTAGGTAGCATAATTTCGTTTTTACTTGATGGGTAATTTCCTACAACACCTGATATAGTAGGAAGACGGTGGTGTTCCCACTCGGTATCATCTATCCAAACTATACCTAATCTCGCATTTTGCAGTTGCTCTGTATCAACACTGCCTAAACGCTGCTGTATACCTACGTCAAGGACAAGGTTTGATTTTGAAATGTCAACCAACTGATTTTCTGTTACGTTTGTGATTCCGACATCAGCGGTAGTTCCCATTAACCGAATTTGTTGCATTTGGTAGGTTTCAAAGTAACTAAAACCAATACTGAATGTCGCAGTTATCATAAATGCAGTTAGCACAAGAGCAATGATTGCAAATAAATTACGCTGCCGTTCATGGTGCAAACTGCGCTTTGCCAGTTTCTTTTCAATGTTACTGGTATCATTTTCAAAAGGCCATGTCATAGTCTGCCACCCCCTACTTATTCCACAATTTTGCCGTCCTCAATGCGGACAATCCGATCTGCAAGACGGGCAATATCGTTGTTGTGGGTAATCATCACAACGGTTTGCCGGAACTCCGCACTGGTGCGCTTGATAAGCCCCAGCACCTCAGTGCTGGTCTTGCTGTCAAGATTGCCGGTCGGTTCGTCCGCCAGCACGATAGCCGGTTTGGTAATCAAGGCGCGGGCGATAGCCACACGCTGCTGCTGTCCGCCGGATAGATTGTTCGGCATATTTTTCAGTTTATCTTCCAGCCCCAGTAGGTGAACAATTTCGTCCAAAAACTTCTGATCCACCGTGTCCCCGTCCAACTCCACCGGCAGGACAATGTTCTCATACACATTCAGGATGGGAACAAGGTTATAGTTCTGGAAGATAAAGCCGATGTTGCGGCGGCGAAAGATGGTAAGCTGCTCGTCGTTCTTCTTTGCCAGTTCTTCGCCTCGGACAATCACGGTTCCGCTGGTGGGAGTGTCCAACCCGCCCATCATGTGAAGCAGGGTGGACTTGCCGCTACCAGAGGTTCCCACAACAGCCACAAACTCGCCGTCCTCCACGGAGAAATTTACGCCGTCAAGGGCGCGGGTAATGTTCGGTTCTGTACCGTAATACTTTTTCAGGTCAATCGTCTGTAAAACGCTCATATTCAAAACTCCTTTCAAGGCTTCCTACCTGTTGATAAGTGTATTGTAAAACCCAAATGTCCGCGAAATGTTACAGCGGCTAAAAAAATTCATTGAAAATTGAGGTGAAATGTTACAACGCTCGGACATTTCATTTTATCTCTGCGCTTCGGGCCAACTTGACCCGAAGCAGAAAGTTTCTCTCAACGCAAGGGAAGCATAATGGAAAATTCCGAACCCTTGCCCGGCTCCGAAACCACTTTGATATAGCCACCCTGCCGCGTTACGATCTCGCGGGCCAGATACAGGCCAATGCCCACACCCTGCTGTTCGTGTACTTCTTCCTCACGATAGAAGCGCTGGAAGATAGTGGCCTGATTGCTTTCGGAAATGCCCTTGCCAGTGTCGGTCACTTTGATTTCCACATACATTTCCCACAGCACCACAGACACAGCGATTTTCCCGCCTGCCGGGGTGTACTTCACCGCATTGTCCAGCAGGTTAAAGAGGGCTTCCGATGTCCACTTGCTGTCATGGGAAACGGTCAAATCCTCCGGGCAGTCCACGGACACGGCGATTTCCTTTTTCTCCGCTGCATACACGATCCCACTCATGGCCTGTGCCACGGTATCAAAGAGGCGGCCCGGTTTCTTGTCCAACTGGATCACGCCTGTTTCCAGACGGGAGGTTTTCACAAGGGCCTGAAAGAGAAAGTCCAGCTTATCCGTCTGGCTGCGGATTCCCCGGATAAAGTCGGTGCGCTCTGCCTCGGCCATAGGCTTTTCCAGCAGGGTGTCCGTCGCCATTTTCAGATTGCTTACCGGCGTTTTCACCTGATGGGAAATATCCGATACAAGGGTCTGTAACTCCTGCCGTTCCTCGTCCACCCGGCGGCGGTTCTCCTGCATGATCTGGTAAAGCCTTGCCAGCCGGTGTCCGATTCTGGCAAGCTGGGTTTCGCTGTCCTCTGGCCGCTGGGGCGCTTCATTCCCGGCGATCATGTGGTCTAAGGTCTGGCACAGGTCAGCGGTAAACTGTGATAACCGTTTTCCAAACGCCTGCGTCAGTACAAAAATCCCTACAAGGGCGCACAACAGCAGCGCCCCGCCCGTCAGCAGCACCGCCGTCTGTTTTGTCACAAGAAAAAGGGCTATGGTGATCCCGGACATGGAGAGGGCAAGCCCCATTGCCACCCGGCTAAACAGCCGCTTTACCGAGAGATTTTGAAACTTCATTTTGCCTCACCTCCCGTCCATTGATAGCCCATGCCGTAAACGGTCTTGATGTAGGGCGCGCCGCCGTCGGATTCAATCTTGCTGCGAATCCGGCTGATGGAGGTTGTCAGGGTGTGTTCGTCTACAAACCGCTCGTCTATATCCCACAGCCTTTCCAAAAGCTGCCCACGGGTCAGCACTTGCCGGGGATTTTTGCGGAACAGGTTCAGCATTTTGTACTCCATCGGGGATAGGGTCAGGGGCTTGCCGTTTAGGGAAGCCGTCTGCTCCGAGAAGTCCAGAAACAGCCGCCCGTCGTCGTAAATGTCCTTAGCCGGTTTGTGGTGTTCCAGCATGGCGAACATGGCTTTGATTTTCCGCTGCAAGGCCCCGATCACAAAGGGCTTTGTGATGTAGTCCACCGCGCCCACCTCATAGCCCCGTATCTGGTCGCTCTCCTGATCGTTGGCGGTCAGGAAAATCACGATGGTATCCGGGTGCTGGGGCTTTATCAGCTTGCACAGTTCAAAACCGTTCCCGTCCGGCAGGTTGATGTCTAGCAGCACTAAATTAAATTCCCGCTGGCGGATGGCTTCGGCTGCGGTTCTGGCATTTAGGGCAGAAGTCACGCCGTAGCCGTCTGCGGTCAGGTTATAGGCCAACATCTTATTCAAAAAACTGTCGTCCTCGACAATTAAAATCTGCTTCATATCCTCACTTCCTTTGCTTTTTGCAGATAGTATAACAGGCAAATGTCCGTGAAATGTTACAAGGACAAATATATTTATCATTTTACAGCTTTTTTATGTGTACTGCAATTTTATAAAAGAAAGGACAGCAGTATCATCAAATTGCTGTCCTTGCGGTTTATTATAGCTGGTAGTGTATAAGCGTGGGTTCATCATATTTGGTGTGGTATCTTTAACTATGGGAAACTCCCCGCTCCCATTTTGAAACTGCTTTATCCGTAACATTTAGCTTTTGTGCAAGTTCCAGTTGTGTCCACCCCCTTTCCTTTCTTAATTCCGAGATGAACGTACCAAATTTTTGACTATCCATGTCGATTGTCCTTTCTCTTGAACTGTCTCAATCCATATCACGTTTTCCGATTTATTTCCACCTACGATTTGTAGAGTCCTTCATTTACTTCTCTACTTTCTGTTTACTTTAAGAAAATGATCGTAACAGCGTCCATGTTTTCGCTCGCCACTTTTCCAATGGATTATGACAGTTTTAGCGAGAGATTATCCATATTGATTATGTGTAGTGTACCACGAACCAACAAAAATATCGGATGTCACTAATGCTGTAAAGGAGCGTGATGCCATTGACCCAACCGAAAACTGACCTTGCCTACCTCCGCAACGAAAAAGCCAAAGCAGAGCAGAAGCTGCGCTCTTGCCAGCACCGGGAGAAGATCCTTGAACGCAGGATGTCGGAGCTGAACCGGAGAGAGCGTGTGCATCGTCTTTGCACTCGTGCCGGAATGCTGGAAAGTTTTCTGGTCTGTCCGGGAGAATTGACCGATGATCAGGTGATGGAACTGCTGAAAATCTCGTTCCGTCAGCCTGAAGTCGTGCTGGCTCTTGCAAAGATGGTGCATGACGTTCACGAAAAGCAGAACGTTCCGAACCCCCTATGAAATAGGGCGCAATTATACACCGTTCCGGTGAAATTGCGGTCTTGCAGACGGCTCGATGAAATCGAAGCTGGCGTTTGTGCGCCAGCCCGATTCCATCCCAAGGAAACCTGCATTTTCCTTGCGCTGCTTTGCAGCTATCCTTTTGCGGCTCCCGCCTGAGATCGAAGCGCATAGCACTCCGTTCTAAGGCGGTGAGCACAACCGAATACGATTCCAGACCGTTCATCAAGAGCAATCTTGCTGGGCGGTCTTTTTGTTTTTGGGGGTGATGCCTATTCCGTGTCCGCATTTCAAAATCACAATCGTCAAGCGCAGCCAAGGTCAGTCCGCTGTTGCCGGGGCCGCTTACCAGAGCGGCGAACGGTTGTTCAGTGAGTACGACCAGAAAACAAAATTCTACAACAAGAAGAAAGAGCTTGTCCACGCCGAGATCATGCTGCCGCCCCATGCGCCGCCCGGATATGCAGACCGTGCAACGCTCTGGAACGCTGTGGAAGCCGTAGAGAACCAATGGAATTCCCAGCTTGCCCGGCGCATCGTGCTGGCGTTTCCGGTGGAAGTTCCGAAAGAGCAGTATCTGTCCATGATAAAAGAGTTTTGTCAGGAGCAGTTTGTTTCCAAGGGCATGATTGCCGATTTTGCTATTCACGACAAGGGCGATGGCAACCCACACGCCCACATTCTGCTGACGCTCCGGGCAATGGACGAGCATGGCAAATGGCTCCCGAAAGCCAGAAAGGTTTACGACCTTGACGAAAATGGTGATCGCATTCGGCTCCCTTCCGGCAACTGGAAGTGCCACAAGGAAAACACGGTGGACTGGAACGACCAGAAGTATGCCGAGATATGGCGGCACAGCTGGGAAGTTGTTACCAATCGCTATCTTGAAGCCGCTGGCAGACCGGAACGTGTTGACCTCCGCTCATTCGAGCGTCAGGGAGTGCAGCAGATACCGACTGTGCATCTCGGCCCCGCTGCTCACCAGATGGAAAAGCGAGGAATCGAAACCTTTCTTGGAAATCTCAACCGGGATATTCGCACTGCCAACAGCCTGATGCAGTCCATCCGCAACACCATCCGGGGGCTGCAATGCTGGATCGCAGACCTGAATGAAAAGAAGCAGCTTCTTCTGGACGCTCTGGAAAAGGCGAAAGAACCAACGCTGTCCGACCTGCTGGTGGACTACTTCAATCTCCGCAATGAGCAGCGCAGCGATTGGTCTGGCAAGGCAAAACTGAAATGCACTATTCGGGACTTTGAGGAAGTCAAACGGGCGGTGGACTATCTGAAAGCCCATTCTCTGAACACCATCGAGGATCTGGATACCGCAATTTCTAACCTGAACCAGACCGCCGCCCCTCTCCGCAAGCAGTTGAAGCAGAACGAAAACCGTATGCGGGCAATCGCTCAGATCAAGGACGCCGCTGCCGTCCATGCCAAGCTGAAAACCGTCCACGACACCTTTATTAAGAAAAACTTTAAGCTGACCAAGGACGCTTACGCCGCCCAGCACAAGGACGAACTGGACGCATTCAACAAAGCCGTCCGCACCCTGATGAAGCTGAACGGCAGCACAGCGGTGGATTTTTCGTCATTGGATGCCGAATTTTCTGCGCTGCAATCCAGCAGCGCAGAACTGCGTACCCAACTGGAAACCTTGCAGCCGGACGTCTCCGCACTGAAAAATATCCGCAAGTATATCGACATGGTGCTGAATAAGCAACAGCTTTCTGCACCGGGCGGTAAGATGCCGGAGAAGGAATCGGTGCTGAAACAGCTGGAGCAG
>CDZL01015835.1_pt1 | contig 34173 bp, 39 predicted proteins | sample 557581 | NCBI WGS metagenome assembly CDZL01 (sample SAMEA3182063, study PRJEB8094) | gut metagenome | biome: human; feature: gut; material: Stool; isolation source: human stools | place: Canada | collected 2013-01-29 | reverse complement strand
CTGCTCCTGGCCCTGACGGTGGCCGCCCTGTGCATGGTCCCGGCCTTCGCCTCCTCCGCCGGCAATGTGGCGGACGCCGTGGAGCAGACCTGGACGGATGCCGCCGGCCAGATTAAGACCGTGGTGGATACTGTGGTGTTCCCCGCCCTCACCATGGTGCTGGGGATTGCATTCTTTGTCAAGGTGGCACTGTGCTTCTTCGACTATCGCAAGCACGGCCAGTTTGAGTGGACGGGGGCGGCCATCCTGTTCGTCTGCCTGATCTTCGTGCTGCTGGCCCCCAATTACATCTGGAATATCGTAGGCATCTGAGGCGGTGAAGGCGAGTGTTTATTTGGGACTTTGTGGCCAACCCGGTGATGGAGTCCATCCTGGACTGGTTCTACAGCCAGATGGTGGGCTTCCTGGGCGCCTTCTTCGCCCAGATGGGAAACATGGGGGTGGAGCTGTTTGACCTCTCCTGGGTGCGGTCAGTGGTGCGCTTCTTCTCCCAGTTGGGTTGGGCCCTTTTTGCCGTCAGCGTGGTGGTATCTGCCTTTGAGTGCGGCATTGAGTACGCATCTGGCCGGGGCAATCTCCAGCAGTCCGCTCTCAACGCCCTCAAGGGCTTCTTTGCCGTCAGCCTGTTCACTACTGTGCCCGTCCGGCTGTACGCCCTCTCCGTCTCCCTCCAGGGTACCTTCGCCATGGAAGTCACAGGGGCGGGAAAGAGCATTGGGGAGTTGGGCAATGAAATCCTCACAGACATGGAGGGGGCCGGCCTCATGGACGTGGCCGCGGCATCCAAGTTCGGCCTGGGTACCAACCCTATCATGCTCCTCTTTGCCATGATTCTCATGGCCTATGCGGTGATCAAGGTGTTTTTCAGCAATCTCAAGCGGGGCGGCATCCTGCTCATCCAGATTGCCGTGGGTTCGCTATATATGTTTTCCATCCCCCGGGGCTACACAGACGGCTTCACCCAGTGGTGCAAGCAGGTCATCGGCCTGTGCCTTACCGCCTTCCTCCAGGCCACCATCCTGGTGGCGGGGCTCATGGTGTTCAGCGACAAAGCCCTCCTGGGGCTGGGCCTCATGCTGGCCGCCGGGGAGGTGCCCCGCATCGCCGGGGCCTTCGGCCTGGACACCACCACCCGCGCCAATATCATGAGCGCCGTCTACACCGCCCAGGCCGCCGTCAATACTACCCGCACGATCGTCCAGGCGGCGACAAAATGATTACGCTTGGAAGCCTGTTTGACGGTATCGGCGGCTTTCCGCTGGCCGCCATACGGCAGGGGATCACCCCGCTGTGGGCCAGCGAGATTGAGTCCTTCCCCATTCAGGTCACGAAACACCACTTCCCGGGGATGCTCCATGTGGGGGATATCACCAGGCTGGACGGGGCTAAGCTGCCGCCGGTGGACATTATCTGCGGCGGCTCACCCTGTCAGGACTTATCCGTGGCATCCTGTACCCGCGCCGGACTGACCGGCGCGCGGTCTGGGCTGTTCCTGGAGCAGATCCGGGTGACAAAGGAGATGCGCAGTGCGGATATACAACGTGGACGGTCAGGAAAGTCTGTTCGCCCCAGATGGCTCTGCTGGGAAAACGTCCCAGGCGTGTTTAGCAGCGGGCGCCCAAAAGGGGCGGATTTCCAAATTGTCCTCCAGCAGGTTATTGGCATTAACTGCGGTGCCGTTTTTATCCCTCGACCTCACCCCTGGGGCTGGCAACCTGCTGGGCGAATTTTACTGGGAACTTCGTTCTCCCTGGCGTGGCGGATCATCGATGCTCAATACTGGCCCGGCACCCCCCAGCGGAGACGCAGGGTGTTCCTTGTCGCGGATTTTGCAGGACAATCCGCCCCGAAAATACTATTTGACCAGGAGGGCCTGCCTGGGCATCCTGCGGCGGGCAAAGGAGCGGGGCCGCCCCCTCCCGCCCCAGCTCCACGCGGCCCTGCTGGTGCAGGCGGGGCTGGCCGCCTGGGATGAGTGCGGCCTGATTGGCACATCAGAGCTCACAGCCGGGTTCTCCGCCGGGGCGGGGGCCAGCGCGGGCAGCATCGGGTACTCGGAGCGTGCGGCCCCCACCCTGAAGGCCGGCCAGAGCGGAAACCGGATGCCCTCCGTGCTCTGCCTCAACGACCAGGGCGGCAGCGTGATGGACTGTTCCGAAAATATATCCGGTACGCTGCGGGCCCAAGAACACGGACATCAGCCCCTGGTTTTTGAGAACCACGGCGTGGACAGCAGGTACACAGGGCCTCACCCGGTGTGCCCCACCCTCTCCGCCCGGGCGGGAACCGGCGGCAACAACCTGCCCCTGGCCCTCCAGCCGGAGCCGGTCATCTGCATCTGCGGCAACGCCATTGACCGGCAGCCCCGCAATGGCGGCAACGGCATCGGCATCCAAAATGATGTAGCCTATACCCTGACCAGTGTGGACCGGCACGCCATTTTCCGCCGCCAGCGGGCGGACAAATTTAGAGAGGACGATACCGCATCCACCCAGAGTGCCCGCCAGGGGAAGGACGCCACAGACCTGGTCTGCCAGCCAAGCCATGACGCGCCGGCGGCCCTCCTCATCCGGCGTATCACCCCGCGGGAATGCGAGGCGCTGCAGGGGTTTCCTCCCGGGTGGACAGACCTGCCCGGCGCCTCGGACTCCGCCCGGTACAAGGCCCTGGGTAATAGTGTCCCAGTGCCATGCGTGGAGTATATCATGGCGGGCATCGCCCGGGCGGCGGAGGGGGGCTGACATTGTTGCTTATGCTTGTTTTCCGGCAAAATCTTTGTTGGTGTTGGTAATGGCTATTTGCCGCCGGGATCGCTATACTTGCTTTACCAAACAGGAAGGAGGCCAGCCTATGGCGGAACCGATTAAGAACCTCTGCGCGCCCATACCGGCGGAGCTCCATGCCCGGGTACGGGAGGCGCAGGAGGCGTCCGGCCAGACACTGAGCCAGTACATGACGTGGCTGATCCAGACATTCTATGAAAATCAAAATAAGGAGGAACACATGATGAACACAGACAAGAGAACGGTGGCATTCCAGGTGCCCGGCGAGCTGTTCGAGAAGTTCAAGGACTACCTGCAGGAGAAGGGCATCAAGCAGAACGCCTTCTTCCTGGACTGCATCCACAGGGCCCTGGCGGAGGCCAAGGAGGAGCGGGTGGATGCGGATGCCTCTGCAGAGCCTGACGGCGAGGCCGAGACGGATGCCACCAGTCAGGGCGAGGATGCAGATGAGGACAGCACAGCGGAATAAACCCACAGGAAGGGACCTGGCCGGACAGGCTGGGTCCCTTTCTGTTTTGGAGGTGTTTTCGTGTTCATCTACCCAGACAATCTGAAGGCCAAGGCCACCCTGTGGCTGTGGCAGCTGCGGGACGTGGCCATCATTGGGGTGGCCTTTCTGATCTCTGTATTGGCGCTGGCCCAGACGGGGACCATGCTGCCCCTGGTGGGTACTGTGCTGTACGCCTTCCTCGCCATCCAGGTGGAGGGCTCCAGTGTCCTGGACTTCCTGCGGCGGGCGGCCTGCTTCCTGTTCCTGCAGCAGCAATACTATGAATGGGGGCAGAAGGTTGAAACATTGTAGTCTAAGTACCATTCCGAAAAAGGACGCATAAAACCAAGCCCCAGGAAGCGGGCAAATTTCAGGTTATATTTAGGCTCTAAGTAACGCTGGGCGCAGTCACCAAATAACCCTGCCGTTGAAGAATAAAAATTGCTTCTTCAACAGAAACCTCACGATGTGTGGGAGGCCGGTCTGCCTGCCGGTATAGTTCAGGATTGTAAGGCTCATTTTTCTTGAGCATATTGTAGATAGCTGTAAGGAGCATCCTGGCAATTGCGATAATGGCTTTCTTGTGTCCCCGGCGCTTTTTGAGAGCGAGATAGCGGTTGCGGACTTCCGGGAACAGCTTGGCTCGAATGGCACAGAGCGCACATTGTACCAGCAAGGGCTTGATGTAGGCTCCGGCTCGACTGATTCTAGTGGTTTTCTTCTTGCCGGCACTCTCGTTGTTTTGCGGCGTAAGCCCAGCCAGGAACAGAGATGCTTTGAGGTGGGGAACACGGACATATCCACTCCGATTTCAGAGATAATGCCGATAGCGGCAAAGGATTGGATACCCGGCGCCGACATAACAAGATTGAACTGGGGAAGGTATTTCTCAGCGGTGGACAGAATCAGGGATTCCAGATTGAGCTTGCACAGTTCCAGGCTGTCCATGTGGGAACGGATGATGCGGAGCTTTTCAGCCTGTTCAGCACACATCTCACCGTCTACGGCGGCAAGCACCTGTTCGTCAGTCGCTTTCATGCCTTTGGTTCGGAAACCAGAAATATCCGTAATTTTCTCCGTTGGATCTTCCAGAATACGGGCAGTGATTGCGGAGGCTGCCTTACCGAACACATCTGAGAACACATCATCCAGTTTGAAATTGGAGACTGTCAGGCAGTTTTGCGCCCGGTTTTTCTCGCCGGTAGTAAAGTTGGTGAGTTTCCAGCGGTAACGTACCAAATCCCGAAGCTGACGAATATCTGGCGGAGGGATAAAACTTCCGGCTACAAGGTCGTGCTTGAAGATGTCGGCAATCCACTTAGCATCCCGCTTGTCTGTTTTCTTACCCCGGATGGCTTTCACATATTTGGGGTGAGCGAGGACAATATTGCAGGTGTGCTCCAGGATGTTGTAAATGGGAATCCAATACTTTCCGGTGGATTCCATGCACACATCTTTGCAGTTGTTTTCGGCAAGCCAGGCAGCACAGCGGCGCAAATCTCCGGTAAAGGTGGAGAACCGCTTGCTCTTGTAGGTCGTCACGCCTTGCTCATTGGTAGCAGCGATACAGGCAACGACAAAGGATTTGTGGACATCCATCCCGCAGCAGACACGGTAAACGATTTTGAGCATAGCACATCCCCTCAAAACAGGATTCGAGGCAACAGGCAGGGACTGGATGCTCATTGAAAGATTGAAGTAGTCCGTCCCTCCAAAGATAAGGTTACAGGGTGCAAAGCCCTACTCATTGGTGCTTGAAAGAGCGTCCGGCACACATAACAATTCAGTCCAGCTAAAGCTGGGCCTACTCACCCCCACGTGCTCTGTAGTATGCCTGCTTCCTCAAGTACAGTTTAACAAATTTGGACTTGCTGCGTTAGTGGTTCCGGGTTTCATTCCCTTTGGTGCCTTGAAGCGTAGCGGAAAGGAATGGTCATAACAACAATGAATAGAAAGGAACAGCAGCTCCTGCGCCAGCGGCAGACTACCCGGCAGCTCATGGGCGTCACCCGCCTGACGGAGCACGGCGCGGTGTGCGGCCGGGATGAGCTGCTCTTCTACCTGCTCCGGCCGGACAACCTGTCCATCCTGTCCCCGGAGGGCATCCGGGGCCGGGTGCGGGCCCTGACCGGGCTTCTCCAGGGGATGGCATCCCTGGAGCTGCTGGCCCTGGACTCCAGGGAGTCATTTCTGAAAAACAAGCAGTATTACCAGAGGAGGCTGGAGGAGGAACCGTCTCCCGCCCTGCGGGAGCTGCTCCGGCAGGATATGGAGCACCTGGACGCACGCCAGTCCTCCACCGCCGCTTCCCGGGAGTTTGCCCTGGTCTGCCGGCTGGACAGCAAGGCCGCGGAGGATCGGGAGCTGCCCCGGCGATTGGAGAAGCAGATCCAGGACCACGGCTTTCACGTCCGCCTGGCCGGAGAACAGGACGTGAAGCGCATCCTGGCGGTGTACTACCAGCAGGACGTGGTCACCGAGCACTTTGACCAGGTGGACGGGGAGAGGTGGGTGACAGAGCATGGCTAAACCACAGAAGAAGCGGAAAAAACCGGTGGAAAAACCAGCGCAGCTCTTCCAGCCCAAGGACTTTCTGGACCTGATTGCCCCAGCAGCCGTGAAGTTCAACACGGACTCCTATGTGCTGGGCGGGCTGTACCGCTGCGTCCTGGCCCTCCGGGGTTACCCCGCCGCCACCGAGGAGCTGGCCCTGCTCTCCCACATCTGCAACCGGGCCGGCGTCACCCTCCATCTCTATGCCCGCCAGGTGACAACGGCGGAGGAGGACGCCATCTACCACAAGGCCGTCAACAAGAACCGGCTGGACCGGAGCAATCAGGACAACCTGAAGCGGAGCGTCACGGCGGAGGCCAACCTCCAGGATGTGGCCGCCATCATTGCCGCCGCCCGGCAGAACCGGGAGCCCCTCATCCACTGCGCGGTATTCCTGGAGCTGGCCGCCAAAACCCCCGAGGAGCTGCGGTTGCTGCGGGACGAGGTGGGCGCCGAGCTCACCCGGGCCAAGCTCAGTGCAGATCCTCTGCTCCTCCGTCAGCGGGAGGGCTTCCTCTCCGCCAACCCGGTGGGCCGCAACGCCCTGGGCGCCCAGTTTGAGCGGGTGCTCCCCGCAAGCTCCACCGCCAACCTGTACCCCATCAACTACTCCGGCCGCAGCGACCCACACGGGTTTTATATCGGCAATGACCACTACGGCTCGGATATCCTGCTGGATCTGGACCGCCGCACACCGGACAAGACCAATTCCAGCGTGCTCATCCTGGGCAACTCCGGCGAGGGCAAGAGCTACCTGCTCAAGCTGCTCATCTGCAACCTGCTGGAGAGCGGCAAGACGATGATCTGCTTAGACCCGGAAAATGAGCTGCACTATCTCTGCGGCAGGTTAGGCGGCTGTTACGCAGACCTCATGGGCGGGCAGTTCCGTATCAACTTTTTGGAGGCCAAGCGGTGGGATGTGGATGGAGAGGACAATCTAGACACGCCAGAGGCATTCCGGCAGAAATCTCCCCTGTCCCAGCACATCTCCTTCCTCAAGGACTTTTTCCGGGCCTACAAGCCCTTCACCCATCAACAGGTGGATACCCTGGAGCTGATGCTGGAGCAGCTGTACCGGAAATGGGGCATTTCGGACAAGGCGGACTTCTCTGCCATGGGGCCGGAGGACTGGCCCATTGCGGAGGATCTGTACGCCGTCCTGGAGGACGCCTACGAGCACTATGACCGGGAGGACAGCCCGCTGTATCCCAGGGAGCTGCTGCGGGAGCTCCTGCTGGGCCTCCACTCCATGTGCCGGGGGGCGGAGAGCGTCTACTTCAACGGCTACACAAACATCACCAGCGCCCGATTCCTGGTATTTGGCGTCAAGGACCTGATCCATGCCAACTCCTCCGTCAAGGACGCCCTGCTGTTCAACCTGCTGTCCTACCTCAGCGATCAGCTCCTCACCAAGGGGAATACCGTGGCCGCCCTGGATGAGCTCTACCTCTGGCTGTCCAACCTGACCACCATTGAGTACATCCGCAACTGCCTCAAGCGGGTGCGAAAGCGCAATTCCGCCCTGATCCTATCCAGTCAAAATCTGGAGGATTTTGACATCCAGGGGGTACGGGAGCTGACCCGGCCCCTGTTTGCCATCCCCACACACCAGTTCCTCTTCCATGGTGGCAAGGTGGACAAGAAGTTCTACATGGACAACCTGCAACTGGAAAGTGCCGAGTACGATCTGATCAGTTCCCCCAATAACGGCGTCTGCCTGTTCAAGTCCGGCGCCGACCGCAACCTGCTGGACGTCCACGCCCCGCCCCACAAGCACGCGCTGATCACAGGAGGAGATGGATGAACGTGGTGGGCTATGGCGGCGGGACAAACAGCACGGCCATGCTGATAGGGCTTTGGCAGAGGCGCATTCCGGTCGACCTTATTCTCTTTGCGGATCCCGGCGGGGAACAGCCCCACACCTATGCCTATCTGGAAATTATGAGCCGGTGGCTGGCGGAACACGGGATGCCGCCCATCACCCAGGTGTGGTACACCACCCGGGACGGCCAGCGGCTCACCCTGGAGCAGGAGTGCCTCCGCTCCGGTTCCCTCCCTTCCATTGCCTATGGCCACAAAAAGTGCTCCCTCAAGCACAAGGCCTTCCCCCAGGAGAAGTTCTGCCGGCTCGATCCCCGCTGCCGGGCGGTATGGGCTGGCGGCGGTCGGGTGGTCAAGTTCATCGGCTATGATGCCGGGGAACCGGAGCGCCGGGAGCGGGTGCGGGAGCGGGACAAAGCGGACCGGAAATACCAGAAGGAATACCCCCTTATGGAGTGGGGCTGGAACCGGGACAGGTGTATCCAGGCCATCCAAGAGGCAGGGCTTCCCCTGCCGAGGAAGTCCTCCTGCTTTTTCTGCCCCAGCATGAAACGGCGGGAGATCCGCACCCTCTACCACAAATATCCGGAGCTGTTAGGCCGTGCCCTGGCCATAGAGGACAGGGCACGGCCTAATTTAGTTACCGTCAAAGGGTTGGGCCGAAATTGGGCCTGGCGGGTGTTCCTGGAGTACGATAAGGGGCAGCTGGCGTTCCCCCAGGTATTCCTGGAGGACAACCTGCCCTGCTCCTGTGGGGGGTACATCACATGAGCCCCGCCCTCTTAGCCAAGGCTGCCGCGTCCATCCTTACCAATGAAAAAAGCCGGAAAGCCGTGGGGTGGGTGCTGACAGCCGTACTCTCTCCCATCATTCTCCTTCTGGCCTTCTTCTGTACCTCCTTCTCGGGAGGGGCGGAGCACAACCGCACTGTGGTGGATCTGTGCTTTCACGGCGGGGCCATACCGGAGGGCACCCCGGCGGAGTATCAGGCATACATCCAAGAGATGCGCGACAGCTTTGCCCTGCTGGATGCCGCCATGCAGACCATGGAGGGGCAGATGGAGGACGGGGACGGCCTGGATGACGTCCGGGTCAAGGCGGTGTTCTTCGCTCTGTACTTCGGCGCGGATGACCCGGCAGCCCATGCTGGACAGACCTTTGTGGATTGCTTTGTCACCTATGAGGAGCGCACCCGCACGGTGACCACCGTGGATGAGGAGGGGAATGAGGTGGAGACCCAGGAGACCTATACCGTAGCCGTCCCGATTCCAGATCTCCAGCAGGTCTGGCAGAACCTCCAGCGGCTTACAGGGACGGAGGTCACACCGGAGCAGCAGGCCAATGCGGACAGCGTCTACAACGTGGTGAAATACGGAGCATCCACCGGCACGGAGGGCTGGATCCCCGGCGCCGACGTGCCCTTCATCGGGGCGGACGGCTTCTGCTCCCCCATTGGGGCGGGCTGGGAGAGCCGGGTCACCTCGGAGTTTGGCTACCGGCGGGATCCCTTCACCGGGGAGACCCGGGGCCACACCGGCATGGATTTGGCGGTGCCAACCGGCACCCCCGTCCGGGCCGCCCTGCCCGGAACCGTCACCGCCGCCCAGTACCACAGCAGCTACGGCTACTATGTGATGATTGACCACGGGAATGGCCTGTCCACCCTCTACGCCCACAACTCCCAACTGCTGGTGCGGGTGGGCCAAACGGTGGAGAGCGGCGACATTGTATCCCTGTCCGGCAGCACCGGCCGGTCCACCGGCCCACACCTCCATTTTGAGGTGCGCGTCAACGGCCAGAGGACAAACCCGAGGCACTATCTGCCGGGTACACAGTAAAACGGAAAGGAAGCAAATGACTTTGAAACCAATCTATCATGCGGAGCAGATCATCTCTGCCTACGAGACTGCGATGGGCCTCCCGGAGGCCATGCGTATGACCAACGACGACGGGACCTTCAAGGCAGAGGCTACGCAGCGGCACATTGACAAGGCGTATGAAAAGGCGCTGGCAGCGGCAGAGCTGCCAAGAGACTGGAATGGCCTGGTGGACCGGATGCGGGACTGCCTGCTGGTCAAAGAATTGGCCGTGGGCGAGACCGTGCTGTTTGCCGCCACGGAACCATATGGCGGTCCCGGTGACTTTGACCTCCGGGGCGGCGTCATCCAGGCCATTGATCCGGAGTGTGGGACCTGCACCATCCGGGGGGAGTTCTTCCCCATGGACGACGTCCCCCTCCACTATGTGCTGGGCCGCTATGACCGCAGCGTATCGGAGGAGCACTACGGCTTCCCACACGTCCGCCCTCTGCTGGGGGAACGCCCGGAGCTGGCACAACGATATCTGAGAGAGGTGGAGACGAAGTGGAACGCCAGTTATGAACAGCCCGCAGCCGTACCGGAGGTTTCGCACGGCCCCGTATTGGGAGGACTCGGGAGATGACAGATGAGAATATCAGGGTGCTCAAAATGCCGCCCGGAAAAGCGCCGGAGGCCGTTACCATCCCCCAACATCATGGAGGCTATGCAGCAGATGGTGGGCGGGTACATTGAGGTCATCCCCCTGGAAGAAATCTGCCTGGTACGCAATGAGAGGGGAAAGCTGATGGGCCTGCCCGGCGGCCGCAGGCTGGGGAATGACGTCATTGCCGGGACGTTCTTCCTGGCCGGAGATAGCCCGGCCAGCGGCTTCTGTTCCCTCACGCCGGAACAGATAGACCTCTGGGGGCGGTACTTTGCCCAGCCGGAGGTATTCCAGCCCGATGAGGTAGAGAGGAGCATCCGCATTGAATTCTACACAATGTAGGCGGTTGTGCTGCAGCCTGCTGGCTTTGACGCTGATATTTCTTCTGCGGACGCCGGCGCTGGCTGTATCCACAAGTAAAATAAATGAGTCAATCACTGTCCGGCAGTGGGCGGCCATGCTGTGCAAGGCCTATTCGGATACTTCCGCTGAAAGCGGCTGCGTGGCCGAGGCATACCGCCGGGGCTGGCTGCCCGTCACCGCCGTGACCGCGCCGGAGAGTGTTCTCTGCCGCGGTGTCCTGTACCAGAGCGCCTTCGCCGCCGCGGGGCTGCACGTCTATGACAGCGCCCTGTATCCGGGCGGCAAGGCCCTGTCCGCCTACGAAAACTGCCTGCGGGTGGGGGCGGAGCTTGACCTGTGCCCGGCGGGTGCTGAGCCGCTGGAGCTGGTCACCCGGGATGAAGCTGCGGCGCTGCTGGAACTTTTGCTGACCCGTGAGCTGTACATCCGGGAACCGCCCATGCTCACGGAATTTCCAATCCAGAACCCCGCCGGGGTGAACCTGAATGATTACCTGCTGGAGCTGCGCCGGGTACCGGAGCCCATCCTGCGGTCATTTGCGGACAGCGGCTGGACGTATGCGGTGGACTTCCGGCGCCTGGCCGGCCTGAGTCAGCGGTATGGGGTGAGCTGTACGGGCGCCGCGGACTACGATGAAAAGCACATCTACGTGTCCGAGGCAGGGGCCACCGTCCATGAGTTCGGGCACTTTCTGGACAGCGTTCTGGGATTCCCATCTGAGAACAGCTCCTTTTACGAGGCGGAGGCCGATGCGGCCTCCGCCTTTCTGCGTGCCTACGCCGGGACAAGCTGCCGGGAATATTTCGCGGATTACTTTGCCTATTATGTCACCAACCACAGCAATGCGGAAAAAGCGGCGCAGATGGAGCGCCTGACACCGGAGACCTTCGCGTTTTTCTCCCAGCCGGAGGCATGCGGCTGGCAGCTTCAAAGCAGACTGCATGACTAATGATGGAGGTAAACCTTATGGAAAAAACGGAACTGACGGTGAGCATGGAACCGGAGCGGCTGGACGCGCTCCGGTATTTTCTTGCCGCCAAGAACAAACGCACGCCCCAGAAGGAGCTCCAGCGGGCTCTGGAAGAGCTATACGAGGCCTATGTACCGGCGGAGACCCGGGCCTACCTGGACGCCAAGTGTCGGCCGGACAGGCACCGGACCCGGCGGCCAACTGCGGCCAAGGCCACACAGATGCAGAGGGAGGAAGCGGCACATGGAGACCATTGAACTGAGCGGCCGCACTGGCCAGGAGGTCTATGAGGAGCTGAAGCACCGGCTGGAGGGCATGGGCTATCTGCCGGACGAGTATTTTCAGCTGGACGCCGACTGGGAGGACAGAAGGGTGATTCCCAGGAATGCGGATCTCTTCTGTGCCACGGACTACGGGGACAGCGAGGGGATCTACCTGGATGTGTACCTGAAGTGGTACGGGGAAGACGGCAAGCCTGTGATCAAGACCTTCGCCACGGGCAAGACCCTGGGGGAGAGCGGCTCCGACATGGACCGGATGTTCCTCATTTCCTCCGCCATCACCAAGGCATTTCACGGTGAGCATGGCGCTTATGCCAGATTCCAGAGGCTGGAGGACGGCACAAAAGCGGAAGGCGTGGTGCTCCATCTCAGCCCGAAGGAACAGCGGGTGCTCATGGACGCGCTGCTGGAACAGCGGATGCGGCAGGAGGAGCAGATGACGGGTACCGAACAGCTCCTGCGCCGCATGGCGGGCAGCATCACCGCCTACATGGACGAGGTGGGCGCCCGCCCCCTGCGTATAAGCACAGCGGACCGGGCCCTGCTGGCCGTCCGGGATGGGGAACTCTATGCCTTTTCCTCCCTGGCAGTCCAGATCACGAAGCCGGAGGAGCGGGGCAGCCTGCTGGCCGCAGCGGCAGGCAGGCCAGGCCCAGTGGGCCGGCGGATGGCCAAACTGATGCTTGGGACAAAGTCACCCTACCCGGAGGACGTCTGGCTGGACGCCTGCAAACGGGCGGTGGACACCGGGGATCTCCAGCGGGTGCAGATGATGCTGGACCGGACGCTGGACAAGGTGACCGATCCGTCCCCTGCCCTGCCCGGTGAAGTGCTGCGGTATGCCTACCTGCAAAACCCCTCCATGGGCAGGGAGCTCATCCGCTGGGCTCCACCAGATCAGGCTGCCGCCGCCCCCATCGGTCTGCTCTATGATGCCGCCAGGGCCTGTGACCTGCACGCCCTCACCAACCTGATTCGGAAGGGTCTCCAGCCGCAGGGCAGCGCCGCGCCCGCCCTGCGGCCTCTGATCGCCAGGGGCAGCGAGTGGATGGCGGTGGAGCTGCTGCGGTCTGTGCTCCAGGTGCGCCAGGATGACTATGAAGCCCTGGATGCGTGCCTGCGGGAGCACGCGTCGTCAGCGGCGGAAGCCCTGCTGGAGAATGGCGTGGAGCTGGACGGCTACCTGGCGTGGGCGGCAAAACAGAACGTCCTTCTGGACACGCAGGCCCGGGAGATCCTGGACCGTCTGGCGGAGCAGCAGGTCCAGGTAAACAGCGCGCCGGAGCAGAATGGGCCTGTACTGGGAGGGATGAGCCTGTGAGTGTTCCCGTACTGACCCACCGCAGGGATCTGCGGCAGGGGGATTTGGTGTTCCCGGAGGAGATCCTGCGCATCGGCCACACGCTGGATTTCCAGCTCGACTGTGTCAGCAAAGAAGTTCAGCAGGAGGTGTTTGGCCCGGAGCTGGATACCAGTTCACTGTGTGACTGGCTGAACCTCCATACTGCCTATGATTTTGCGCTTCAGGATGTGGCGGACCACATAAAAATAACCCTCTGCCGGAATTTTGGAGAGGAGGGGCACCCATTCATGTATCCGCTCAACAGGGCGGAGCGGGACGTCCTGCGCGGGGAGATGGAGGCCTGCTGCCAGCTCCGTACCGGCCGCACACTGACACAGCAGTACAACCATCTGCTGACAACGGAGGAAGCCGAGCCGCCGGAGCTCACGGTCGGGACACACCGGCTGCCCATGGGGGAGGTTGGCTTCGCGGAGGATCTGTCCGAGTGCGGTGGGTTGCTCCAGTTCTATATGCCGGTGACCTTTGACCCGGACGCGGTCTTTGGCACCCACGTGGTGACCGCGGAAAACGACGGCTGGCTCAACGTGTACGCCGCCTATGACCTGAACACCGGTCGGCCGTGCTCCGCGCTGGACGTCACCCTCGTGTGCGGAGACGGCAATGAGTTCGCCTTCCGGTATCCGTTGGCCAAGCAGGAGCAGGCCGCGCTGCTGGAAAAGATGGACGCCTACTGCCTGGAGCAGACCGGCATGGCGCTGGCGGATTTCCGGGCCCGGTATCTGGTGGAGGAACCGCAGCCCCGCCAGGCCCCCGGTCTGGCCCAGCTGTGAGCGCACGGTCAGCCCCGTGTGCGCCTTGTGTGCCGGTTTCAGGCAGAGGGCGGGCAGGGCCCCGCCCAGACGGGAAACCGCCCCATTGGGGCCGGTTTCGCCCCGGTTTGGGGCGTTCGATTTTAGTACGAGGATAAAGGAAGGTGGTCGCAAGCGCCCGCCTCCCGCCCACAAAGCCCCGCAGTGCGGGGCTTTCCTGGGTTTCAGCCTAGGTGGTCGGAATCGAAGGCTCTGGCTGTTTGGGGTGGTCGGGTTCAGCTAAACCCTTACTGCGTCAGCGAATTCCGCTGTGTCGCAGGCAAAAAAGCAGAGGTGAAGAACATGGAGGAGCACGACAACAAAAAGCGCACCGCCGTCTGGCTGACACCCGGCGTGATCCGCCGGATGGACGGCTGGCTGGAGGAGGACAACTGCAAAACGCGCAGTGAATTTATTGAAAAGGCCCTGCGGTTCTACATGGGCTGCCTGGCCACGGAGGACACCTCGGAGTACCTCTCCCGCGCCCTGGCGGACACCCTGCGGGGTACATTGGCAGACAATGAAAACCGGCTGCGCACTTTGCTGTTCAAGCTCTGCGTGGAGGTGAACATGATGGGCCACACCGTGGCCGCCCACTTCCGCGCTGATCCGGTGAACCGCCGGGAGCTGCGGGCCTTTGCAGTGGACGAGGTGCTGCGCACCAACGGAAAGATCCGCTTCGATGATGCACTGGATCTCCAGCGGCAGGTCTACCCTGACGGATGAGCCGCGTCCGGTTCATGTCCCCCTACCTGAAGGGCGGCAGGGATACAGCCAAGCTGTCCAACCGGGCCCGCTACATCGCCACCCGTCCCGGCGTGGAGGTGATCAGGGGCGAGCACAGTGACCAGCCCGCCACGAAAAAGCAACACGATTATATCCAACGTCTGCTGCGGGACTTTCCGGGCGCGGAGGAATTGCTGGAGTATGAGGACTACTGCAACGCGCCCACCCAGGCAAACGCCAACACTTTCATCCGCCAGGTGCAGGAGGACTTCGCGGAGCCCATGAGCCGGATGGAGAATTACCTGGACTACGTGTCCCACCGCCCCGGCGTGCAGCTGAACGGTGAGCACGGCCTGTGGTGCGCCGGGGGCAAGGTACGCAATCTCTCCCAGGCCGTCCGGGAGGTGGCGGAGTACACCGGCAGTGTGTGGACGCCGGTGGTGGCCATCCGCAGGGAGGACGCGGAACGGCTGGGTTACAACGACGCGGAGAGCTGGCGGCTGCTGGTGTGCGCCTGCGCGCCGGAGATCGCCAGGGGGTACAAGATCCCGCTGGAGCATCTGCGGTGGTACGCCGCCTTCCACCGCAAGGAGGACAGCGTCCATATCCACATGGTGGTGTTCTCCTCCGATCCCAAGGAGGGCTACCTCACCAGGCAGGGTATCCAGCAGGTGAAGTCCGCCTTCGGCCGGCGGATCTTCCAACAGGATTTGCTCCACGTCTACGAACAGAAAACCGAATACCGGGACGCTCTGGGCCGGGATGCGGAGCGCACCATGGCAGAGCTGATCACCCAGATGGAGACTGGCCAGATCCAAAATGAGAACCTGGAGCGGCTGGTGCTGGAGCTGGCCCAGCGGCTGCACAACACCCAGGGCAAAAAAGTCTACGGCTACCTGCCACCCAAAACCAAAGTATTGGTGGACGCCATCGTGGATGAGCTGGCAAAGGACGAGCGCGTAGCAGCCGCCTACAACCTGTGGAACCAGATGCGGGAGGAGGTGTGCCGCACCTATTCTGAGCAAGTGCCGGAGCGCCTGCCTCTTTCCAAACAGAAGGAGTTCAAGGCCGTGCGCAACATGGTCGTCCGGGAGGTGCTCCAACTGGGGCAGGGTGAGCATCCCACAGCCGATGAGATAGTACACATGCCCACACCGCCTGCACAATCCGGTGTGCCGCATGAGGTATATCCCCCGCAGCAGGCGGCCGCGCACCATCAGCGTACACAGACACATCGGACGGTATCCCACGCGGATACCGCCCGATGTGTCCTCCAGTTGTTCCACAGCATGGGCCGCATCTTCCAGGAGCAGTCCGCCGCAGATACCATCCAGGCCGGCCTGCACATCGACAAGAAGCGCCGCCGGATGCTCCGGGAGAAGCGCATGGCCCTGGGCCACAAGGCGGATGACCATGAGGAAATCCCCCAGTATTCTCAAAGATAGGATGGGGGACTGCCATTGAACTGGCAGTCCCCCGTGGTTTCTCCCGCTACTTCGGCTCCAGGAATCCGATGACCATATCTACCGCCTCTGCGGAGATATCCTCCGGAGCGCGCTCCACAAAGGAGGCATGGCGGCTGTTCAGATCCAGCATCCGGGCCTGATCACACAGGATGACCCCGTCCGTCCTGGTGCGCTCATCCAGCCGGAGGTGGAACGGGTGGCCCCGGTCTGTATGGGTGATGGGGCAAACCATGGTCAGGCTGCTGACCCGGTTGAACAGGTTGTTGCTGATCACCAAGGCAGGACGGCGGCTCTTCTGCTCATGGCCGGACTGGGGATCAAAGTCCAGATAGACGATGTCCCCCTGCTCAAAAATCATCACCATGCCTCAGAGCCCTCCGCTTTCCCCCAGTCCAGTTCTTCACCCTCTATCCGGCCGATCTGGTCAATGGGCTTTCCGTAGAACGCAATGAGGCGCTCCTCCAGGGTGCGGTGCGGGGTGGCAGAGGCACGCCGGATGTTGATGCCATCATCCATCTGCACCAGCTCCACCCGATCGTGCTCCTTCAGGCCAACCGCGTCCAGGAGCGCCTTGGGGATTCGCAGCCCCTGGCTGTTGCCCCATTTTTGGATTGTCGCATACATAAGTAGCACCCTCTTTTACAGATAGTATATACGAAGTATAAACCGAAGTCAACCGTTTGATCCGAGGTGAAATCCACTTGGGAACTTACATTCACTATACCGACGAACAGAAGGAGCAGGCCAACTCCGTTGATCTGGAGGAGTTCCTGCGGCGGCGGGGGGAGAAGCTGCTCCGCGCTGGGCGGGAGTCCCGGCTGGCCAGGATCCATCATATTACTGTCCGGGGCAACGAATGGTACGACCATATTGCCCGGCGGGGCGGCCACGCGGTCAGCTTCGTCCAGCACTTTTACGGAACAAGCTACCAGGAGGCCATGGAGCTCCTGCTGGGAAAGGAGTTGGGGGAGGCATATCCCGCCGCGCAGCCAAAGCGGGAGGAGCCGCCCAAGCCCTTCGTCCTGCCGCCGCCCCACACCGATATGCGCCGTGTGTACGCCTACTTGATGAAGCAGCGGCACATCAGCCGGGGGGTGATCAGCCGCTTCGCCCGGGCCGGACTGTTGTACGAGGACGCCCAGTACCACAACTGCGTCTTTGTGGGCACGGACGAGCAGGGCGTCCCCCGCCACGCCCATAAGCGAAGTACCAACAGCCAGGGCAAGTCCTTCAAGGTCAACGTGGAGGGCAGCAGGCCCCAGTACAGCTTCCACCACGCAGGCCGGGACGGCCTGCTCTATGTGTTCGAGGCCCCGATTGATCTGCTGAGTTTCCTCACGCTGTACCCAGAGGGCTGGCAGGAGCACAGCTATGTGGCCCTGTGCGGCACCGGCGGCCAGGCCATACATTGGATGCTGGAGCAGAACACCCGCCTCCGGGATGTGGTGCTCTGCCTGGATCACGACGAGCCCGGACAGACGGCGGCCAGGCGCATCCAGGAAGAGTTACAGGGAGCAGGATACCACAGCGGTATCCTGCTCCCTGTGCATAAGGACTGGAACGACGACCTGGTGCATGGGCAGGCCATGGCCGCCCCCGCCATGGCCATGGGGCAGAGTATGTAGGCCGCAGAGGCGCACCGCCCGCCGGGGGGGTGGTGCGCCCTGCCGCTGGACTGGGCCCCGGTTCATTTTGGCCCGCCCAGAAGGTCACACTGGAAGCAGATTGAAACGCAGAGAGCAGACAACGAAGGGATGATTGCAGTGAACAACGACACCTGGATGCTGATCCTCCTGCTGGCGGTGGTATTCGGCGCCCTGGTCGCCATTACCACCTTTTCCGGCCGGGGCAGCCTGGACAGCATCAAGAGTAAAACTGTGGGTGACGGCCAGCACGGCACCGCCCGCTGGGCCACGCAGGGGGAAATCAAGAAGACCTTCCGCTCCGTCCCCTTCCAGACCGCGCTGTGGCGGAAGGGGGAACGCCTCCCAGGCGCACAGGGGCTGGTGTTGGGCTGTACCGGAAAGAAGGGGCAGCTCACGGCCCTGGTGGATTCGGACGATATCCACTGCCTCATGATCGGCGCCTCCGGCGTTGGCAAGACCGCCTTCTTCCTATACCCCAATTTGGAATACGCCTGCGCCAGCGGAATGAGCTTCTTTGCCAGTGACACCAAGGGAGATCTGGCCCGGAACTATGGGGCCATCGCCCGGGACTGCTATGGCTACCAGGTGGTGGTGGTGGATCTTCGGAACCCCACCCGCTCAGATGGCTATAACCTGCTCACTCTCATCAATCACTACATGGACGCATGCAGGAGAGATCCGGCTGATCTGGCCGCCCGAGCCAAGGCGGAGAAGTACGCCAAAATCCTCTCCAAGACCGTCATCAACCCGGATGAGGAGAACTTTGCACAAAATCAATATTTTTACGACGCGGCGGAGGGCGTGCTCACCGCCGTGATCCTGCTGCTGGCAGAGTACCTGCCACCCAAAAGGATCCACGGGGAGTTGCGGGAACGGCGGCATATCGTGTCAGTATTCAAGCTGGTGCAGGAGCTGCTGGCCCCCAGCATTCTGCCCGGCAAGAATGAGTTCCAGCTCCTCATGGACCGCTTGCCGGAGGAACACAAGGCCAAGTGGTTCTCCGGCTCCGCCCTCACCGCCGCCGAACAGTCTATGGCCTCCGTCATGTCCACCGTCCTCTCCCGGCTGAACACCTTCCTGGACTCGGAGCTGGAGCAAGTGCTGTGTTTCGACAGCACCATAGACGCCGAGAGCTTTGCCGCAAAGAAATCTGCCATCTTCCTGATACTTCCGGAGGAAGATCAGACCAAAAACTTCATGGCTGGGCTGATGATCCAGACCCTGAGTCGGGAGCTGTTCTCTGTGGCGGATGAGCACGACGGGAAGCTGCCCAGCCGGGTGGTGTTTTTCTGTGACGAGCTAGGTACCATGCCCGCCTTCGACATCCTGCCCCTATTCTCCGCTGGCCGCTCCCGGCGGCTGACCCTGGTGCCCATCATCCAAAGCCTGGCCCAGTTGGAGAAGAACTATGGCAAGGAGGGGGCGGAGATCCTGACGGATAACTGCCAGGACACCATTTTCGGCGGCTTCGCCCCTAACAGCCAGACCGCCGAGGTGCTGTCCAAAGCATTGGGCAACCGCACTGTCCTGAGTGGCTCCATCTCCAGGGGAAAGAACGACCCCAGCCAGAGCCTCCAGATGATCGAGCGGCCCCTCATGACCCCGGATGAACTCAAGTCCATCCCCAAGGGGCACTTCATCGTCATGAAAACAGGCACACACCCCATGCAGACCCGCCTGCGGCTGTTCCTGGAGTGGGGGATTACCTTTGGGGAGCCCTACCAGGTATCCCAGCAGGCCGCTCGAAAGGTCTACTACGCCAGCAAGGCAGAATTGACCGATGTTATATACCGGGCATTTCCTGCGTCTGCCCGCCAGAACAACTACCGTACGCCGAAAAAGGAGAAAACCATACCATGAGCTATTTTAGCGAGATTTACGGCGACTTAGAGCTGAGCGCCAGGGCCAAGCTGGTGCTGGTGTACCTCCATGACCGGGCAAACAAGGATGGCGAGAGCTGGTACGCCATTGGCACCATGGCAAAGGATCTGAGACTTTCCCGCTCTACAATAAAGCGGGCCCTGACCGAACTTGTTCGTCAGGGCCGAGTAGAAAAGCAAGCGAGGTTTCGGGAAAATGGTGGGTGCACATCTAACCTTTATGTATTTTCGAAGTATTGTAAGCAACATCTGTGATCATTATCTTCATTGAAAAGTGCAACGGGTTTTTCAATAGTTATTATGTGGTGATCCTCCACCCTCTAAAGCACAAAAGGAAGCCCCCTTGAAGCTTATGAGATATCACCCATATAGATTAGTTCCCTGTTGCCGGTGAGCCGGTATAGGCATAAAATTGGGAGTCGAATTTGTTGCGTAGTGGTTCTCACTATTGCCTATTGATAGCGCCGAAGCTTTTTTAACGCTCTCATCTTTACCTGATTGATATTTTGTTTTGTTGTATGGACAATCCTTGCAATATCGACTGATGTATATCCATGGAGGTAGATTAGGGTAAGGACTTTTCTCTCCTTTTTAGTAAGTTCTGGACATGTGTCTAAGAGTTCAGAAAAGTCAAGTACTTCGCGTTCTCTGATGGGTGCCACTAATCCAAGAAGCTGTGCTTCTGTAAGTTCTTCCCAAGATACCGGCGGCTCGACCGTCTTCTTGAATGGAAGCAATGAGATGTAAGCATTTCGTACAGACTGGGCTAAATAGGCGACGATCGTACCGTCTCCTTGAGAGCGAAGCGAGTCAAGATTCATCGCATGTATAGTTTCAATAAAACGCAGGGTTAGCTCACTTTGTGCGTCCTCCGAGTGTAGTCGTCTGCTATAATGTTTGAGCTGTGGTTCAAATTTCTGGATGATGAAAAGCATGTCTTCTTGGCTTCCAGACTGGGCACGAAGTATACGTTCACTGAACACCGCTTACACATCCCATCTTCGTAAAGATGAGAGTTAAAGAGCGGATTGTGCCCCAAAAGTAAACTTAGTTTCAAAAAAATCTACTTTGTACACTCTATTAGACAAGGAAATTCCAATTATGCAACCAGACTTCTATGCTGTAAAATGGTTCAAAAGTAAGAGAGAGGGCATGAGTAGACTCATGCCCTCTCCCCTGTAAAGTGGATTCAATTGATGAAACTGATAGTGTTGATTTTGTTGCAGATTTGATGAAAGCTTGTCTTATATAAAAACAGCACCTTCTCTAAGGTATGGAATCTGCCAAGTCATATCTTTGTATGCTTAGTTTGCTTTCGATTTCAGAACGATGACCTGGCACAGTAACCGCCCCGTAGTAATCTCGGCTTCCGCACAGCGCAATTGTGTAGAAGCGCCGCCATCCAAAAAGAGGCCCTTCCATGCAGGATCATTGGTAGCAGCGGAATCCTTGAGCCCCAGATAGGACTGGATCGCGCTTCTAAACTCAACATAATTTACATTCTTGGCAGTCGCGATTAGATATACCTTGTTCGTATCCAGGTTCACTACGATTGCACTCAAGCCCTCGTGATCGCTATTGACATCAACGGCTTTATTAACAACAGATACCCAGTTCTGATTACCAAGAGACATCGCTACGCCGCCCTGAGCCCAGGCTCTCGAATTTCCCTTAACACCAGGAAGATCCTCATAATTAGTGGCCTCCATATAGCCCATATAACTGCCAGTGTAGAAGATGGCATGCTTGCCGACTGTGCTTACGCTTCCGTCACGGGGTTCATTTTTATTGTTCACTCCTCCGCCAACAGGACGGCCGCCACTAACTGCAATGTTTAGAATATTGCAATTATTATCATCGGGTTTCGTACTGGTGTACCACCCGCCATTGATTCCATACTCATTGGAACCCTTTAAATTAGACGTCTTGAGCAGCTGAACGGGCCTAATATTGCTGGCATCCGTCTCAATAATGTGTAACGTCATACCATTCTCTGTAGCTTTATGATAGGTATACATTTCTTTTCCTCCGTTAAAATAAACAGATTTTGATGTCTTGTAAGCGCCTACGTAATATGAAAGAAATTGTTGCCCGTGAAAAATAAACTAGAAACAGGAGGCTACTATGAAACTTCACTGTCGCTTGAACCGCCTTTGGTGCATCCTACCTATGTGTGCTTTTATTGCCGCATTTTTTATCGGATGTACCATCAGCCGGTCAGATTCCGTTCCGTCTTCTTCGTCCGAGCCGCTGCCCGCGGCCACGCCGGCTCCCACCCCCCGGACACTGATGGAGGGGATCGCCCCCATGCCCATCGCCTCCAGCTACATAACCTACTATGCAATACAGACGGACGGCACACTGATCGGCTGGGGAGAAAATCTGCGCGGACTGATCAACTATCCGGATTCTTTACCGAGCTATGAAGGTGCCGTTGTCATGATGGAGGATGTGGCAGCCGTCTATGCTGGGGATTGGGTCACATTGATTTTGTGTTCCGACGGCACACTCTGGGGGGTGGGCTCCGGGCTGTTCGGTCTTTTGCCTGAAAGGGCGGCTTCGCAGGATGCGTATGACCCTCTCTTTCTGATGAGCGACGTGGTTATGGCCGCCGTTTCCTCCGAGAGCGCCTGCGCCCTTCGCTCTGATGGCACGGTGTGGAGTTGGGGCGGCTCGGAGGGATTTCAGCCAGAACAGATCCTGGAAGGTATTGTAAAGATAGCGGCATATTCCAGCGGCCACTATGCCCTGGACATAGACGGTACCCTCTACATCTGGGGATCGCTCCTGCCTCTGGAAGTAGACCGGAACGAATGCTGGTTGACTCCCCAGCCTATTTTGGAGGGCGTCACAGACATGGCCTCCACTGGTCGCCGGCTTCTGGTGCAGAAAGGGGATTCCAGTCTCTGGCGGATGGGCTGGTGGGAGGGGTATCAATATCAGCCGCTGGAGAAGTGGATGGACAACGTGGTCTACTTCACTGCGGATCTCGCAGTTACCGGGGACCACACACTTTGGTACTTGGCCTCAGATACCCCAAGCATGATCATGAACAATGTGGCCTGCGCAGTAAATGGTGAACAAGGAATTTTAGCCCTGGACTGGGATGGCGGGCTTTGGCTGCATCCCCAGGAGGGCGACGACTCTGCCGATGCGGTACATCTGTGCGATGATATTTGGGTTCCAGAGTCTTGGTATTCACAGCAGCAATCCCGCAATACGGATTAAGGAAACTGCTTAAGTATTTGAAAGCCCAATAAAAATGAGATCGCAGAATGGAGAGGAGAGTAGATTTATATGAGACGAAATGCAGCCTTTGCAATCCTATCTTTGCTTGTATCATTCTTATGTTCTGCCTGCGCGCCCGCAGCTCCCAGTGACCACCCCCCTGAATTCTTGAATGACATTGGAAAAACACTCATCGAATTAAAAAATGAGCATCCGGAAGGCGAATTGATTGTAAGGCCGGGGGGATTCCCAGATAATGCCGCTGTATGTTTTGGGGAACCGGAGGCGGAATTTGCTCATTACTTTTTCAGAACGCAGGGCGGCGATGCTGAAAAGGTCATGAGCGAATGTGAGGATCAACTGAAATGCGCTGGTTTTCTCACAACCGCAGACATACTTTTTCCAGACATGGAAAATGACATGTCCTTTGAAGATTTCTTTTCCCTGATCGGGGTCGATGATTATGAGTACCTGCTAGGGGAAGAGGTGAGAACCGGAGAAGGTTGGCTAATTTTCATGTATAGAGATATGGAAGTTATGGTGAACACAAACGAAATTACTCCTGGCGGCGGCTGGAATTTTACAGGAGAAGACGTCGTGAAGCGTAATGCTCCAGTGTCTATTGCAGACCCAGAAATATCAAATACCAATCAGGACATAGCCGATGCGGTTATGCTTGATGAATCCATGTCTTGAAAACACATTATTCAGATGATGTGTATTTATTTCTTAAATTTTTGACAGGCTGCCCGCTGTGTATATTGGCAGCGGGCGGCCTGTCGATACAAATAGCGGCGCTGTTTTCCATCTCGCAAATTATCATATGGATTGTGCGCATATCTAACAGAGCTTCTTTGGAGATCTTATCTGCTTATAAACATTATTTCAGATAATTACCCAGGTAAACAAAGGTTACTCCGGTTGCCGGATATGAATACGTATCTACCCAAGAATTTGGATTTTTGCCGTCTAACGAGTTTCCTGTATGAATAACGGTAGCTTTTTTGTTCTTGGTATCTACAGAAACTACAATGCCGGTATGCCCATATTGAGAGCCAGAAGATCCCCATTTGCTATATCCACCAGCCACGCTAAAAATCCCTGGTGCTTTTGGAGTACTATCAATTGCGAGACCATAGTTATTCGCAAGATTTGCGACTAAATCCTTGCCGTGTCCGGATGTAGACTTCAGTGTGGTATATGTATCAATATACCATCTTACAATGTCTACACACTGAAGTCCATTTACACCATCATAGTTCCCCACCTTCTGGAATTTGGCTCGAATCTCTGATACATTAGTAGCTCCACCGCTTCCAGAACCTCCAGTACTTACTTTAGTAAACTTCCACTGCTGTTCAGTACCTCCGGTAGAAGCTCGCCAGGAACACTTAGCGCTGTTCCCCGTTCCGTCAGCAGTCAAATAGCGGTTAGAGTACTCAGACAGTCTGATGGTGTAAACGTTGGTCTTGTTCGCAACCTTGGTAAGAATTACGTAGCCGTCAATATTGCCCGAAGCTTTACGCAAGGTGCAGTTCCAATTGGTGCCGGAACGGTATGCGTTCAGGGCATAGGCCTGGTTGGAAAAGTGCTTGATATATTGTCTGCTAGTGGAGGTAAGGGAATCAACAACCCAATTCTGGTCATTACTGCCGGAGGTCGCGTAGATGTTGACCTGCGTGCCATTGGTGATACTCGCGCTGCTTGCAATATTGAGGGAGCGGGTCGGTGCGGACAGCGGACTGATCGTGTAAGTTGCCATACTTGAAAGTCTCCTTTTAAAGTATATTCCCGAGGTAAATGAGCATTGGATATAACTTGGATATAACGACACTAACTGGGACCGGGTAATTTGCTTAGGATCAGCTATTAAGGCATCGGACTCCCCTCCTTTAGATGGATGCTTTATAGAGAGGGAAAAGGCTCCAAAGAGTAAATCTGAGCCAGTGATTGTTTGAAAAATCCCTTCTCCACAAAGGAGAAGGGAACAACTCCAACCATGAAGGGAGAACTTATTTTATAGATCCTTTACTTGTTCGAACAATAAACTCAACCGCAATCGCAGTAGCACAAACCTCGCCAATTAGATCACATATTCAAATAAGAGTTTTGGCCTTTATTATATGTGTCCTCGGGCACACCTGCGAGAGCGGAATTTATATCGGTCTGGCACATGAAAGAATCAACAATATTTTTAAACAGCTAGAGAAATCGGTTGCAAACTAGCAAATCGTTTGTCTTATAAAATATAAGCATATCTCAAGAACTCGCTTAAGATTTCTCCCCTGCGAAAATCGAGTTCGGCTGAATAAAACGATGAAAGGAGGCATGTATTCCGGTTGCACAATTAGGAATACAAGAAGTGTGAATGGATGGATTGTTAAGACTTTGGGGCTGTTGCTCATCACGTCTTTGCTACTCACGGGGCCAGGGGTTGCTAAGGCATCTGAAACAAGCACCTTTTCTGACATTTCAGGGCACAAGTATGAAGCACTCATCGAGCAAGCAGCAGAAGATGGCTGGGTAAACGGCTGCCCAGACGGAAGATTTTGGCCAGACAGGCCTATAACCAGGTGGGAATATGCAAAAATGATGTTGGCGGCCCTTAATATTGTCCCGGGCAGTCAACGGGCAAAAGAGGTGCTCCAGTCTACGGAAGTGCCCAAAGAGGTGCTGTCTTTGGCCGATGACGGCTGGGCCAGTAAAGAAGGATGGGTTGAGCTTGGGTTCGCGTCAGGACTGGTAGTATTGGGCGACTATGGAAGTTATCTTGTGCTGCCGCATGACGAGGGCATTTCGCGCTATGAGGCGACCATATTCGCAGTACGGATGCTCGGCCGATTTGAAGAGTCCTTAACGATGGTCGTGGAGGAACCACCATTTGATGATCTAGTGCCCGATATGCAGGTTGACAATTTTGGAGTAATTGAAATTGCCGTTGAGAATGGCTTGATTTCCGGATACACGGAGACGAAATTTTATCCTGCAGAGTCTTTTACCAGAGGAGAAGCGGTTGCTACAGTATCAAGAGTCCTGACCCTCTTAGGGCGAAATTAGGAGCTATAAGTCTGAAAACATACATCTTAACACTATCCCCACCAGGCTCTCATACCTATCAAAAAGCGGCCCAAGTTTCGACTTGGGCCGCTTAAAGCAAATCAGGTCAGGTAAACACAGGAAGCTGTACCATAGTAGTCATGCTTGGTATTGTTGTTGCCACATACCTGGCCGGGGTCTTTAACGCCATTGGTATACCCACTCGCAACACGCATTCTGATAGCCGAAGATCCGTCCATATTTACGGCGTAATCGCACCCAAGATCGGCCATCATTTTCGCGGCTACCCTCAGATCCATTCCGCACCATGTGCAAACTAGCACAAACGCTCCGTTTGCCTTATGTCCCAACAGCGTGCGATTAGATTTGGACGTTGTGCTTCCGTTTGCCAATGTGTTGTTGTGATGATAGTTCGTATTATTTAGGTCATCCCAATCGGCAATAATACGCTTATCATCATCTTTGTCTCGCACAGTATACTCAAAAACCGACTTAGAGTCATAGACCAGGGCATGAAAGGCGGAAATGATAGTCTTACAGTACGGGGCCGCCACCTTGAGGCGGTCATGGTTCATCCAGCGGATGGTAGCAGTTCCGTCCGTTTTGATACAAAAGGCAGGATATTTTCTCCAAGGCTGATAATTGATATAGTTCTTCAACTTGGTATCATTGATTCCACTGAGCTTTTCGCCGGATAAATAATATTTTCCATCGACATAGTGCCAGCCAACAAAGGACATACCGTCCGGCCCATACGTATCAAAGCCTGCTGCGTTTGTCTTTGCGACAACCTTATTCGCCGCAATCCCGGGAGGATTCATCTGAGCCAGGGGTTTCTTATTACCCGTCGTATAAATTGCCTCTTCAAGAGACATCGTTTTAGGATCTGTGATAAAGATACTTATCCCGGAATATGCGCTGTCTGTAGTATACGTTACCTCACTGTAGTACTTGCTTTTCAACCCTTTAAATGTTCCGTATGCCATGAGTCGACATCCTTCCTGTTTAGTATTTGTAGGCGCCTACACATCATAAAGAATACTAATCGAAGGGATTGTAAACTAGGCCTTGTTCGGAAAGCAAGAAAATTATTGTCGTAATCTGTGCCGCCGTGCAGTTCTCCTCAGCCCACCAAATTTCCGTTCTCGATGGTGTACCAGTCCCCGCCGCTGTCGGCGATGAGGGAGAACTCCGTGGATATTGGGATCGAAAGCGAGGGAGATTTATCCGGGGACTGCTGGGGCGCCTCTGCCGCACACCCTGACGCCAGGGCCAGGAATAGTACGCCGGCGGCTGTGGCGGCTTCAAACCGCTTTGAGCTTACAAATCTTTTCATATAAAAACGCCTCCTTGGCCGTTGGGTTATCCGATGAGCTTTGGCTATTTACTTCTGCGTCCTTTTGCAGTCCTTATATACCATACCGGTATTAAGAAGAGCAACGAAAGGGTGCATAAAATGGAAACAGATATGGCCTTGTCATGGCTTAGCGAGCTTGGTAAGCGTGTATTCGGCAGTATGGACGGCCTATTTTATACGCTGGTAGCCTTTGTGGTGATCGATTATATCACCGGCGTCTGTGTTGCCATCCATAATAAACAGCTGTCCAGCGATGTGGGTGCCCATGGAATCGCCAAGAAGATCGCTATTTTTGCGCTGGTGTCCCTAAGTAACATTATTGACCGCTTTTTGCTGGGCTCCGAAGATGTCCTGCGCACTGTTACCACCGTGTTCTATATGGCCAACGAAGCAATGAGCATTATGGAAAACGTGGGAAAGGTAGGACTGCCTTTGCCGCAAAAGCTTCAGAACTTCTTGTCTCATTTTGAGAAATACAGAGACAACAAGGATGGTTCAAAGCAGGAGTAACGGCCCGGGCAGCTATCAATACGTTCAGTCGCTACAATCCTCTAGCACCTCTTGGATCAAGAAGCGGGGTCTCCCCTTAGCCTCTAAATAGATCTTGCCGATATACTCGCCAATGATCCCTAGAGAGAGCAGGATCAGGCCCCCGATGGCCCATACGGCGCAGATCACGCTAACCCAGCCAACTATTGGTATCTCCAGCAACCCAGCGGATCACAGAGTACGCCAGCATGAGGGTATTTGCCAGAAAGACCAAAAAGCCCAGGATGGTGATGTACCGGATGGGCCTGGTGGAAGGGCTGGTAATACCTTCTAGCGCGAAGGAGAGCATCTTTTTCAGGGGATACTTGTTCTTCACGGCAAAGCGTTCTCCACGCTCATATTCCACGGTTCCAGTACGGTAACCGATCATGGGTACAATACCTCGAAGGAATAGGTTCACCTCATGAAACTGAGCCAGGCCCTCCAGAGCGCGCTTGGACATTAGCCGGTAATCGGCATGGTTGAATACCGTCTCTGCCCCAAGGAAGTTCATCAACTGGTAAAATGCTTCAACAGTAACTCGTTTAACAAAAAACATTTTGGACCACGGTTTACTTAAAAGTCCCTGGGCACTCTTTATCATTTGTACGCGGAAAGAATCTGGAGCATACAGCGTGGGGAAGCTGTTTGTTTCAATATCCCAGTTGATTGCTTTTCGTAGAAAACAAAAAAGGAGAGTATTTATGGGATTGTACAATATCATTAGCCGAGTCAACTCCTCGCTCTACCTCAACATCAATGGCTATGGGGCGGGTGCTCGGAAGAAGATCAATGTATATCCGGCAACGAGTTCCAATGATCAGGTCTGGTCCATTACAAATCCAAATTCTACGGCGCAGCAAGAGGTTGCCTCCAATTCTGGTCTGACGTATAAGCTGAATGCCAACCGGAACTACGACCCTTGGAGCTACGACCATTGGATCTGCGACCTCTACACGACCAATGCTGACACCTATCTGGTATTCGAAAAGACTAGCGTAAGCAACGTGTACCGCATCCGGCTTAACGGTGCCAGCACCAAGAACTATTATCTGACTGCCGCGGGCACTTCCGGGAGCCAGGTATACTTCAAGCCGAACCTGGGGACTTCCGATAAGACTCAGCAGTGGACTCTAAAATCCGTCTCTACGGCGTCCTCCTATCCGTATACCTATTCCACCAATACAAAGAATGGGATCAAACTCCATATTGTCGAGACCCCCGCGAGCACGATCGAGCTTGTCAACGTCAAGAAGAAAGACCAGGGCATCCCTGTGCCTTACTGCGGTTGCAATGGCGGCTTCTTCAACAATAATGGTGACAAGACGGATTGTGACACCCTTAACATTGCCCTGAATAACGGGGCGGCGGTAGGCCCGGGGGCTGCTGGAACCCGCAATACCTGCGGCCATGGCAATATCGCTTATATCGGCGGCCAGATCAAGTGCATTAGCGCATCTACGCAAAGCCAGCTGATCAGCTACCTTGGCGGCAAGCCCACATGGGCCCAGGGCGGCGGAATGCTTTACCTTGGAGACGCTAACTGGGAAACTAAATGGGACTTCCCCCATGCTCCCGATGCGCTCTCCACTGGTTGGACCGCCATGGTTGCCAATACGTCTACCAAGAAAGTTTATCTCTTTGTTACCCAGGATAACAACAACAAGTACCTCCGTGATTTCCGAACCGCTATTCAGCAGCACCTCGGAATTACGGACGGAAAATCTACGAACTACGTTGGCATCATGCTGGACGGCGGTGGGTCTTCCTGTTTGAGAGTGTACACTTCTTCCGGAAGCCGGGTTGGCCCTGATACGCCTAGGCCTCTCTGCCAGATCGTCTCCATTAAATACTAAGGCCCAAAAGATGATGGTGCCCGCATATCGAGAATATGTGGGCACCATCCCTGTTGCTAGAAACCTATCCCATCCATGATCTGTGACACATCGCCTTCTCCAGCCGAATTCCACGTCCAAAGCGTTCCGTCTTGTTTGAGCACGAGCGTATATTCAGCACCAGTAACCGCATATTCCACGTCCTCTATTACGGCTTCATAAGTGCTTCCACTATCGCTGACTGTTTCTACATAAAGAGTGCCGTCTGTCTGAACCGCGACGCCGGTCATTCCGCAGGCTACATCGTGCAGACGCAGCTCTGGCTCTGTTCTCTCCCCATCTTCCGTATATGTCCAGGTTACCATATCCCCATTGGTTAAAATCGCCATGCAGTTCTGAACATATTGAACGTCTTCAAGAATTTTTTCTGGGGTCGATGATACGACCCCCCACTCCCACAAAGTATGGTCTGCCTTGATAGCATATCCGCCATTCCTGTAGCAGACCGCATACAGCACATCGTCCATAATTTTTTCCGGCGGGGTATACTCTTGAGAAACGAGCTCATATACGCCAGGGACACCATTCCTGCCCATGCCCCAGCACCACAAACTGCCGTCGCCTTTCAAGGCAAGGCAATGCCATGCGGAAGTGGACGCCATAACCACATCTTCCATGAGGCGAACTGGCTGCTGTTTGTCTTCATCCGGGCCAAGGTGCCCGAAGTAATCCATCCCTATTCCCCAAAGAGTATTCTCTTTGTCAATCATAAGCGTAACCCATTGCCCGGATGATACCGCACGGATATCTGTCATAATCTCTCGCGGTTCTGTCACTGGGATATGGAGATCAGAGCCGCCTAGTGTACCGTTCTCATTATTCCCCCATCCGATAAGAGTTCCGTCCTTTCTGATGGCAAAATAAGTTTCAGAGCCACAGGCGAGCGGAACCGCCGGGGGTGTGACGGGGGCAGGCACTTCCATGCTCGGCTCTGTTGTGCCTATGGGTATAGGCGTCTCATCTAAGGGGCTACGTGGGGTGCAGGACGAGAGCAACAGGGCGATCAGAGGACCCAGGAGCAGGAGCGTGCCCAACCTCCATTTTTGTGATGTACGCATGCTTTCCTGAAGCATATACATATCACCTCTACTACAATATAATTTCGGGTTAAGACACGGCTGCAAGCCGTGTCTTTTGTCATCTCAAAACTGAAGCTGTAGAATGGAAGAGTAAATAGCCTCGCACGTATCACCTCGGTTCAGCATACTTGTAATTGAGTCCGTCAGCCGTTTCTCTCATTTCCGCCTGATCCTAATGTTGGCTGTGCACGGGAATGGCATCCATTTCACGATAACATTTCTATTTAGTAAGACTGTATCCTTTACAAAATGCAACAGCATTTTGGTTGTTTAGGGCAACCCGCCTCGCGCCAGAGTGCAAAAGGAGGCCTGCGCTGATATGCTCCCTCTATGAGGGGCAGTGAAATAAAACACTGTGAATCATGGAGGGAGCATATCAGCGTGAACCGCTCCTTCACTGTCTGCTTTTATCCTGTAAGAGCTGATATGCGGTTTTGCGGGCACGGGTGAGGGCCATACGCAGGCTGGCCGGCTTTACGTTCAACTCCCGGGCCATCTCCGCAGCGGGCAGGTTCAGTATGTAGTGCCCTTCCAGCAGATAGCGGGTTCGCTCATCCAGCTGCGTCCAGATATGGGCCAACTCCTCCAGGTCTTCCTTTTTGATAATCTGAAGTTCTATCGCCCCTCCATCCATATTGGGGTCTTCGTACTCCATAAATTCCTGCAGGTCTGACGCAGAATGATGCCCAGAGTCCCGCAGGTAATTGCGGGCCTGATTCTTGGAAGCCGTTATAATATAGTTCACCAGATGACCCCGGTCTTTAAGGCGAAGCTCAGGAATTTTGTCAATCAGCCGAACCAGGGTTGACTGCATCACATCTTCTGCGGCCCATTGGTCATGGACCAGCTTGAAGATTTCATGGTACATCAGTCGATGGTAATCGACAAAGAGCTGCTCCATGAAAGTGCGGTCGTCATCATCCTCAATGACTAAGATACAGTAAGGGATCATTTTGCCTCCTTATAGTTGTACTGGCCCACAACCGTACTGAAGTGCAGATCCCGCAGCAGGAGACAGAGAGCTTTCTTACGATCCGGGGATAGTGTCTGCACGAGTTGGATCATTTCGCCAGCGGTCATATCATCCAGCAGAGGCGCAGAAAATACGTCAGCGGGGAGATTGGAGGAACTGCGGCCCAGCAAATAATCGGTAGTGACGGAAAAATAGTCCGCTATTTTTATCAGCCGTTCCGCATCGGGCAGGTGACGGCCTTTTTCATAATTGGAAATTGTACCGGGGGTGACAAAAAAGAGCTTTGCCAGATCCCTTTGGGTAAGGCCACGGTCTTGGCGGAGCTCCGCCAAAATTTCTCCGAATTGCGCCATCTCGCACCTCAAAATTTCAGTTTGTTACTTATTACATATTTTCTGAAATTTATCCTGCAAAAATGATAGATTTCTAATATAATTTGTAGTATAATTCAAAATAATATAGTTTAACTATATTTTAGTTTAATACATTGCTATTTCTCTTGGATTGCACTCAAAATGGCCCGTTGCGCAAGCAGTTTTTGGGTGTCAGCTTTATGAATAGAGATACCAAGGAAAAATGTAGGGGCGTGGAACAATCGTGCTTGCGTTACTCACAGCAGCCATAGAAAATCCCGATGACCGGGAATTCATGACACAGTTTTACTTGGAATATGAGCGGCTGATGTATGCCACTGTACGGAAACGGCTCACGGATCCGGAGGCGGCCAAGGACATTGTCCAGGAATGTGTAATCAGGCTCATTCCAAAAATCCCGTTTTTAAGGCGGCAAGAGCGTTGCATAAAAGCCAGTTATGTTGTCTCTACAGTTAGAAACACCACCATCAACTATATGCGGAAACAGGGGCGCACAGATGGCAGGTGCTGTAGCCTGGAGGAACAGGAGGAGCAGGATATGGCCATTCCGGAGCCCTCGCTGGATGAGCGAATTATGCTTGCGGAGCAAAAAGAACGCCTGATGCAGATATGGAGTAGTCTGCCCGAAGAAGATCGGCTGCTATTGGAGGGAAAGTACATTTTGGGCTATACGGATGCCGAGCTGGCCGACATGCTGGGGTGCAAGAAGAGCAGCGTCCGCATGAAGCTGACTAGAGCCCGGCGGCGGGCATTCCAGCTTATGACAGAGGAAGAAGGTGACAAAGTATGACCAGGCGTGAAGAATTGCAGGAGGCCTATGAGGACGCCATGTTCGCCCTCCTGATGGACTACGTGGCGGAATCTGAAGGGGAAAAAGCTCTGGAGGAGAACCGTGTACTTCAAGAGGATCCAGACGCGGAGGTTCCCCAGGAGGTACGCCGGGCGTGTCTGAAAGAGATCCACCGCGCTTTTCGGAAAAAGTCTGCCCGATCTGTGGGGCGGATCACGATGAAGGTGATCAACAAGGTCGCCCTTGTTGCGCTGTTGGGTACACTGCTTTTCTCGACTGCCTTCGCTATATCCCCAGAGTTTCGGGTTGGCACCCTCAATATGCTAATTGATACGGTAAATGAAGGTGTGAGCTTTCGGATTTCTACACAGCCTGTTTCAGAACGGGCTGGCCTGGAGGACCTCTATCCTAACCTTATACCGGATGGCTATGAACTGATAGATGAAGGCGCTTTCGCGGGTACGTATTGGGTGGATTACCAAAACAGCCCGGGTGATCGCTTGGAGATTGAGCTGTCTCCAAGCGGGCGATTTGATATAGAGGATACAGAGCTGGAACCGACTCAAATTCACGGGCTTCCTGCGTATATCATTGATCAACTCAACCTTGAGGGAGATAACCATGGTATTATTAAGGTGATTGTTCTCAATGAGGCGGAGGGATATATACTCAGTGTGATTTCGATTCCGCACTCAACCACGGCTCCGCCCCCCATCAGCCGTGATGGCATTGTCCACATCACAGAGAGTATTTTTAAATAATCTCTGTTGCACATCTGTTGAAGTGGTGTCTTCTGTAATGGGTACTACCCACATCAAAGTACAGGAGGTATACAAACATGGGAAAGAAATATCTTGGTAAGACAATGCTTCTGATTGCATTATCTACCACTTTGCTTGGGGCGAGCTTACCGGCACAGGCTGCGGAAATACTTCCGAATGAACTTGTCATGGTTCAACCTCGTGAGATTGGCATTGTAAAAATGAATTGCCAGCTTACGATTTCTTCCAACGGAAACGCAAGCTGTTTGGGTGATGTCTCTATGAAGGCGGGCTATGACTCGGAAATTACCCTTGCCCTTCAGAAGAGCACAAACGGGAGAACCTGGTCCAATGTTGCCAGTTGGACGGGCAGCGGCAGTGAGAAACTGACAAAAAGCCGCTTTGTTACTTCCGGCTACGACTATCGGTGTAAGTTGACTGTCAAGGTCTATAACTCCTCTGGGAACTATGTGACCACCTATACCCAATATTCTGATACCATCTCTTACTGATTATATACATAGAGAGGCGGGCACCC
>CDZL01015029.1_pt1 | contig 37634 bp, 31 predicted proteins | sample 557581 | NCBI WGS metagenome assembly CDZL01 (sample SAMEA3182063, study PRJEB8094) | gut metagenome | biome: human; feature: gut; material: Stool; isolation source: human stools | place: Canada | collected 2013-01-29 | reverse complement strand
GTACAATAGGGAACGGAGTATTTTAATGAAGTCTGGGAGAAGGTTTAGTTTAGTCCGTTAGCCTATATATATGCTAAATCAAAGTAAACTATATTTAGGCAGACAAATTTGCCTGCCTATAAGTTTTTCCTTACCTTTGTATGAACTAAAGAAGACTTGTTTTTCTTTTGGCTGCAATGGCTCTTGGAAGCTCAAATGTAACTGTCGAACGAGGAAAAAAATTCTGGAAGGAAGCTGTTCAAGAAGTCCCGATTATAAGCAAGTGCAAGGAAAGAAACAGAGTGAAAACAAAAAATCGGGAAATGACTTTAATTAGCAATTTTGTTTCTTATTTGTTCCTCAATTAAAATCATAAAATTTTCAATAATTTGATTTTCAGACTATTACATGTAGTATTTTTGAGGAATTAAATTTATTAGCAATAAACTTTCGATTATATCTATTCTTGAAAATATCAAGAGCTTGTGTCTCTAAAATATATGTGCCTTCATATACATCTGGGCAAAATTCCATAGCAACTTGCTTTACATATTCTAGTAAATCATCTTCTTCTTTTACATATTTGTCTAATGTAAACTTATCTATAACAGATATATATTTTAATCCCATTTTTGACTTAAACTGAATATCTTAGTATTATATCCAATAAAGATTTTATCTTGTATATTCTTTTTTTCTTCAATTGATAATTCTGACTTTGATAATAAATACTCTTTTAACTCTATTTCTTTATTACCCATTAAGTGAAATCGTCTTTTAGGTATTTCTTCTCCTTTTGCAAAGTAGAGAATCATTGTGTTATTTTTCTTCAATTGCTCTCCTATCAATTTCCACCAAATACTATCTGTATCTCCTAAAGATAGTCCAAAAAGGCATATCAAATTAGCTTCCTGAATAATCTTCTTACAACGAACATCTATTAGCTCTTTTAACATCTTGTTTGTTTGTGGTTTTACAAGAATATTTTGAAGAGCCTGGTTATCTCTAAATGATTCGTTACCTATTTGTAAAATATCATTTACTCCTAGTAACATATGTTCATTCACCGTTCCATGTATATGATTTATTGAATTAAGAATAATAGGATGTCCATATCTATTTTTTCCTAATGAAAGTTGTTTATTTTGATAGCCTAATAATTGTTCGATAGTCAATGTATAATTAAATGTAATAATATTGACATTCCATTGTGAAGTGTTATTCCATTTACTACCATAATCTCGAATTATATTTTTGTCAAGTGAAGGCAAATGATTTTCAGGAGATATTAAATCATTGTATAATTGCGATACATTTTCAAATGTAACCAATTTGTCACTTTCTTGCTCTATGTAGTCTGCTAAATTATCATACAAATCGTAATATATTGTCTGGAATTCACTTACAGACTTAAAATCTTTTGTATATTCGCCAAGAGCAAATTCCAAATCAGACCATTTAGCACATTCATCTTTAGTATTTAAAAGAGGAATTTGGTCTAAAAAAGTTTTCAGTGATTTCTTTAATGCTTTGATATGTGGATTTGAATTATCACTTTGTTGAGATTCTAGATAATACTTATAAAAATCGCAATATCGAGTATTGAGTCCCAAATTAATATCAAATCCGTTGCCAATTAAATACACTATGTTCATATTATATAATAGTTTCCTGCAAAAATAATCCACATTTTCAATATAAGCAAACAAAAGTAGTAAATGGATTATTTTATGTACCATTTTCATAATAATACAAACAGATTCATATATTAGCACTAAAATCTATACTGAAAGTAATTCTAACAAATTAATATTTTAGAAGATAAATAATTGTATTCCATAAATCAAAAAATATCACCATTTAGTTATATTTTAGAATATCTTTGAGTACCTTTGTTGTAGATAAATCGATTACCAACCTATTTATTTCCACACAAATATGCAAGTAACACCTAAGAAGAATAACACAATTCATTATTTACCACAAGAGATTAAAGAGACTAGATTAACAGAGGTCACATATTTACCTATTACAAGGGAAATGTTAGAACAACTATTCTCAAATTCAGCTAAGAAGGATAAGCATAAATTAGTTAAGAAGAGAAATGTATTATCTTCCTAGACATAATCTTTTAAAATCTAACCTAAAGAAAATCATCTATAACGATAATTGACTCCAACCCTCTCTTTACCGTCTTTCTCATAAGTATATACATTCTCTATGATTACAGTACCATTGCAATACATATCGTATATTTCAGGGAAATTTATTTTTATAAGTTTGATTTGTTGACCGTAATCCTGAATATACGTTCTATTAAGTGCACATGAAAATAAAACAGTTACAAAAGATAATAGACAAACAATTTTTCTCATTTCAATTCAATTTAGCCCTCAGCTACCACAAGGATTATACATATACAGAAAGCGTGGAGCTACCAGTCCTTTCCCAACATCTATCCCTAAATTCAATTGGATTATGCAATGAAAGATACCGAACGCTTCCATCATAGCAATGTCATACAATATTCTAATTTACTGTGGCAAAGATACATAATTTTCGAATTATATTAATACACATAGAATACATATTATTAATATTTTTCAAATTAGACTAAATATCAATATTGAAAGAAATTCTTTATTCAAAAGTTTGGAAATAGCCCGACACATGATATTATTTTCTGATTTGTTGGTACATTCAATACATCTTTTACACAATAAGACTTGTACATGATAAAACGGCAAATGAGAATTATACTCAAATGCCGTTTCCATTGATTACTGATGGCGTTTATTCCATTTTAGTAAATGTTTCTGTAAAGTCTGCACTGTCACGATGATTAGGATTATAATCAGGGTCAGTTGGCTGACTGGTTTGTACATTGTCGTATTTAACACGAATCGCCAACTTTTCTGCTGTTAAAGATTCAATAATGAGATTGGCATAAGAATCAAAATAACCATAATCTCCATTGGTCTGGCTCACCGTTAATGTGTTACCATTTAAGGTTAATGTTTGGCTACTTCCGTCCATTTGCCATTTTGAACCATAATAGTAATATGCAGCTACAGAATAAGTGTTGTCTGTTAGTTTTTTGATAACTAGTTTCTCGCACTCACCATCACCACTATCGGGATTGTAAGGGTCGCAAGTATAATCCCATTCTTCTCTTTCGGTTTCTTCGTTGCAGCTTTCCCATCCTGCACTACGCACTAATCCCCAAGTTCCCTCTAACTGGCTTACATCAATGTCATCATCGTCATCGCTACAAGCGGTAAAGTTCAAACACAACACAACCATTAACAAGGTTGTTCCAATAAATCTCAATGTTTTCATAATTGATATAAATTTAATTCTGCCAACCTGTTCCCTATAGTTGGCTACTACATACAAGAAGCGTGGGAACTATTGAATATTACTACTGTGGGGCTCTGGACTTGCCTAAGGTGAATAATAAACAATAGCCCACGCCAAACGATATATAGACTATCTTAACAAGATAGGTATATAACATTGACGTGAGCGTTCTTGCCTATTATCTTCACCTTTTGAAATTGTCCAGATTTCACAGTAAGATAATATCTTAAACGCTCTTCGTTAACTATGTCCTTTCAGAACTATCTCCATAGAAGTCTGAAATTGCTACAAAGTTACCAAAAACTGTTTAATTTGCAAGAACTATTGTTTATTAAAAGTTGAGAACTGTCTCTACTCAATAATTCAAGGTTGGTATGAAACTTGCCAAATCCCCATATAAATAGAAATTCTGAATTTTCATACCAACCCAATTATCAGAAGCTAAGACAATCATAGGTATTTAATAATTCCTCTTGTCTTAATCCCAAGTATCTCTTAGTAATTGATACACTGGAATGATTGAATAGCTCCATTAGCTTAACAAGTGCAAGCTCCGAATTATCACTGTTCATATTATAAACCTGTCTGCCAAAGGTCTTTCTAAGAGAATGACACGAAAAATTGCCTATTTGTAGCCTGTATTTTTTCTTAATCTCTTTCAACATGACATTAATTCTCTGAACTGTGTAGACTGTCCCCTTCTGACTTATCAATACAGGTGCATTTATGCCAACTGGATTTGTATGCTCATAACAATCTCTGATATGTTGCTGTAGCTGCATGTTAATCCTAATTGTCCTTTGCTTCCCTGTTTTAATCTCTGTAATGGTAAACTCTTCTGCATCTAATATCTGATTCCATCTTAAAGCAAGAATATCAGAAATTCTTAGACCTGTGAAGCAACCTAAAGCAATAAGAAGTGACATCTTATAATTACTATCCCTTGCCAATTTTCTTATTAGGTTCATTGCTTCACTCCATTGCAGATAATCTGCTGTTGTACTTGAATATTTAAGTGACATAACGTTCTGTTTTATAGTGAAACTAATATAAGTGAATATTATTTTTTTATTGGAATATCTAACTTGCTGATTATTAGCCAAACATTCACTAATCAACAAAGTGAATATTATAAAGCAAGGACACTAAGTAAATAATGTCCTTACTTCATTCAACCTATATAAAAGGTAGGTGAGCTTCATCCAACACGCCACTGTCAACTATCCGTTTGCAAAGTTCGTGTGATGCCTGATTTCTAAGGTCTGTGCCATAGTCCTTACTACCAACCATGCGAATTATCTCCACAATGGTCTTTATTAATTCCTGCTGTAGTGTACGGTGATAATACCTTGTACTCTCTGCAAACCTTTGGGGATTCCAACCATAATCATTCAAGGCTCTTTCAAGTTCTTGCGCTGCCTTGTATTCGCGACTGCCTTCTATTACCATATTCTTTAATATTTAAGAGGTTTATAAATAAAAAAGAGCACCTGTATAGATGCCCTTTGCTTCTCTGCATTTTAATGTACTACTTCATTGTAATAATCTGGTATATAGTCCAAATAATCATCAAGAAGAATACAACAGGTGAAATTACACACGCAATAAAGAAAACTATAATCCAGAATGTAACGACTACTAACGTTTGTAACATAAATCTTTGATTATTAATAAGTGATAGAATAAAGAAAGGACACCTATACTTTATTATATAGATGCCCTTTTTCTGTATTTGACAATCCTGTATATTCTCAAATACCACTAACTAAGAAACCACTGATAATTATCATCACCATGTAAAGCGGAACAAATACCCGTTGCAAGTTCTGTAGCATTATAGGCTCTATCCAAAAATGAATCTATATAGCTACTCTTATTTGCACCTGTGAGCAAGTTGTAAAGTTTCCACATAGACAAATCATTTCCCAAGCTGCCAAAGTTCTCGTCATTGATATAAGCCCTAGCCACATTGTTAACCTGTGTATCAGTAAATAACATACGTGGAATTGCTTTTTGATACCCCTGTGGTAGACATTGATAAAGTCTCATTCTGCCAAGCAAGGTCACAAATTGGTGCTCATTCAGGTAAGAATCGCCAAGCGTTTGCAACAAATGTATGTTTTTGGCTGCATTGAAATTATTAAGTAGTTCCAATGTAGCCCTAAACAGTTCCTTTGTGCTCATTACTTTTATGTCGTCCTTATATCCGTCTGTGAAAACGCACATATTACAACAAACCTGATTCTTGAATGATACAGCCAGTCTGAATAACTCTGGGCTTTTCTTAGTTGCCAGATTCTCTCTATTCAAGGCACGAACGCCAACTATAGAAAGATTAAGCCTGTTGCCAGATACATCTTCATAGATAGATGGAATATCTATGGCAAAAGCGCATCTTTCGTAATATTGGGTAGTGTCAGCTTCCGTTAACAGGTTCTTTGGCTTGTTAACGGCTTCTGGTTTTCTTCCTTTTATCACATGGCTGCACCTTATATCTGGCTGCTCGATTTGTTCACCACTATAGAATGAGTTGGCAGCTTCCCAGACCGTTTCAATGAATTGCGGATGCGAAATAGTCAGTTCATTATCCTTGCTGAAAACTGGTATCACATTCTCATTCTTTAAATGGTCTAAAGTGACTTCTACAGAATTTGCTTCTATAAAGTGGTTTACTTTCTTGGGCTTTACTAGCTCTTCAATTATTACCGCTTCTTCTGCATATTCACCAAAGTTTCTACTAGTTCTCTGTACTGGCATAATCTGTAATGTTGATTCCATAATCTGTAATTTATTTAGTTAATATTAGAAATTCCTCTGTCTGAAAGCTAAGCAAGCCACAATCAGAATTAATAATCCAATAAAGAACTGTGGCATTAAGACTACTGGCACAATTAGAATTATCCCAAACGTTAATAATACTTTTAAACTCTCCATACGCATAATAATAGATTAGTAAATAGTGTATTTAAGGACAAAATGAGGGATTATCATGAAGTACTATTCATTCCACTTCTTTTTGTGCATCTTTATATGTAGACATATACAAATCATTGATAAGTCTGCATATTTCAGAAGTCCAAAAGGTTTGTGGGCTGAATAGCAATTCATGTTATTCTTTCATTTTTCCAATAATGGGTAAGGGGGTGTAGAGTAGTTACACCGCTATAGAGTGCATAACATATACCTCATGCTCACTGCCTGACTAATAAATCCACTTTATCAAAGCATAGTATCTCAATAAGATGGATTTTCTAAAATTAAAGAGAGGGGAATAATAGTAGCTATTCTATCTATATGCCCCAATAAGTACTGTGTTTTTTATTCTGATTTAGAATAGTTTGGCTTAGTTCTTTTCCAATAAATGTACTATATTTGTGTTTAGATATTAAATGAGTTCTTATTACAAAAGGGAAAGCAATAAATGAAACTAACAGACAAAAGATTGTGGTGGCTTGAAGGCATAATGTTAATATGCGGTATCTTATCTTCATATTTGTATGCTTTGAATTTTGGTATATGTATTTCACAAATACCAAGCATTGTTGTATTCTATACGTTAAGTTGTTTGCTAGGTAGTATAATAGCTTGGAAAGTTTATAAAAATAATGGTGCTTGGAAACTGGTCAGTTACATTTTCTTGTTCTCTACCATTATATATTGTACCATCGACATGATACTAAAGGCTGTATATCCCAATCCCTATGGGAATTTATTTATGTTGTTTGCAAACGGACTTCTTTATTGGTGCTTGTGTTCCATATTTCCAATAATTATTCTTGTATTTGGTGCTAAAAGAATTTTAAGGCTATGAAACTAACTGATAAAAATATCTGGAAGTATGAGAGTATAATATTACTTTGTTGTATCATTGCGATGTCACTTCATCCTCTTTCATTCATGGAAATTACTTGGCTGATAGAGGGTGCTGTTATTCCAACCTATCTATGCTCATACTTACTTGGTAGTATTATTGCATGGTTATTTTACAAAGGCAATTCTTGGTGGAAATTGGCTTTACTTACATTTTTCTCCATAAACATTTTGTTCACATGTTTAATGCAAATAGAAGTCTATGACTGTGGGGATGCAATGACATGGCTCATGTTTACAACAATGAATATTTTTAATACATTGCTATCTGCTGTATTGATATGTGGGTGTTGTTACTATATCCAGAAACGATATAATATATGGAATTAACAGGTAAAAAAATCTGGATATTAGGATTACAATTGACAATTATTGTATCAATCCTGTCATGTACAACAAAGAAAATAAGCTCTCCTGTTGCTTTAGGGAATATATTTACACCTGCGTTTTTTCAAACAGAGGAATACTTATCTGTAATAGACTATTTAGGTAAGAATTTGCGATTACAGGATGAAATGGAACGATATACATACAAAATTTGTGTAAAGATTGATAGTTTAGGATTTGTTAAACAAGCTATGTTAATAGACGTAGTTCAACATTCGCATAATGATTCTATTTTATTATATACACTACTCAATATGCCCCAATGGCAACCTGCTAAAGAAAACGGTAAGAATATTCATTCGTCTGTTAAATTTCTCTTGCACTTATCTCCAAATCACTAAAAAAAGTATGAATTGTTATTTTGGGAGATTAATAGATTAAATATTCCACTCTATAGCTGCATAAAGTCTAAATAGAAACACTTCCTCAATAAAAGGGGGGGGTATGAATTTCAAGTACCTATATTTTTGAGTTGGGGATATACATAAAAAGCCCCAAACCTGATTAACGGTCTGGAGTTTAAATATAATTGAGAATGGAGTAAATTAATTGAAATGCGCCCCTATGTATTTAGAAGTCTATAGTATAAGATGCAGAGGTCGATGAGGTAGAACTCCCAGAACTACTAGTTTTCTTTAGTACAAAAGGTTCTTCACCTCTACAAACGTAGATATTAACAGTAGGCCATCCCCCTATGGCTGTTATACTTGCTTTGAATCCTTTAGAAACAGGACCGTAAGTTTGCGACCAACTTCTTTTATGAGTAACAGTTTCACTTCCTTTATCGGTTGTAACAATGATAGATTCAATATAATTCATCACTGACCCTTTTGCTTCATATTTAACATAATAAGAAGCTGTAGGCTCCTCGTTTGGAATCTTTTCAGGAATATCATTACATTCAGAATCATCTTTACTACAACTTATAAAACTAATAGCACAGAAGAACAATAAAAATATTCCTAGTAAAGAGTATGTTTTCATTTTACAATTTATTTTAGAATTATGAATTGGTTATACAAATGTATGGAATTAATATGAATATTGAACAAATCTTACTCCACTTCTTAGAAACAGATATAATAAAGATTCAGATATTGGGATGAAACCTGCTTTCATCATATCCATATACCCCTTCACCATGACATTTAAAACAGATTCCACCCATAAAATAACGATATTGAGGTAAATAACCAGTTCCATTACAACGGTCACATACAGGTAAGGCAGAACAAATCAGTTGTCTGTCTGATGTATATAATGGAGTCTTTGTTTGTTGATGTCTTTTTTGATGGCAACGTGAACATAAGGTTACTAAAGCTCCATTATCATAATCCCAAGGTTTTCTACCAAATATATAGTAATTATGATGGATATTTAATGGAGTAAAATTGAACAGTATTCCTTCATTATAAAGGTGCAAGTGAGAAAATGAGAAACAGAAAAATTTATTCTCAAATAATATATCTAGTTCTAATATTTCTGATTTATTTTTACAAAAATAGTTTATTGCTGCATAATTTGTCTGTCCCATATCTTCTTTAAATAAAAAGGTTGATAAGTTTCCCTCTACATTCCTATTTTTATACAATAGATGAATATTGTTAATTCTTATTTCCTTAAAATGAATATTGAAAATCTTATTATCTGCTACAAAAATAAAAGAAACAGGAGGAGGTATTGAATTCGTGTAAATTGTATAAATATATAAACTATTAAGTACTTTCACTTGCAAATGAACTGGAGATTTCATAGACTTACCAACCCAATTAATACCATTACAAAATGATTCCAAATTATCACCATTTAATAAGATATCTGGAAGTAGCTTATTTAAATCGCTAATTTTAGAAATAGGGAAAAATATATCATTGTTAATACCTCTGCATCCACAATCTTGACAAGTGTAATTATCTCTAGCCAATATCTCATAGCGTTTAACTTCCCATTCGTCTTTTTCTAATAATTCTTCATATTTCATCTTAGGTGTGCAGATATATTAATTAAAAATTCCAAAAACGTTCATCTTGTTGGTCCATATCCAAATTATCATTATAATATTCCCAATTATATGAATCATCCTCATCATTATAAAAATTTTCTTTTGTTTCTTCTATCTCATCACAATAATGTTCATCTTCCCAAAGATATTTGAAATCCTGACAATACGAATACCAGAAAGTGTTATAACTGTCAAATATATGCTCCCAGTACTTCGTTATCAATATTTTATGTTCCTCATTTAAAATGAAATTTTCCCAATATGAGTCATCCTTATATAGCAATTCATATAGTTGTGAACCAGTCATTTCCCCAATATCTTCTAGGGAAACTGTATCTTTGCTAAACTTTAATAGACAACATTGGCATTGATATATTTCCTCTTCATCTATGTATGCTATTTTGAATCCTATGGCTATATTATTCTGTGGATTAGTTATTAAGTCAAATTGCGGCTCCAGTAATTCATCTGCACTATTTCTCACGCCAACTAAACCTTTTTTATTTAGAACAAAAAACAATCTATCGCTTATTGATTTTACGCTTATATATATCGGAGCAATAACTATTTGTTCATTGTTAAAAATAATTCCTATCAATCGCCCTGTTGAGCCATCGTCCATTGTAACTTTTTTATTTGAGCTATATTTTACAGCAAAGTCATTTATAGAAGAAGCTGAACGAACACTAATTCCTTTTATAATCTTATCATCTTTACTATATTTTTTACCTTGGCACAATCTGGGACATTCTCCAATGAGCAATCCTTCACCTATAGGCAAATTATTCATTAAAAAATCAAACTCATATTCCGCTTCTTCACGAGTTTGCTCAATCAAATGCCTAGGAATTAGTGACTTTAGCTCTTTATCAACAATAATAGAACACATTTTATCACAATTCAATTCTTTTACTAAGCTTTCATCATATTCAATGTCTCCCCAATAAGTTGTTTCCCAGTGTGACTTAATAGTAATTCCAAAATTGAAAATAAAATAATTTGTCCCGATTTGACAATTATTAAATCCACCTATAATCATAGTACCTTGCATATTATACAAGTCATATGTCCCATAATCTTCACAATCACAACTGTATTCATCATCTCCTGCAATGAAGTAATCATCAATACAATGAATAGCATGATATTTTACAGGAATTACTTCTTTTCCCTGCCAATTATAACATCCCCACACGCCATTCAATGTACTATAAGGTTCAGGCTCTTCTATAGCTCCCCAATTAACAAAAACATAGTCCCAATTTCCACTTTGTTCTATTTTAGAATATATTGTAGGAATAACTTCTTGACCATTTAAAGAAACTAGTCCTTGGCGGTGAGTATCTGCATCTTCAACAAGTATTCCTCCCCTGCATATTATTACATCATTCGAAACTGTTGAAACTCTTCTTGGAAACTTTAATATTGGGATAGGATTATTATATTTTATTCGAAAGAGCTCCCTTCCTGATGAGTCTATCACTCCCCATTTATTGCCTAATAAAACACTATATCTATTTTTTTCAGCCTCTTCTCTATTATCAAATCTATCATAAACGAAAGGTATAATAGTCCAACCTTCTGCATTTACTACACCATATTTCTCGTTACGCTTACAGAGCAATCTATCATCTTCCAAGAGAATAATTGGTATTTCAGACCATACGTCATAATTTCCACAGTCATAATCATCCACCATTATGTAATCATTATCACCTTCCTTTGCTGAATAAAAATTCATATCATCATGACTTTTAAATAAATGTTTGTATTCTAGTGCATGACAGTATTTTGAAAATAGTGGCTTATCCATAATTACTATTTTAATTCAATACGATGCACAAATATAGAAAAAAACAAAAACAACAAATAGAATTTATACAGAATAAAGAACAAGATTATTATAAATCAATGTATTGCAATTCTATTTGATATAATATTACTATTTTCTATACCGCCTTCCTGATTTAATATCCTCTCAGGTATTAAAATTAGTTTCTTATTAAAAAAGCCCCAAACCTGATTAACGGTCTGGAGCTTTATTCTTGTCCTGTTCTGTCATATTGGTAGATTCTTATTCAAAGGTAAATACCATCTTGCCAAGTTCATACCCACCAACAGTTTTTCCATCTATCTTCCTGCTTGCCTTCTCCACATTGTAAAGAGTGCAATTCTCTATCAGAGTAGCTTTTGGGGATAACTTGATTCCCAATCTGCCAAACTCATCCTTCAACTTGCCTTTCAAGTCCTGATTGCTGATAAAGCCAGGCTGATATATAGCCAAGAGGGCTTTATTTACTTGTTTCTTGTCCTCTACAGCTTTTAGCATCTTCTCCCTGTTCCATCTAAGCGTATTCATTTCAGATTCCTTCAAATACCTTTTGATTAGTAGAAATTCTGGATATTCCTGTTCGTAAGATTCAGAAGGGGAATCCAGATAATCTTTTAGTAGTTGCTCATAACTGACAGTCATTGCCTTTGCCAGTTTTATATTGAAATCCTTCCATTCATTCTGGTTGGTAAGCTCAAATTTTTCTGATTGCATAAAACTGTCTCTAATACTGATACCATCTCTGTATATCTTCCTTAGTTCCTGCTTATAAATGAAGGATTGCTTTTTCAGATTGTTATATACCATCTTACCATTAATGATGGAGACTAGTTCAGTGTCTAGGTTCATCCTCTTAATATAGGTCTGTCTCTCTTCCTTATCCAGTTTATTCCATCCGCTTAACAACTTGTCAGCTTCATTCTCTTTATCCTGCATCACCATTTCAAACTCTTCATCGCTCATAACATTCTTATTGGTGGAAAACAGATGGACTATCACATTCCTAAAGATATTCTGGTATTCATCATTGATTCTGATTCTGCCTGCTATCTGTTCCATAGTAGTACTTATATCCACCAAAGTCTGCGTTTTGTATGCGTCACTGGCTACTATTATCAGCCCGTTATTGGTAAAAAGGTTGCATCCCTGAAAGCATTTCTTTGTAAAGAAGTTAATCTTCTTATTGGGACTACTGACTGATTCAATCTGGTATTCACCCAACAGTTTGTTATTTCTAATCCTGTCAGCACAGCATATCTTCACATCATCTGGATTCAGTTTCAATGTATCTGCTATCTGCTTGATACTGGTTACTGAATTGATGAAAATATATAGTTCTTCCACTTTGCTGACATTGCCGTTTATATCTGGGAGTGATATGCCTTCATCCAGAAATATCTGTATGAATCTAGCCAGTCCTTTGGTTAATTGCGTGACCTTGTATCTGATAGGAGTTATTTTCGTCACTCCATTCCATTGGACTTTGTAATGTGGAAGCCGTTTCAGGAAATCTATCTCAAAGTCAAGGTCAATTGGAGTGGCAGACAGAAAAGAATAATGCCTGAACTTCTGTATTTCTTCCATCAAGCCGTTAATTGCATCATATCTGAAATCCATGTCTTCCAAGATTAAATGGTATTCATCTACTAAGACTTTCCACCCTTCTGTACCGCTCAACCATCCAATTAATTTGGGCAGGCTGTCATAGGTCACGGCTATCTTATATGTGGTATTGTTTTTGATATATTTCCTGAACTGGTATTCTCTTACACCACCATAACATTTGAATACTTCATACCTGTTATTCTTATCTGCCGCTATGCTATCCACCAAGTCCTTGAACGGACATACGATAATATAGTTACTACTGCAATTTGCAGCCACATAAGTGCCACCTACATCTGTCTTTGTCTTGTTTACGATGCCAAAAGGAATACCGTCTTTAAATCTTTCTAATTCGCCCAAATATCTGGCATTGCCACCATTTATGATTTCTTGTTTCATTGTGTTTAGATTAACTTTGATTTATAAAATTGCAATCTGTGTATTTGAAATATCTGACTTTAGATTAAGTTTAAGTAAGGTTATTTTTTTCTTCTTATATAAGGACGATTTGAAGAAAAACTCGTCCATAAGAATTATGCCATAAGCGTATCATTATGTCTGTAAATTTAGTGTCTGACTGGCACATTCATTGATTTGGGAGATGACAGCGTTGGAGTGAATGTATATCAGGGAGAGTTGGAGTATAACAGGTGAATCCATAACCTGATTTGTACCTGTATTAGTAAATGGCAGAAATGAGCCATACCCCCTATTTGAACGTTGGAATATTACAGCTTCAAATGCCAATAAGTTTTTGATTCCCATTACAGGCTTACATGGCAGTAGGTAATTGGATTTGGCTACATATCCATTTGGGGATATATGCTGATATGTATGAACACGAAAAGGGAGAACCGTTTGCACAGTCCTCCCTTCATTAGAAGTTATTCATATATCATCTTGCGTTTTATTGTTTCATATCCATGCTCATATTCAATCTTCCAATAAAGTTGGGCTTGTGCACTATTGTAGGGAAGTTAAACCTCCTCATCCATGTAGTCCTCTTCCCATTCTATACATTGCTCCATGATAAGTCGCTCTGCATATTTCGACATTTCACACTCCTCTTTATTATAATTCCAAATCAATAGACTGCCATACGCCTTCTGAATCTCTGGTAGAAGCTCAAGAAACTCCATTTGGCGCTTCGTATAACAACTTATCTCATCTAAGTAATCGATATAGCTAGGCAGGTCAGTTTCATCCCAATCAAAATCTACTCCACATGAATACTGCAAATCATTTGCCATATATATAGGGCTTAATTTATGTCTGATTTTAGCAAAAGGAAGGGTCAGTAAACTTTCAAACCACTCTCTCGATAATATATTATCCTCTCCTTCCCAAGCTCTAAATGTAAGGATTAAATTATTAACAGTCTCTATCATCTTATTCAATTTATTTATCTCGTCATTGTACTTCTTTACATTAAAACTCTTCATTGATTTTCTTGTTACCATAATTGTTAGTCGTATTAAATTTATTATTGCTCATCTTTATGTAAACGGTGTAAACCTTGTTATCTCTCTGCTTGCGTCTCTTGGAATATCCATTGAGCTTAGCCCATATTCCAATCACAGTTTTGTTGTCCTTTACTTGGTGAGCCAATGCAAGCTCACGTAGCTGTTTGAATGTAAATTCTGTTTCTCCATTCATTCTTCGTACTATGAATAATTATTAAATAGATAATCTGGCAAGATAAGGTGGTTTGAAGTTGCAGGTAAATTCAGATGATTCAATTTCAGATATACTTCAAGTGGGGTAATTCAGTAGTTTCAGTGATACCACTCTTATCTCATGTTGATGGTGCAAAGATACTGCACTTCGGTGAGGTGTCCAAACGCTTCGTAAACATTCTTCAAACTTTGTGTTGAGAGCTTTATGAAGTGAAGATATGCTCTCTTCCGCTAGCTTGGTGGCAGGTCTGGAACTCGAAAATCATTCCTGTTCCTGTTTACGATGCGGTAGGTAGACTGTATACGTCTTGCCTTGAACCATTTTGCGTCTTTTGACGTATCGGTCAGTAGCCCAAAGCCCAATGTGAAGCCTTGTGTCCTTGATACCGTGCTCTAGTGCCATTTTACGAATGTCAGCGTAGGTCAGTTCTTTCATTTGGAGTAGATTTAGGTTTGTAGTAGTGAATCTGGGTGACGAGAAACTCGGTCATTTCTGACCTTCAATCACGTTGCAAAGGTATAAAGTTCCGACCGCATCACCAAACGACAAGTCGAAATTGTGGAATATTTGAGTTGAGGATGCGATGAAGCAAAAATTCTCCCCATAACCGTAGCTGTTCGGGGAGAATATGATGTTCAGGCTTACCAGAAACCTTGATTTCCTAAAAAACTTGTCAGCCCTGATTCCTTTTATCCAATAAGGCTGTAGTGATTTCTTTTATATTGGCGAATCTTTCCTTATCCAACAAGCCTATTTCCAAAGCCTTATTGATAAACTGCATAATTGCATCCTTACTGATACCAATCTTAACGCATTTGACAATCATTTCTCTAAAACTGTCATGCAAGTCTGATTGCTTCCCAACAGATAACTGTTTCACATATTGTTTTGCCACATCAGAATCAGAAGTGGAAGATTGGGAGAATTTTTCTATCTCACTTATAAGGGAATTGATTTCATTGTCATAGCTACACAGTTTCCCATTTTTCAAATGACCTACCTGTGATTGTAGTTCAACAGCCTTATTGATTTTAGATGCAAAAAATTGAGTGTCTAACAGAGTATCGAATGTGATATTATTAGTCACATCATTCATAGGCTTCGCTTCATTGAGAGAATATGTTTCCACCTTGCCCATATTGAAAATGCCATTATTTAAACTTTTGAAAGCATTAGAGACTTTCTTTGCTTTATCTTTACTGTTTAAATGAGAATAAACTTTGTCTATCATTTTTGTATCTTCATGTCCTGTCGCTATAATAACAGTTTCCTTGGGGATGCCTTTTCTACACAATATTGTGATAAAAGTATGCCTTGCCGTATGTGTATGCAGTAATTTATAAAGAGGTTGGGTTTGTTTAATCCCGTTTTCTTCATAAGTGATAGGCTCGTCTAATCCTGCTTGTTCTGCTACTTCTTTTAAAGCTTCATTGACAATGGACTTTCTTTCTTTATAATATAATAATTCTTTATTCTCATATTTAGATATAATTTCTTTGGCTAATGGCAATAGTGGAATTATAGCTCTGGCTTTTGTCTTTTGTTGTATAATAGAGATGGTTCCTGCTTCTTCGTCCATTTCATTATCTCCATTAAAGAATTTTTGCATATCTCCAATTCGTTGCCCAACTAAACATTGTAATATGAATAAATCTCTAATTTCTGTGTATTTCTTTATTTGTCTTTCTGTTCCTGTGATGATATGCTTGTAGAATTTATTCAGTTGCTCTTCTGTTAATGAAACTTTTTTATTGTCTGCTAATTCTTTGTTGGACTTATCTTTCACGAACTCAAAACTGTTTAAGTTGCTGTCAGACCATTTGAAAGGAATATCCAGTCTTTTATCTGCTATTCCTAGTAAATTAAATATAGTTCCTTTAATTATGTTACGCAAAGTGTTATGAGGATGCAATGGGTTTTCTTTTATGATTTGCTTTTGGTAGCGATTGATAGTATCTAAATTCATGCTCTCCCATGTATTGGGAATTTCATTCTCTTTGAGAAAACGCTCGAATTTGTCTATGTTAGAACGATATTGTTTCTTACTGCTTTCTGCACAAGTCTTTGCTTCTATAATTTGTTTCATTATAAAAGTTGCGGGTTTCTGTAATTCTTTCTTCATCCTATCTTTATATATGTGTTGTTTTAATAGTTTCATACTTTCTCCAATCTCGTCTGGATGCATACAAAGATAATGCTTAAATTCGATGAAATATTCTTTTAGTTTTGTGATTTTCTTGTTCACTATAGTGTTATTTATATTATCTAACTCTGATAGGCGTACGCTGATATATGCTTCTTGTCTTTTTTCATTCCAGTGGTCTGGATATATCTTTACCCCTGTAGATAGTTTAACTTGTTTGTTGTTTATTCTGCATACTAAATAGAGATTGGTTGGCTTCTCGCTACGTGGTTTTCTTAAATTGAAACGAGCTTGCATCTCATTAATAAAAATCTGCCTTTCCATAATCTTGTTCTTTAAAGTTGTTCTTTAATTCGGTTCTTTGAATGTGTTCTTTTAAGGCAATTCTTTCTGATAAGTATTAATTAGCTCCCCTCATTAAATATTCTGGCGCACAGTTTGCGCATTTTGAATAAAAACCGTATATTTGCACGCAATAATTTTTAAACGCATAGCCCTATGTCATTTATTGCTGATAAGATTGTAATGGATGGGTTGACTTACGACGACGTATTGTTGATCCCCGCTTATTCTGAAGTTTTACCGCGCACTGTCGATCTCTCGACTAAGTTTTCAAAAAACATTGAGTTAAAAATTCCTTTTGTGACGGCTGCCATGGATACGGTTACCGAAGCGAAAATGGCTATTGCCATTGCTCGTGAAGGTGGTATCGGTGTGATTCACAAAAATATGTCTATCGAAGAACAGGCAAGACAAGTTGCTATCGTAAAGCGTGCCGAAAATGGTATGATTTATGACCCTGTAACGATTAAAAGAGGTTCTACTGTTCAGGATGCACTGGACATCATGGCGGAATATAAAATCGGTGGTATCCCTGTGGTAGATGATGAAGGTTATTTGGTGGGTATTGTTACCAACAGAGATTTGCGTTTCGAAAGAGACATGGCAAAACACATTGATCTTGTCATGACTCCGAAAGAAAGATTGGTGACTACTAACCAGTCTACTGACTTGGAATCTGCTGCACAGATTCTTCAGAAACATAAGATTGAGAAACTTCCGATTGTCGGAATGGACGGAAAGTTGATCGGTCTTGTTACTTATAAAGATATTACAAAAGCAAAAGATAAACCGATGGCTTGCAAAGACGCCAAAGGTCGTCTGCGTGTAGCTGCCGGTGTAGGTGTTACTGCCGATACGCTGGATCGTATGCAGGCATTGGTGGATGCCGGTGCGGATGCAATCGTGATTGATACAGCTCACGGACACTCTAAGTTTGTGATTGAAAAACTGAAAGAAGCAAAGAAACGCTTCCCGAATATTGATATTGTGGTAGGTAACATTGCTACCGGAGATGCTGCCAAAGCTTTGGTGGAAGCTGGTGCGGATGCTGTGAAAGTAGGTATCGGTCCGGGTTCTATCTGTACAACTCGTGTGGTTGCCGGTGTAGGTGTTCCACAGTTGTCAGCTGTCTATGATGTAGCAAAAGCATTGAAGGGTACAGGTATTCCTTTGATTGCCGATGGTGGTTTGCGTTATTCGGGCGACGTGGTGAAAGCATTGGCTGCCGGAGGATATTGCGTAATGATCGGATCATTGGTTGCCGGAACAGAAGAATCTCCGGGTGACACTATTATCTTTAATGGTCGTAAATTCAAATCCTATCGTGGTATGGGTTCATTGGAAGCAATGGAGAACGGTTCGAAAGACCGCTACTTCCAGAGTGGAACTGCTGATGTGAAGAAGCTTGTTCCCGAAGGAATCGCTGCCCGTGTTCCTTATAAAGGTACGCTTTTCGAAGTTGTGTATCAGCTGACTGGCGGTTTGCGTGCAGGTATGGGATACTGTGGCGCTGCTAACATTGAGAAACTTCATGACGCTAAGTTTACCCGCATTACCAATGCAGGTGTAATGGAAAGTCATCCGCACGACGTGACGATTACCAGTGAATCGCCTAACTATAGCCGTCCGGAATAATAGATAGATACGGTGAACTATTAACGGTGAACGGTGAACAGGCTGTATAATCAGCAGGGTGTTCACTGCTCACCGTTTGTTGTTTGAAAAATAAAAATTGATGATGAAAAGAAGCCTGTTGTTGGGATGTATTTCTCTCTTTGTGGTCGCGGTCTTTGCACAGGAAGATCCGGTATTGATGCGTGTTAACGGAAGAGAGATACTCCGTTCGGAATTTGAATATGCATACCGCCGTTATGCGGAACGTTCAAATGCCAGACTTTCGTCCAAAGAGTATGCGGCACTTTTCGCTCAATCGAAGTTGAAAGTGGAAGCAGCCAGGGCTGCCGGACTTGATACGACCTCTGTTTTTCGTAAACAACAGGAGAAATGCCGGACCGAATTGGTGGAATCTTATCTGATAGACAGGCAAGTGATGGATAGTTGTGCCCGTGCTATCTATCAGAAGATGGGATTGAAAGCACGTAGCGGCAGGGTACAAGTGATGCAGATTTTCAAACGTTTGCCACAGACAATCACTTCCCGGCATTTAGAAGAAGAAAAAACGCGGATGGATTCTATATACCGGATGATACAGAATCAGCCGGATTTGAACTTTAACCGTTTGGTCGAAATATACTCGGATGATAAGCAAAGTAGATGGATCGAATGTCTGGAAACAACGAGCGAGTTTGAGAATGTTGCTTTCTCTCTGGCAAAAGGTATGGCATCGCAGCCCTTTTTCACTCCTGAAGGGATTCATATCTTGAAAGTGATGGATCGGGAGGAAACAGCTGCTTACGAAAATGTCAGTGCCAGGTTAATGGAACGGTTACGGCGCAAGGAGATTTTGGACAAAGGTACAGGCGCGGTGCTCGAACGCTTGAAAAAGGCATGGCAGTATGCTCCCAATCAAGCGGCAATGGAAGAACTGCTGGCGAAAGGCCGTACAGAACAAACCCTGTTTACGATTGACGGACAAGCATACACCGGAACTATGTTCACGCATTTTGCCTCTTCTCATCCTCAAGCTGTTAAACGGCAGTTGGAAGGATTTATAGCTAAGTCATTGCTGGATTATGAAAGCCGGAATATCGATAAAAAGCATCCGGAAATTCCTTATGCCTTGCGGGAATCTGATGAAAACTATTTGGTGGAAGAGATAACACGTCAGAAAATAGATTTGCCCGCAGCTAATGACCGGGCGGGATTGGCTACTTATTTTAAATTTCATTCGTCGGATTATCGGTGGGAGAGCCCCCGGTATAGAGGAGTCGTGCTTCATTGCGTTGATAAAAAGACGGCAAAGCAAGCCAAAAAAATGCTGAAGAAAGTGCCGGAAAAAGAGTGGGCGGACAAGCTTCGGCAAACTTTTAATACATCCGGGGAGGAAAAGATACAAGTTGAACAAGGAATTTTTGCCGACGGAGACAATAAATATATAGATAAACTGGTTTTTAAGAAGGGCGATTTTGATCCTTTGATGTCTTATCCTTTTACTATTGTAGTAGGCGAAAAAATGAAAGGTCCGGATGATTATCGGGAAGTAATTGATCGGGTTCGAAAGGATTATCGAAGCTATCTTGACACGTGCTGGATGCGGGAATTGAGTGAGTCCGGTAAGGTTGAAATAAACCAAGAGGTTTTAAAAACAGTTAATAATAACTGATGTAACCGATTATTCACTATCTTCGTACCTTAAATAAGTAGATTTTAGTTGCCGATGCGAATATTAGTCCTCTTACTGATTACCCTTCTTGGTTGTGGAGCGTGCAAGGAACAGCATGACCATAAAGGAAAGACTCCTTTGGTAGAGGTGGACGGTAACTTTTTATATAAAGAAGATTTGATGTCCGTGCTTCCGGTCGGATTGTCAAAAGATGATAGCATTCTCTTCACCGAGCACTATATTCGTAGTTGGGCGGAAGAGATTTTATTGTATGAGAAAGCTGCGAACAATATCCCCGATAATGTGGATGTAGACAAGCTGGTGGAGAATTATCGGAAAGCGTTGATAATGCATACTTATCAGCAGGAGTTGATTAACCAGAAGTTGACGAATGATATTTCCGAACACGAGATAGCAGAGTATTACGGCAAAAACAAGGAATTGTTTAAACTGGAAAGTCCGTTGATTAAGGGATTGTTTATTAAAGTGCCGTTGACAGCTCCGCAGTTGAATAATGTGCGCAGATGGTATAAGTCGGAAAAACAGGATGCTATCGAGAGCCTGGAAAAATATAGTTTGCAGAATGCGGTGAAATATGAATATTTCTATGATAAATGGGTGTCCGTGACCGATGTCCTGGACATGATTCCGTTGAAAGTAGAGGCACCGGAAGAGTACGTAAACAAACACCGTCAGGTAGAATTGAAAGATACGGCTTATTATTATTTCCTGAATGTGAGCGATTATCGCGGAGTTGGTGAGGAGAAACCGTATGAATTTGCCCGCTCGGAAGTGAAAGACTTACTGGTAAATCAGAAACGGGTGAGCTTTATGGAACAGGTAAAGAACGACTTGTATCAGCAGGCGGTAAGTAAGAAGAAGATTATATATAATTATTAAATACAAAGAATGAAGAAGTTTGTGAACTTTAGATTTGTTGTTACCCTTGTCCTGGCAATATTTGCTAATGTGGCAACCTATGCACAAGATAATGTGGTTGATGAAGTAGTTTGGGTAGTAGGTGACGAAGCTATTTTAAAATCAGATGTAGAAGAGGCCCGTATGGATGCCTTGTATAATGGACGCAGATTCGAAGGCGATCCTTATTGTGTAATTCCTGAAGAGATTGCTGTGCAGAAGTTATTCCTGCATCAGGCAAAGTTGGACAGTATCGAGGTTTCCGAAGCGGAAATCATCCAGCGTGTGGATATGATGACCAATATGTACATCCAGCAGATCGGTTCCAGAGAGAAAATGGAGGAGTATTTCAATAAAACATCCACCCAGATTCGTGAAACTTTGCGTGATAATGCACGTGACGGATTGACGGTTCAGAAGATGCAGCAGAAACTGGCAGGAGATATCAAAGTGACTCCGGCAGAAGTACGCCGTTACTTCAAAGACCTTCCACAGGATAGTATCCCTTACATTCCTACACAGGTGGAAGTGCAGATTATTACTTTGCAACCTAAAATACCCGTTTCGGAAATCGAGGATGTAAAGAGGACACTGCGTGATTATACGGATCGTGTGACAAAAGGAGAAATCGACTTCTCTACATTGGCACGTTTGTATTCTGAAGATAAGGCTTCTGCCATTAAAGGTGGTGAATGTGGATTTATGGGACGTGGTATGATGGACCCCGCTTATGCGAATGTGGCATTCAGCTTGCAGGACCCGAAGAAAGTTTCCAAAATTGTAGAATCGGAATTTGGTTTCCATATTATCCAGTTGATTGAGAAGCGTGGTGACCGTGTTAATACCCGCCATATCCTGTTGCGTCCGAAAGTATCGGAAAAAGAACTGACCGAGGCTTGTGCCCGTCTGGATTCTATTGCAGATGATATTCGTGCTAATAAATTCACATTTGATGATGCAGCTGCTGTTATCTCACAAGATAAGGATACCCGTAACAATCACGGTATCATGGTGAACATCAATGAACATTCAGGTATCACTACTTCTAAGTTCCAGATGCAGGATCTTCCTCAAGACGTTGCTAAAGTAGTGGATAAGATGAATGTTGGTGAGATTTCCAAAGCTTTTACAATGATTAATGAGAAAGATGGAAAAGAAGTATGCGCTATCGTGAAATTGAAAACCAAAATCAATGGTCATAAAGCAACCATCGCGGAAGACTATCAGGATCTGAAAGAAATCGTAATGGATAAGCGTCGCGAAGAGGTGTTGCAGAAATGGATTCTGAACAAGCAAAAACACACTTATGTACGCATCAACGAAAACTGGCAGAAGTGTGACTTCAAGTATCCGGGTTGGGTCAAGAATGACTGATATAACCTTGCTTTGACTTTATATGCTGAAAAAGAATAAGAAAAATAAACAACAAGACAGGCATAGATGGCTCCTTATAGGCTTTCTATGCCTGTTTGGTGTATGTCTTGCACAAGACAACAAGAAGCAACCGGAGAATAAAAAGACCAAAGTTTACTTGCTTCATGCTGACGAAGGACAGGCGGATAAGCTGGCACGTCCGGATGTGCAGGTGTTGATTGGTAACGTGAAGTTGCGCCATGACAGTATGTATATGTACTGTGACAGTGCACTGATTTTTGAGAAAACCAACTCCGTAGAAGCTTTCAGTAATGTGCGTATGGAGCAGGGAGACACCTTGTTCATCTATGGTGATTATCTTTATTATGACGGAATGACGCAAATTGCGCAACTTCGTGAAAATGTGAAGATGATTAACCGGAACACGACCCTGCTGACGGACAGCTTGAACTACGACCGTCTCTACGATCTCGGATATTATTTCGAGGGGGGAACTTTGATGGATGAAGAGAATGTACTGACTTCTGACTGGGGCGAATATAGCCCTGCAACAAAACAGTCGGTATTCAACCATGATGTGAAGTTGGTGAACCCTAAGTTTGTGTTGACCTCCGATACATTGAGGTATAATACTGAAAACAAAATAGCAGTGATTCTCGGACCTTCCAATATTGTCAGTGATAATAATCATATCTATTCGGAACGGGGATTCTATAACACATTGACCGAACAAGCGGAATTGTTGGACCGTTCGGTCCTGACCAATCAGGGGAAGAAACTTGTAGGTGACAGTCTGTTCTATGACCGGGTAATCGGTTACGGAGAAGCATTCGATAATGTGAAGATGACAGACTCCATCAATAAGAATATGCTGACGGGCGATTATTGTTTCTATAATGAATTGACGGACTCCGCGTTTGCAACAAAACGTGCTGTTGCTATCGATTATTCACAGGGAGACAGTCTTTATATGCATGGGGATACTTTGCAGATGGTGTCCTATAATCTGAATACCGATTCTTTGTACCGGTTGATGAAGGCTTACCATAAAGTACGTATGTATCGTACAGATGTTCAGGGAGTATGTGACTCACTGGTCTATAATTCGAAAGATTCTTGTATGACCATGTATACTGACCCTATTCTTTGGAATGACGGACAGCAACTGCTTGGTGAGCAGATCAAGATTTATATGAATGACAGTACGATTGACTGGGCGCACATTATCAACCAGGCGTTGACAGTGGAGATGAAAGACTCTATTCACTATAATCAAGTGTCCGGCAAGGAGATGAAAGCCTATTTCGTTAATGGAGATATGCGCCATATTGAAGTGATCGGTAATGTGCTGACAGCTTTTTATCCTGAAGAGAAAGACAGTACGATGACCGGATTTAATTGTCTGGAAGGTAGTATGTTGCATCTTTATATGAAGGATAAGAGAATGGAAAAAGGACTTTTTATCGGTAAATCCAACGGAACGATGTATCCGATGGACCAGATACCGCCTGATAAACTGCGTCTTCCCACTTTTGCCTGGTTCGATTATGTCCGTCCGCTAAATAAGGATGATATTTTCAACTGGCGCAGCAAGCGTGCGGGAGAAACATTGAAGCCGACTACCGACCGGCGACCAAAGACAGAAAAGCGAAACTTAATAAATATGAAGTAGTATGGGAATGTTTAACTCAATGAGAAAGCCCCGGGGCTTTAATCATCAATACATTTATGTAGACGAGCGGAAAGAAAAGCTCGCTAAGATGGAGGAGAACGCCAAACGTGACTTGGGGATGCTGCCGGAGAAAGAATTTAATCCGGAAGATATTCGCGGTAAATTCGTCGAAGGTACTACACATTTGAAAAGAAGAAAAGCAAGTGGCCGCAAACCGGTTTCTTTCGGAATCATACTGATAATCATTGCCTTCCTTCTCTATCTGTGGCATTATTTAGCAACAGGAAGCTGGAGTTTTTAATTGTTAATTTACGAAGTATGAGCGATATCATTCATTTGTTACCTGATTCGGTAGCTAACCAGATTGCTGCCGGTGAAGTGATACAACGTCCGGCATCTGTTATCAAGGAGCTAGTGGAGAATGCGATTGATGCAGATGCGCAAAATATACATGTGTTAGTGACTGATGCGGGTAAAACCTGTATTCAGGTGATTGATGATGGAAAAGGAATGTCCGAAACGGATGCCCGTCTCTCTTTTGAGCGGCATGCTACTTCCAAGATACGGGAAGCTGCGGACTTGTTTGCTTTGCGTACCATGGGATTTCGTGGGGAAGCATTGGCATCCATCGCAGCAGTGGCGCAGGTAGAACTGAAGACGCGTCCGGAATCGGAAGAACTGGGAACGAAACTGGTGATTGCGGGTTCTCAAGTGGAGAGTCAGGAGGCTATATCCTGTTCTAAAGGAAGTAACTTCTCTGTAAAGAACCTGTTCTTTAATGTGCCTGCCCGTCGTAAATTTTTAAAGGCTAATTCCACTGAATTGAGCAACATCCTTGCCGAATTTGAGCGTATCGCTTTGGTGCATCCGGAAGTTGCCTTTTCGCTGTATAGTAATGATTCGGAGCTCTTCAATCTTCCGGTATCACAATTACGTCAGCGTATTCTTGCTATTTTTGGTAAGAAGCTCAACCAGCAATTACTGAATATAGACGTGAACACTACCATGGTGAAAATCTCTGGATACGTAGCCAAACCGGAGACTGCCCGTAAGAAAGGAGCCCATCAGTATTTCTTTGTCAACGGACGTTATATGCGCCATCCTTATTTTCATAAGGCAGTCATGGAGGCTTATGAGCAGTTGATTCCCGCCGGTGAACAGATTTCCTATTTTATCTATTTTGATGTAGATCCGGCTAATATTGATGTGAATATTCACCCGACAAAGACCGAGATTAAGTTTGAGAATGAGCAGGCCATCTGGCAGATACTTTCAGCATCCGTTAAGGAATCGTTGGGTAAGTTCAGTGCTATCCCTTCCATTGATTTTGATACGGAGGATATGCCTGACATTCCGGCATTTGAGGAAAAGATATCTTCCGAACCTCCGAAGGTGCATTATAATACAGATTATAATCCGTTTAAAGTCTCTGCCGGTGGCGGTGGTGGCGGATCGTATAGTCGTTCGAAAGTAGAATGGGAGGATTTGTACGGAGGGCTGACAAAAGCCAGTAAGATGAATAATCCGCAGCCGGAACCCGAAATGGATTGGGAGGATTCTTCTATTGGAGGCGAACCGGCCTTCGTGGAAGAAAAGATAGAGACGGTGACATCCGCCGCTTCTTCTACTTTGTATGCCAACGAACCGGTGATGGAAAAAGGAAATCAGCATTTGCAGTTTAAAGGGCGGTTTATTTTGACTTCAGTTAAATCGGGTCTGATGCTAATCGATCAACACCGGGCACACATACGGGTGCTTTTTGATCGCTATATGGTACAGATTCAACAGAAACAGGGAGTATCTCAGGGCGTTCTCTTCCCGGAAATCTTACAATTACCGGCTTCAGAAGCTGCTGTTCTTCAAAGCATTATGGATGATTTGTCGGCAGTCGGCTTCGATTTGAGCAATCTGGGAGGCGGTAGCTATGCCATCAATGGCATCCCTTCGGGTATTGAAGGACTGAATCCGGTTGAACTGGTGCGTAATATGCTACATACAGCGATGGAAAAAGGGAATGATGTTAAGGAAGAAATCCAAAATATTCTGGCAATCACATTGGCGCGGGCAGCGGCTATTGTCTACGGACAGGTGTTGAGTAATGAAGAAATGGTAAGCCTTGTAGACAACCTTTTTGCCTGTCCCTCACCGAATTACACACCCGATGGGAAAACCGTTTTGACAACCATTAAGGAGGAGGACATCGAAAGATTATTCAAATAAAACAAATAAATTCATCTTTTCCTAAAACCTTTTAGTTCAGTTCGTGTTATTTAAATAGTTCAACAAAGAAAAAGATTTAAATAACCACTTAACTATTAGGTATATGAAAAAGATTCTGATGTTGCTGGCATTTGCCGGCGTTGCGTCTGTCGCTTCTGCGCAGCAGACAATGACTGTAACTGAATACGAAGTGATTCAGGTGCAAGATAAATATCAAGTAATAACTAATCCTTTCTGGAGTAACTGGTTCTTCTCTGTAGGAGGAGGTGCCCAGGTATTGTATGGAAACAATGACCATATCGGTAAGTTCAGAGATCGTGTTGCTCCCACATTTAACGTGTCTGTTGGTAAATGGGTAACTCCGGGATTCGGATTGCGTTTGCAGTACAGCGGATTACAAGCCAAAGGATTCACCACCAGCGAAAATGCTAATTATGTGGTTGGCGGTCCGAGAGAAGATGGTTCTTACAAACAAAGATGGGACTACATGAACTTGCATGGTGATTTGATGATTAACCTGAATGCACTTTTCGGTGGATACAATCCGAACCGTGTATATGAAATTATCCCTTATATTGGTGCCGGTTGGGCTCATGCTTATTCTCGTCCTCACACTAACTCCGCTACTTTCAATGCAGGTATTATCAACCGCTTCCGTTTGTCGAATGCTGTTGACTTGAATCTGGAATTGAGTGCAACAGGTCTGGAAGGCAAGTTTGACGGCGAACACGGAAGTAAACCTGACTACGATGGTATCTTAGGTGCTACTATTGGTGTAACTTATTATTTCCCAACTCGCGGATTCCAACGTCCGGTTCCACAGATTATCTCTGAACTTGAATTGAACCAGATGCGTAACCAGATGAATGCAATGGCAGCAGCTAATATGCAATTACAACAGCAGTTGGCAAATGCACAACAACCGGTTGAAGTAGAAGATACTGAAGAAGTTGTTATAACAGATACTAACATTGCTCCACGTACTGTATTCTTCAAGATCGGTTCTGATAAATTGTCTCCGCAGGAAGAAATGAACTTGTCATATCTTGCCAGCAAGATAAAAGAATCTCCGAACGCTACATACACAATCAACGGATATGCAGACTCTGCAACAGGTACTCCGGCTTTCAACCAGAAGTTGAGTTTGGAACGTGCACAAGTTGTTAAAGACCTGCTCGTTAAGAAGTATGGCATCTCTGCCGATAGATTGAAAGTTGCAGCCGGTGGTGGTGTTGACAAATTCGGTCAACCGATTCTGAACCGTGTAGTATTGGTCGAATCAGCACAGTAATCATATAATTTCAGTATTCGGCGATTCTTTGTGATCGCCTGCTGAAAGAGAGAAGGCGGCTGAAAGCGAATCCTGAAATAAGGTATCTTCGCTTTCAGCTGCCTTTTTATTAGTTTGGTGGAGAATGTGAATGCGAGTTGTAATATGTGAAGTTCACAAACTTGTGAACTTTTGATTCTATACTTGATTGGTATATGAAAACGCTTTCGCTGATTATAAATATAGGTTGTTTTTAGCTTGAAAAAGCATAGCTTTAGGGAACGGAAAGCATAGCTTTAGCCTACCTAAAGCTGTGCTTTAGAGCATTGATAAGGGTACTCTGCATTTCTTCTGCAAAGAACTAATTTTTTCATCCCCTTCACCTTTCTTCTGAACTCTCGATGAATACACTGTTTGTGGGTGAAGGGAGTCCTTTTCATTACTGTGTTCATCACATTACATATCAAAAAAATATTATTATAGTGTTTTCTAAAATCATTGCATTAATTGCAGAAAACACTGCAATGTTTTTTTTAATCATCCCAATGAAAAAAATAATCTATTAGCATATTGTTTTTTGCTATTAGCATATTCCTGTTAGCTATAATGGTATTCTGATTAGCTATAATGATATTGCATACAAAGCAAAGTGAAAGACTGGTGTAAGAGTCGCCATTCACCCATTAAACTCTTTATTCATCGGGAGTCTGGGATAAAGGTGAAGGGCGATTCTATCTTCAGATTTTGAGATCTGTAGTCTGATTTGTGTAATTGATGTAAGCTTATATTGTTGAGATAATCTAAATAATTTAATAACAATTGATTGAGGCTATTAATTATTATCTATATTTGTGATATCGAACTTAAATCTGGGATATTATGGACGATTTTAATACTGTATATGCGCTACTTGTTTTAGTTATGCTATTTGTTCTATTGAGTAGATTGGATAATCGCTTCGGGAAAATAGAAAAGGAATTGAATGAGATAAAGAAACGGATGGAAGATTATCTCAAGGTTCAGCAAAAGATGACTACTGAAGAGCATAAACCTAAAGAGGAAATATTAGTAAAAGAAACAGAAGCTGTTCCTTTGATGTCTCAAATGACAGAGCATGTCACGGTAGTCAAGGCTGCACAACAAGGGACAGTTGTTCAGGAAAAACAAGAATCGGTTATTGAAACAGTCCGTGAGGCACTGGAAGAAACACCTGAAAAGACAGTTGAAACAGAATTGGAAGAAATTTGTGTTGAGGCTGTTCGAAAAGAATCTGCTAAATCTCCGACTGTTCCGGTTATCCCGGTTGCTCCGGCTGTTTCAAGACAAAAGAAACAAGTGAACTATGAGAAGTTCATCGGTGAGAATCTCTTCGGAAAGATCGGTATCCTTATATTCGTCATCGGTGTAGGCTTCTTTGTGAAGTATGCTATTGATAAGAATTGGATCAATGAGACTTTTCGTACCGTACTTGGTTTCCTGACGGGAGCTGTATTGCTGGCCGTTGCCGAACGGTTGCAAAAGAAATATCGTACATTTAGCTCGTTACTTGCGGGTGGCGCTTTTGCTGTATTCTATCTTACGGTTGCCATTGCATTCCATTATTATCATATCTTCTCGCAGACTATGGCGTTTATCATTCTGATAGGCGTCACTGTATTTATGTCTGTTCTGTCTGTGGTGTACAATCGGCGTGAACTGGCTATCATTTCACTTGTCGGAGGATTTCTTGCACCTTTCATCGTAAGCAGTGGAGAGGGAAGTTATCTGGTACTGTTCACTTATGTAAGTATCCTGAATCTCGGTATGTTTGGACTTTCCATTTATAAGAAGTGGGGTGAGCTTCCGATTATCTCATTTGTCTTTACCTGGCTGATAATGGGAATCTTTCTTTTATTTAGCTATACCTCCAGTTCTACAGTTATTTCGGGACACTTGTTTTTGTTTACCACTCTGTTTTATTTTATCTTTCTGCTTCCGGTGTTCTCCATTCTTCGTGGGGAAGATATGCGAACAATGAGTCGGGGACTGGTATTCGTCATTATAACGAATAACTTTATTTATCTGCTTTCGGGAGCTTTGTTCTTGCGGAATATGGGATGGTCTTTCAAAGCAAGCGGTTTGTTGAGCCTGTTCATTGCTCTTGTTAATTTAGGACTGGTGCTTTGGTTATGGAAGAGCCGGAAAGACTATAAATTCCTGGTGTATACCACTCTGGGGCTTGTGTTGACATTTGTCTCTATTACCGTTCCGATTCAGTTGGATGGAAACTATATAACATTAGTTTGGGCGTCAGAAATGGTGTTATTATTATGGCTTTATATCAAGTCGAGAATCCGGGTATATGAATATGCGGCAAAGATACTGGTGGGACTCACCTTTATTTCTTACCTGATGGATATATGTAGTGTAGTAATGCATGAGCATCATGCTGTCAGCACTATTTTCCTGAACAGTTCATTTGCCACCTCTTTGTTTGTAGGGCTGGCTACGGGAGCATTTGCTCTGTTGATAGGGTATTATAGATCATTCTTCTCTACAGCCCGTCAACTGAAATATGGTTTCTGGAATCCTTTCATGCTTTTTGTCTCTGTAGCCATACTTTATTATACATTTATGATGGAATTCCATCTGCATTTTGAGGGAGCTACGAGGAGTGGAGCAATGTTCTTGTTTACTGCCATTGCCATTTCGAGTGTTTGTTATGCTTTTAGAAAACGATTCCCGATCACCCAATATCTGACTTTCTATATGTTAGCTATTGGGATAAATACGCTTGTATACATCATAAATATATGGGGAGATCAATGGGAGAACATGGCTTTTGTGCCTGTTGTACTGCGATGGTTCACGGCAGCATTTGTAATAGCGAATATATACTATGTGGCACGCCAATACTATCTATTAATCGGCATCAAGAGTCGTTTCACTATTTATCTCAATATTCTGGTCACTCTTCTTTGGGTGACAATGGTACGCTCTTTCCTTTGGCAGGTAGGAGTAGATGATTTCAGTGCCGGACTTTCGCTTTCATTAAGCATTGCCGGATTTGTTCAGATGGGACTAGGGATGCGTTTGCATCAGAAAGTCATGCGCATGATAAGCCTTTCGACTTTTGGAATCGTTCTGCTTAAACTTGTATTTGACGATTTGTGGGCAATGCCTACTATCGGTAAAATCATTGTATTTATCATTCTCGGACTGATATTACTGATCCTTTCATTCCTTTATCAGAAATTAAAGGATGTATTATTCAAGAATGACGAAGATGAAGTTAGCTAAAACTTAAATTGTATATTATAATAAAGGCTGCCATTCTTTCTTAGAGTAGGCAGCCTTTACTTTATATGATGCGTTTTTATGCAAACTTCCTTATTCTTGTGAGAAACGTTTTACCTGTTCTTCGATTAACTCCTTGTCATCGAAATAATTAATCTTCATTGCTTTCTTCACATCTGCCAAAGTCTCGGCAGCAGCAGCTCTGGCTACTTCGCATCCTTGCTGAAGCATGTCATAGATAGCCGGAATGTCTTTGCTGAACTCTTTACGACGGTTACGAATCGGTTCGAGTATTTCTTGCATAATAGAGTTCAGGAAACGTTTCACTTTTACGTCGCCCAGTCCGCCGCGTTGATAATGTGCTTTCAATTCTGCCAGATTCGGATAATCCGGTAAGTAGCGTTCGAAATGTTCGGGGAGACAGAAAGCGTCAAGGTAAGTGAATACGGTGTTACCTTCAATCTTTCCCGGGTCTTGTACACGGAGATGTCCCGGATCGGTATACATACTCATGATCTTCTTCTGGATTTCTTCCGGTTCTTCCGAAAGGTAGATACAGTTTCCGAGTGATTTACTCATTTTAGCCTTACCATCAGTTCCCGGAAGACGCAGACAGGCTGCATTGTCCGGCAACAGGATTTCTGGTTCTACCAATGTCTCACCATATATATAGTTGAAACGGCGAACGATTTCACGAGCCTGTTCAAGCATTGGTTCCTGGTCTTCACCCACAGGGACAGTTGTTGCACGGAATGCTGTGATGTCCGCTGCCTGGCTGATAGGATAAGTGAAGAAACCTACGGGAATACTTGCTTCAAAGTTACGCATTTGGATTTCCGATTTCACAGTCGGGTTACGTTGCAGGCGGGATACGCTTACAAGATCCATATAATAGAAACTAAGCTCGCATAATTCCGGAATTTGCGATTGTATGAAGATGGTAGCTTTAGACGGATCTATGCCACAAGCCAGATAGTCAAGAGCTACTTCAATTACATTCTGACGCACCTTTTCCGGATTGTCTATATTGTCTGTCAATGCCTGTGAATCGGCAATGAAGATAAACATCTTACTATAATCACCTGCATTTTGCAGGTCAACTCTGCGTTTCAACGAACCTACATAGTGACCGATATGAAGTCTTCCGGTAGGACGGTCGCCCGTCAATATGATTTTTTCTTTTCCCATATTTTTATTACCTTATTATATAATGACGACAAAGATAAGGATAAAAACTGAAAGATACATCAAAATGTAGTTACTTCATGATTTGTGCTTACTACTGTTAACCTTGAAAATGAGCTTTCTATTAGAAGAAACAATTATTAAAGAAAATATTCTGTTTACCGGATTAATTCAATATCTTTGTCGGTATCTAAAAACTTTTATATCATGAAAACAGGAAAACTACTAGGAATGTTGCTATTCGTTCTAGGTACATTCAGCCTGATGGGTTGTAATGATGAAATGACTGATGAGGAAGAAGGCTGGTATGATAGCATCCCGGATGGAAATTTCTTTTCGAGAGGAAATACGGTACGATTTTACTATATAGATGGGAATGGAAACAGTCTGATAAAACCGGAGGATAAAAATACACTCCCTGTGTCATGGCGTGAAGAATTAGTTAATCCGATAGAACGTACAGAAGACTATAATGCGGAGCATGGTAACTATAATGGTAATCATAACTGGGTTGTCTATGATGAGGAAGAGGAGTTGTATTATTGCGAAGTGAGTGCTTACGGAGATGAAAGACAGAGCACTTATTCTTTTCCGATTTATGTAAATGGCGATAAGGATGGAATGCAAATCACCTATAAATATACGGATAGAGACGTTATCGGCGGTAAATATTGGGCGAAAATAATATCCTGGAAATATAATGGCGTACATGTTTACTCGGATGACGACGAACCATACAAGAAAGTATTCATTAAAAAGGCCAACGGAAAAACAACCGTTTCATTAACGCGGTAAACTATTTCAGTAAAAAAGTGAACGTTTCTTTTTGTCATGTGCAAAATATGTCGTTACTTTGCACAAATTTTGAAGCTAACAATGAATCAACAGGAAATCAGAAGTAAGTATTATCTACATTCGGATGTTTTGCACCCGGAAACGGCAGACTTCTTCTCTTTTCTCCAAAAACGATATTTTAGTTCTTTGGTAATGCGTTAATCCTTTTTTGAGGGTAACGCATTTTTTTTATGGACGAACTTAGAAATAACAACTTATTATAACAACAAAAGAAATGGAAAAGGAAATCAAGAAAGTTCTCGTTTTGGGTTCTGGAGCACTCAAAATCGGACAAGCCGGAGAGTTCGACTACTCTGGTTCACAAGCACTGAAAGCTTTGAAAGAAGAAGGTATCAGCTCAGTATTGGTAAACCCGAACATCGCAACCATTCAGACTTCTGAAGGTATTGCCGATAAAGTGTATTTCCTTCCCGTAAACACTTATTTTGTAGAAGAAATTATCAAGAAAGAACGTCCTGATGGTATCTTGCTGGCATTCGGCGGACAAACTGCGTTGAATTGCGGTGCGGAACTCTACACACAGGGTATTCTTGATAAATACGGAGTAAAGGTGCTTGGTACATCGGTAGAAGCTATCATGTATACAGAAGACCGTGATTTGTTCGTGAAGAAACTGAACGAAATCGAGATGAAGACTCCGGTTAGCCAGGCAGTAGAAAACATGGAAGATGCCATTGCTGCTGCACGCAGAATCGGTTATCCTGTCATGGTACGTTCTGCTTATGCATTGGGTGGTCTTGGTAGCGGTATCTGTGCCGACGAAGAAGAATTCCTGAAACTGGCTGAAAGCTCCTTTGCTTTCTCTAAACAAATTCTGGTAGAAGAATCGTTGAAAGGCTGGAAAGAAATCGAATTTGAAGTGATCCGCGACGCTAACGACCATTGCTTCACAGTAGCCAGCATGGAAAACTTTGACCCGCTGGGTATCCATACCGGTGAATCCATCGTAGTGGCTCCTACTTGTTCACTGGATGATAAAGAATTGACTCTGTTGAAAGAACTTTCTACTAAATGTATCCGTCACCTCGGTATCGTGGGTGAATGTAACATTCAGTATGCTTTCAACTCTGATACGGACGACTACCGTGTGATTGAAGTAAATGCCCGTTTGAGCCGTTCTTCTGCATTGGCGTCTAAAGCTACCGGTTATCCGTTGGCATTCGTTGCTGCTAAAGTAGCACTCGGCTATACACTCGACCAGATCGGTGAAATGGGTACTCCGAATTCTGCATATTCAGCTCCTGAACTTGACTATTACATCTGTAAGATTCCTCGTTGGGACTTGACTAAGTTTGCCGGTGTATCTCGTGAAATCGGTTCAAGCATGAAGTCGGTAGGTGAAATCATGTCTATCGGTCGTTCTTTCGAAGAAATCATCCAGAAAGGTCTTCGTATGATTGGTCAGGGTATGCACGGTTTCGTAGGTAACGACGAACTGCGCTTTGACGATTTGGATAAAGAACTTTCCCGTCCGACTGACTTACGTATCTTCTCTATTGCACAGGCTATGGAAGAAGGTTATACTATCGAACGTATCCACGACCTGACTAAGATCGATCCCTGGTTCCTTGGCAAACTGAAAAATATCGTAGACTACAAAGCTAAATTGTCTGCTTATAATAAAGTAGAAGATATTCCGGCTGACGTGATGCGTGAAGCGAAAGTATTAGGTTTCTCTGACTTCCAGATTGCTCGTTTCGTATTGAACCCGACTGGAAATATGGAGAAAGAAAATCTGGCTGTACGTGCTCATCGTAAGGCTTTGGGTATTCTTCCGGCTGTGAAACGTATCAATACCATCGCTTCCGAACATCCGGAACTGACTAACTACCTGTATATGACTTATGCAGTAGAAGGTTATGATGTAAACTATTATAAGAATGAAAAATCAGTAGTGGTACTGGGCTCGGGTGCTTACCGTATCGGTAGCTCGGTTGAGTTTGACTGGTGTTCGGTAAATGCCGTTCAGACAGCCCGCAAATTGGGTTACAAATCTATCATGATTAACTACAACCCTGAAACGGTTTCTACTGACTATGATATGTGCGACCGTCTGTACTTCGACGAACTTTCGTTCGAACGTGTACTCGACGTAATCGACTTGGAACAACCTCGCGGTGTGATTGTCTCTGTAGGCGGACAGATTCCGAATAACCTAGCAATGAAACTTTACCGCCAGTCGGTTCCTGTATTGGGTACTTCTCCGATCTCTATCGACCGTGCTGAAAACCGTAACAAGTTCTCTGCTATGCTTGACCAACTGGGTATCGACCAGCCGGCATGGATGGAACTTACCAGTCTCGAAGAGGTGAAGGGATTCGTAGAAAAAGTAGGCTATCCGGTATTGGTTCGTCCTTCTTACGTTCTTTCGGGAGCTGCTATGAATGTTTGCTACGATGACGAAGAATTGGAAAACTTCCTGAAGATGGCTGCCGAAGTTTCTAAAGAATACCCGGTAGTTGTTTCTCAATTCCTTGAAAATACAAAAGAAATTGAATTTGACGCTGTTGCCCAGAATGGTGAAGTGGTGGAATATGCTATTTCTGAACATGTGGAATTTGCCGGTGTTCACTCCGGTGACGCTACACTGGTATTCCCGGCACAGAAGATTTACTTTGCAACGGCACGCCGTATCAAGAAAATCAGCCGTCAGATTGCCAAAGAACTTAATATCTCCGGTCCGTTCAATATCCAGTTCCTGGCTCGTAACAACGAAGTGAAAGTAATCGAATGTAACTTGCGTGCTTCTCGTAGTTTCCCGTTTGTTTCTAAAGTACTGAAACGTAACTTCATCGAAACAGCTACCCGCATCATGTTGGATGCTCCGTACTCACGTCCGGATAAATCTGCATTTGATATCGACTGGATTGGTGTAAAAGCATCTCAGTTCTCTTTCTCTCGTCTGCACAAGGCTGACCCGGTATTGGGTGTGGATATGTCTTCTACAGGTGAAGTTGGATGTATCGGTGATGATTTCTCTGAAGCATTGCTGAATGCAATGATCGCTACCGGATTCAAGATTCCTGAAAGAGCAGTAATGTTCTCTTCCGGTGCTATGAAGTCGAAAGTGGATTTGCTGGATGCCAGCCGTATGCTGTTTGCCAAGGGATATCAGATTTACGCTACTGCCGGAACTGCTGCATTTTTGAATGCTCATGGAGTAGATGCGACTCCGGTTTACTGGCCGGATGAGAAACCTGGTGCAGAGAATAATGTAATGAAGATGATCGCTGACCATAAGTTTGACCTGATCGTAAACATTCCGAAGAATCATAGTAAGCGTGAATTGACGAACGGCTATCGTATCCGTCGTGGTGCAATCGATCACAACATTCCATTGATTACAAATGCTCGTCTGGCAAGTGCCTTTATCGAAGCATTCTGCGAATTAAAATTAGGTGATATTCAGATCAAGAGCTGGCAGGAATATAAATAAACTGTTTTAGTCGTTTATTAGATAAAAAGAACTCTTTCTTTGGCTTGTTCAAAGAGAGGGTTCTTTTTTTATGTGCCTTGCTACTGATAGTTCCGCGCTGCGAAACTAGAGTTTCGTCGGTGTGAAACTAGAGTTTCACCAGTGAGAAACTAAAGTTTCAGTGGCTGGAAACTAACTAAACTAAGGTTTCCTGTCTTCATCATCCGTAAGCACTCATTGTATGGCTGTGCCTTTCTCTTTCCTCTCTAGGGGGTATAGAGAATCTCTTCATCAAAAAAATTATTATTCTTTATTATTGTTGATAGGTAATAGTGACATATAATTTGTTTCTCCTGCCGTTAATTTAGTTAAAATCTCCGCTATATATTTCACCGGCCGTAATCCATTCATCTTACATGTTTCAATAATCGAATATAGCATAGAAGCATTCTTTGCCCCTAGTTCAGAACCGCAAAACAGATAATTCTTCCGTCCCATGCAAATGGGTTTCATCATCCTCTCGGCCGGATTATTATCTATTTCCGCCTTTCCATTTTGCACATAACGCGATACTGCTTCCCATTCATTGACAGCATATCTGACCGCTTTTAGAAAAAGGTTGGCTGTATCCCCGCGGGTTTGCTCAAAAACAGGTTTTATCATCTGCCATATTTCTGCCAATATAGGAATTGCCCTCTTCTGACGTTCCATCCTGCGTTCATCTTCGGAGAGAAGATTAATTCTGCAATCCGCCTCCACCCAGTATAGGTTTGATATCAGGTTAATTATGTCTGCAGACCGATGGTCGGTCTGTAATGCATCGACAAACTTTCGCCTGACGTGTGCCATACATCCGTACCGTGTTATTGAGGAATCTTCCCGTTCAAACATTTTATAGACATTGTAGCCGTCGGTGGTGACACTTCCCCGGAAGCCTGCGAAGAACTTTTGGGCGACCTTCATGCTACGG
>CDZL01002720.1_pt1 | contig 42899 bp, 33 predicted proteins | sample 557581 | NCBI WGS metagenome assembly CDZL01 (sample SAMEA3182063, study PRJEB8094) | gut metagenome | biome: human; feature: gut; material: Stool; isolation source: human stools | place: Canada | collected 2013-01-29 | reverse complement strand
TCAAATTTTGCTGTAATAGTACTGTTAGGATTGAGGATTAATTATTAACTTCTGCAAGAAAAAGTTCGGGCTATTCTTTTTTCTGCTTTTTCCAATTCTCTAAATCTTATTTTAGATATAGAATTATAAATGGTAGCTTCATTTATATCTGCATATGTTTCTGTAGTACGTATATTGGTATGTCCAAGAATTTCTTTAATGGTTGTAAGCGGTGTGTTATGATAAAGCAGAAGAGTAGCTGCAGTATGTCTTCCGGTATGAAAGGAAATGTTTTTTTTTCCACGGAAAAGCTTTTTATAAATTCGTTTAATAATCCGATTACACACAGTATTGGATGGCATATGAAAAAGTTTTCCTCTGGTTCTATGAAATAATCTCATTACCCCCAGTGCTCTTCCTGAAAACATTTGTTCAATGGGTACAAAAATTTTTTGACCTGTTTTTTTCATTGTAAGGAAAAGCCAACGTTTATTCCTGATCCGTTTGATATTTGAATACTCAACCGAACAAATATCAGAATAACGTAAACCGGTCAAACAAGAAAAGAGGAAACCTGCAAGGATTTCTTTTTCTCTATCTGCCATAGTTTCAAATTCAGTTTGCAAATACTGATAAAGAATGACCAGTTCCTTACTCGTCAGACTTTCTTTAAACGTTTTCTCTTGTTTAACACTGCACAAGCTGAACAGCTCTTCTATTGAGAACTTCAGGTAACCTTTTCGGCAAGCCTGGTGAAATGCTTTCTTCAGATGTTTCATGTGTTTAATTATTGTGTTGGCTCGCATTTTTAAGGATAGGAGGAATAATTCATAACCGCATACAAACGTTTTATCTATATTACAAAAACGTGCGGCAGGAGCATACTCTTTCAAGGTATCAAGAGTTCGAAAATAATTTTTACGAGTGGAGTCTTTTATATTAATATCATGACATATATCAGAAAAAAAATCAATGAATGTATTGTAGTTCTTACCGGTATCCTTTTCTGGTAAGGTTGATTTTACTTGATCATAATATCCTCCTAATTCTTTATCTTCCAAAGGTACTTCTTCAGCTATTTTCCATACTTCAGATATAGAAATATTAATTTCTTTATCTCCATTGAATAAGTATATATTTCCCTTGATTTCACTAATATCTGTTTGTGATAAGAAGTCTGTAATACAATTACGTATTTTAGTTACCAATATATCTATTCGCTTCATTTTTGCTTCAAAAGTACTTCTTTTTATATGATTTGAGAAATAAATATGAATGAAATCAGCTTAGAACCAACAGTACTATTACGGCAAATTTCACTACTGGTGTAGCTGTTTATCATTTTTCTTCCTCTAATAGTGACTATGGTACAGTTTCTCAACAACTCGCTATTATTGAGGATTGACGAGATTTGAATGAAGGCGGTTTTAAAGTATATCCCATAGTAAGTGGTTATTATTTCAATGAATGAATATGTAGGATATCCGGTGCTATTTCTTATGAATCTGTTCCTGATTGGATTATTGCAGATAATGACTGTTTGTGGTTTAATAACGGACAATTTAGTGACCTATATCCATCCGGAACGGAATTCCGGGCTGTATTTTCCAACAGTCCGACCCGTAAGCAATATACGGTTACAATTACAATTGCAGAATGGATTAACAATACGTAGGTACAAAGTGGTGACTACTCATTATATTGGGCGGGAAATGACATCTCATCAGGCAAACTTTCAATAAGCAAGACTTTCTTTGAAGGGGATATCTGTCACTTCAATTTTATTGCAGGCAGTGATTCTCATGGATATTATGAATATAGAGGAGTAAAGGACAGACAGGAACACAGTATCCGGTATTACAGAAGATAACGGCTTGTCATTCACCGCAACTTCTGATACAAATTGCTACGTTGAGATGATGTACCAACGTTATTAATCTTTTATGAAGGTTTCCTCATTGTCTGCAGAGGAAACCTTTATTGTGCTGTTTACACCGGATGTTTTTTCCCAGAAAATTCTATAATATCTCTGTTAACTGAAAATAAAGGCTATCCATTCTATCCTTCAGCTATAAAATGTGGCTATACTTTTGCATAGCTTTGTTCTTCATTTCATTCTCCTCTTTGTTCAAAGCAAATCCCATATATTTACAGGTGTGGTCATTCCGTAAAATACATATACACATCCTTTTATAAGTCGGGATTTCTTTAAATTCCTCAATATCTATATCGTCCAGATAGTCCATTCTCACAGGTTTCTTATTAGTTTTATAATTTGTACTATCACCAACCTGAATGGGAATATTGCGATCCTTCAGCTTCTGTATTACTTCGTCACTGAGAACCCCACCTTTTTCCTTCCAGAACTTGATACTGGTATCCAGCTTTGCCAAATACCTATTCCGAGTTCGTTCAGGAAGGGTTGAAAGCAGAAACTCCATGAATGACTTCCAGGTATATCCTTTTGGCAGACGGATGCTTTTTCGTCCGGCGGCATGAGTATTGCCGTAAAGCCCGGCAAAGCAGACTCCGTTGACACGTCCAATCATTCGCCCCCAGGTATTGGGATCAATAACTTTATACAGCGCAAGGCTTTCAATAGCCTCACTAATGAAAGGACTCGCCACACGCTGTCTGTCCAAACTTATTCCTGCCTGATAGTATAAATCATACAGGCGGTTATAATCCCAATGGAACCGACCGTTGGCAACCCAAATATCCTCTGTTTTCCAGTCATAAAGAGGATACAAATTGTATATTCCCTCGTCAATCCGGGTGCTCCATTCGCAGTCTTTATACTTTTCTTTGGTCTGTCGATAAATGGCTCGCCAACGGTTATAACTTTCTTGAGTACGTATACCTACCAGACAGCAGGTACGTTGTGCACCTTTTTGCTGATGGAACCAGCGCGAAAACTCCAGTTGAAAATCATAGTCCCACATTTGGCGGTCATAAAAAGGAAAGTTATTTACCGTCATTGCATCTTTGGGCATCTCTCTGACCCATGAATCTTTCTTTGTTTCATCCCAGGGACGCCAATAGTCTTGGTACATTGAGGTGCAAGTTGTTACACGAAAAGGTACACAAACACGATATATATCCAGAATATCTTTATTGCTTTTAAAGACATGATCTACATAATCGATTGTCATACTGTACTGTATCTCATAATCCATGTGGAATACCCCGATACGGCGTTCCAAATGATGCTGACGAATATAATCTATGCATAAATTCAGTAATACTCCACTGTCTTTTCCCCCGGAAAAGGATATATATACGTTATCAAATTCCTTAAAAATTACATTCAATCTCTCTTGAATTAAGTCATATACGTTCTTTTTACTCATGATTATATTCACAAAGATTCTACAACCAATTGCAAAGTTAAAAAAAAACTTATAAACTAAAGATTGAAGGAGCAAAAGCAATAATACTATTACAGCAAAGTTCAAACAAGATGTCCTGAATTTGAATATAGCCTATATTATAATGAAAATGAATATTACTATTCAATAAGTCAGCCTGTTCCTTTTTATCTTGTAATTAGCGAACATATACGTTCGGATGAAGGGCATGGGGCAAACGCAAGAAGCATAATTATAGCTGGTACCACAAAATCAGATATTAATAATTGTGAGCCTAATTTTCCTGGCACATTATTCAGCATTACAAAGTAATCATGTAATCAAAATAGAGAACCAAACATTCTATTCTGAATATGCTTGTATAGAATAGATATAAAATCTATGTAAAATTTGATATGCTTTTTTCTATTTATATGGATTAATGAAAATAATTATGAGAGTATGAAGCCGAAAAACTCCAGCTTCATACTCTTTTAAAAGATATGTATGGTATATAAATTACCATTTTAGATAATTATATCTATCATCAGAAAACTCTTTAAAATCCATATACCAATCATCCAAACTTGTAATAACAGCCTTTCCGGGCAAATATGGAATAGTCGTGCCCATTTCATCCGGCATGAAAATGAATTCCCATGCAGATTGGCCAACTGTTAATGTTTCCGTCCAAACTCTACAATCAAAATATTGATCAGGCGGTTGCATACCTCCCCATTCGTCCTGTTCATCTACATAAAATACTCCTCTTGCAGAATATTTGATGGTGATAGGAGAAGCTATTGGAAAGCCTGAAGTAACTTCTAACTTAAGACTTTTAGAACTATAAATAGACATCTTTCCTTTAATATAGTTATCCAAGATCTTCACCCCAAACTTTGCTGTAATAATACTGTTAGAACTATGCAAAAATGAAGTCCCGGTACATCACTGCAGCGGGACTTCTCCACCTTAAATTCATCTTATGTTATGCCAATGAATTATGTTTTTATTTGTATTATCTATCAATATTTAATTATACCATTCTGCAAGGGATACATTTATATAATTCAATGTTTCATCCCAAATATCTCCATTAACATGATTACGATTAAACAAATAGTCTGCATCCAATCTGAGAAGTTGCCATTCCGATGCCCCTTCAGGCAACCAATAAAGATGAATTATTGGCCCGGCATATTGAGTTCCATCTACATGAGGCATTGGATAGTATTGGGTAACTTTACACTCCATGATACCTTTCCAAAATCTTACACCTGGTTGGATATTTATATCAACTATTCCGATCTCGTCATTCCATTCATTATCATCAACGGCTTCTTCTTTCCGAATACTTGGTCTGTATGAATTGGACTTCAGCTTGAATTCACGCTCCCACATAGCTTTTATTTTTCCTTTCAAGGCTTTTTCTCCCTTATTAGACAAAGTAAAGACTATATTAAACGGTTGGTTAAAAGGAATACGGTAAGATAAAAAGGTCGTATTATCTTGGCCTTCCAATTCAATGTCTCGTAATGCCGGCAGATTATCCGGTGCAGGTGCTTTTACTTCATACAGCCATTCCTCATCCGTACTGCCATAGTCATAATCTACTGCCTTGCACCACATTGTTTCTCCTTTCTTACGGAACAGAGGAACAAGCTGATATGTACCGGGAGCGGAAGTAATATAGCACTGGATACGCTTACCGTCCCATGCACCATTGGTCTTGATGTCTATCGGCTGGAATTTCTCCACTATCTCATTGGTTCCTTCCCTCATGAATACAAAGCGCAGTTCTCCTTCCGATGTACCGCACCAGGGATAGTAGAATGTACCGAACACCTTACCTTCATTCTGATAGCAATCATAGCCGTATTCCGTATAGTTCGGCCAAATGGTAAATTCGTAATCTTCCGGATTCGGATTGAGTATGATTTCATCCGTCTTACCATATCGGCTCCAATATTCCACATCTATATCAACCTGTTCCTTGTTTACCGGGGAATTATAGTTTCCTGTCATTTTCAGGGTGTAGGTGTATTTCATACCTGCCTGCCATTCATGCAGTACCGGGAATGTATAGGTATGTTCCTGCCCGTCAATGGTAAAACTTACATATACCGGTTCGTCGTGCGCCGGCTTGGGCATAAGGATGGCATCCACAATCACCGGGTTGGCATCATTGAGCATGTAGTTCCCGCCGGCCTTGATTATCCCCCGACCTGTTCCGTAATCCTTTGTTATCGTTCCTGCCGTGGCATCAAGCGTTCCAGCCGTATATACATTCTTGAAAGTCATGTCCGATACCAGCCCCGTACCCATGTATTCGTCTTTCATCAGGCGTACGCGTACCAATGTCATCGCATGCTTCATTTCCAGACTTGCAGTCGGGATATCCTTTGTTACCTTAGCCGTTCCATACAATATGTCGTCCTGGTCTGTTAAGTCGAAAGCAACCTTCGCATAGTCGGTCACAGCTTTGTCATACGGCAGATATGCTACTACATCGGCATCTCCTTCCACCGGTACATCCCGGTCTGCATTCCAGGTTTTCCCGTCAAAAAGATAAGAGGCGTTCTTTGTTGTCTGGCCGGTTCCACTTGTAGCGACAAAGACCCCCATGTCATGTCCCGGCATGAATGCTTCTATAATCCCTCTGGTCTGCGACATTGATTGTAGCGATGCAGTAATGCCCAGCTGTATTTTGTCCGGCTTTTCATCCGGTTCATCCTTGTCTCCCGGTCCTACTACCGGCGGTTCGGGTTCCGGCAATACCCCATCCTCTCCGCATGAAAAAAGCGTGCATGCGAGTGAAGCTGCCAATATGTATCCGTATATCTTCATTGTTCTTAGTTCTTAAAATAAAGTATATTACTTAATAAGTATATTATATATTTTACTTGTTTACATACTTTCTCCAGAATTCTTCCAGCTTGTCGCGGTCCAAAGTCCCGTCTTCCCTGACGAAGCATCCCACTATTTTTTCAAGTACCGTTTTGACTCCCCTGCAACGGTGATCGGACGCGAATGACCTTAGCTCCCATACCAGATCCTCTGTTATTGCAATGCTTTGGTTATATGCCTTTCCTGCCGTTTTTTTTTCTTTCACAGGATTTTCTCCTACTATACCTTCCAAAGATATCCCTTTTGATTTGAACTCTTTCATAACGTCTATACAGTTATTCCTATTTTGCATTTAACTTTTCAATTCTCAGGAGAAATTCCTCTGTCAATTTGCGATAATCCTCCGCTCCATTGGATGAAGGCGCATAATCGAAAATGCTCATGGCATTGTATTGGGCTTCTCCCAATGCCACATTGTTACGGATCACCACCTCGAATACGCTTTCTCCCAATGTCTCCTTCAGGCTTTCCCTGATATCCAGGTCCAGTTTCCTCTTGGCATTATATCTGGTCATGAAGTAACCGAGTATCCGGACGCCGGCTCCGAGCTTCCTTTTCAGCAGACTGATGATATAGTGTATTTTCTCAATTCCTTTCATTGCGAAATAGTTTCCGTCTGTAGGTATGATTACAAAATCACTTGCCATTAATGCGTTCTGTGTGATAATCCCCAATGAAGGCGGGCAGTCTATCAATATATGATCATACTTTCCTTCCAGGCCTTTTATGATTTCCCTGAAAAGGAATTCTCTGCCGGGAGCCGTATTCATTACCACTTCCATTGCCGCCAGATCCAATGATGTCGGTATGACATCCACTTTTTCCAACCATTTTTGCGGTTTCAGCCTCAAAGGTTTGTCCTGCATACAATCCTGCAACACACTCTCAAGCAGGCTGTCCTGGGAAAGGCTTGCCATTTCTTCCCCGAATGTCGCTATCGTCGTATTTGCCTGCGGATCTGCATCGATAATGCAAACCTTTTTGCCATAGAACTTTGCAATTCCGGCTGCCAGATTCAATAAGGATGTGGTCTTTGCAACCCCGCCCTTATGATTTACACATGCTGTCGTTAATGTTTTCATTATATTTATATCTCCTTGATTATTACGGTGTAAAGATAGTAATAATTGTGCATTACTGCAAATATTTTACCATGTTTTTACTTATTAAGTATGATACTTGAATATATTTTATATTGTATTAATTAAAATATCAATATGTATATATAAGTAATTTACTTGTTTTATTTGTAAAGCATAAACATATAAAAAGTATTTTACTTTCAAGAGAAAACCGGTGTATCAGCCGGGATGCTTAATAAATGTAAAACGCAACGGCGTTGCAGTAATTTAAAATACTTTCGTTCAAAACATGAAAGCAGAAAATGCTTACGGTATGTAATAAAGTGGCAGGAAAGGCTGAAATCGTTTCATGTGTTACCGGAGAACTTCCGAACGGCTTAAGAAATGAAAAAGCCCCCGGCCTGTCAATAGTCATCTCACCTACATATTAACCAGGACGCAACCAGTGCGCACGACCGGGGGCAAAAGCCTCTGTTCGCGCATTGGTTGCTTTATTTTTGGTTTTATGTAAGTGAGATGCTGCAAAGATACAATAAAATTATATATATGACATTATTCGAGATATTAAACCTAAACAAGGAACTGCTGGAGCTTCTGGCCGAAATGGGTTCCAAGCCGGATGACTACAAGTATATCGGTCTGTATAAAGAGTATGAGAAGATGCGCAATACCGGCGACAAAGTAACCTATTGTGTTACCGTCCTTTCTGCCAGACATGGTGTCTGTGAACGTAAGGTGTACGAGATTATCGGACGTTTTAAAAAGAAGTGTATGCATCACGCAGTATGAGTGTGCTATTTTTTTTGTTTTCATGGGTGAATAAGAAGAACTTTGCGCCTGAATTATGAACACAACCATTATATAACACGCCCAAAAGACTATGACAATGGAAAAGACTTACTCCCAGGCCCCGCTTCCTTTCGTGGGCCAGAAACGCATGTTCGCATCGGAATTCAGGAAGGTTCTGAAGCGTTTCAGTGACAAGACTGTTTTCATCGACCTGTTCGGCGGTTCCGGCCTGCTGTCGCATATCACCAAACGGGAACGGCCGGATGCCACTGTAATCTACAATGACCACGACAACTATCGTGAACGTCTGGGGAATATTCATCGTACCAATGAACTGCTGGAGGACCTGCGTGAGACAGCCAAAGGTTATCCCCGGCATAAAAAGATCACAGGTAGTATGCGCGATGTGTTTTTAGAGCGCATACTTCAGGACGAGCAAAACGGTTTTGTGGATTATCTTACCCTTTCATCATCCCTTCTTTTCTCCATGAAGTATGTTCAGAACTTTGAAGAGTTGAAGAAACAGAACCTTTATAACAAGCTGCGTCAAAACGATTACAGCTGTGACGGTTATCTTGACGGTCTGGAAGTGGTCTGTTGCGACTATAAGGAACTTGCGGATAAATACAGTACCGATGCGGATGTTGTCTTTCTGGTTGATCCGCCCTACATGGCAACGGATATCAGTACATATAAAATGGACTGGAGGCTGCAGGATTACCTGGATGTACTGCTTGTCCTAAGCGGGCATCCGTTTGTCTATTTCACTTCCGGAAAATCACCCATACTGGATTTCTGTGAGTGGATGGAGCAACATCCTGGTATAGGCAATCCTTTCAGGGGGACATGCAAGTCCACACTTACGGCACGAATGAACTACAACTCGTCCTATACGGACATCATGCTTTACAAAGAGACTGCAGAAGCGGCTTAAGAACGGCCTTATATACCATCATATACATTTTACCACCTTGAATTCATCTTAGAGGACACTCCGGATGTGATATCCTGAGTGTCCGTTCTCTTTTTATTGTATATCGCAACGTAATTGCGATGAACCGCCGTACCTTGCTTCCCGAAAGCATATCATTATAATTAAAACAGACAGTTATGTTGAATAAAAGCAGTGCATTACCGGGAACAGCCCGGTTAAAGGCGATCCTGGAAGATCCAGATACGATTCTACAAATTGAAAACCCTACCGAGAAGATGCAACTGGCCGCAGTACAGAAAAAGCCGGAACTCATCGGGCATCTTCCTTTTGCCACAGAAAAGGTACAGCTCTCGGCTGTCATCACTTCTGCGGAAAGCATCTTCCTGATACATAACCCTTCACCGACAGCCTGTTTCATCGCTATGGAAGGGATATTGGGACTAAGTCTTTTCCCCGGCCGGACAGTACTGGAAGCGGCAAAAGAACTGGTGCTGCAAATGCAGAAAGACAAAGCCGGGGAAAGGCCGAGTACGGCAGCCATTGAAAAATTCATGAAAGAAGTCGAACCTTTTAAAAACTGACACATATATGCCTACCGTTTTAGAACGACTGGCCGCCCTTTTCAGCCGGGATATGAGGGCGGTTCTCCGAAATCCCCGCGCCATCAGTATGATTGAAAACCCTTCCGAACGTGTCCAGATGGCGGCAATACGAAGGGACAGAAGTGTTATCTGCTTCATAGACAAGCCTGCGGAAAAGGTACAGCTTGCCGCAATCAAGGGAGCCCCGCATAATATCCATTTCATTGCCACACCCAGTGAAAAAGTGCAGCTTACCGTCATACGCAACAGGCCTGTCTATATCGGTTTCATTTCTTCCCCTACGGAAAAGGCCCAGATAATGGCCGTGGAAAGAAAACCGGAATGTATCTCCCTGATAAAAAAGCCTGCGGAAAAAGTACAGTTGATGGCCGTATTGAGAAATCCTCAATACATCGCTTCCATCAAGGAACCTGCAGAGAAGGTACAATTGGCTGCCGTACAGAAAGCTCCGGAGTATATCCGGTATATTGAAGAGCCGACAAAGAAAGTGCAACATATGGCCGTACAAGGAGATCCGGGAGTATTCCGGTATATCAAATCCCCTTCCGAGACAGTACAGCTGGCCGCAGTACAAGCCAGGGGAGAAAATATCGGTTATGTATCCGCACCTTCGGAAATCATGCAGTTTGCTGCAGTCAGGGAGAATCCCGGTAATGTCCGGTTCATTGAAGAACCGGCGGAGAAAGTACAGCTTTTTGTTCTGCATACCGACAGAAAAGCAGCACAGCTCATCCGGCATCCTTCGGAAGAGGTGAAAAGACAGGCAGAGGAGATGTACGGTGTCAAACTGGAAGGTGTTGCTGAGGTAAAAAACGAAACGGAAACAGAAGCTGGAACCGCAACATCGAAGGACAAGGACAATGCCGCTGCAAATGAAAACACTTCTGCCGGGAAGAAAAGCAGGGAGACGCAAAAGCCGTCCGCCAAAACCGTAAAGGCCGCCACCGAAAAACTGGACGGGGAGATAAAGGACATCAATATGGAATATGACAAAGCCGTCCGGGAGATCCGGCAGAAAGAAGATGCCGGTTCCCGTCAGTCCGCGCTTCGGAGTGCCGGGGCAAACAGGGACAGACAGCTTGCTAAAGCCGTCGGGCAATTCAGTGAGTCGTCAACTTCCGGAAAGAAAGAGTACGATATGGAAAACATCATCAAGGATTTGCGCAAGGAAGGTGTCAAGGTGGAGAATATGCAGGCTACGGAATGGAATGCCCTGCTCAAAGGCAAGAGTATAAGTTCTTCCGCCGGTTCCACCACCCGGAAGGCCGCGACAAAAAGCCGTGCGTTGATGCTTTCGAAAACGCCGGTGGGATATACGCTCAAAGCCATAGGTACGACCAACCGGATGAGCCGGCAGGCCAGTGCCGATATGTAAAAGTTGCGTTCGTAATCTGATAGCATTACTTGTTTACTTATTTACTTTAATTTTATTTGAAGTAAATAAGTAAACAAGTTTTTCTTTCCGGATAAATCATATTGTCGTACTAACCGATAGTTAAGCTGATGGAAAATACATCTGAAAATGTTTTCACAAATGAAGAACAGGATATCATAGCGCGCAGCAAGGCGGCAGGATGTTATATGCAGGCTCCGAACGGACAGCCCACAAATTTGAATGAAAGGCAGTGGGTACAGGTCAGAACCGGAGCCTTCAAAGCATGGTTCGGAGATTGGGAAAAGGCCGCACGCATAAAAAAACTGTATAATGCCAGACCTGTGGAAATAACAGGCAATGAGATTGCAGCGGGGGATGATCTGAAACAATACAAGAAGAATGCCCTGGAATACGGCAAGAACCTGCGGGGTGAATATACGAATAAGGATACAAACACCCCGATATCCCTGACCGGCGGTAACAGTCGCGGCGGCATCCGGGAAATACTGCAGCATGACTACAAGGACAAGGAGCATCTTCAGAGCATTGCCGCCATTCCCCGGATTATAGAGGATTCGATTTTCATAGACGAGCTTCCCAACGAGGATGCCGGCAAGTATCCGGGGATAAAGTCGTTTTCCTATTATGTATGCGAGTTAAAGATAGGCGGGAGCAATTATACCGTCAAGGCGGTTATCGCCAATCAAAACAACGGCATCAGATACTATGACCACAGACTCTCAAGCATAGAAAAGAGCGAATTGCTCTCAATTATCCCAACAATACAAAAAGCTGGAATTGAAAGTAATCCGCTCCTTTCCGATTTCAAAGATAAGCGTTTGTTTTCTATTCTCCAAACAAACAGCTCAAAAGTTGTGGATGGGAACGGGGAGCCGTTGGTGGTCTATCATGGTACATCCCTTTCAAGGGAACAGGAAGGGCACAAAACCCGGTTCAGGATTGACGATGACTGGGTGATAGATGTGACCGACGCCCCTTTCCACACTTTCAGGGGCGGCGCATATGGCGGATTGATTTTCACCTCCTTTGACGAGGGAAAGGCCAGTAGTATCGGGTCGATACGCAGTATGGAACTGCCGGACGATGAAAACGGAGAAGAACAGTGGACGGAGGTAAGCTACGTATATGACCTCTTTGCCAATGCCAGGAAGCCTTTCGATGTAAAAGACGGGAATGCAGTCCGAGAGGTTCTGGATGAGTTAGGGGAAAATATTACAGCTTACGACTTCTATCTCGGTCTGGAACTCCCTGTTTCCCGAGAGGACGCGGAGAAAATGCTGGCAGGCGGCAACTCCTGGCGTATAGTGGAGACACCTACCATGCAGAAAGTCATCAGGACAAAGGGCTATGATGCCATCCGGAGTATGGATGAGGGCGTCGAATGCCTGGCCGTTCTTGCTCCGAACCAACTGAAGGCGGCCGGCAAATATCTGTATTCGGAGCGGAACACCGGCGCTTTTTCGCCGGACATTGACGACATCCGTTTCCGGCAGGTATACCATGGCAGCCCGGCCTCCTTCGAACATTTCGACCGTGCCTTTACCGGAACCGGCGAAGGGGCGCAGGCCTACGGCTGGGGTACTTATGTGACAGAAGTGGACGCAATAGCCAAAAGGTATGCGGCCATCGGCATAAAGCGGGGAAACCACATCACCTATGACGGGGAGCCTTTATCCTCGGTACTTGACAACGAATATTATTTTGATGGCGTATGGAGAGTATGGAAACGTCAGATCCTTTCTTCCACCGACGTGGACAGTTTGAAACGGAACATTTCTTCCGTGTATATGGACGGGCGTGCTGCGGGCACATACAGCAGAAGGCGAAAGGCATTCGAACAGCAGAAAAAGGATTTGCTTTCCGACATCGATGCCGGCAGGATATGCATTGAACTGCCGCGCCACCTTTATACAGTGGAAATTCCGGAAAGCAACGGGACGAACTACCTGCGATGGGAGTCTCCGGTATCGCCGGAACAGCAAGGACAAATATTCCTGCAACTGCGAAAAGAGCATATACTTTTCCCCGGTGTTACAAGCGATTTTTGGAATGGCAAGTCCCATGTATGGAACAGTGGCAAGGAGTTCTATGGCTTTCTGGACTATATGTTCATAGATTTGGAAACGGACACAGATTCGGGACGTCTCGCCAGCGAGTTTCTTTCGCGGGCGGGTTTTACCGGTATTGACTATCCGGCGGAGTATTCGACCGGCGGCCGGGCTGACGGTGCACGGAACTATGTCATTTTCAATGAGGCCGACCTGAAGATAACCGCCCATGAACGTTTCCGTTTCATAGGAGAAAAAGGGGCTTCCAACCTTGACCGGTTTGAAGGAGTCTGTTCGCGTCTGGAAAACCTTGCAGTAGCCCGCGAAATGGAAAAGTCAGGCAAGGATGCCGGAGCAATAAAAATGGCGACAGGCTGGGAACGCGGAGCTGACAGCAAGTGGCGCTATGAGACACCGGATTTCGAATACTATCCGGCCGGAGATCTGGGCTACTCACGCCTGTTGGAAAAACAGTCCTGGTACGGGGAGTTTGAAAATCTTCTTGACCAGCAAATAGAGGGGAAGATACTCTCTGAGGCGGAGTGGAAACGTTTTGCGGAACTGACGGAACTGGCAGCCGGACTGAAGGAACAGGATGCACTGCGTGAACGGATTTATCTGGATGACTATGTGAAAGACGATGAACTGTTCCATGCCTATCCTGAAATGAAACAAACCCGGTTGGAGTTTGTAGACCTGCCATCGGCTGACTACGGCGGAACCTATCTCCATTCGGATAACAGGATAGTAGTAAACATTTCCCGGACAGATGATGTAAAGTCCGTCCTGGCACATGAGATACAACATGCCATACAACGCATGGAGGGATTTGCAAGGGGAAGCAGCCCGGAGGAATTTAAAAATACGGCAGAGAATGTGATTCTGGATATCGTACAGGCCACTGACGGAAGGATTTTAGAGGGTGGAGGTTTCGACAACACCCCGAAAGGTATATTCGCTGCGCTTGGCCGGGAAGTACCCTATGGGACAATATTGAGGCATTACGACTACCCTCTCAGCCTCGTGGCTGAAAAATACGGGTACGAAAATATCTTTGACCTGGTGAATGACATTGACCGGTTCAAAAGCAGCATACAGAAATACCGTTCCACTGCTGGGGAAGTGGAAGCGCGTAATGTGCAGGCCAGGATGAATTTTACTTCCGGCCAAAGACGGAACACGCTTGCCGTTTCCACCGAGGATATTGCCCGCAGCGAACAGATATTCCTTTCAAGGGAGGCCCGGATGGATGAACTCGCACGCCATGCGTCTTTTCTGGCCGGAAAACAGCATATTCCTTTGGAAGTGGTCCGTCGTGCCGATGAGGTAAGCTCTCCTGACGTGCGCGGCCTACTTTCCTGCGGAAAAGACATACGGGGATGGTATGACATTCCCTCGCAGCATATCTGCCTGTATCTTCCGCACGCCCGGGGGAAAGAGGATATCGAACGTACCCTGTTGCATGAAGGTGTGGCGCATTATGGTCTGCGCAGACTTGTCGGGGACGGGCATATGGATGCGTTCCTGGACGAAGTGTTTGCCGGCTGCGGGGAAAAGCTGCGCGGTGAAATTACCCGCCTGGCCGGGACGGAAAAATTAGACATACGGGTTGCCACTGAGGAGTATCTGGCGCATATGGCCGAGAACGGTACCGACCTTTCCGTTTGGGAAAGGATCAGCTTGGCTTTCAGGAACCTTCTGCGGAAGCTGGGATTCAATATCGAGATCGGCACGAAAGAGCTCAGAAGCATACTCCATGCCAGTGGGGAGAACCTGAAAAAAGCGGAAATAGCAGCCGCACCTGAAAAAATCCGGATATCCGGAGGTGAGCTTATACTGGGGCCAAAGCATGGCAGTGCCTGTATCAGGAAAAGAGGTTCGGAAGTGGATGTAACACCGGTACTGGAGAAGATGAGAGAGGCGGGTGTCAAACCGGTTTCCTTTACTCCGGAACAATGGAGAATGCTTTTTAGCGGCAAATCCTTGCAGCTGACCGATGGCAGGATGCTTATGGTTGTCAAGGAACCTTCGGGCTATGGAGTAAGGCTCACCGGGATGGCAGCCTTAAAGAGGAAAGTTACAGAAATGGAATTATAACGGAAATAAATTGCGATATGAAAACGGATAGACACAAGTTTCTTGATAAGGCTGAACCGGAGAATGAACCGGCGGGGATATGTAGTTTTTCCTGGGGAAACCGGGAGCTCAGGATCTTTGGTGAACAAATGACCTTACAAGTCAACGGAATTTCCCATGATATGACTTCTGTGTTGGATGAACTTCGTGATATCGGGGCAAAACCGGAGAAGACAAGTCCCGCCAGATGGATATCACTACTGCGGGGAAAGCCGACTAACCTGCCGGGGTACGACAGACCGCTTATGATAGTCAAAACTCCGTCCGGTTATACAGTCAGATGTCTGGAAACTACGAGTTGCAGGGATGATAAATCGTTGCAGATGGATTTACTGTAAAACAAGTAAATTACATATTAAGTATTAAAGTAAATTATTATAGTAGTATGGAGAATTGTGTCATTTATATCAAGCTGTTTATATTGGCGGTGGCTTCACTGATAACAGGAGTTTCCACCATAAGTCGCAAATGGTATATCAATTTCTTTGTTTTTTTGCTTTGCATAATTGTTGAAACCTGTCTGGCATATCTGTTTTTTCCGGCATATGTGTTTTATCCGGCATGTGCTTCCCTGGTCATATTCGTCCTGTCATGGTTATGGGAACGGGGCAAACCGAAAAGCCCCGGAGACAACAATAACCCGATCAGGCTCCCCGTACAATCGGGAATATCGAAAAACTATCTGGAATTTTATTATTACTATTCCAATTTCCTGATTTATGGCGGAGCCGGTTCAGGAAAGACCAAGAGTATAGGCAAGTGGTTGTTGGAGGAATATATCCGTTTGGGTTTTGCCGGCTTTATATACGACTTCAAGGACATCGATTATACCCGGACTGCCTATAACCTGATAGAGAAGCATGGTTATCCGCACAAGTTTTATTATGTCAGCTTTGACAGGCCCGAGCGTTCATACCGTTTCAACCCGCTGAAAGTTGTAAAGGACCGCACCGAACTGTTGCAGCTCATGGAGGATATCCTGCTTGCGCTGCTTCCCAAGAAAGAACAGCAGAATGAATGGGTGGCCGGTGGGCTGGGTATTCTGCGTGGAGTGGCTTTCAGGTTCTGGGACGAGTTTCCCGAATACTGTACGCTGCCTCATATCATGGCGTTCATCATGACGGCTTCTTCCCGGCAGCTTTCCATGTTCCTTCAGCAGAATCTTGTTTCGGAAATGATGGCCGGTGCTTATCTGAAGGCGGAAGGCTCCGAGAAGACACAGGCTTCCTATCTTTCCACCCTGTGTAATAATCTGGCAACCATATCACAAAACGAGGAGATTGCCTATATCCTTTCGGGGGATGATTTTGATTTCAACCTGATCGACCCGGAAAACCCAAAACTGTTTGCCATCAGCAACAGCTTCTCCAAGAACTCGGTCTATGCACCTGTCATAGGTATGCTCATGAGTATATCGGCCAGACAGTTCACCATGCAGAACAAGATCCCGTTCGTGTATGTCCTGGATGAAATGACAACGGTGAACATCAAGAACTTTGAAACGCTGCCTTCAGTATTGCGTGAATATCTGTGCGCTTTCATCCTGCTGACACAGTCCGGTTCCAAGCTGGAGAACCTGTATGGCAAACTCGACAGGGCATCGGTGGAAGCCAATTTTGGAAATCTCTTTCTCGGACGTACCAAAGACGTGGAGGCATTGAAATATTACCCGTCGATATTCGGTAAGGAGGAAAAGGAGCGGAAATCCAGAAGTACCGGGAAAAGTGGCGGTGGCACGAACAGGAGCGTGACCGTATCCTCACAGAAAGAGGACATCTATCAAGGACGTGATTTTGCGGATTTGGAACCGGGAGAGTTTATCGGTTCGGCCACCCGTGCCAATGTAGACTATTTCAAGGTGAAGTTGAAGGAGTTCAATCAGAAGAACGAGAAACCTCTGCCGGATGTCAGGGTATTGGAACCTGAAGAAATCAGCAGGAATTTTGCAAGAATACTTGATGAAGTCCGTGAACTGTTTCCCTGTGAATAGTGATAACGGCATATAAGATTGATGGGAACGGCCGCTTACCTCTCCCTTCCGGTAAGCAGATCCGTTCCCATTTTCTTCAATTCCCGGATGATGGCTTTCTTTGGATTCACTACGAACCTGTAGAGACGGAAAGTGTTTGTGTACAGGCGTCTTTCCTCTTTGAGCTCTCCATGCAGCACTTCCTGCTTAAGCTGTGAGACTGCCTGATTCTTCAGTTCGTTCCGTAGCTGCCAGTCCTCGGAATATTTTCTCAGGCTTTCATCCTGTGAGTGGTAATAAGGAAAATAATCGTACTGCCGGTTAAAGCATGATGCGCACCGCGTGGACCATTGGGAACGGTCAAAACCGACAATCACCTCCTTTCCGTCAAGTATCTGCCTGTTCCCCCTGCTTTTGGAAAGGGGGGAAAGGGATACGGTCTGCGTCTTGTCCATGCGGGAGACGATAATATGCACATGCAGTTGCAGTCCCGGTTTCCTGTCACCGGCTTTTGCCCTGCCGGCTTCCACCTCGGGATCATCGCCTTTATAATGGCGTTCCGTTTCCACACGTCCATACCATACCAGATCATCACCGGACTTGATTTTCTCCCGGTAAAAGTTCCGGGCATATTCGTCCATGCATCCGCGGGAGAATTTTTTCAGCTCGGCCAGTACCTCTTCCTGTTCACCTGCGGTCAGTTCCGAGAATTCCCCGACTTTCTTTCCGGTCACCTTTTCTATGAGATGCCTCTGCTCCTCACCACTCGGATTGATGGAAAGCATATAGAACTTATCATCATTTCTTTTCAGGGTTCTGTGGTTATTGTCTATATGATGCATGACAGTCCGGGGTGTGACAAAGTCTTTTTGTTGTGAAAAAAAATTATCATAGTAAGGACGCACATCCTGTGACTCCTTGCTGAGATATTCCACCAGCTGCGTACATTTTCCCTTGTTATCCGATACTCCCGGGGTATTGATAGGCCGGTGCACTTTACAGTACATATTCCTCGTCAATCTTCTTGATGAGCAGCTGCAGGGTGTTAATGGGTATCTTGACCTCATCGCTGAACTTTACTTTCACAAACCTGTCGGGGTTGAGCTGGTATTTGACAAGTTCGGCCAGGCGTTTGAGTTTGTCCGCGTACCTGGCATTATCATCGGACACCACCTTTTCGTTTTCAGAAACCTGTTGTTGGAGCTGACGGTTCTTCTCCTTGAGATCACGCATCTCATTCATCAAGCGGGCATAATCTTCCGGTATTTTTTCTTCTTTGTTATCCCTGTCAATTACTTGTTTGAAATAATCCCTTTCATAACTTCTGAGTATCTTGACAACATCCTCTATTCTTTTCTGAATTTGTACTATTGGTTGTTTGGTTATCTGCTGCGGAGTTACACCGGAGACTTCAAAATATTCCATCATTTGACTGATATAGGAATTGTTTGATTGCGTACCGCTGTTGATATCAAGCCGGTATTTGACACTGGGTGACACTCTTAGAAAACATGTTAGCTTTTCTGTTCCTTTTTGCTTCATTTTAACAACTATTGTTTTGATACAAAGTTACTTATAAAAAACAGGACGTCAAAGGTAAACATATTCTTTTTATAAAAACATTGTAATTTATTATTAATCAAATGTTTATATATTTACGTAAACCATGCGTTTACGGGTATTAAATGCTTATTAACAGAAAGTTGAAAGTATCATGTTTACAAGATGTTTATTATCGGTTTACATATTTTTAAATATATATTTCATTATCAACGCTTTGCGTCGATTAAGGTTCTCGCGTGCGGGAACTCCTCTTGCTCTTCCTTATCAGGAATTCACTAAGGGACTTTCAGCCCCTTAGCCCCGGGAAGCCACAAAGCCCCGGAAGCACTTCGGAACAGTCGTACAATCCGAAGGCCCCACCCATGAAAGAAAGTGACAAATGGGAAATGACAATAAATGCATGGAAACGGATGGAAACAGCGTGTAAACTCCCCCCTTGAAAGGAAGACGGATACAATTATTAGCAGAAGCAAAAGTAAGCTAATTCACTGATAAAGAGCTGTGTGTAATTTGGACAAACGGAGAAAAATCATTACTTTTGATATGTGATAATAAAGGGAATAACACGTTATGAATGAAGAAATTAGAAACATTTTAGCAGAAGCTGGAACAAAGACGTCGAAGATACGTAAACTTCTTCTGCTCGGCCTTACCCACCGGGAAATAGCGGAGCTCGTTACTCGTGGAAATCGTGGATTCGTGTGGAATGTATATAAGAAAATGAGGGATGAAGGATTGCTACCTGCAGCTCGGACTTCCGTAGTTACTGTACCGGATTTGGATTATTCTTTCAGAAGAAAATTCGGTGTCGAGATAGAGGCATATAACTGCACACGTGAACGGCTCGTTCACGAATTGAGAGAGGCGGGCATCGAAGTGAACAGTGAAGCATACAACCACCATTTGCGTTCACGTTGGAAACTGGTTACGGATAGCAGTCTGAACGGGAATGACACATTTGAGCTCGTAAGCCCTATATTGGTAGGAGAAGACGGATTGGAAGAACTGGAAAAAGTCTGTTGGGTTTTGGATGCATGTAATGTAAAGATTAATGGAAGCTGTGGACTGCATGTGCACATGAGTGCTGAAGACTTCAGTATCACTACTTGGCAGAACCTGCTCCTTTCATATAAGCATGCCGAAATTGAGATTGATAAATTTATGCCAGTTTCACGCAGAGGAAACAACAATAATTTCTGTACTTCACTCTGTCGCTTCTCTGATGAACGGATACGCTCGGCACGAAATATTGAAGAACTTCAGAATCTGTTCCCAACCAGATATATGAAAGTAAACCTTAAAGCCTATTCGCGCCACAAAACGGTAGAGTTCAGACAGCATTCGGGAACTATCAGTTTCACAAAGATGGAAAATTGGGTGAGATTTTTGGATAGAATGATTACCTTTGCATCTGTAAGCGCACTCCCGACAGGAGTCAGGTTGGAAAATTTTCCTTTCATGGGAAGATGGGGATTTTTATATGGATAAATACTGATGATAATATTATACTTTATTATGTATTTAAGTAAATTACTATATTTACTTTCAGAAATTTATACTTATTACAGTCAAAATGGTAAAAGAACGGCTTGTCTGTGTATTATAATAAAGGACTGATAATGACCGAAAAGGTTGTTATATTGGCATTGTATCTTGTTGGCACAAACTGTATGGCATACATGTTTTTAGATATTATTTAAAGGATTTTTGTGAATTATTTTTATGCATAGAATAATAATATATAATACTTTTGTATTTGATAAATGTTCTTTTGAACATTTATACTCTGACTATTTTGTGTCTGTGAAGATGCAAAGTTGTTTGTTTTGTTTGTTATCATCCTCTCTTTAAGCGTAAAGAGAGGATGTTTCCCATTATTTGGATTGGGAAATATATGGGCTATATAATACGTTGAATAAAAAAACTTTCAATCAGGACTTCCAGCAACCTCTTTTCTTTAGACTATGTACAATGAAAATTCTTTTGTTCTATGGAAATAATAGAACAAAACAGGAAGTGACCATAATCTTATCACTTGGAACCGGTTCCGCTTTCCCCTGAAAACAGTAATTTCACCCTTGAAAAAATGGAAAAGATGATGTAACACTTACGGGGTTGAATCATCTTCATCCTGAGAACGGAATGTCTTATCTTTGCCGGCTCAAAAAGAGAAAGACATCATAATGGAAACTACGAGCCGCTTTTTAAAAGATAAACAGTATATGTGGTACAAGGTAAGGGAACTATGTTCCAAAGGACTCAACAAGACACAGATCGGCAGATGCCTGGGCGTAGACAGAAGCACCGTACGGCGATACCTGGCGATAAGCAGGGAAGAATTCATCAGGAAACAGAACTCTCATCGCAGACATAAGTTGAAACTTGGAAAATATGAGGAATATGTGCGCGGAACCCTGGAAGAATATCCGTATATATCTGCTGCCAGGATACATGACTGGCTCAGGGAATGTTATCCGGACTTCCCTCAAGTATGCGGCAAGACCGTATTTAACTTTGTCGGACGCATAAGGGAAAAATACGGTATCGGAAAGAACTCGGATGGCAGGGTTCGTCGGGATTATGAGAAACAGCCGGATACACCTTACGGGGAATATGCGCAGGCTGACTTCGGTGAGAAATGGATACCGGTTGGAAACGGAAGTAACGTGAAAGTTTACTTCTTTGCAATAGTCCTTTCACGTTCCCGACAAAAGTTCATCCATTTCAGTCGCCGGCCTTTTGACACGGAACTTGCAGTATACGCACATGAGCTTGCTTTCCAGTATTTCGGCGGAAAGCCCCGCAAAATAATCTATGACCAGGACAGGGTACTTATATCAAGAGAGAATTTGGGAGATCTGGTGCTGACAACAAAATTCCAATCATTCGTAAAGGAGCAGCATTTCCTGCCTGTATTCTGTCGAAAAGCGGACCCGGAATCGAAAGGAAAGGTGGAGAATGTAGTCAAGTATGTAAAAGGCAACTTTCTCTCAGGGAGACTTTTTCATAACATAGACAGGCTTAATGAAGAAGCACGCCTTTGGTTGGAAAGGACCGGGAATGGAAAGGAACATGGAACCACCCGTCTGATTCCCAACCGGGAGTTTATCGTGGAGAAAAATTTCATGATGCCTTATTATGGAACTCCGCAACCGCCGCAGGAGTACATGACCGAATACCATGTGCGTAAAGACAATACGGTACAGTATCGGGGAAACTACTACAGTGTTCCTTCAGGAACCTACCGGAGTGGAGAAACAACAGTATGGCTACAAGAAGCTGAAGGCTGTCTGGAACTGTACAGTAAAGATACGGGAAAACTTCTGGGCAGGCATCCTCTTAACATGGGAAGAGGGAAGATCATATATGATGAAAACCATAGGAGGGCCAGAAATACCGGTACACAGAAATTGGCGGAACGCATCCTTATATATGTATCTTATAACAAGGAAGTCGCCTTATGGCTGGAAAATCTGCGCCGGCGAAAGGAACGCTACTACAGGAGTAATCTGGAAGTAATCCTGCGTAGTATTCCGAGCTATGACGGACATACGCTGGTCGAAGCCATACGCATGTGTCTGGACCGGGGCATCTATAACGGGGAGTCGGTCAGGAATCTATGCGAGTATGTGCGTAGAAACTCCGGAGAGATACCGGAAAATGGCAGCACTTATATTTCACAACCACCGAGCATGCATCCACCGTTTCAAACCGGAATGATGCAGTCTTACAAAGATATTTTCACGAATCATGATAAAACGTAAAAAAGAACTGGTCGAATATGCACGACGTCTGAAACTGGCAAGTCTGGCTGAACACATGACGGAGATTATACACGAGGCACAAGAAAAGCAGCCTACCTATTCGGAATTTCTGTTTTCCTGCCTTGCAAAAGAAGTAGGTGAAAGGGACCGGAAAAGCTTTCTTTCGCGGATAAAGGTGGCCGGACTCCCTGCCAGGCATACTTTGGATGAGTATGATTTCAACCGGACAGAAGGACTGGACGGCAAGCAACTTCGGGAGTTGCGGGAACTCACGTGGATGAGCAGGGCATACAATCTTCTCCTGGTAGGAGGTCCCGGAACCGGAAAGACATTCATTGCATCCGGGCTCGTCTATGAGGCGGTGAAAGAGGGATACAATGCAACCTTGATAAGCCTGGAAGATCTGCTCGTCTGTCTGAAGACAAAGGATGTTTCCCGACATGCTATGAAGACCTATAAAAGGATAATGAAAGCCCGGTTGCTGGCAATTGATAATGTCACATTGTATCCCTTGAAGAGAGAAGACATGCTGCTATTGTTCAAGCTGGTTAACGCCCTTCAGGAAAAAGTGTCACTCATTATTATTGCGAACAGGGGACTGGCGGAGTGGTTGGAGGAACTGGGAGATGAAGCGGTGGCTGCTGCCTTACTTGACAGGTTGCTCTACTGTTGTGAAGTAATCAATCTCTCTGGAAAGAGTTATCGTCTGGAGAATAGGAAAACAATTTTTAGCAATCAGACATAGGGCATTGCTATATAAAAAGAGTTAATTAATGTAAACTGACAAAGTTGTAAAAGTGGGATATATTAAATTACATAAAAATGAGGTGTATAAATTTGCAAGGTACAGTTCAGTTTGAGTATTCCTTTATACAAGGCAAGCAACTTTACAAAACTGAAATCCAACCGCATCCAGATGCGCCAGTTGGACCAGAACCGCATCGATACGGAACGCAAGCTGAATATGCAGATTACCAGCTATCAGGATAATATGGCAGCCAGCTCGGAACAGGTGTCCAGCAACAAGGAGAATGTGATGCAGGCCGAAAAAGCGGTGCAGATTGCCGGCAAACGCTACGAGGTGGGCAAAGGAACTGTGCTTGAACTGAACACCTCGCAAGTGCAGCTCACTGAGGCCGAGTTGACTTACAACCAATCCATATACGATTATTTGGTGGCTAAAGCCGATCTTGACCAAGTGTTGGGAAGAGATTACATAAGCAAAGATCAGAAATAAAAATCAGAACAACGATATGAAGAAAAGTTTTCAAATGATTGCCCTGCTTGCAGTAGCACTGTTGGGCGCTTGCAGCGGCGGGAAGGACAAGGCTGTCGCTGAACATGTGGATGAAAAGCCGAGAGTGAAGCTGGCGGATGTGAAAGCGCGTCCGGTAGAACAGATCCATGAATACACCGCTACTGTCGAAGCAGAGGTGAAGAACAATATAGCTCCTTCGTCTCCGGTGCGTATAGACAGGATATTGGTGGAAGTGGGCGACCGCGTATCCAAAGGCCAGAAGCTGGTCAGCATGGATGAGGCCAACCTGAAACAAACCAAGTTCCAGCTTGATAACCAGGAGATTGAGTTCAAGCGTATGGACGAACTGTACAAAGTGGGCGGTGCATCCAAGTCGGAATGGGATGCAGCCAAAATGGCTTTGGACATAAAGGAGACGGCCTATCGCAACCTCTTGGAAAACACCTCGTTGCTCAGCCCGATAAACGGTGTTGTAACAGCCCGTAATTATGACAACGGCGACATGTACAGCGGTGGGGAACCTGTGTTGGTGGTGGAACAGATCACTCCGGTGAAACTGCTCATCAACGTTTCCGAAACCTATTTCACCCAAGTGAAGAAAGGCGCTCCCGTAGCAGTGAAGCTGGATGTCTATGGCGACGAACCGTTTGAAGGCTACATCAGCTTGGTTTATCCTACGGTAGACCCGAATACACGCACCTTCCCTGTGGAGATTAAACTCTCCAATAAGGACCAGCGCGTGCGTCCCGGAATGTTTGCCCGCGCCACACTTAATTTCGGCTCCAAGGACAATGTGGTTGTGCCCGACTTGGCCATCGTGAAACAATCCGGTTCGGGCGACCGCTACGTGTATGTCTACAAAGACGGCAAAGTAACCTATAATAAGGTGGAACTCGGACGCCGCATGGGTGCTGAATACGAGTTGATTTCCGGTGTGCCCGACAATTCACAGGTAGTTATAGCCGGACAGACCAAGCTGGTGAACGGCATGGAAGTAGAAGTAGAGAAATAATCACTAAACACTAATAACATGAGTTTATACGAAGGTGCGGTTAAGAAACCGATTATGACTTCGCTCTGCTTTCTGGCAGTGGTGATATTTGGTCTGTTCTCTTTGTCCAAATTGCCTATCGACTTGTATCCGGACATTGATACGAATACGATTATGGTGATGACGGCCTATCCGGGAGCCAGTGCTTCGGATATCGAGAACAATGTGACCCGTCCGTTGGAGAATGTTTTGAACTCTGTCAGTGATTTGAAGCACATCACTTCCCGTTCTTCGGAGAATATGTCGCTGATTACACTGGAGTTTGAGTTCGGTAATGATATTGACGTGTTGACGAATGATGTGCGTGACAAGCTGGATATGGTAAGTTCCGAACTTCCCGATGATGTGGAGAACCCTATCATCTTTAAGTTCAGTACGGATATGATCCCTATCGTGCTGCTGTCCGTACAGGCCAACGAGAGCCAGTCGGCACTTTATAAGATACTGGATGATCGTGTGGTAAATCCCTTGGCGCGTATTCCCGGTGTGGGTACGGTGTCCATCAGCGGTGCGCCGCAGCGTGAAATCCAAGTGTATTGCGACCCTTATAAGCTGGAAGCATACAACCTGAGCATCGAAACAATCAGTTCCATTATCGGGGCTGAGAACAGGAATATACCGGGCGGTAACTTCGACATCGGTAATGAAACCTATTCATTGCGTGTGGAGGGTGAGTTCGACGACTCCGGCGAGTTGGCGAATGTGGTTGTAGGTACGTATAATGGCGCTACGGTCTATCTGCGTGATGTTGCCAAGATAGTGGACACCGTAGAAGAGCGTGCGCAGGAAACCTATAATAACGGTGTGCAAGGTGCCATGATCGTCGTTCAGAAGCAGTCGGGAGCCAATTCGGTGGAAATCTCCAAAAAGGTGCAGGATGCATTGCCCCGTTTGCAGAAGAACCTGCCGAGCGACGTGAAGCTTGGGGTCATTGTAGATACCTCTGAAAACATCCTGAACACCATCGACAGTTTGACGGAGACGGTTATGTATGCCTTGCTCTTCGTTGTGATTGTGGTGTTCTTGTTCTTAGGACGCTGGCGTGCCACGCTGATCATCTGTATCACGATTCCGCTTTCTCTGATTGCTTCATTCATATATCTGGCAATTTCGGGGAATACGATTAATATCATTTCGCTTTCATCGCTTTCCATTGCTATCGGTATGGTGGTGGACGATGCCATTGTGGTATTGGAGAATGTCACGACACACATCGAGCGCGGTTCCGACCCGAAGCAGGCGTCTGTGCATGGCACGAACGAGGTGGCTATCTCCGTTGTGGCTTCTACACTGACGATGATTGCCGTATTCTTCCCGTTGACGATGGTGACCGGTATGTCCGGTGTACTGTTCAAGCAGTTGGGCTGGATGATGTGTGCCATTATGTTTGTATCCACTGTCTCCGCTTTGACGCTGACGCCGATGCTTTGTTCGCAACTGCTCCGTTTGCAGCGCAAGCAGTCTAAGGTGTTCCGGATATTCTTCGGCCCGATAGAACATGCATTGGACGGATTGGACAACTGGTATGCGCGTATGCTCAACTGGGCAGTCCGTCATCGTATGGTGGTTCTTGCAGGTTGCGTGGTATTCTTTATTCTGAGTTTGCTTTGTGCAAAGACCATCGGTACGGAGTTCTTCCCGGCGCAGGATAACGCCCGTATCGCTGTGCAATTGGAACTGCCTATCGGAACCCGTAAGGAAGTGGCGCAGGAGGTATCGGAGAAGCTGACCAAACAGTGGCTTGAGAAGTATAAAGGTATTATGAAGGTATGTAACTATACGGTGGGACAGGCCGACTCGGATAATACCTGGGCATCCATGCAGGACAACGGTTCGCACATCATCTCCTTCAACATCAGTCTGGTAGACCCGGACGAGCGTAATGTTACGTTGGAAACTGTCTGTGATGAAATGCGCGAAGACCTGAAGGCCTATCCGGAATTCAGTAAGGCGCAGGTCATTTTCGGAGGTAGCAATACGGGTATGTCTGCCCAGGCATCTGCCGATTTTGAAGTGTACGGTTACAGCATGGAAGAAACCGACAGCGTTGCCGCCCGCCTGAAACGTGAACTGCTGAAGGTGAAAGGTGTGTCCGAGGTCAACATCAGCCGTAGTGATTACCAGCCTGAGTATCAGGTAGACTTTGATCGTGAGAAGCTGGCGCTTCATGGACTGAATTTGTCTACCGCTGCTACCTATCTGCGTAACCGTATCAATGGTGCGACGGCTTCCAAATATCGTGAAGACGGTGATGAGTACGACATCAAGGTGCGCTATGCTCCCGAATACCGCACCAGCCTTGAAAGCATCGAGAATATATTGGTCTATAATGCCAAAGGCGAAGGGGTGCGTATCAAAGACCTGGGAAAGGTTGTAGAACGTTTTGCTCCGCCTACTATCGAGCGTAAAGACCGCGAGCGTATCGTGACGGTATCCGCCGTTATCTCCGGCGCTCCGTTGGGCGATGTGGTGGCTGCGGGCAATGCGATTATAGATAAGTTGGAGAAACCCTCGGACATAACCATTCAAGTGTCGGGTTCCTTTGAGGACCAGCAGGATTCGTTCCGCGATTTGGGAACATTGGGTGTCTTGATCATTGTGCTTGTGTTCATCGTGATGGCCGCCCAGTTCGAGTCCCTTACTTATCCGTTTATCCTGATCCTCTCGGTGCCGTTCGCTATGAGTGGCGTGTTGATGGCGTTGTTCATCACCAACACTACGTTGAGTGTGATGAGTTTGCTGGGTAGCATCATGTTGATCGGTATCGTGGTGAAGAACGGTATCGTGCTCATCGACTACACTATCCTTTGCCGCGAACGCGGGCAGTCGGTGCTGAATGCCGTAGTTACGGCCGGCAAGAGTCGTCTCCGTCCGGTGTTGATGACTACCATGACTACCATTCTCGGTATGATTCCGATGGCCGTCAGCACAGGGCAGGGTTCTGAGATGTGGAGTCCCATGGCGATTGCCGTAATCGGCGGTCTGGCGGTTTCCACGATCCTCACTTTGATTTATGTTCCTACGATGTACTGTATCTTTGGCGGGGTGGGCATCAAACGCCAGCGCCGTAAGATGCACAAGCAACTGGATGCTTACTTTGAGGAACAGAAACAGACCAATAATTAATCAGTTGACATTTAATAGTTGAATAATGAAATCAGTATTAATCACATTCGATCAAGCATACTATGAGCGTATCATCGCTACGCTCGACAGGCTGAATTGCAGGGGCTTCACTTACTGGGAGCAAGTTCGCGGACGCGGTTCCAAAACCGGAGAGCCTCATTATGGCAGTCATGCCTGGCCTTCCATGTGTTCCGCCGTCCTGACGATGGTGGAGGATGAGAGGGTGGACCCTCTGCTGGAAGTCCTTCACAACATGGACAAGCAGACCGAGCAGCTGGGGCTTCGGGCATTCGTCTGGAACATTGAGAAGACCATTTAAGGTCTCTGTTGCATAAAAAGCGTTTATCCCTGCAGGAAATATCTTTTTCCTGCAGGGATAATTCTTTTTGGCAGGAAGATATTTATTTTCATCCGATTCTCTATCTTTGCGACCGGATTGGTTATGGAAAAGAGTGTTTTGAAACATACAGGCTGGTTGATGTTTATTGTGGTGGCCGTACTTCTGCTGATGGGGTTGTTGCCGGGAACCACGATAGGCACTCATGTGCTGAGGCGTGTGGACATACTGGGTGATGTACGTCCTTCCCCGGAAGCTGTGAGCGAGCCGGATACCCTGTTGCCGCCACCCCCGAAAGTGAAGCCCGCCTTTGTGGACACTTGCCGCAGCGGAATGACCTGCATTGAAGATTACAGTGACTCCACCCTGCGCGGAATGACGCCTTTCTATCGCGCGTTGGATGAGCTGGCCGCAAATCCCCGTCTGGTGCGCATCGCCTACTTCGGCGATTCTTTCATAGAAGCGGACATTCTTACGGCTGACCTGCGTGCCATGTTGCAGGAACGTTATGGCGGATGCGGGGTGGGCTTTGTAACAATCACTTCCATGACCAGCGGTTACCGTCCTACGGTGCGGCATAGCTTTAACGGCTGGCAGAGCCATTCCATTATGGATTCGGTGTTCTTCGACCGTAGCAAACAGGGAATTTCGGGACACTATTTCATTCCCAATCCCGGTGCTTATGTAGAACTTCGCGGGCAGAAGAACTATGCGTCCCGGCTTGATACCTGCGAGCATGCTTCCATCTTCTTTTACAATAAAGGCGAGGTTACTCTCTCGGCATCCGTAAATAAAGGGGAGGCGCAGACTGAGACTTTTTCTCCTACGGGAGAACTCCGGGAGATGGATGTGACAGGCCGCATCGGCTCTGTACGCTGGAAGGTGGAAAGTGCCGACTCCACCTTATTCTATGGCTTGGCCATGGACGGTACACAAGGAATTGTTGTTGATAACTTCTCGCTTCGGGGCAGTTCCGGCTTGTCCTTGCGCTCCGTACCTGTCTGGATGATGCGCGAATTTAATGAACAGCGCCCTTACGATTTGATAATTCTTCAGTACGGGCTGAATGTCGCTACGGAGCGTGGACGGAATTATGACCGTTATCGTGACGGTATGGCAACCACCATCGCCCATTTGAAGAGTGCCTTCCCACAAGCCGGCATCCTTGTTGTCAGTGTGGGCGACCGCGAGTATAAGACCGAAGAAGGAGACCTGCGCACCATGCCCGGCATTAAGAATCTTGTCCGTTACCAGCAGAACCTGGCAGCCGACAGTGGAGTGGCGTTTTGGAATATGTTCGAGGCAATGGGAGGCGAGGGCAGTATGGCGGACATGGTGCATGCCAAGCCGTCTTTGGCCAACTACGATTATACGCATATCAACTTTCGTGGCGGCAAACATCTGGCAGAATTGCTTTATGAGGCATTGGTCTACGGCAAAGAACAGTACGACAGGAGGCGTGCCTATGAAGCGGAGCCATAAGGAAAACTCACGATGGAGCAGTTTGCGCTTCACTGTCTGCTACGCGGTGTTTGTAATGCTTCTCCTGCCGGTGCAGCGGCTCTGTGCGCAAGATGCGCTTCCCGGCTGTCCCCGGCTTCAAAAGACGGTATCCGATTGCGACACGCTTACGGCTTACGGCCAACGTACGGACACTCTGCCCGTTCCTATCATCAGCCTGCCTCCGGCTTTCCGCCAACTCGGAGAGAATGAACTGATAGACAGTGTCGGCATCTTGAAACCTTTCTGGGAGAAGATGCGTATGCTCCGTCTGGGTGCATCTGCCGATACGATACGTATTGTTCATGTGGGCGACAGTCATATCCGCGGTCATATCTTCCCGCAGACTACGGGCGAACTGCTCCGAAAGACATTCGGTGCGCTGACTTATACGGACATGGGAATAAACGGTGCGTTCTGTGTCACCTTTACCCGTCCGGTGCGTGTGGCGGACATCGCAGCGTTGCATCCCGACCTTGTGATTCTCTCTTTCGGGACAAACGAGAGCCACAACCGGCGGTACAACTCAAAGTTGCACTATCAGCAGATGGATGAACTGGTACGTATGCTGCGCGACAGCCTGTCCGGCGTCCCGATGCTGATGACCACTCCGCCCGGTTCATACGAGAGTTTCCGCCAGCGCCGTCGCCGGCGTACCTATAAGATTAATCCCCGTACCTCTGTTGCCGTACAGACCATCCGGCGTTTTGCCGATGCCAACGGGTTGGCTGTGTGGGATATGTACGATGTTTTCGGAGGCGTTCGTCGCGCCTGTCTCAACTGGCAGGAGGCGAAACTGATGCGTCCCGACCATGTGCATTATCTTCCGGAAGGATATGTATTGCAAGGTGAGATGTTCTATCAAGCCTTGCTGAAAGCGTATAACGACTATTGCAGTCGATGATTGAGTATAATCTAAATTAAGCCGTAACCGACAGATGTGGAATATTGACGAACTTCTGAACAAACTGGATATAGACTTCACCCGCCTGCATGACCTGCTGGTGTACGACCCGCATGCGCCGATGATATTCAGCAGCGGTATCTTCCTGTGGCTGTTTGCCGCTTTCATCGTGTTCTATCTGCTTTTGCAGCGTCGCACTACTGCCCGCCTGATGTTCGTTACCCTGTTTTCTTACTATTTCTACTATAAAAGCAGCGGCACTTATTTCTTCCTGCTTGCCATTGTTACGGTAAGCGACTTTTTCATTGCCCGGCTCATGGAACGAGCCACCGTACGCTGGCAGCGTAAAACGTGGGTGGCGGTCAGCCTGCTGATAAACCTGGGACTGTTGTGCTACTTTAAATATACGAATTTCCTCTGCGGGTTCTTTGCTTCGCTGACAGGCGGCACGTTTACCGCAATGGACATATTTCTTCCTGTCGGCATCTCTTTCTTCACTTTCCAGTCGCTGAGCTATACGATCGATGTGTATCGCAAAGAGATAACGCCCCTCACCAACCTGTTGGACTATGCTTTCTATGTATCTTTCTTCCCGCAGTTGGTGGCAGGCCCCATCGTGCGTGCACGCGACTTTATCCCGCAGATCCGCCGTCCGCTGTTTGTCTCTAAGGAGATGTTCGGAAAGGGAATCTTCCTGATTGTAAGCGGTCTTTTCAAGAAAGCGGTTATTTCGGATTATATCAGCATCAACTTTGTGGAGCGTATCTTTGATAATCCTACTCTGTATTCGGGCGTGGAAAACCTCATGGGTGTTTACGGCTATGCGCTTCAAATCTATTGCGACTTCTCCGGATATAGCGATATGGCTATCGGCATTGCTTTGCTGCTGGGCTTTCATTTCAACATGAACTTCGACTCGCCCTATAAGTCGGCATCCATAACGGAGTTCTGGCGCCGCTGGCATATCTCGCTTTCCAGTTGGCTGCGCGATTACCTCTATATATCCCTGGGTGGCAACCGTAAGGGGAAGATACGGCAATACGCCAATCTCATCATCACCATGTTTTTGGGTGGCTTGTGGCATGGCGCATCCTGGAATTTTGTTTTTTGGGGGATGTTGCATGGTGTTGCGCTGGCAGCCCATAAGTTCTGGATGGGCATCACCGGCAGGAAAAAGGGAGAGCGCAGTCATGGCATCCGCCGCTTCTTCGGCATCGTAATCACGTTCCACTTCGTTTGTTTCTGTTGGATATTTTTCCGCAATGCCGACTTCTCCACTTCGCTGGATATGTTGAACCAGATATTCACAGCTTTCCGTCCCCGGCTTTTCACCCAACTGGTGGAGGGCTATTGGGAAGTGTTTGCCTTGATGTCGCTCGGCTTTTTCCTCCATTTCGTACCGGACAGTTGGGAACATGCCTGCTGCAAAGCTGTTATCCGGCTTCCGCTTATAGGGAAAGCGCTGTTGCTGGTTGCCATGATCTACCTTGTAATTCAAATGAAGAGCTCGGAGATACAGCCGTTCATTTATTTCCAGTTCTAAGGGTGATACTGCTTGTGCCATGCTTTGAAATGTCTTGATGCGTATTCCTTTCATTGTTAGTATGCTGCCGGTATTATTCTTTCCTACCGGACTAATGTGTTTAAATAGCATGTGTCATGATACATACAGTAAACTTTATGAAACGTCCGGCACAATAGTATATGGAGTAAGTCTGTATCTTTGTGAGGTAAATGAATCTGATTACTATGATTTTTTAAAACAATAACCATGAAACAAAAACTTATCTATTGGCTGCCGCTTCTACTACTGGTAGGATGTAGCCAGCCTACGTACAAAACTACTTCGTTGGCTCCCGAAAAGCGAGCGGAACTTTTATTGAAAGAACTGACTTTGGAAGAAAAGGTAGCGTTGATGATGGACAACTCCCAGGCAGTGGAGCGTCTGGGCATCAAACCCTATAACTGGTGGAACGAGGCGCTGCATGGCGTGGCGCGTGCCGGACTGGCTACGGTTTTTCCCCAACCGATAGGGATGGCGGCGTCTTTCTCGCCGGAATCGGTGTATGAAGTATTCAGTGCCGTATCGGATGAGGCGCGTGCAAAGAATGCAAATTACGCATCACAGGGAAGTTATGCGCGTTATCAAGGGCTTACCATGTGGACGCCCACAGTGAATATCTATCGTGACCCGCGTTGGGGCCGCGGCATCGAAACCTACGGTGAGGATCCTTATCTCACCAGCCGTATGGGTGTTATGGTGGTGAAAGGCCTGCAAGGAACCAATGACGGCAAGTACGACAAGCTGCATGCTTGTGCCAAGCACTTCGCCGTACACTCCGGACCCGAGTGGAACCGCCACTCTTTCAACGTAGAGGACCTCAGCGCGCGCGATTTGTATGAAACCTATCTGCCGCCCTTTGAGGCTTTGGTGAAAGAGGCCAAAGTGAAGGAGGTGATGTGTGCCTATAATAGTTTTGAGGGAGAACCTTGTTGTGGCAGCAACCGTTTACTGATGCAAATCCTTCGCAACGATTGGGGCTTCGACGGTATCATCCTTTCCGACTGCGGGGCCATTGCCGATTTCTATAATGAACATGGGCATAAGGCGTATCCTGATGCCGAGTCTGCTTCGGCTGCCGCTGTGTTGAACGGTACGGACCTGGAGTGTGGCTCCAGTTACAAGGCATTGGTAAAGGCTGTCCGCGCAGGTCAGATCAATGAGAAAGACATTGATAAGGCAGTCATGCGTCTGCTGGAAGCCCGTTTTGCTTTGGGAGAAATGGATGATCCGGACAACGTATCTTGGACAAAGATTCCTTTCTCTGTGGTGGCTTCGGCCGAACACGATTCGTTGGCTTTGGACATGGCCCGCAAATCTATGACATTACTTCAGAACACAGGCAATATTCTCCCTCTGAAGCGTGGCGGGCTGACCGTAGCCGTTATGGGGCCCAATGCCAATGACTCTGTGATGCAGTGGGGAAATTACAACGGCATGCCGCCGCACACAGTCACCATTCTGGGCGGTATACGCAAGGCTTTGGGTGCGGATGATAAACTGATTTATGAACAGGGGTGCAGCTGGGTGGAAAGAACATTGATCCAAAGTGTATTCAGCCAGTGCAAATCGGCAGCCGGACAAGGATTTACTGCACGTTACTGGAACAACGTAAAGCATGAAGGCGATCCGGTGACCACTACGCAGGTGACCACTCCTTTCCGCTTCTGCACATCGGGAGCTACGGTCTTTGCACCGGGCGTAAACCTGACGGACTTCTCTGCGACTTATAATAGTGTGCTCACTCCTGAGCAATCGGGTGAGGTAGTATTCGAGATCTATACATACGGTTCCGGTCGTCTGCGCATCAATGGTGAGGAAGTGAAACGTTTCTCCAATATGCATGGCGGCAGATCGCTGAACTATACCTTGCAGGTAAAAGCGGGCACTCCTTATGAGATTGAACTCGACTTTGAATATTTCAGAAGCGACGCACAGTTGAACTTCGACATAGGCTTCAAGCAAAAAGTGGACATCAATGCATCTGTTGCCCGCGTGAAAGATGCTGATATTGTAGTCTTCGCCAGCGGTGTTTCTCCGGTTCTGGAAGGTGAGGAAATGGGAGTGAATCTTCCGGGCTTCAAGGGCGGCGACCGTACAGACATTGAACTGCCGGCCATTCAACGCGAATTGATTAGTGCCCTGCATCGTGCCGGCAAGAAGATTATTCTGGTGAATTGTTCCGGTTCGCCCATTGCTTTGGAACCGGAAACCAAGAATTGTGAAGCTATTCTGCAGGCTTGGTATCCCGGTCAGCAAGGTGGAACGGCTGTGGCAGAGGTGCTGTTTGGCGATTATAACCCGGGAGGACGCCTGCCGGTGACTTTCTACCGCAATATGTCCCAGCTTCCCGACTTCGAGGATTATAACATGACAGGACGTACCTACCGCTATATGACCCAACAACCGTTGTTCCCCTTCGGTTATGGATTGAGCTATACGACTTTCGATTATGGAAAGCTGTCATTGGGCAAAGAGCAGATCAAACAGGGAGAGCCTTTGAAGTTGGCTGTCAGCGTTACAAACAGCGGTCAGCGCGACGGTGAAGAGGTTGTACAAGTTTATCTCAAGAAGCAAGATGATGCAGAAGGACCGGGCAAGACCCTGCGTGCTTTCAAGCGCGTCTATATACCTGCCGGAAAGAGTGTCGACGTTGAGTTCGATCTGAAGGACAAAGAGTTGGAATGGTGGGATGCCCAAAGCAATACGATGCGGGTCTGTGCGGGCAAGTATGACATAATGGTGGGAAGAAGCTCACAGGATCAGGACTTGCAACGTGGAAGTTTTGTAATAGAATAGTTCTTTGAATTTTTCATAATAAACACATAGCGAAAAAGTAAATTTGGGCAAAGCGTAGCGAATTAGCTGATAGAGCGTTCGTTACGCTTTGTTTTTCTATGGGACAGAGCCAACGAAATACCACCTCGAAGCCAAACGGCGCAGAAGTTCAGTTACCACCTCGTTACTCCCGTAATGGGTGCAAATTTCTTGCTAAAAGGTTCTTTTTCTGCGTTTTGCGTTGATTTACATAGCTGTCGGTAACTCACTAAGAACTAATTTTGTAACCAAAAAAAGGAGTGAGTTATGCGAAGTACATTCAAGGTATTATTTTACGTGAAGAAAGGCAGCGAGAAGCCGAACGGCAACCTGCCTCTGATGTGCCGTATCACGGTGGACGGCGAGATTAAACAGTTCAGTTGCAAGATGGACGTTCCCCCACGCTTGTGGGACGTGAAGAACAGCCGTGCTTCGGGCAAGAGCGTCGAAGCGCAGAGAATCAACCTTGCAGTAGATAAAATCCGTGTGGAGGTAAACCGCCGCTATCAAGAGTTAATGCAGACGGACGGTTATGTTACCGCCGCCAAACTCAAAGACGCCTATCTCGGTATCGGCGTCAAGCAGGAAACTTTGCTGAAGCTGTTCGAGCAGCACAACGCCGAGTTCGAGAAGAAAGTCGGGCACAGCAGGGCGCAGGGTACATTTACCCGTTATCGGACGGTCTGCAACCATATTCGGGAGTTCCTGCCCCATACCTACAAGCGTGAGGATATTCCATTAAAGGAACTAAACCTCACGTTCATCAACGACTTCGAGTATTTTCTGCGCACGGAGAAGAAATGCCGCACCAATACCGTGTGGGGCTACATGATTGTGTTGAAACACATCGTTTCCATAGCGAGGAACGACGGGCGTTTGCCCTTTAATCCCTTTGCGGGATATATCAACTCTCCCGAAAGCGTGGACAGGGGCTACCTCACCCAAACGGAGATACAGACGCTCATGGACGCACCGATGAAGAACGCCACCCACGAGCTTGTACGGGACTTGTTCGTCTTTTCTGTTTTCACGGGTTTGGCGTATTCGGACGTGAAGAACCTCACCGCCGACCGCCTGCAAACATTCTTCGACGGCAACCTGTGGATAATCACCCGAAGAAAGAAGACCAACACCGAATCGAACATCCGCCTTTTGGACGTTCCCAAGCGTATCATCGAGAAATACAAGGGGCTGGCAAGGGACGGTCATGTTTTCCCCGTTCCGAGCAACGGCAGTTGTAACAAGATACTCAAAGATATAGGCAGACAATGCGGCTTCAAGGTGCGTTTGACCTACCATGTCGCACGCCACACGAACGCCACGACCGTGCTTCTGTCGCACGGCGTACCCATCGAAACGGTGAGCCGCCTTTTGGGACACACGAACATAAAGACCACCCAAATTTACGCCAAAATCACCGCCCAGAAGATAAGCCAAGACATGGAAACCTTGTCGCACAAGTTGGAGGATATGGAGAAGAATATCTGCCGAGCCATTTAATTAAGAACAGAATACCGATGAAAGAAGAAAGGAACATTATCACGATGGACGGGCAGGGCAATATCTCCCTGCCGAGCGATATAGGCGCAACCGCCATGACCGAGCGAGAAATCTGCGAACTGTTCGGGGTTATCGCCCCGACGGTTCGGGCAGGGATAAAGGCACTCTGCAAAAGCGGAGTTTTGAGTATATATGACATAAAGCGCATTATCCGCATATCGGACAGATACAGCGCGGAGGTTTACAACCTCGAAACGATAGCCGCCCTCGCTTTCCGTATCGAATCGTTCGGGGCGGCGAAAGTCCGCAGGGCATTATTAGAGAGGATTATACACGGGCGAAAAGAGAAAACGACGGTATTCGTGTCGGTTGTTTCGGACGGCAAGCCCAACAGCCGTTGGAAAGCATGATGATATACCAACATATCAACATACCAACATATCAACATGCAAACGTACCAGCATACCAGCATGCAAACATGCAAACCTATCACTATGGTGATATATATTGCAGGTTCAATTCCTCTTTTCAGGGGAAAGCGGAGCAATCATTTCCGTTTACAAAGGCAAAGTAAGCACGGGGCTTTATGTCGGCTAAAAGGTCAGGCGGCTGCGCCGTTTCCCGATAAATCTTCCTCTCGCTTCGCTGCGAGCGTATTTATCGGGAAAACCTTGTATCCGACCGCCCCGTGCAAAAGAGCCTTTGAAAACGGAAACGACCGCCCCGCCGCCCACCACCGACCGAAAGGGAAAAATAATAAGGTGGGGTTATACGGGTAAGCAGGCGGCAGGGACTGCCACCGCCGAAAGGCAGACGGGCAGACGGACGGCACGCCGCAGGGTATTTACGGAGAAAATACCGTAGCTTATTAGGGAATTTTCCGAGCCGCAATACTACGTATCGCTGAAAATTCCCCAATAAGGCAAGGGGCAAGCCCCTCTGCACACCCCATCGGGGACGGCATTTGCCGCCCCCGAAGATACAAAAAAATCATTGTTTCACAAGCCAAAAAAGAAAGGAAGAATATATGGGTTTCGTAGTTTTACACATGGAAAAGGCGCACGGCAGCGACAGCGGAACGACCGCACATATCGAGCGTTTCATCATACCGAAGAACGCCGACCCCACACGCACGCACCTGAACCGCAGGCTCATCGAATACCCCGACGGAGTGAAAGACCGTTCGGCGGCTATACAGCGGAGATTGGAAGAAGCTGGGCTGACACGCAAAATCGGAAGCAACCAAGTACGGGCAATCCGCATCAACGTATCGGGAACGCACGAGGACATGAAGCGGATAGAGGAAGAGGGGCGTTTGGACGAGTGGTGCGCCGACAATCTGAAATACTTCGCCGACACGTTCGGAAAGGAGAACATCGTGGCGGCTCACCTGCACAGGGACGAGGAAACGCCGCACATACACGTTACGCTCGTCCCCATCGTCAAGGGAGAGCGTAAGCGCAGGAAAAGGGAGGAACAGACGAAGAAGCGATACCGCAAAAAGCCGACCGACACCGTGAGGCTGTGCGCAGACGATATTATGACACGGCTGAAATTGAAGTCCTACCAAGATACCTATGCCGAAGCGATGGCGAAATACGGGTTGCAAAGGGGCATAGACGGCTCGAAGGCTCGCCACAAGTCCACGCAGCAGTATTATCGGGATATACAGAAACTCTCCGACAACCTCAAAGCGGAAGTGGTGGATTTGCAGCAGCAGAAAGAAACGGCACGGGAGGAACTAAGACGGGCGAAAAAAGAAATACAGACCGAGAAGCTGAAAGGGGCGGCAACCACCGCAGCTACCAACATAGCCGAGAGCGTTGGTTCTCTTTTCGGCAGTAACAAGGTCAAGGCGTTGGAGAGGGAGAACACTGCCCTGCATAGGAAGATAGCCGACCACGAGGAAACCATCGAAGCCCTGCAAGACAGGATACAGACCATGCAGGCAGACCACAGCCGAGAAATACGGGAAATGCAGCAGAAGCACAGCAGGGAGATAACAGACAAGGACACAAGGCACAAGCAGGAAATATCGTTTCTGAAAACGGTAATCGCAAAGGCGGCGGCATGGTTTCCCTATTTCCGTGAAATGCTCCGAATCGAAAACCTTTGCCGCCTTGTGGGATTCGATGAAAGGCAGACCGCAACGCTCGTCAAGGGAAAGCCGTTGGAGTATGCAGGGGAACTCTATTCGGAAGAACACGGACGGAAATTCACGACCGAAAAGGCAGGGTTTCAAGTCGTGAAAGACCCCACGGACGGGACGAGACTGGTTCTTGCCATTGACCGAAAGCCAATTGCCGAGTGGTTCAAGGAACAGTTCGACAAGCTAAGGCAGAATATTCGCCGACCTATACAACCGCAAAGGAAAAGCAGAGGAATGAAGATATAACCGTTTATCTTGCAGGAAAACAATAAAAAAGTGCCGTTCATGATGTCTTATGAATGGCACTTTTCGCTATATTTGCACCTAAAAGTATATCGGGAGCTATGCCGGATACGTGACGAGCAAAAAACTTTCGGAAAAATATACGTGAATACAGAACTATAAATTTAAAAGCTATGGGAACATTAGGCTGCATAAACGATATGTTACAACGAGATAAAGAAAATCGTGAACTTCGTAAATTAAACAGAGATAGAATAAAAGAACATCAAAAGTATCTTGTAAACAAAGGTAAAGGAAATGATTTATCCAATATTTCTATTGAGCAAATGGAAGAAATTCATAAAAGAACAATAGAAAAAGAAGCACTTGATAATGCAAGTTTATTCAAAGCAAAAATATATTTTATTGCAAGTATATTGCTTCTGTTTTTATTAGCGATAGTATGTTATATGCTATTTTTCAAATAAATCAAAATAATATGAAGACAAATATCATCTTATTCAGTCTTATATCACTTTTATTCTTTTCACCAAGAATGAAAGCACAGCCAAATACGGCAAAACACGATTTTACGCATAAAGAAAATGGGTGGTATCACGTATTAAGTACAGGTAGTTTGTCCTCTAAGCCAATCATAACAGTAAAGGATTTCGTTGGGCTAAAACTTGAAAAGGATTATTTCGGAAAATATGCTATAAGCGGACAAATCAGCAAACATAAGCTAAACAAATGGGCCGATGAAACAGAAAAGTCTATTGGGAAAAAAATAGCATTTGTATTTAATGATTCCATTATTACTGCTCCGCAAGTTAATTGCAGAATAGAAAGCGGTACATTCATGATAACGTCCTTTTCAGACCAAAAACTGCTAGAAATCTACAAAGGTATAATGAGAGAGAAGTCAGAATCTCTTGAAGTCGTTTTTAACGGTTGGGAAAAGGATTCTTTATACTATGAATTATCTCCAGAACAAAGAGATTCTGTAAGAATGAACATTGACTATTGGGAAGCCAAAGCATGGATAGACTTAATAAGCAAACCAGAGGAACATTATTGGTATAGCATACAAGATTCTACCGAATACAAGAAACTTGAAAAGGCTTTAAAAGAAGAACTAAAAAAGCCAAATTTCAGTAGTAGAGCAACAGACTATATGAAATCTGATGCATACAAAGCATACAAACAATATCTACATAAGAATAAAGACTATATAAACCTAATGTTTCAAGGATTTTTATTCAATAATTTGAAAGGATTGAATGGCTATTTGGTAGATGATATAATACAGTCCAAGTACCCTTATGCTCCAAGTATTAGAAGTTATATAGAGAAAACAAATAATGTTGATGATGAAAAACTGGCTGTATATGAATGGCAACGTAAAGTTTGGTATCAAATGAACAAAGAAAAATCTCCACGAAATAAATATAAAAAGCGATATCGGAGCGTTACACCATAAAAACAGCTTGCCGAATATTATATTAAACGGCAACATCTGTAGTAAATGTTGGTGATACCCCAAATATGAAAATACGGAACTATAAATCAAAATAAAAGTACTAAAGTCATGAGAAACAAAAACTTATTTACTTTTTTTCTAATATTTCTATGCTTCTGCTTTACAAATTGCAGTGATGATGAAAAAACAGAAGATATACATCATCTATCTTTTGAAAAAGATTACTACGAGCGTCCTCTAATCGGAGCCAAAAGTATAATGATACGAAGTGGAAATAAAGATTACTCCGTTGAGATAAAAGATCCCTCTATATTAGATGTCAAAATAGATTTATCAAGCCCTATCGGTATGGGTAATTTAGATATATATCCTAAACAAAAAGGAGAAACAACTATTCAAGTAAAGGACAATATTGCACATGAAACAACTGATCTAAGAATAAAGATAGTAGATAGTTATTTACATTTGTCTATTAACAACCCTGTACGCCCACCATATAAGCAAGGTGATGAAATTTTCTTAATAAATAACGACGATAAAGATTTCTACTTGTACGATGATAAATTAAAGATAAAGAGTACAGGAAATTATGAATTTTCCATAAAGGGAAATATTCCGTTCTTAACATTAACTTATCATAAAGAATTGGAGAATAGAACCATATATAAATATAATCTAACAGGAACAGACCAAACTATGTTTGCTGTTGTAAAACTTTTTTTAGGCTGGGATTGGCACGATTTCATCGAAAGTCCAAAGACAAAAGAAATAGCACCTATTATAATGAGAGCAACAGATATAGAAACCAATACAGAATATTATCTAACAAGAAAAGCAACTGATATTCCCGAAAATGTATTAGATTAAAAACAGCCTCCGGCAGGGTTTTCGCTGGGGGCTTTCTTATGAAATCAAAAAGAAAGCGATATCGGAGTATTACACAAAAAACAGCTGGCTATTACATAATGAAACAACATACTTGACTGATTGGTACGCTTCTCCTACCATGCGGACAAATCCCGGTAACAAAATGACAAAGCGGACAATGTTCTTAACATGCCAACTTGTAAATGGGATGAATGATTTTCGTTTTTCGCAAGTTGATTTTATAAAATTGCTGCCAACAGTTCGTACTTTCGGAAAAAGATGTTATATTTGCAAATGAAAGAGTTATTTGACAGCATACAACGCAAAACGCTGAAATTCGCACAGTTGCCAAATCGTTACCTCTATTTCTCAAATAATTCGCTAATAGTTTATTTCTCAATCGGTTAAGTCAAACCGATAAAAATCTAAAATAAGAAAGTGAGAGTGTGTCGGGAGGCCTGATACACTCTCACTTTCTTATTATATGTGTTAAGGCTGTACAGTGAGACATAAAAAAAGGCTATCTCTCCCAGACAGCCAATCTTTTTGTTAACCTTAAATCTAATACTATGAAAAACACATTGCAAAGGTAGTTCCTTTCCTGTTATTTCCAAATTTTCCCTTCTATTCTGCTGTTTTTATAACATGGTTTAGTTGAATGTCATCTCTGTTAACATTTAACATAACGTTTTCTTGTTTTTAACCGATGATGCGTCAGCTTCCGAGCCATAACCTCCACTATCACGAGGGCTGTATCGCTTCCGATGCACCTGACTTGCTGCTCGAAGCCTTTCTCTATGTGCATAAGTCTTGGCAGGGGGATTGTCATAGTGAGACTCCGCTATGATTCCTGCTCCTCCGTATAATCATGTGAGAAACTACACTTTTTCGTCCTTAATCCATTGCTTGGTAGATGTTTACACTGTCATAACTGTAGATATTTACTTTTCTTGCATAACTTCCATCCGATATCTTTGCGCAAGCGTTACGGATAAAGGCAGCGAAGGGCTTTGTGCAGTGTGTATAAATTTAAGTGACTGGCAAAGATAATGAATTCAGAGAATCATGCATCGTCGTGCCGGTGCAAAACGGATGGTCTGTTTGCTTCAAACACATCATCCGTTTGCCCCGAACACATCATCTGTTTCCTTCAAACGCATCATCCGTTTTCCTCAAACGTATTATCCTTTTGTTTTTCCCTTTTTTATGCTCCTTCCCCTGCTTTTTCTCTTCCTTTCCGCGCCTCTTCCTTTCTTTTTTGGGTTGTCCGGTAGATATACGATAGTATATCTTATCTTCTTATTATTTATATTGTGTCCGTTTGTTGGTTGTAGGGGTGGTTGTTGGGCCTGTTCAAGTTGCTGATAACAAGCGTAATAGGGTGGCTATTTGGGTGTCCGTTTTGTGGTTGTAATGACTAAACCGCTGTTATGTGGCTTTTTGCAGGTAATGTCCGGCTTGAAATCGTCCGCCCTTATGCTCGCCGGCATGCGCTTTCCCCATATACACCTTCCCCGTCTTACCCGCCCGTCCTTATGCCCGCCCATTCGCCCGCCCGTACGTGCGTGTGTATATATATTGTGTGTCTTCCTTCCCCCTTTGTTTTCCTTT
>CDZL01000578.1_pt1 | contig 51684 bp, 69 predicted proteins | sample 557581 | NCBI WGS metagenome assembly CDZL01 (sample SAMEA3182063, study PRJEB8094) | gut metagenome | biome: human; feature: gut; material: Stool; isolation source: human stools | place: Canada | collected 2013-01-29 | reverse complement strand
AACATAAGTAGACTCCTATACTTTTTGTTGCACAGACCAAAGGATAGGTATATTGCCCTGTATGTTCCGCACAGACAACCAAACTGTCCTCAGAGAGGAAAAATTTCTCAAACGTTCTTGTTAACCAAGATTTAATAGAGGATAGATCATTAGGAATAACATCATAAAGGATGTCCTTACCGTTACTCCTTAAACATAAATCCAATTTTTTCTTACTCACATCAACTCCTAAATAAAAAACTTTCATACTTTTGTTTTTGAACATTAAACAAAAAAGAAAGGACCTGAACTTGACCTAATAACCTTAAACAGGTTTACTGAAATTCTTATATGGGTTTGAGTTCAAGGAAGGAGCAAAAGGACCGAATAGGGACTTAGACTTGACTTCTATTGCCGCTGATGGTTTTCCTTTTGCTTTCCTTTCAATATCAATTCAAAGATAAATATTTTGATGCTGCAAATCTAAGGTTGCCGCTAGGGCGATCCCCAAGCGAAGAGTTTTTGTTGTTTAATGAAAGTTTACAGCCCGAAGTCTTGCACTTATAAGAGAAGATACATAATTTTGCAAAATATCTTAAATGACAACTTATACAGGAATTACAAAGGGACAAGTAAACTTATTTAGGTTTTAAAAAATATTGAGTAAACTAACTTAGGTATAACAAGCGAAGTTGTCAACTAAATCCAGTACAGTACAAAACAACTACACGGGAGAATAGTTTCATCGGTGAGAAACTAAAGTTCCATCAGTGTGAAACTATAGTTTCATCAGTAAGAAACTAATAGTTCCAAGCAAGAGAAACTAAAGTTTCAAGGCGATGAAACTGTAGTTTCGAACCGCAAAACCAATAGTTTCAAGGCTTGAAACTATCGGTTACAAGGCAGGTCCCGCCCCGTAAGTACAGGGGTAATAAATAAAATAGCTTATCTGCCTGTGGTTAATACTATTCAGGCAATGAAACTTCATCTGTGATTTTTACTTGATTTGGGTATGCATCTCTACCATACCGTCTTTGCAGTGCGTTTATCTCTTCTTAGCTTTGCAGTGACAGCATTATTGCCGTCACAGTGCTGTCACCATGCTGCTGTCACGCCATTAACTTTTCATAATCAAACAGTTAAGCTACAATCTGTGACAGATGACAGCAAATTTATTTTTTTATTTATTGGAGAGAGTATAAGTTCAACTTATAAATGCAATATTTCTTTTTTATTAATCGGACTTTAGATGCAAAGTTGCTTATTTATTCCGATAGAGTTGCGGACGGAAAGGAACATAAAGAGTGTAATTACTATCCGCCGGCTTTCCTCCCACCAATGCAGGTGACCATTTCGGCATTCCTTTGACAATGCGGAGAGCCTCCTCTGCAAATTCCGGATGAGTGGAACGTAGAATATGAGGACGAAGGATAACCCCTTCTTTATCAATAGTAAACTCACACAAAGCATAACCCGAAACATTCTTCTCCAAAAGCCCTGACGGATAAACCATTTCACTGGCAATATATTCTTCCGGAGTCATCGCAGAGAAATGAGCAGGTTCCTCCACCTGTCTTCCGGAAAGTGTCTTTGAACGGGGACCCACCGGATAAATTCCGATATACATCGGCCGCTTATAAGCATCCGGCTCTTCCTTGGTGCGCTGTTGCAATGCTTTTAATAAAGCAGCAGCCTCCACTGCCAACGTCTGTTCAGAAATATTTTCCCCTCGGGATAACATATAAGCCGACTGACAAACCAACACGAGACGTTCCATCAACGTTCCCTTTTCCGGCGACCATTTACGTCCCATCTGCTCTTTACCTTTAGCATCCGTAGAAGAGAAAAAATAAACAATTCCATCCAAACCAGCCGTAGAACCGTCCAAATCCTGTACCTGCTCTGTCACCAAACGAAAGATAGCCCCTAAAGACTGATATAGGGAAGCACTAATGACAACCGATTTAGTATCCACCGTCACCGTCCCCTTCTCTGCCTGCCAATAAGTACGCGATAATGTGTTCGAAACCAGGGTATAACGTCCATTCCTCTTCTCTACCGACATTGCATACTCCGGCGAAAAGGAAGGGATAGCTGCAAAACGCGCATAAGGCTGTTTCTGGAAGCCCGTATTAAGTAAAGAAAACACACTACGATAATATTCGCCTAACTCGCCTGTATAAGTGGAAAAAGGTTTCACCGGCTCCAAATAGTCAATCTGGGCCGCAAGGCGAAAAGAAAAGGTTAAAAGCAGAAGACAGAAAACAATCTTTTTCATAAGTTGCCGGATTTTCGGTACATATCGGCAACAAAGATACAAATTATTTCGATGGTTCGTGATAAAATTATATCTTTGCACGGTTTTTACTAAGAAACTGAATAACAATACATCAAAAATATGATAGCTAAGATTGAACAACTTCTGAAAGAGGTGGAAGCCTTACACGCCTCCAATGCCGAAGAACTCGAAGCTCTCCGCATCAAATACCTAAGTAAGAAGGGAGCCATTAACGACTTAATGGCAGATTTCCGTAATGTAGCTGCCGAACAGAAAAAAGAAGTCGGCATGAGACTGAATGAACTGAAAACAAAAGCGCAGGACAAAATCAACGCGCTGAAAGAAATGTTTGAAAGTCAGGACAACGATTGTGACGGACTGGATTTGACGCGTTCGGCTTATCCTGTGGAACTCGGTACACGCCACCCGCTCACCATTGTAAAGAACGAAATCATTGATATCTTTGCCCGTCTGGGATTCAGCATTGCCGAAGGTCCGGAAATTGAAGATGACTGGCACGTGTTCTCGGCACTGAACTTTGCCGAAGACCATCCGGCACGCGATATGCAGGACACTTTCTTTATCGAAGCTCACCCGGACGTAGTATTGCGTACACATACTTCTTCTGTACAGACTCGTGTGATGGAAACTTCACAGCCTCCTATCCGCATCATCTGTCCGGGACGTGTATATCGTAACGAAGCTATCAGCTATCGCGCACACTGTTTCTTCCATCAGGTAGAAGCGCTGTATGTAGATAAAAACGTATCATTCACCGACTTGAAGCAGGTATTGCTGCTCTTCGCCAAAGAAATGTTCGGTGCTGATACAAAGATCCGTCTGCGTCCGTCTTACTTCCCGTTTACCGAACCAAGTGCGGAAATGGATATCAGCTGTAATATCTGCGGTGGTAAAGGATGTCCGTTCTGTAAACACACCGGCTGGGTAGAAATCCTCGGTTGCGGTATGGTAGACCCGAACGTACTTGAATCAAATGGTATAGACAGCAAAATATACAGCGGTTATGCCCTCGGTATGGGCATCGAGCGTATCACAAACCTGAAATATCAGGTGAAAGACCTCCGTATGTTCTCTGAAAACGATACACGCTTCCTAAAAGAATTCGAAGCGGCATATTAATAATGTGCTAAATTTACCAGTATGCCAATGTTCCCAATGAAACCGTCGGACGGTGATCGGGACATTGGCATATTCATCAACAGACCAATCAGGCCAACGGCGTTGGTTTCCAATCAACGCGAATCGGTCGATTGAACGATCATTCATTATGGCAAAGGATAGACTCATTACTCCCAGTTATTGTTTCATCTTGGCAGCCAACTTCCTGCTATACTTCGGTTTCTGGTTGCTGATTCCTGTTTTGCCGTTCTATTTATCCGAATTCTTCCAGGCTGGAAATTCCACTATCGGCATTGTCCTCTCCTGCTACACGGTGGCAGCTCTCTGTATCCGTCCATTTTCCGGTTATCTGCTCGACACGTTTGCCCGAAAACCTCTTTATCTGTTTGCTTACTTCATCTTTATGATGATGTTCGGCGGATATTTAATTGCCGGTTCCCTTACCTTATTTATTATATTCCGAATCATTCACGGCGTCTCTTTCGGAATGGTCACAGTAGGCGGAAACACGGTAGTAATAGACATTATGCCCTCTTCCCGGCGAGGGGAAGGCTTAGGTTATTACGGACTTACCAACAACACAGCCATGTCCATCGGACCGATGTTCGGACTGTTTCTGCATGATGCGGGAGTTTCTTTTGCTACGATATTCTGCTATGCATTCGGTTCCTGTATTTTAGGTTTTCTATGCGCAAGTCTGGTTAAAACGCCCTACAAGCCTCCTGTGAAACGGGAACCGATCTCGCTCGACCGCTTTATCCTGATGAAAGGACTGCCTGCCGGACTTAGTCTGCTGCTGCTTTCCATCCCTTACGGAATGACGACCAACTATGTTGCCATGTACGCCCGCCAAATAGGATTGAACACACAAACCGGGTTCTTCTTCACCTTTATGGCAGTCGGTATGGCCATTTCGCGTATCTTTTCAGGAAAACTGGTGGATCGCGGAAAAATAACGCAAGTAATAGCTGCCGGATTATACCTGGTTGTTTTCAGCTTCTTCCTGCTTTCAACTTGTGTATATCTGATTCAATGGAATGATACAGCCTGTACCCTGCTGTTTTTTGGCATCGCATTATTAATGGGTGTCGGGTTTGGAATTATGTTTCCGGCATTTAACACGCTGTTTGTCAACCTCGCCCCCAACAGTCAGCGGGGAACAGCGACTTCCACCTACCTCACTTCCTGGGATGTAGGAATCGGTATCGGTATGCTGACGGGAGGATATATCGCAGAAATAAGTACATTTGATAAGGCCTATCTTTTCGGAGCCTGCCTGACGGTAGTTTCCGCCCTCTATTTCAGACTAAAAGTGACGCCTCATTACCATAAAAACAAGCTACGATGAGAAAGAAAGAACGTTATGAGAAAGTAATCGCCTGGTTTCAGGACAACATACCTGTAGCCGAAACCGAACTGCATTACAACAATCCGTATGAGTTGCTGATCGCTGTTATTCTTTCTGCACAATGTACGGACAAACGGGTGAATATCATCACTCCTCCTTTGTATAAAGATTTTCCGACTCCGGAAGCATTGGCTGCCACTACGCCGGAAGTGATTTTCGAATATATACGAAGCGTGTCTTATCCCAACAACAAAGCCAAACATCTGGTCGGTATGGCAAAGATGCTGGTGAATGACTTCAATAGCGAGGTGCCGGATAATCTGGAAGATCTGATAAAGTTGCCCGGTGTAGGAAGAAAGACTGCCAATGTGATCCAGTCGGTTGTATTCAAAAAAGCAGCTATGGCGGTAGATACACACGTGTTCCGTGTCAGCCACCGTATCGGACTGGTGCCGGACAGTTGCACCACCCCGTTCAGCGTGGAAAAAGAACTGGTGAAGAATATTCCGGAAAAGCTCATACCGATTGCCCATCACTGGCTCATCCTGCACGGCCGTTACGTTTGTCAGGCACGTACTCCCAAATGTGACACCTGTGGTTTGCAAATGATGTGCAAATATTTCTGTAACACCTATAAAGTTACAAAAGAGGAACCAAAAGCCAAGAATAAATAACGATTTAATAGCAAGGAACCGAAATAAATAGTAACTTTGCGGTCGTTCTAAAAGAAGAATTTTAAAAACACTTTTAAATAAAAATAGAGTATTATGCAGACAATTGACAAATTCAATTTTGCCGGTAAAAAGGCATTTGTTCGCGTGGACTTCAATGTACCCCTGGACGAAAACTTCAACATTACAGATGACACTCGTATGCGTGCAGCTCTTCCTACTTTGAAGAAGATCCTGGCAGACGGCGGAAGCATCATCATTGGCTCTCACCTGGGCCGTCCGAAAGGCGTTGCCGATAAATTCTCTTTGAAACATATCATCAAGCATCTGTCTGAATTGCTGGGCGTTGAGGTTCAGTTCGCTAACGACTGCATGGGCGAAGAAGCTGCTGTAAAAGCTGCTGCTCTGCAACCGGGAGAAGTGCTGTTGCTCGAAAACCTTCGTTTCTACGCTGAAGAAGAAGGCAAACCAAGAGGTTTGGCAGAAGATGCAACTGACGAAGAAAAAGCTGCTGCTAAGAAAGCAGTAAAAGAAAGCCAGAAAGAATTTACCAAGAAATTGGCTTCTTACGCTGACTGCTACGTAAACGACGCATTCGGTACTGCTCACCGTGCACACGCTTCTACAGCATTGATCGCTAAATATTTCGATGTAAACAACAAGATGTTCGGTTACTTGATGGAAAAAGAAGTGAAAGCTGTTGATAAAGTATTGAACGATATCAAACGTCCGTTCACTGCTATTATGGGCGGTTCTAAAGTTTCTTCTAAAATCGAAATCATCGAAAACCTGTTGAGCAAGGTAGACAACCTGATTATCGCCGGTGGTATGACTTATACATTTACTAAAGCTATGGGCGGCAAAATCGGTATCTCTATCTGTGAGGACGACAAACTTGACCTGGCTTTGGATTTGATGAAAAAAGCAAAAGAAAAAGGTGTAAACCTGGTATTGGCTGTTGACGCTAAGATTGCTGACGCATTCTCTAACGATGCAAATACTAAATTCTGTGCTGTTGACGAAATTCCTGACGGATGGGAAGGTCTTGATATCGGTCCTAAGACTGAAGAAATCTTCGCTAACGTTATCAAAGAATCTAAGACTATTCTTTGGAACGGTCCTACAGGCGTATTCGAATTTGACAACTTCACTCACGGCTCACGTGCAGTAGGTGAAGCAATCGTTGAAGCAACTAAGAACGGCGCATTCTCACTCGTAGGTGGTGGCGACTCTGTAGCTTGTGTTAACAAGTTTGGTTTGGCTAGCGGTGTATCTTATGTTTCAACTGGTGGTGGCGCATTGCTCGAAGCAATCGAAGGAAAAGTTCTTCCGGGTATCGCTGCTATTCAAGAATAAGATAATTGTTAAAATCACATAGTTAATTATTAGAAGGGCAGTTCTTTGTGAAAAGAGTTGCCCTTATTTATAAAAACAGAATTCCTCTTATTTATAAAAACGAGGTATGAAAAGACCGATACTATTCTTTTGGTTCATCCTTTTCTTCCTTTACTCTTGTCAGAGTAAGAAAGGAGACAGCTCTTTTTTACCTCTAACCGAACTGCAACCACTTACCCTGGGCATGATGCCTACACTGGACGGACTTCCTTTTCATATAGCCAAAACGCAAGGCATTTACGACTCATTAGGACTGGATTTGACCATTCTTTCATTCAACTCTGCCAACGACCGGGACGCTGCTTTCCAAACCCGGAAAATAGATGGCATGATTACTGACTATCCCAGTGCGGTAGCATTACAAGCTATTCATCATACTGATTTAGGATTCATCCTGAAGAATGATGGTTATTTCTGCTTCATTGTCTCCAAAGAAAGTAACATCAACCAACTGGAACAGCTCAAGGAAAAGAATATCGCCGTGTCGCGCAACACAGTTATCGAATATGCCACCGACCAGCTATTAAGCAAAGCCGGAATCAAGCATGCGGAAATAAACATGCCGGAAATCGGCCAGCTTCCTCTCCGTCTGCAAATGTTGCAGTACAATCAAATTGATGCCTCTTTCCTACCCGACCCTGCCGCATCCATCGCCATGAACAGTAAACATCGTTCATTGGTAAGTACGCAAGAGTTGGGTATCGATTTCACCGCTACCGCTTTTTCACGAAAAGCGCTCAACGAGAAGAGAGAAGAAATCGAGCTACTCATCACAGGATATAACCTGGGAGTAGATTACATAAAAATGCACTCGCAGAAAGAATGGGAGCAAGTATTGATAGAAATAGGTGTGCCCGAAAATCTGACAGGACTCGTCGCCCTCCCCAATTATCAAAAAGCAAAACGCCCCTCCGCTGAAGCGATAGACAAGGCTATACACTGGTTGAAAGAAAACCACCGAATACCCCAAACCTACTCTGAAAAGAATCTGATTGACACTACATTTATTCCCACAGTATCAACTATAATCAAAATCAAATAACAACTAACTCATGCGAAAAACACTACTCCAACTCTTAACCTTTGTAGTATGCATTACAAGTATGCAAAATCCTCTCCTGGCACAGGAGCAGACACCATTAAATCAAGTTGTCAACACACTGAAAGAACGGATTAGTCTCTCCGGATATGCCCAACTGGGATACACTTATGACGATGCAGCGAATCCGGATAACACATTCGACATCAAACGAATCATTTTCATGGCACACGGAAAGATCACCAAACGGTGGACTTGTGATTTTATGTACGACTTCTACAACGGGGGCATGTTACTCGAAGTGTATACCGATTATCAGTTTCGCCCCGGACTTACGGCACGTATCGGTGAATTCAAGGTTCCTTATACCATAGAAAACGAATTGTCTCCTACTACAGTAGAACTTATCAATTGCTATTCACAATCTGTCTGCTATCTGGCAGGAGTAAGCGGCAGCGATAAATGTTACGGAATGACTTCCGGACGGGATATAGGTATGATGCTTCACGGGAAATTATTTCGTGACTTCCTACAATATAAAGTAGCTGTAATGAACGGACAGGGACTGAATACCAAAGACAAAAACAGTCAAAAAGATGTGGTCGGTAATCTGATGGTTAATCCGCTGAAATGGTTGTCCGTAGGTGGTTCGTTTATCCGCGGAACAGGACACGCCATAGCTGACTCTGAATATACCGGAATCAAAGTAGGAGAAAATTACGCTAAGAGACGCTGGAGTGCAGGAGGGGTTGTCACCACTTCCACTTTTAATCTGCGTACGGAATATCTTGCCGGAAAAGACAGGAATGTGAAAAGTGAAGGTTTCTATGCAACAGGAAGCGTGCGTTTTGCCCGGAATTTCGATTTCATCGCTTCGTTCGATTATTTCAACCCGAACAAAGCTGCAGATTTCAAACAAAATAACTATATTGCAGGCGTACAATACTGGTTTTATCCCAGATGCCGGTTACAGGCACAATACACCTTTTGTAATAAGAAAGGAGACGGACAAAAAGATTCCAACCTGATACAGGCACAGGTACAAGTGAGGTTTTAAATTCAAGGACTAAATTTAAGTATTAGGTATCAAGTATTAGAGCCGAAGCATCAGGGTTAAGTTCCAAGAGTAAAGTATCAAGGCTATAGTAAGTAGTACCTTAACAATAGGATTAAAGCAGTAGAGTTGAAGCAAGCCGAATCAAATAATTATAAAATATAAACCTTATTAATAACAGAACAAAAATCATGGAACACAAAATCGCCGAAACCAACGCCCGAATAGACGTGGCCGACGTATTAAGAGGATTGGCAGTAATGGGGATCATCCTCTTGCACAGCATCGAACACTTTAATTTCTATTCTTTCCCGGAAGAAGTCCCTTTTGAATGGATGAAATTTACCGATCAGGCTATCTGGAGAGGATTATTCTTCACATTCAGTAATAAAGCATACGCTGTATTTGCTTTGCTCTTCGGTTTCAGTTTCTATATTCAGGACAATAACCAACAACGGAGAGGGAAAGATTTCCGCCTGCGTTTTTTATGGAGATTATTCATCCTATTCATTATAGGACAATTCAATGCCGCTTTCTTTACCGGCGAAATATTAACCATGTATGCGATTTTAGGAATTATCCTGCCGATATTCTGCCGGATGAGTGACCGTACAGTTGCCATCTTTGCTACTTTATTAATCCTTCAACCTATCGACTGGGCAAAACTGATCTATGCCTTGTGCAATCCTGACTATGTGGCAGGTAAAAGTTTGGCAGGTTATTATTTCAGCATCGCTTTCGACGTACAAAAACATGGCAACTTCCTTGAAACAGTCCGCATGAATATGTGGGAAGGACAAATGGCTAACATGACCTGGGCTTTGGAACATGGACGTATCTTACAAACACCGGGATTATTCCTATTCGGAATGCTGGTTGGCCGCCGCAAATATTTCCTGTATAGCGAACAGAACGAACGCTTGTGGTTAAAAGCATTAGCCATTTCGCTTCTCTGCTTCTTCCCCATCTACGGATTGAACAATATGTTGCCGGAATTCATCGAACGGAGTGCCGTCCTTGTTCCTCTACAGTTGATATTAAGTTCATTCAGCAGCCTTAGTTTCATGGTATTACTGGTGACAGGATTACTGTTGACTTTCTACCGTGTGAAAGACCGCAGTTTTTTTATGCGTTTCACATCTTATGGTAAAATGAGTCTAACGAATTATCTCGGGCAATCCATTTTCGGTTCTCTTTTGTTCTATCATTGGGGATTCGAATTGGGACGATATTTAGGAATCACATATAGCTTCCTTTTTGGCATCCTTTTTGTTCTATTACAAATGGTATTCTGTTCGTGGTGGCTCCGACACCATAAACATGGTCCTTTTGAGGGTCTCTGGAAACGTTTGACCTGGATTGGAAAAAATAAATAATTAAATAATGATGAACGAAAAAACGATTAATGAACAATACGCATATATACGTACCTTACTTGAAGAGAAAAGGCTCAAGGAAGCTCTGATGCAGTTGGAATCTCTGCTGTGGCAGTGTCCTGACTGGGATCTACGCACCCGCCTGGAACAATTGCAGACTTCCTACAAATATATGCTGGAATACATGAAACAGGGAGCAAATGACCCTGAACGATGGAATCTGTATCAGAAAATGGTATCAGACACGTGGGGAATTGCCGACCAATCACGTTTGCTCATATTGGATAACGCTTCATCAAGATACTATCATGAAGTACGACGTACTCCCAAATCGCCAGATTTGTCAAACTATGGTCTTAAAACCATATTACACATACTGGAGTCTTTTAATGACGACTTGGCAGTCAGCGGATTACTGTCTGACGAAAAGATGGATGAAGTATTAAAGCGGCATGAGGACACGCTCAAGTTTATGTTTATAAGAACATGGACGAACAGTGCCTGGACTCCCGAAGACGAGGAAGATGCAAAAGCCATGCTTGCCTCGGAATTACTTCCGGGAGACGATTTATGCTTATTTGTCAGTGCCCTCACATTGAGCTTGATGGAATGTTTCGACTTACGAAAAATAATGTGGTTGCTTGATGCTTACGAGCATCCCAACGTCAACGTCAGCCAACGGGCATTGGTTGGTGCGATGATTATTTTCCACATTTACAGAAGCCGCCTTACTTTCTATCCGGAACTGATAAAAAGGGTGGATCTCATGGAAGAAATTCCTTCATTCAGAGAAGATGTCGCTCGCATTTACCGCCAAATGCTATTATGTCAGGAAACGGAAAAGATTGACAAAAAGATGAGGGAGGAGATTATTCCCGAAATGCTGAAGAATGTTTCCTCCATGAAAAATATGCGGTTCGGTTGTGAAGAAAGCGATGAAGAGAACAACGACATGAATCCGGATTGGGAAGATGCATTCGAGAAATCCGGACTGGGGGATAAATTGCGTGAAATGAACGAATTGCAGTTGGAGGGTGCAGATGTATATATGAGTACTTTTGCGGCTTTGAAAAACTATCCGTTCTTCCGCGAGGTGCATAACTGGTTTTATCCATTCAGCAAGCAACAGTCTAATGTGCTCAAGGCAATGAAGCAGGCAGGAAATCAGGGAGGCAGTCTACTGGATTTAATTCTTCAATCGGGATTCTTCAGTAACAGTGATAAGTACTCTCTCTTTTTCACGATCCATCAATTGCCACAGTCACAACAGGATATGATGTTGAGCCAACTGAATGAACAACAGGTTGCAGAATTGGCGGAGAAATCGAATGTTGAGACGATGAAGAAATTCAATGAACGTCCGGGAACGGTCAGCAACCAGTACCTGCACGATTTGTATCGTTTCTTCAAACTTAGTGTGCGCAAGAGTGAATTCAGAGATATTTTTAAAGAGAAGCTCGATCTTCATCATGTCCCTGCACTCGACAATATATTGCACTGGGAAGATGTATTATTCCCCATTGCCGATTTCTACCTGTCAAAGGAACGTTGGGACGAGGCTATTGAAATTTATGAAGAGTTGGAAACGATTGGCGGATTCGAAGGAGAGAGTGCTGAATATTACCAGAAGTTTGGCTATGCATTGCAGAAAAGAAAGAAATATGCAGAAGCTATCCAGGCTTACCTGAAAGCAGACACGTTGAAACCGGATAATATCTGGAACAATCGCCATCTGGCTATTTGTTATCGGTTGAACAGAAATTACCAGGTAGCAATCACCTATTATAAGAAGGTAGAAGAAGCTGCTCCGGAAGATACCAATGTGACTTTCCATATCGGTAGCTGTCTGACCGAATTGGGGCAATATGAAGAAGCACTGAATTATTTCTTCAAACTGGATTTCATCGAGAACAACTGTATTAAGGCATGGCGTGGTATCGGATGGTGTTCATTTATCAGCCAGAAACATGAACAGGCGATGAAGTATTATGAAAAAATAATAGAACAAAAGCCTCTGGCTATTGACTATATGAATGCAGGACATGTTGCCTGGGTGATGGGAGATATTCAGAAAGCGTCCGTTTTCTATGGAAAAGCCATTACGGCTAGTGGAAACCGGGAACGATTCCTGGAAATGTTCCATAAAGATGAAGAAGCTCTTCTCACACAAGGAATTCGGGAAGAAGATATTCCTCTGATGTTGGATTTATTATAGTCTTCCACATCTTTCAGTTTGGGATATTCAGTAAATGTTCCTGCTTAAAAATACAGAAAAAGGCTGCCTCATTTTCTATTTTGAGGTAGCCTTTTTGCATTATTGGACTAAGTATATCTTGTGTATTTCATGTAATCAATAAGTTAATTACACTGATACTAATATATTCAGATATATTCAAGATACTTACTACAGCTTTTTCAACTCTCCGTACAGTTTCTGTATGGGAAGCCCCATAATATTATAATAACACTATACATACAATATACAATTACAAATCAGCTACTTGCATAAACGAAGCTGTCACGAAGTAAAACTATAGTAAAACAAACTCATATTTTAAAGAAAAAGGCAGCTTATCCGGCTGCCTTCTCTATCTTCTCCCTAAACAATCTCAACTGGTCTACAGTCGGATAAAACGTAGGATTCTCCCAGTTCCTCGAAATCACTGATATCATCGAATCAAGGTATTTTCCGCAATCGAGAATCTTTGCGCATTTATCCAGCTGAAATTCCCCGGCCGGGTATCTCTTATTATTGAGCGTTTCTTTAGCCCAAGTTAACAGCTCGTTGATTGAGTCGTGGTCGTATTTCTTTTCTTCCATAGTGGTATTGTTTTCGGCAAAGATATAAAAAATCCCCGACTACATAGCCAGGGACAAACACAAAGATGCAACCTTCGCTATCACAGCGACAGGCACAAGCCAGTCAAGAACCCTCTCTAGGCGTTCCATAGCATAACCATGAGCAGGCGGCAGAAATCATGGTGATACCTGTCGTCCGCCTGTTCAAGCAATATGTCGAGGTTAGTCCTCATAATTCATTGCGGTCATGTACTCCCAAATCTTGCCGGCCGGGGCATCTTCATCGGCAAAGTAGAACCGGTAAGCAGCTTTTAAAAGCGTTGCTTCGTCCAATACTACGCACGTATCGGCATAGAAAGAGTTGAAAGCAACATATTTGTCCCAGTTCGTCGTCCCGGACGGAAACGGCATGGATTTGGTTGCCTCCATGATCTGGTCTACGCTCCAATGCGCACCGGTTTTCTTTTCTCCGGATGCGCTGGTATAGCGGATTTTTTCTACGTCAACCTCGGCAAAGTGTTTATCATAGTGGGGGCCGTACAAGGCTTCATGTTGTTCCCTGATAAAGGACATATAAAGTTCCGGGTGTTCTTCCTTCACTACACAGAGAATTTCATCCACACTCTCAACGCTTTTCCACATAGCCTTATCGGAGGTTACACCGTCCGCCTTGGCTTTCTTCATCATATCTATATACTTCATAATTCTATTTTTTAGTATTAATGTTCTTTTCCTTCTTTACGGACTTTCCCGGTGATAACCTTAGCACCGGTACGGGTTCGTTAAGCGGGAAAGGTGGCGGAAATAGTCAGTGGAGTAGCAAGGCTTACGCCATAGGCACGATTGCAACATTTTACATTTTCCGGTGTCACCTGTGTAACAAGCGGAGTCAAAGAGATAGTAGGGACAGCACCGGCAGCACCAATGAATGCGACCTTGAACTGTTCAACCCATTGCTTAGTAACAGAACGGCAAGAACCTTTCGGAGTGTAGGCTACAAGAACGGCAGCGTTTATTGTCACGATAGTTTGAGTATTTACCGTCTGTTGCTCTGCAACGGTAAAATTAACAATGCTGGTAGGCTGTACACCATTGTCAGCGCAAAACGCCTGGCATAAGTTTTCCACTACGTTAGTCAGATATTGCTGGCTGGTAGCAGCGATTGCAATTGGAGTTAATTGAATCATAATAATAAAGATTTATATGTTATTTTTCGTCCGCATCTTCACCTTGCGGAGTAGGTTCTTCTGTCAACACGCTATAAGATGAAGTTGCCTCTTTAATAGGAAGATTGTATTTGAGAAGGGTTTTCAACTCTTCCAAGTCCTCCGGCTCAAATTCAACCTTTCCTTCAAATAGGGACAAACCTCCGTTTTTTATAGCATCATCCACCACGTTATGGGCAAGTTGCGGGATGGAGTCATCCGGGATACCGCTTATATATTTGGCGAGAAAAGGTTCTACGAGGGAGGACGAAACACCATCAAGAACAGGAGATATCTCCTTTGCCATGCTCCACATCGGGCTTACCCATCCGGTAGATTTTATCTTCGATTCGATGCTGGAAAGAAAAGGCAACCGGCTCAAATTATTACCTAGCAACTCCTGGATAGCGGGCTGCGCCCATTTATTGAGCACAGCCGCCAGTTTTTGTGCGTTGGAATACATAACGCTTACCCGTTACAGCAACATCCGGTATCACACACCTTTCTTTGGGGAACAACAAGTTCACTCAATGCAGCCAGTTCTGCAATCTGCTGTTTTATACAGCTAATCGTAGCTGTATTTACACCGTTGTAAACTGCCTGGTTCATGTTGATTTCATTTTGAGCATCCTTGTTTCTGTTGATGATAGTCAACAGACGATCATAAACATCTGCAAGTTTCTGATCCGTGTAGGTGTTAGACTTAAGCAGCGAAATTTCAGAATCTTTCGCTGCAAGCTTATCCATCATACCGGCTTCATAGCGGCTGACAGGTCTGTCTTCCGAAGTAATTACTTCTACCGGGCCTGCATAACCTGCATTACGTCCGTTTCCGCAACCACCAAAGAGACTTCCTGCATTAAGCCCAAGGAAAGACGCAATACCAGCGGAAGCACCCACTGTGTTATAATTACCTTGTCCCTGTCCGGTGACGCTGTATTCCTCACCACTCATTCCTTTAATTTTCATAACTTATAAGTATTTTATACACGGTCAACGTTAACCGTGTAACAAAGGACAGGAAAAGTGCGTTGCTCCTAAACTATTCCGTTGCTACCTCATTGCTAATATGTTGCAAGTTCGTTGCTACACTCCATTTTTTGATTTTGTACTGGAAGTTGTTCCGGATCTTGTTTACTGACTGACGGGTTAATTTCGTAACGGAAGATATTTGGGTATCGGTGAGTTTCTGGGAAAGCAAATGTATGAGAATATATCTTGCGTCCACCGCTTCTTCCGAATTGCTATGGATCATATCGATCTCCTCTACCCCCGTCTCTTTTGACACGGCTACGACCAGCTCTTTATATAAATCTATATTTTTCATGTTGTCAAACATATATAGTTGAAAAACAAAACATCGCAAAATCTGTTGATAAAGCTACGAAAGCCCCTTAACAGTCCCTGCGATGTTAGCCCGTGTATGATTTGGTCGTCGAAACGGGTGTGGGGCTTTCTTCTATCCCGCCCCTGGATTATTTGTTAACGATTACCGGCCTTCTACTTTACCGGATAAACTTAGTACTTAGAATTAATTAATGTATCATTTTATCCTCCTTTCCTTTAAAACCTTTTTCCGTAGGAAATTGTTATATAAGTGAAACTTAAACTTTTCATACCGGAAACGGTCTGTGAAGATAGTGCCGGTATTACCATATAAATAAGTTATAACTAACCCCAGCTCCTACGTACCAACCACCCGGATAACTATATCCTGCTTGTAAACCTAATCCCCAGCGTTTCTTCTTCTGTAAAGGCGGGAAAGTAATAATTTTATTATCCCTGTATATTTCCATAGAATCAAGGTTGGGATTATACCCACTGACTACCGCCCGGTAATCATCCGTCTTATACTCCTTGCTTGTAATCGGTATAAGTACCGGAATTGAATCGCCTTCTACGGTTCTATCAGTAGTAGTATCTATCAGGATCGGTAGATATACCGTATCGGTACGCTTTAGAGTTTCCCTTACCGGTTTGGGTATTGTGTCTCTTATTGTGTCCCGGATATGTACAGTATCTCCCTTAATGTACACCATTGACGGATCGTGCGGATTACACTGCATCCACACGATCACGCCAATCAACAGGCAGACTAGCATCCAAGGAAGGGTTTTCATAGAATACTATCACTTGAAGACCACTCCGAACTTGCCAGCAAAGTATTCAGCTTTTCGCCCTCGTAGACCGGATAAGGGTAAACCGGCTCTTGCGGAGTCTCCTCTTCGTCCAGTAACGGCAAAGTCATGATACTTGGGAACAACTTTTCATAGTGATCCAATTTCATAATCACCTGTGTACCGTCAACGCTCTTTCTCGGAACCAAGTGCAGTTCATCGAGTACCTCCTGCGGTATCTCGTTCAAATTCGCTGTGGGGAATGTAATGTATTTCATAATCAAATCTAAACAGATATTGTATATTATAAGATTTGTCTGGAAGTTTACAACGTGCGTAAGAATTGCTCAATAAATGTGCTTTCGTACTCATAAGCTTCAGAGTTAGGATGCTGGTTCGTTGAGCTTATCCTTTGAGCATTTAATCTTGCATTCTTTGCCGCATCGCATATTGCCGGATTTGTGCTGCGCAACATCATAGGAGTACGCTCGTCACCATTTAGGTCAATATATGGGATTCCCCATTTATTTGCAATTTCTATCTCTGCTTGACGATACTCGTCAAGTCCCAAGCCATTAGAAACAATTATGCCAATATGAGCAAATGGGCGATTTATGATTAACCAATTAAGCACTGTGTTCCATGCACCATAAAATGATGTTATCTCTGTGCTATCAATAGTTCCCTTATCTGCTATTACATTTACACCGTAACTCTCGTCATCATCCCCGATACCAATAAGATGCGTGTCATTTATTCCAAGATAAATGGTGATATAGTTTACGTCTTCGTCAATTTGCTTGTATAAAGCGAGCGGCCGGTCTTCTCCTTCGTAGGTCAGATAGTTACGACTTGCATTATAAGACCAATCTGATTCTGCATTTTTGGGGCGAGGAGTGCAGATAGTGCGCCCACCCTCAAATAAACGCTGGATGTCCATTTCGTTACGTCGCCCAATAATATACGGATAACTCTTATTCTCTCCCTCATATATACCATCTTCAAAAACCCCAACTCCTCCACCAAGAGTAAACGAATCACCAATAACAGCCCATTTTTTACCCCTTAAAATATTATCAGAAAATGAGAGTTTTTGTGACGTGATACTATTGTCTTTTATGCAGACTTCTTTTAATAAGGCACTTTTTTTGCCTATGCGAAAAGTACAGTTTTTGTCGTCAGTATTTCTGTAATTAAATCCAATATGAGAAACACCTTCTGGTATCTCAATTTCATAGTTTGACAACTTGCCAGCTACTTCTGCTATCACATCTCTTGACCAAACACCATCTACGAAAAAGTTTACAATTACCTTGCCGTCAGAAAAAGCCTGTATATTTTCAAATTTTGCTGTTATTGCGCCAGTAGGAATCTCTACTTTTGAATGCAACACAGAAGAAGAACTAGAATTGGATACATGTCCATTTGCTGCATAATAACCACCCTCCGTCACCAAAACTGGAGACTCATAATAATCTAAATAGCCTTCGTCAAATGTCTCGTTAAAGTTTCCATCAATCGCAGTAGCTAAAGTACCCCACGACTGTTCTTTATCTTTTGCTATATCAAATATCTTTTCCATAATATCATTCGTTTTTAATTAATGTTTCATTTGAAATTAAAGTTGAGTTGCTTAACATTGTCAAGTAGCTGGAGATAACAAGGTTTATCTTTTGAGGAGATTTAACTACCTTTCCCGTAATCTCGTAAACGCCATTGTCACCGGATATGGATATATCACTGATAGCATTGCACGATACCTCCATTAGCTTATCAGAGGTATTTGGCAACGTTACAGTGATGGTAACCATGCTATCTACAGAGATATATTCTCCGGGATTAACAGAATAGGTTATGGAAGAATAAGGTAGATTACTCTTCACTATCGGTCTAAACTCCACCATATCCGGATACAGCGTACCCAGCTTATGCTTCTTCAACTGGCGCTCTATCAAGAACTCGGACATACTATATGGGAAGGACATGAGAGAGTAGATAGCTCCGTTGAAGAAACGGCTATCATTATCTCGTATCGTGCCTAACCACATATCAGTTCCATCTTCTGCTGCACCTGCTGTTATAGATTGCCCGCAATAAGAGTATTTAGATAAATAAGATATACTTCTAGTAGAAATAAAATTTAGACCAGAAGTAGCTTGACCAAAACTATAAACACTATTTCCGGCAGTTTCCACAAATGCCCCCGGATTATTCTTTGACAATATAGCTCCAATATTAGCAAATATTTCTCTATCGGTTACTACCGTATAATCCTTGTAAATCGGCATCCCTGTCACCTTACCGAAGTCATTTACTCCGTCAAGCCAGAGAGCACCTGCGTGGGAAGGGATTTGGGTGATGGTAACACTATTACCCATACCCGGATTACCAAAACCACAAAATCGACCAGAGCCACTATACAAAGTGTTATGTGAAGCTGGTAATACATTCACCCCATCTACAATTTTAACTGATTTAGGCGACCCAGTTTCATCAATATAGCTATAATCAATATCGGCTCCTGTTTTAATAACCTTAAACGAAGGAATGTCTGGATATTCTTTACTCCCTACGCTATAATACAGTAGCATAATATGACTTATAGCATTTTTACAATCTATCTTACTACTCGTTATAGTTGAATTACTACTGTTCCATATACTAGAATCGAGAAAATCAACCTCATACTTCCCAATACCTGAATCCCCCTTCCAAGCTAGATTGTTCAACTGAATATCCCTACCGTTACCTGAAAAGTCAATCAGCTTGTCGCCAAACTCTGCGTGATTCTCGTTGGTGATTCCCTGTTTGATAGTGTTACACAGTATATCAGGTTTAAGAGTTCTATCCAAGTTGAAGTAAGCGATTACTTGGTTGATTTGGTCGGTAATCAGTACCTTGTTGGCGATGATTGTCCAGTACCAAGCAATAGAACATAGCTCTAAAGGATTTGAATTATTATTGTAATAATAACCTTCTACGGAAAATGGAGCAACGATACCGTCTAAATTACCTTCTGCTGTACAATCATTCTTGTCCCCTAAAATATTGTTTATGGTTGTTACTCCATTTTTGTATGTATAACCAAATATACCACTCTTTCCTATTTTAGAAATTGAGTTTCTAATGCTTCTCGTGTCTCTTCTTATTTGATTAATTCTACATATTTCAGGTGCATTTGATTCTCCTTTTATAAAATGAGCCATACTCACCACCGTAATCTCGTTACTACCTCCCAGCATCTCCTGTACGGTCTTGGTGGAAGTAATCAGGTCGTCGATTCCGTCGGTGACGAAGGCACCATAGTAAGGACTATCTTTATCTGCGTAGCCACTTCCTTCAGTGTAAGCTGCGTTGCTAATCACAAACGGATTGTCAGGGTCCACCAAGTTCTTGACTATAGCTCTATCAGAATCATTATTAGTCTTATTGCCAACTATAACTACAGCTTTAAGAGAGGCTAATACTTCTGGGTCGATGTAAGAACGGTCGGAACCGGAAGAAGAGCCACGGGAGGGCGAACCGATCCGGTTTAATCCGATCCGGTTAAGCCCCACTACATTTAAAGACACCCTGTTAAGCTTCATTGCCGGATTCGGTTACTGTTCCACTTAATACTTCGCTGTCACTTTCAACACGAATTGTCTTTGGATAGACTAATGCCGAAAAATCACAGTCTATGGTTGTCCCCGCATTGTACGCAAGACTTCCAGGCAAAACAACGGGTTCAAAATTCCCCTCACTTGTCGTCCGTTGAAGAATATTCACCCGACCGTAGTTGTTGCGTTCCAAATGAATATTGAAATCAGAATTTACCTGAAATTCCGCATACCATACGCTACTGTTCTTTTTGAACTCCAAATTTATTGTTGCCATGATTGTTCCTCCTATTGATTAAAGTTTATAATAAATCCCATCCGGCTTCTATGTCAGCCATAACAGCCGGAACTCCATTCTCAACACGTGAGATGGCGGCAGCAAAAGCGCACATGGTTGCTTTGTCGTTGATGTCCGGAACGTATGTGTTCGGGACTTGCATTTCGCTACATACACGGCTGATATATCCGGCTGTATTGTTCTCGTTCTCCGGTGCCCACCGCTTGATGAAGTCGGCAATCGTCTTACAGCCGTGTCTTTTACGGTAGTTTTGCAAGGTTCGGATAAGGGCACGGTAACCCCATTTCATTTCCGTAAACTGGAAGAACGATTTGTCCTCCTGCTTTTCTCTCAATCCCTGCCATTTATCTTTTGTGATCCGAATGTTACCCGGATTATTGTTTCTCAAACCTCTTGGTAAACTCATGTTTATTTCCTCCTATAATATCAATGTTAATACTCCCAATGCCAGACCTACGCAATCACAGATGATGTCTTTAATTGAAAACTCTGTTTTCTTGCAGTACTTGTCGTATACTTCCTTCAGAACGAAGATTACGACGGTTATAATGATTGCTAACCACAGTGGCGTATATTTCGATAGCCACATTACCAAGTTCTGGCACACTATAATGTGAGCCATGCCATCTATGCCGATCTTGGATAGAAGCTTGCTGGCTAAGGCGCTGATTTTATTTATTTGATTCATGTATTTCCTCTTTTTCGATTATATCCTTCACATCTTCCTTGTCAACCTTAAACACCTTCTTACCAAACACGCCCAAAGCCCCGATAAGATTGATGTTAATCCCCTTTGGCTTCAGTATATTCCCGACTATCGAACACCCCTCTATGAAGCATACCAATAAACAGGAATACACATCTATAGGATATTCATTGTGACTTGCTACGCTAATCATGCAGACCATGCAGACGAAAGCGAAGTAGGTAACCATCTTTCCCATAGTAGCACGGATCGCACGTGAGAATCTGACCTTTTCGCCCATTAGCATACTTTTCCTGACTCCGAATAGAAGGTCACAAAGGATTACCGCACATGTGACAATCAGCCACGGGATCATATTTTGCAATGATTCGGCAACAAATGCTGTGGCTATTGCGGCAAATCCTCCGGTTGTGGTATGTACTATTGCTTCTTTCATAAGATACAAGTGAGATAAACGGTTAACAACGAAATTACCTCTATCCAGAACATCGGCTTTCTCTTGATGAAGTCAGAGATGAAGTTACCAGTCCAGTGCTTCTTCATTGAGATAATCATGTAAGCGATGAATCCAGCCCATAATAAAAGCCAATACCAACTATTGCAACCTACCCATATCTGGGAGAAGATCAAAGACATGGCAGCACCGATACTATGAGGGACTTTTTGCTCTGTTCGAAAGTTAGGAGACACCCCAAGTATAGTCATTCCCACAACCGAAAGAAACACAAGAAACTGGCTGTTATTCATACTCGCTTCCAAAGCTGCCGGGAGAAGCACAATGCCGGAGCCGATCATGCACAAACCGAACCAGAACTTATGCGTCAGAGCATAGTAGGTATCACTGATAGAATACGGGATTTCCTTCATCTTCTTTATCATCGCAAAACCGTAACCGGCAATGAGGATGAATGATAATAATACTAGTAGAATCATAGCTTTATTTGTTTATAGTTTATAATACAAAATTGAGTTTGTCCGGATATCCGGTCTTATAATTGTAGGAATTTACCTCTTCTTTGCTAAGCAAATTTTTCACGGCTGCAATATGAGCCTGTGTAGTATTGTAGCAATCAAGAGCATACAATTCTAACCTGTCAAGCATATTTAAAGCGTCATTTACAGGAATTACATATTTCTCCGCATTATACCACAGAGTTGTATATACCCGGCCCGCTCCTTTTTCTATGTTTATTGAGTTGACTAATCCTACACGGGTGTCTTTATCCAGCCATATTTGTTTTCCATCCAGCGTCAAGGAGTTTACAGCATCCGACTTGTCGTAAGCATTGATCTCTGCGATCTTCATCTCTTTCAATTCATCAATGGTGTACTCATGTTCAACCAATACAGGATAGCCACTTTCATTCTCCTTGATTTCTTTTCCGGATGATTGACCGTCAAGCAATTCTTGCCAGTACTCTACCGATATTTCTACTGCTCCCTCTTGTGGTTCATCATAAAAACCGTTTTTCCAATATATTTTCTCCATAACTTTATCTCCTTATTTCCATCTACCTATTGCCATCCAGTCCCATGACTCTTGCGATAGTCCAGTAGTTCCCCCACTTGCATAATTCCTATTCAAATAAAATCTACTAACGGTCTTATTCGTTGCTATAGGAGAAGCTGAATATATCGCAGAATCACTACTAGGTTTGTATACAGTAGCAAATATCTTATATTCAGTATTATAAAAAGATGTAGGCATAGTTATACTATACGAAGCAGTTGATGAACCTCCAACTCTTCCCCATTGTACAAGCAGTCCATTATTGAACTTGGCATAACCGTTTGCTCCCAAAGAAACCGTCATAGCGTTGGAGAGGTCTGCTTTAGCATATTGAGACAGATCAATATCTTTTAATTTAGACTTTTCTTCACTTGTCATAAACTTTTTATCTGCTTCTTCTGTTATGTCTCCAGCAACATGCGTATGTTTGATTAAAGCAAACAGATCATTACCAACAGGAAAAACATTCCATGTTGAAGACGGAATAGAAGGTTCACATCTGAAAATACACAAATAACGGTTTTGACCAAACGCTAAAAAAGAGCATTCAGTATTATCATCTGCTATTTGAATATTTAATGCTCCTAAATTATAAAAAGCACCTTTTTCATCTATAACGTATACGATCTTTCCTGCTTTCCAAGCATTAGTAATTGCGGCTATTTCTATTAACTGATCGTTAGTGACAATAGATCCGTCTTCTATTTCTCCAAAAGATAAAGAAGACTTATATACAGATAATTCTTCCATCAATTTTCCCTGATCCTGCCAATCTCCGTCGTAATAAGCATAATAACTATATGGCTTTTCTCCTACAGCGTACAAACCCTTTTGTGTAGGACCATCAGGAAAAGCCAATTTTAATTCTTCTAAAGTGTTATAATGCCCCAAAATCTCAAAAGATTGATTCCCGAAAGATTTAACCATATCAACCATCAGACCGCCAACACGCAACGCCGTATTCGCTCCGTCCTCTTTTTCATCTCTGATTTGCTTTGCCCTATCTAATAATCCTTCTGCTTCCATATCATTCTCCAATTATTCGATAAACCGTTCTATTTGCCTTCAATTTCCCTCCACCATTATATAGAGGGAAGTCATTTTTGCAATCATTCAAATACTGTACACACTCTTTTAAATATCTGTCCGCAATACTGAATGTATCATTGTAAGCCATAACTTTCTCTTTTATGTCCGGACGGGATGAATATTCAGATTCTTTATTTACAAATCCAAAACGAGTAACATTGCCATCTCCATTTTTTACGATACGGGCATAAGTATAATAAGCAAGTGCTGTTTTAAGACCAACAAAGGACTGTCTGACGCCGCACTCGCTATCATATTCCCCACCATTAAGAAGAATATTATATTTTTCAGGATGTTCCTTTACTTCAAGAAATAATGCATCTCCTAATGCACTCTTGATGTCAATATTTTCAGATTCACGAATATATGTCTCAATTTTAGAATCATCCAAATGAATAGACATATCACGGGAAAGTTTAGATACCTCCTCTGCTGTTATTAGATACTGCTGCATTTCTCACATATTTAAGAGGTTCAACACTGTAATCATTTGAAGGATTAGCCACTTCATACCAACCGTCAAAAATCTTTTGAAAAGCCCGTTCAATCATGCGTTGTTGTTTAGAAACAATAGAATTATAGTATTCAAAAGCATCTTCCAAAATATCACCAGAAAAACCGACTTTACCAATACGGATGCAGTACCAAGGTTCTTGACCATACGCAGAATATATTCTTTCTACTACACTCGCATCCGTAACGGAAAACTCTTTATCGTAATTCTTTGATGACAGATCGACAAACTCCGGTTTTTCTTCATCAGAGCTAATTTCAACTTCAAGCATCTTTAATGAGTTAGTGTCTCCCTGTAACTTTCCTAGCATATCAGAAAAACCGTCATTATCATTTAAACCTGATGAATCCTCTCCGGCAATACTTTGTCCTTTTTTGGTTATAACAATACCGGCTGATAGAAAATTACAACGAACATTTCTAAACTTCACGTTAGCTAAGCCTTCGTCTGTACTCATTTCTGTTACAACTCTATCGGCACGTGAACGAGGGTAAACATTTTTTCCGCCTCCGGACAACCATAGAATCTGTCCTTTATAATACTCAATACCGCCAGCAGCTTCTATTTGAGCTAAAACCACCTCTTTTCGAGGATTGAACACATCTATAAAATCAATATTTTCTTTTTTTACTTGAAGAGGTTTACCGGCACGTGTCTTTTTGCCGCTCCAATCCGGATGAACTGCTATCTTTGCAACATACCCGTTAGAATCTTCTTCCAAAAGCCTGCAATTTTCAAAAGGGACATAATTCAATTCACATATTTCTCCAAATATGTTATAATTAACATGTAATGACATTCCGTCAAAATCTCCTACGTCAGGGCATACAAGAGCGTGAATATCATCTACGGTATCTCCTTTTCTATTTACGACATATTCAGAAAAACGAATGTCTTTAAATCCGTTACCTTCGATAAAATTGGCATATCGCTCTGCACATTCGCTTCCGGTAGAGCTTGCAGCAATGATATTGCGGAGAGTTTGAGGGTAAAGGTTGTCATCTCCAAACCCTTGTATTCCAAACTGACGCAAGTAAGATACATCTACTCGGTTACTGCTTTTCTTTTTAAGGTCCTTTACCCTCATAATGGATTATTTTTCTTCTGTTTTCTCTGACTTTTCAATATTCTCCTCTTTCTTTTCCTGCTGTTTATCCAGCTTTTCAGCGTCTTTTCTTTTTGCAATTATGTCTTTCGCCTTTGAAAGATGATTGTTCAATTGTTTTTCGGTGATTTTTCGTCCACCAAGCTCATAATTTGTAAGTTCGGCCAGCAATGAATCTTCTGAAACTCCACTATCAAATGCTTCAACAATAATTGCTATAAGTTCATCGCTAATAGATTCTCGTTTCAGTACACGTTTTCTTACTTTATTCTCCCAATCTGCAGGATAGCCTGCAAAAAACATGATACCTTTTGGATTATCCGACAAATAGTTTTCTGCAAATTCATCGGTAATGTTCTCATTGGTATACATTTCCCCACTTCCAAACTCTTTTTGTAGGACAACACCATTTTTCAATATGTAATTTGATTTTTCCTTCATTTTACCTGTTTTTTTTAGATGTATATACATTTCAATCACAGCATCATGGTAACAGTCATTACAAGATGTTTTAACGAAATTCCTCCCGAAAACGTCTCTGTACATTAATTCAATGTCAAGTTTGTCGGAAGAAGAGAGAACATCACGTTCTCTCAATTCTTCCAACTTACCAACCACTTTTAATAATTCCATGATTTACCCTCCTACAACAGATGTAAGAGCATCTACAGCCGCTTTAGTTGTTTCATAACTTGTTTTATACAAGAATAAAGCGGATTTAGGAACTTTCGTTTCCGTAAGGCTGATAGACCAACCACCATCTGTGTCTTCTGAATACTTATCATTGCTTATTTCTGCAGCTTTTAGGCCTTGATAATAGCCATATACTTGGAATGCAGAATCTCCCGGATTAGTTTCCTTTTGCAAGCCCTTGGATTTATTTTCCAGAACAACGACAAACTCCCCATTTGCTAATCCGTCAATAATATCACCACATACATCAGGGTCATTAGCCAAAACGACCATATTAACGGTGTTAGTAAATGTATTACGATATGTCCCTGTAGCCAACGCTACATTTGTCCCTGTAAAAGGAGTACCGCCATAAACCACAACTTTATATGCTTTCTTGCCGGATTTCATCGCCAACGTTTCAATCACATTCTTTCGAGTTGAATTGAAAGTGGTTGCGGAAAAATCAACATCAGATCGATTAGCAATAACGCCTTCCTGTTCTATTCCCGGAACAATAGGATCATCGCACGACGGTGCGATGTCCTTTTTGATTAAATTGTCACAAACTCCTGACATAAAATCTCCTTTCTTAATAAGCAAGTTGGAACAAATTATCCTCTCCAATCAAACAGCCAAGGCGACCAGCTGAATAAGCCTTGGTTACTCTTTCATCCTGATTGAACCAAATTTCCAAATCAGAAATAATTTGATTTGCGGGAGAACCAACAAACAGCTGCTTTGGAGAACCATAAATCGCACGGTGAGGAAGATTCAGCTTAGTTCCATTGTTCTGGTATTTTTGAATAAAGCGATCCCAAATAGAAACCCTATATACCATAACTCCATTGTACTCTGTTACATCCAAACCTTTAAAGATTTGTTCCCATGTCAGAATCTCTTTGTATTCACGTTTCAAATCTTTGGTAAGGGCATCGCCTAAAGACTTAGTACAATAAATAGCAGCACCTTCCATTGCAGCAATACGAGGATCAGCGTTTTCAAGCAATGAATCAAAGATTCCGATTGCAACATTGGCCGTTTTAATTCCGCTCAATTGTGCTGCAGTAGAAGCTTCGCTGTTGGCTGCAATATTCACTCTTTGACCTGTATTGGCTGCACCGATGGCAAATAATTGTTTCCAGAAACCATTGCACGGTTTGAACAGTTCAACATCTACCCCATCTGTGATTTGTCCTGTTGACACGTTTTGAGCTTCTTTGTCGCCAAACCAAATAAAACGCCAGAACATGCGCTTAATTGCAAGGTCAAGAGCCGGATAAATGATAACATCCATAATCTCCGTGCTTGTCAAATCACCAATATCTGTACCGGTCTTTAGCGCATATTCAGCAATAGTGTTCATGAAGTCCTCATAACACCATTTCAAAGGAACTGACCATTGTCCAATATCCCATGTCTTTTCCGCTGCCTGTACAGTAACATCTTTATAAGTAGGATTACAGGGAGCACCAGCCCAGCCTACATCTTCCATTTCTCCGGTCCATCCAAGTTTTTGCCCGTTCTGTACATTTTGAACAAACGTAAAGAACTGCTCCAAGGATTCATCAACAAAGTTCGTCAACACTAATAGATCACGCAAGCTTTTTACCGCTCCGTTATCCTTCGTCAAGTTTTTTACTGAATCTAAAATATTCATACCTTATACCTTTTTTGAGTATCTCTTTTTATTTTTATCTCTCGCTTCTTCTAACTTTCGTTCCACCAAGCTCACCGGTTTTGTTTCTTCACCTTTCTTTGCCTGTGGAGTGTATGAACGGCCTGCAGGCACATAAGAGCCGGTAGCCTTTTTTAACCAAGCTTCTCCGCCTGCTTTTTCTACAGCCGCAATGATACGAGCATCTGTTTCACTCTTTGCACTTGATTTCAGAGAAGCGTTCTCTGCTTCTAGTTCTGCGATACGGTCCTTCAGGGCTTGTGTATCTTCTTCGTTGGAAGAAGGATCCTTAATCTCCGTAATAACTCCATCAACCACGATAACCGTGCGTCCATCTTCTAATACAAATTCACCATCAGGAGAAGCAGGATCGCCAACCTGAATTTCTCCTTCCTCACGTTCTACAGTCAACTCGTCACCGGTTGATGTAGTAATTACCATTCCGACAGCTTCAGGAGTTTCCTTTACTACTCCCAAAGCAACACCAAGCATGTGAAATGCCTGTGCAACTGTCACTTTCTTTTCTTCTTTTGCCATACTTTCAATATTAAGATTACTATTAAGCTCTGGTTTGGATGCAGATGCAGAAGCAGCCGGAACAATAGAAGATACAAATCCCAACTCAATAGCTTTCTCTGCATCGAACCAGCTATCTGTTGCCATCTGCGCCTCTAATACTTCTCTTGATTGTCCTGTGCGATCTACATAGAGATTAAGCATCTTTTCTTTTTCTGCTTCCAGATCGCTCTTCAATTCCTCCAATTTAGCCAAGGTTATATCCCCAACTATTGCACCGGACGGATAATAAGGAGAATGAATCAAAAGCTCGGCATGTTGATATGCGCTTCTCCGTTCAAGTGGTGCAGCAAGTAAAATTACTGTAGCCATAGATGCAGCAATTCCTACAACCTTACATGATATTTCCTTTCCAGAAGCACGTAAAGCGTCATAAATAGCATAAGCTTCTGTACAGTCTCCACCGCAAGAATGAAGCTCAATATCTATTCTATTATCGTCGTTGGGAATCCAGTCTATAAAGCCCTGTATATCAGGAAAAGAAATTGAGTCGTTACCTGTTAGCCAATATTTTACCTTATTAGCATCAGCAGCAATGTCTTTGTTGATGTATAATTTAGCCATATATCTGTAATTGTTTGTAACAAAGTTACTAAACCAGATACGGCTATAAGAATGTAGGGCTAAAATTACACTGAAGTAATCGTTTCAGTAAAAAAATAAGGTGAGCAAACGCCCACCCTTAAACTATAAATCAACGTTAGAGGAAAGCTTCTCAATAACGTTATAAACCATCCTTTCCGAAATATTATATTGATCGGAAAGATATTGCATTATGTAAGTCTTTTTATGCCCTTCTTTAATCATCATAGTGTACTCCTTGTATAGATCCAGATATTTAATATCGGAGACATTCAAGGATTTATCACACATCACTTTTAAAGCTAATGCATTCATTGATAATAATTCGTATGCTGTCATAAGCTCCCTAAATTTTCAAGTACTTCAACTCGTTTTCCAACTGTGTTTATCTCGGTAACGGAAACCACCGGATTAGGCATCATCTGGACTCCCTTTGCAACTGCTCTAGCAAGCATATCCTCTCCCATGGTCTGATTACTTGACGCTGTGATGTTTATTGGCACTCCTCCACCCATTTGGTTAAATGAGGAAAGGATCGGAGCAAATAATTCTGTAGCTCTCGCTGTCATTACCGATTCGCCATTGCTTAGTTGTGCCGGTATGCTATCACTCGTTCCGGTTCCCGGTCCGGTAACTAAACCACCGGTTGCAAATTTGGCGGATTTCACAGTTTTAATAGCAGTTGCAATATTAGCTAGGATAGTAGCTACTGTTGTTGCAATAGCTGCAATATTACCGGGGAAAGGCACTGATTGCGCCTGTGCAACACCTGCAGCAATAGCCTTTCCTGTGTTTACTGCTATTTCACCCAAAGCCAATATCTTAGAGAATTTAGCCAGCCCTTCATTACTTTCTCCTAATTGTTCAGTCAGAGATATAAGCCCTCCGGTAATTTGAGCGACTGCATCATATTTAGCCTGTTCTATAGCAATCTCTTTATCTGTTAATTCTTGCTTTGCATCAATGTATGCATTTTCTGCTTCTAATTTACGCAGATTAAATGCCTCGATACTTTCACCTTCCATTTGTTGAATGGCGTCTAATTCAGCTTTTCTTTGCTCAACTTTTACACGGAGAATTTCTTCTTCATTTCCATGCAGTGCAGCTATCTCCGATTCAAAGCGAAGCTTTATTGCATCCTGTTCCTGTTTAGCAATATTGGCGTTTCGAGTATTACCCAATTCTTCCAACTGCTTGTCATACTTTGCACGTATGGCAATTTTCATCTGCTCGGTAAGCTCGGTGTTTGAAAGCTCCAATTCTTGCTGTGCCAGAAGTTGATTCATTTTTAATTGATATTCCTGCTCGCTCCCCTCTTTTACAGATTCTAATTGTAAAGAGATAAGTTTTTGGCGGTTTTCAATCTCCTTTGTTATCTGTTCATCTGATAACTTCTGCAGCTCTATTTCACGTTCTTTCTCTTTAGCCTTAATTGTGGCAAGTATGGCGTCTCTAGCTTTAGCTGTAAGATTCTGCTCCTCTTTAAGTTTCTTCTTTAAATCTTCAATCTCACGGGAATATGAGAGATTTATTTGCTGGCGTTGCTTATCTGCTCCATCTTTGACCAAAGCCAACATAGCATCTTCTGCCTGTCGAATGGCTTCTATCTCTTTATCTTTTTGCTCTTTTACAATACGAGCATATTCTTCTGCTTGTTTTTTGGCTTCTTCAGCCCTAGCTTTATCTTCTGCTGCAATTTCTGATTTTATAGTATTAGTCTGCTCCAATAATTCCATAGTTTTAGAGTAGTACTCTTTCTCTGCGTTAAATTTGGCAGCTTCCAGTTTAGCTAACTTGTCATTCGTTTCGGCATCGTTTTCAGCCCATTCAGAACGCTTCTTCAATAATTCATATTCTCTTGTCGCCAGTTCAACATTTCTTTTCGATTGTTCTTCTTCCAATTTATTAGCCTGTTCCACAAATTTTAATCGCTCCTCTGCTGTGAACTTTTCCTTATCCTTCGCCTGTTGTCTCAACTTGGCAACTTCTAATTGGTCTTTAGCGTTCTGTACTTCATCCTTTCTGGACTGTTGCCTTATGGCAATTTCTTCTTTAGCTAACTCTATAGCCTCTCTATTCGCATCATTATACTGCTTATACAATTTCCCCAATACCGGCAATTTTTCAAGTTGGGTATAAATCCAATCATTCAGCTTTGCACCTGCTTCTACTACAGATAAGATTGCTCCTGCAACAAACTGAATAACACTCAAAAGTCCATCCAAAGCCCTCTTTAACGGAGCGATGATAACGCTCCATCTATTAGATGCTTCCTCGCTTGAATTAATTGCCTTTGCGACCGCCATAACTGCCAAAGCTATAGCAGATAAGATTGCTACAATAGGATTAGCCAACAGAACAAGCAACTGCTTAGAAAAGGCTTTAACCGCTACTGTTCCAGCATTAAATGCACCTTTCAACCCTCCGGCTCCTTCTTGCATTTTCATTAGTTGTCCTATAAATGGTACATTGGAAGATACCGCATTTTTGATCGCTTCCTCATAACTTCCAACACTTCTATAAAATCTTTGTGTTTCTTCTTCAGCTCCTTTTAAAGAATCTGTAATATTATTTATACTATTCTTTAATTCCTGACCTTTGGCGGCATTTCTTTCCGCTTCTGAAAGACTATCGTATTCAGCTGTAAGATTAGATAATTGAGCACGAAGTTGTTTTAGGCTTCCTTCCTGCTCCTGCTCAATCTTTCGGTTATTCTGTATCTCTTTATTGAGGACACGGATAGCCTCGGTGTATTCTTGTGATGCAATCTTGGTTTCGGTTAGTTTGATATTATAAGCATCACGGCTGATTCTTCCTTTCTCTACGTCTTCCTTTAATGTTTTCTCAACCTGCTTTAAGACATCAAGCTGTTTCCGATATTCTGCAATCTTTCGGATCGCATCATCATATCGAACTTTTATCTCTAATACTTTTTCTACCGCATTTTCTGCCATAGTTATTACAATTTTAAAAGTTTACACTCGCATATATCATTCTCTTTGGTCTTTATCTCTATGATAGCCAGATAACAGCCATATTGAGCCAAATAAACCGGTATATCCATCTCTAAGTCCCGTAATTCGATACTGTTAAGACGGATATACTCGGTCACTACCTTTGCATTATTGATTAGTCCTTTGTACGTCTGATAGTTATTTGCAATTAAGGTAGTCCATTCTAGCCCCTTGAATATTCCCTTCGTGCCATCAATCAATAATATCCGGGGATTTGTTTTGTTATACTCCAACTCTCCTTCCTCGTTATAAGAATACAGAGGAATATAAGCAACTCCTCCTTTTGTACTGCAGGCGGAGAAGGGCAAAGTGATAGCATCACGTTCGTATTCTATCGTGGCATCATCAACCTGGATATTTCCGTCATAATTTCCCATGACATTATCATCTTCTTTGTACCGGAACCAGTTGTTTTGAGCTATGTTATCAAGGGTGTATTGTAAGTTTCTAGGCGTTACGCTATTATAAGCCATTATCACACGATTCGTCCAGTCTACAGCTTTAGATTTATTTGCAGACAGATTATCAAAGGGAATAAACTTGATCCCGTTTTCGCCATCCGGTAAGGCAAACAAACCGACCATTGAAGCAACGGCTTTAATAAAGTCTATTTGCTTGATGTCCGGAAGATTGGGAACTAGGGGAAATTTCTCACCAAAAGATATTTCATTACGATCGTACACCGTTAAAGACAATATGCTACTACTTGCTCCTGTAGCAATGGCTTTTATAGTAAAATGCATAAATTCGTCAGATTCAATAGATACTAGATCATCAAAATTAAAAAGTAATCTAACATTAGGAGCCTCAATATATGCAGCATAGTTTTTTCTTTCTATAGTAGATACGCTAGTTATATTACCAGAAGAATCAGACTGTGACACTCTCAAATTCAAATACTGGTTATTTAAGTCCATCCCAGAATTGTATTGAACTAACATTTCAATAGTTCCTTTAACTTTCAATGTGATAGGATATTTGGTATACAATCTATCTCCATAAGGACCACCAACACTTGCATACTGTTGGGTAGTATCTCCTATATAGTTTAACTTTAGATAAGAAAAAGTACTTTCTACTATCACATATCCAACCATTTGCAAAGAAGATGGGAAAGCATCGTTTATCTTTTGTGAATCATTCCTCGTTAGAAGAGGAACAATCATTTTATCTATAAAAGTCTTTTTATCAGAAGGGAAATTAAACGTTACTCCGCTTTCTTCTTGAATCTTTTCTAGGATCCATTTGACAGTAATTACCGGATGATACCACACATTTGAATCACCGGAATTAAATCCGTAATTAATCAAGGGAAATTGCGCAGAATTACTCCCTTTATTGTTCCATACTACCCAATCTGTTCCCTCTTCTGTACCATATTCCAAATCTGTCAATTTCTTATCACTACTTACTATTTCCGCAAAATTAGTTACATTTCCCCAAGACAAAGCGGTTTCGATATATTCAGACACAGATAACAAAACAACATTCGCATCTTTCACAATTATTATTCCATTTCGTAAAACATTCCCTACATGTTTAAGATATGGGAATTTAGTAGTTGAACTGGGAAGATGTGCGCACTCAATCAAAGCTAGATTCTTTGCCGTTTTAGGAAGTTTTATCGTATAACTGTTATTGCTCACGATCTTACTAATATCAGTGAGCAGATTGCTTTTATAGTTCAGGTTAATATCAGTATCTCCGACATCTACCTTATCACCATTAATATATAATTCGTCTCTTGTCATAGCATCTGTGTAATAGTTTCCGGCATAGTTATTTGAATTTCAAAGTCTTGAAGGTCTGCTCCATTATCAGTGAATGAACCGGCCACAATATTAACCGGTATCCAGTTTTCATCAATATACATATCAACAATAGGAGAAGAATGAATAGAAGATAACATATTTACCGTTTCTCGTTCTACGAGTGTAGCACAAGCCTTTCGTGTCGTTTGATATGTTTTGCCTTGATAACGGCTCATTCCATTGTAAACGTATTTTATGTCACTATAATCAACGTTTAATTGCTCCCCTTCATTGGAAGACTGTCCGGTCAAATCCCCTTCCTGGAAAAGCCAATACTGGAGGAATCCGTGACGATCCAGCCAACGCAGATATATTCCCTTAGTGCAATCATTAAATAGAACCTTGATAAGTACAGCATCATCAGGAAGAGGTTTAAACGTCCGATCGAAAGTATATTGAAATGTGCTGGGAGCCTCTGGGGTATTAAGAATCTTAATCATTCCGAACTCTTTTGCATCCTTGAATAATTCGGAGAAATCTTTGTGTAACAACCCAGATTTTTCAACTTCAACAGAGGTATATTCTTCCGCATCATATCTTACATTTATTTCCCCATTGGTATAAATGGAAATAGTAGAAGGAAAGTTTCTGAACATAGTAACCGTCCTTGAAGGATTAAACACCTCCCCTATATTCATAGCTCCCCAAATCACATTTATATAAAAATCAAATGTCGGACCATCAACATCAATTTGAACATGAATGTTTTTTGAGTTAGGTGTAGTTGTGTAATCAAATCTAAGTAGCGATCTTAGATATTCTGAAATGTCGATAGATACTTTACCTGATATTGGATCCCTCATATCTGAATAGTCTTCAACATAAAATATAACAGAACCAGTTAAATTATCTATCGTTATAATCTGCGGATTAAAAGCAAAACAAGTTTCATCCGGATACGTTATCGTATGTCCATTAAACTCCTCTGTTCTCATTACTATTTAAATTTATATGTTTAATATCTCTTTCGAATATGCCGAAAACTTTCTCCAAGAAATTCTTAATTGTGCGTTTTATTTCTTTTGAGTAAATATCATCTCTACCTCCGTCTCTATAAAGCTGCGTCCCCTCTCTTGCAATCTTTCTCGCTGTAAGATAAGCTACTGATTTTGGATTTTTAAATATTAATCCTTTAGCTACTATCCAATCATAAATTGTTTCATAAAATCTTTTGGGGACTCTACCTGACCTTCTTCCTGTTTCTAGTGTGCCGAATGCTTTTCTTCCCCAAAGAATACCACTGTTTTCTGTTATTTCAACCCGTAAGCTGGCAATAGTTTTTCCGCTAGCTTTTTGCCTCGCTCTTATATGATTATCGATTATCCTTTGGCAGAGATCAGTTAATTCAAACTTTAAAACCCCTAATACTTCATCCTTTCCTTCCATATATGATTTCTTTTATGTCTTTCCCATAACATAACCCAATCCCGTTAATTTCTTTGGGAGTCAATTCTATCACAACTCCAGTAACATTAACATCTAGCTTATCATACACGACAGAGTAATAAATGTCTCCTTCTATATACTCGAATAGACGGCTTTCATTTGCACGAAGAATAAATTCTCTTGCAAGATTCTTACATTTCTCTACAATGAGGTCATTATCTTCACCGTCAAAATCAAAATCAGTTTTATCTAAAAAGGCAATCAACATATTAGGATAATCCCTTAACTGATTTTTCCCCATGTTAAAGCGTCCGGAAACAGGAAGTACATTTACCACTGCCGGAAAAGGAAGCTTATCTAACCTCAAATTGGCGGTTTGCCAATTATCAAAGACGTAGGTCAATCCCTCCATCTTATCAACTACGCTTTTTATCTTTTGCTCTACTGTTGTCATAATAATATCATTTTGTTATATCTGCTCGGTGAACAATTCTCATTTTCTTTTTAAAAATGTATCACTTTGACAGTTTGTTATTTCTTGCATACACTTCCTGTAATCTTCTCTGAAACTTTGCTTTTTCAGAATCAATATCCAGACATTTGTAGATACGAATCCATGGCACCTTTTCAACATCTTCATGATTGGCAATCCCCATTCTTAATGCGTAATGGTCTATCATTCCAAACATTCCAAATGAAAGCTTCTCAACTCCAGCCTGCTTTTCTTCCTTTGTAGGTTTTACGCTTGTGGAAGAAAAGAGTTTATTTATCCGATCTACCTCCGTTATCACCCACATGGAGAATCCCAATATGGTTTCCGCTTTTGCAGATAATATTTCCTTTTCTTCCATACAAAGAAGCGTCTTACAAGGAATCAACGCAACATCTTTAGAATCTGCCATAGACTGAAGCATTATCAGCTGTCCCATGGTTATATCATTCAAATCGGAAGGAGTGCGTTTATTCCCGATAAATTCCGGCTTCGGAAGTTCCTCAATCTGCTTTCTCAATCCTTCCTGATCTCGACAAACATCGCTCTTTATCAAAAATTCTTTTACTGTCATATCTGTCCTAATTTTGCTTTTGGCCTACGTATTATAGGTTTTTCCGCTAACTTATTTAATGCAACATAACGGACCGCATCGAGCGCATGATTAAACTTGTCTATCGGTTCATTCGTAATTTCTCCAGTCATTTTGTTTTCTTTCCATTTGTAATTTCTCAACTCTCGAATAAGGTTTAAACTCCTTGTTGTTACACACATTTCATACCTCTGTAAGATCTGAATACCAGTTCTAATTGAGTCTGGACCTTTTAAAGAAGGCTCAATACGTGTAATCCCATAGTTAAATATCTCTTGTATAGACTTCTGTTCTGCAGAATCTGCAACTACGTCACAAGTTTTATCCCGGAGCCTATTGGCTATCTTATCATTGGTAAGCCCCTTTTCATAACACTGTTCATCAAGCCATAACTTACCATCATTCAGATACACGTCAACAATGGATGTAGGATCATTAGTAAAGCCAAAATCCAATCCTCTACCAATCAATCTCGCTCCGGTCGGTACTTCTTCAACTTGCTTCCACCTAGAATAGATGATACCAACGGCACGCCCTGTCAACCCCAAGCCATATACCTTCCACCAATTATCATCATCTTTATTTGATTCTATTTCAGCAATTTGTTGTTCTGAAAGAAAAGGGTTATTTTTATACGTAGAATGAATTTCTATCGTGCCCTCTCTCGTTTGCAACCCCTTCATCTCATACCAGAACTCCGCATCTGGATTCCAATCAATAAAAATACATTCTGTTGTACGAACGGATAACTGACGATATATTTCATATCCAATCCGGTTACATTCGTTAATAAACAGAATATCACGCCTTGAACCTTTCACTTTACCCCAATCATCAGCAGAAAAGAATCGAATCTTTGTTCCAGTATTGAATGTATATATATGATCCGTTTCATTCTTGGTATAATCCAACCCTTCTACTAATCCCTCATTTGAAAGAATATCATCAATATCATATATCGCACCACGCTTCAAATGTGGAAGGCTTTCAGAAACAATGTCTATTACACGCTTTTTAGGATTACCAGTTGCTATGGTGGTAAAGAGCGATACCAGTGAATATGTCTTTCCCGAACGAGTCCCCCCCTTGTTTGCAATAAGTCTATAACCGGAAAGCCATGCTTTAAGATTTTCAAGATATACATAAGTCACATCCATCAAAATTTCTTTAACTTGTTTATCAAATCCGCTTCTTCCTGATTCTTGACTACAACGGTCAATCCGGTAGAAACTTCTCCGGAATGCTCGGTATTCTGTTTGTTCTTCCACCTGTCAGGAGCGAGGTTTGTGAGAAGGAATATTCCGGCTCCTACATTAGGCTCAACACGGACATTTTTTCTAACTTCCTTTTTCAACTTCTTTTTCTTGCCTTCCATATAATATTCGGAAGAAACTTGTTCGTATTCATACCCGATGGCAGACCTTGCAAGGGAAGAAACTACATTACGTTCTAGTCCATTCTTAAAACGTTCTTTCCCTTTTTTTATAGCATCCATAAAATCCACATTTTCCAGCCATCTATAATATGTTTCATCAGATATGCCAAAATTAGAACAAAAGTCTTTTAACTTCGCACCACCATATTCCATGAGTCCATTTTCACTGACCCATTCCTCGCACTCATGAATAATCTGTTCATTAAACTTTGCCATAGTATATACTTTCACAAACTAAAAATACCGAATAAAGCCCTAATAGGGCTTATAGTAGCATACAAAACTATTGAAGTAACTATTTCAGTAACCTACCAGCGTCCTTCATACATTCCGCCAGTAGGTTGTCTTCTTGGTTCATAACTCTTATTGTTGGTTTTAATAAATTCCCAGACTCTCATTTTTACGCTTCTGGTACCGTTCTCTAATACTATCTATGTTGTCTATGAATGACTGATAGTCGTCCAGCTCTCCGCAGTATATGGAAAATGTCAGTTCTCCATAGAAAACCGAACGTGCACATAGGCTAAAGCCAAGAGGTATCAACAGGGCTTCAATACGCTTGTATTCCTCATTATCCTTCTTCATCCGACTTATAAGTTCGGGGTTAATTCTAGTCATATTTATACCGTTATACGCCAAATAGGCTTGTTTGTACTAGAATGCCTTTATTGGTTTTTATCTCACCAAAGCACTCTTCTCTAAATCATTTGTTCTTTGTCTTTCATTTTTCTTTCAAGATAACCATATTCCTGTTCAATACACTTGCTTATCTTTTCTGCATCTTCGTAACGTTCAGCCTTTATTAGCTCTCTTTTAAGACTTTCAAGCTGGCTAATGTATACGATGTCATTACGATCCGTTACGTGCTGAATATAACTTTTGATGTCATTCAGCTTGCCCTCCATGCGTTTGTGCCATTTGCTTATCAAAATTACAATGATGGCAACAGTTGTGGCATTAAGGATGAATAATGCTATTTTGATGATTAAGTCTAATACTTCACTTGTTGGCATGGCTATTCCTCTACTAGTTTTAATGCTTCCTGTATTCCAGCTTCCAATGCTTCTTCGTAGGTGCTGTAATGGATAAGTGGTCTATCCGACAATCCTACCATGTCATGTTTTGGAATCGTCAGTATGTCATATATCCAATAATTCCCATACATATAGGATATTTCAACATGGAGGCATTTGGTTTCACGTAACCACTTTTGGGCGATGGACTGTGTTGGGAAATGATAAGAGTTAAAGCCTTTTTGCGATAACATATTCAAAGTATATATTGTTATAAATTTATCTTCCATTTTATTACTCTTTTCCTTTAAAGTATTCTATTAACTCTTCTACGATAGCCTTGTGAAAATTCCCTGAAATGATTGTTGCATGCATCCAATTTATATCCCAAAGAAATACGCTATTTTTAGGCTCTATAAAATAATGGTCGTTACCCACAACGTCATTATAAGAAACACTAAGTGGTGAATCTGCTATGAACCATTGATTTTCGTTTATATCATCCCTCAATGCGGCTATTGACAAGAAAAGTTCTTCGTTAGTTCCGCAATCAATAAATTTTCCACATAAGCGACTATATTTATCAAAAGGAATATCAAAAGAATCTGCAATTACATAATTAGGAGTATCGAATCCTTTTTCTGGATATTGATAAGCCCATATTATACTGCAATTATCCGTCCATTTAGGAGAGTTTTTGACATATCCCAATTCCTCCAACTTCTTCCGAAGCTCCAGTGTATTTTTGCGTATAAAACACGGCGTTGTAAATCCCATAGTTAGTCCTCCTTTCTGTATCTTTTAATGACAGTACTTTTGTTGAAAATAAATAGTTTTATCAAAGCTATAATTAGATTTAATAAATATAATTTGCCACAAATAACAATGTGGCTTTTACCCAAAACATCTTCGTTCTTAATACAATACCAATTATGATATGACTTAAGACATATAAAAACAGTTGTCACATCTGTTATTTTTTTCATTATCTATCTTGTTTAAGTTCTTTCAACACTTTCTTCGCTATGTCATAGTGATTCAACTGCCAACTAGTATAAACATCATCGGTGTGTTCGTCATAATGATTGGCGTATACGTATGAATCCAAGTTTTCGCGAAAAGATTCACCGTCTAAACCTTCATCATCACAATCATCGTACATTCTCAATTCATGAGCTACTTCTTTACATTCTTGATGTGTGATGAAGTCGCCCACTACTCCGTCATAGACATTTGTCTGACGGACATATTTTTGTCCCGGCTGTATCTTATAGCCACAAAACTCACATATATGTTCTTTCTTGGCTGTTGGATAAGTTTCTCTTAATACTGTAGGCATAATTATTCCTCCTTCTTTACCAATTCAACTTCTGTCGGCTCTTCATCTTCCCATTTTACCTCGGGAAACAGTTCAGAATCAAGTATAATCCAACCAAACCGATTTGTTAATGTTCGCCAACACCCACGCTCATCAATCTTTACGGGTCTGTTTTGAAAAAGGTACAAACTACCGTCTTTGTCTCTTGCTACATACATAACTTATCCTTTCTTTAATTCTTTGATGAGAGCATCAGCTAATTCTTTAGCTTCTTCCGCAATGGCATTATGCCAATTCATATTTGGATTTCTAGGTCTATATCTTGTAGAATGTGCAAGCATTCCTTGCATGGCGGATTTTGCTATTTCATAACGTCTCTGTTCCCAATCAATACGAGGGCTATAATCTGTAATGTCTACTTTATTAGCACTAATCATAACCTGTTTTCCTTTAGGGAGTATACATTGGTATACGACTCCGGTATATCCGTTCAAACTATCTACAATCTCCACTTCTGTTCCGGCAAGAAGCATTTCATTATTTGATATTGATATACCTGTGTTTAATTTGCCTTTCATAAATCAGTCTCCTGTCTCTTTAATCCGTTCTAGTACATCTCTGTTGGCTTCCAGTATTTCATCGAAAGACGGGATTGGCATATAGGCTATTATTCCTTCCAACCTATATTTATCTAATCTATCAGCAATATACCATTTGTTGTTACCATTAGTATAAGCCTTATATACCTTTTTGCCGTCAGTAACAAGAAAATCATCATAAATATTTACAGGTTGTTCCTCAATACTTATCCACGGGGATTGCTTTGCATGCCATTCTGCGCCTTGAATGAAATTCATTTCTCCAAATTGTGCTAGATATTTGCCCGACAAAGTTTTATCAACAGTTCTGTGATTAAACAAGATATTTTCTCTTGCTGCTTCTTCTAATGTCTGTTTCATAATTATCTTTATTTGAAAGGTTAACAACTACCAAATCTAAACGAATAAAAACCGCTTCCATCTTCAAATGGAAAGAATCCGAGTGTTCTCAACATTTCTAAATCTTCTTCTGAAACCTTTTCAGGGGAAATATCGACAAATAATTCATCGTGATTACAAGAAGTCGGATAATCAGGATTTCCATACTTTAGGAATATCTGCAATGCTTTTATTAAATCTTCCATATTTTATTCTGTTTTACGGTTTTCTCTTAGTTCTTTTTCACTGACAATATTATTAGTTCTGTTACCAAGATTAGAAACAGTTGTTGTATTATTGGGCTTACAATACAAACACATTTGAGTAAAAGGTGAATACACTCTCCCACACTTCGGGCAAATCCATCCCTGCTGCCCGAACATTCCATTATACGGATTTACTGCGCTTGATTCTGTTTTCATACTTATATTGCTATGCGTTATTGATTTTATCTAAAAGGTTGTGGAGTAGCACTTCATTTGCCTTATATAGTTCAGATTGTTCTTCCGATAGATCTCCATAATCAACAGAAGCCTCTACCTCCGAAAGTGCAAACTGGATAGCTTCATATTCATCAGGAGTAACCACAATTTTTTTGGCTTTTAGTGGTTTGATAAAATCAATTTGTGATTTATCCACTCTATTTATTTGTCGATAATCATCGGTACGTATGCCATAGCCACGATAGCTTTGAACAATAGTGCAGACTTCACCTTTTTCAATGATTATCCCACCTTTATTTTTTAGTTGGCAAAGAGTCCTAACCTTTGCACCTATTATCTTTCTCATAATGATAGTTTTTTAATGTCATCCACTGATAGTTTGTCCTTACCTTTGGCATATTCAAAGAATCCTACTACAGGACATACACATTCAGGAATAGTATAATCATCTGTTTCAGGTAATGTTACCAATATACTAAGTCCTACGCCATTGATATATTCGCAAGAAACGAATTTATCAAAGTCGATATATCTTTGCGCCTCCTTAGCTATAATGTCACAATTCTTTCGATATTCATCATAGCTTTTGATAGTACTATTAATAAATTTATCTATATTCATTTCTGTTTTAGTTATTTAGTTACTATTGTTCTATCACTCCTTACCACTTTCATCTTAGGCTTCTTAAACTGTTTGTCGCATGATGTATAAGGAAGCCAATACGATCTATCTTCGTAATAATCTAAGTCGATAGGAACAAGATGAAATAATTCGTGATCGAAATCTACCCCTATCAGCATACATTCAATATCTACTTCTGGGTGCTTTTGATGCCAGATAATGATTTCGCTATGTCGATAGGAGTAATGAATAAATTGATTACGGGTCATGATTAGATCATTTTTCGTTTTTAAGTTCCTCTAATTTACATCGCTAATTTAGGTTCAGCAAGAATATCATTTAATCTCTTTATTCCCGCTTCATAGTATTCTTTATCAATCTCGAAGCCTATATACTCCCGGTTAGTATTGATACAGGCTACAGCAGTAGAGCAGCTTCCGGAAAATGGATCTAACACCACATCACCCGGTTGCGTGACTAATGCTAATAGCCGTTCAATCAACCTAACAGGCTTCTGGGTAGGGTGAATAGCACTATAATGGTCACGCACTTGTTTGATTATCGACTTTTCACTCGTGCCGACTTCTATTGATGACATTACATTACATGCTCTGTCACCTATCATCATATCACCGTGAAGGTTATTTTTATTGGATTTATTATTTTTGTATAAATCAGTCCTTATTATTGACCTTTCTGTACATCCATTTGTCATAGCCCTAGATACAGCAGCGCATCGGTCTTCTCCCATAAACCCTGTTTGGGCAGTTGCATGGTATCCATGCTTTTTGTTTTCTTTATAAGAAGCTGTATTGTTTAGTAGAAAATTTTCAACTTCCTTTAAAGATGTAGGATTATGAAGTACATTCCTCAACCTTTTTATATCCGATAATATTGAATCTATATCATTGCATTTTGCCTCTATATAAGGTACCTTACATCTATTTATTTTCCCTTTTCCTACACTGTGTATACTAATAGTCTCATGAACTCTCAACAGAGGCAATAGAGGTGATGTTATATATGACTTATTCCATATAACCTCCTCCTTAAAATAAAAATCTAATTCGGAAAGAATAGTATTCCAACGATAAAAAGAAGTACCTCTCCCAAACAAAACCACAAACCCATTAGGTTTTAAAACTCGTTTAAACTCATTAAATAAAGCCCGCTCATCAAACGGACGCTCCAATTTTTGCCCTTTTAAATACAAATATGGTGGATCTGTTAGGATACAGTCTACACTTGCATCAGGGATTCGCTTAATTCCTTCCTGGCAGTCTTCGTTATATATTTTATTTCTGTTCATATTTGACTATTTTTACTTTCTAAATCCCATATCCCCGCTTATCTCCCAGATGGGTGACTGTAGAGGTAAAGGAGTAATGATATTCACTGTATTGGCTCATTTCTGATTAGTTATTCGTTAATTAAAAAGCTCCACCCTCACAAGCAAATAAAATAGAATCCACGACTCTATTTTTATCCATCCCACCATCTTCCGTTTCACATGAAGGATTTTCCTTGCTTCCTTTCAATATATTCAAATTACCGTCAGCGAAAAGTATGAGATTTTTTGGCTTCTTTCTCATTAACCGTTTTAGATCTTTAATCCATTCTTCTTCTTTTTTCGTTAGTTTTATTGTTTCCATTGACAATTCTTTCTGCTTTTTGAGGGTTAATACTTCTTCCCGTGCATCTTTTCACGGAGTTCGTTATACTTCATTTTCTGCTCGATGTGCCAAAGCAAATCAATATCAAGTATATCCGACAATACGAATACTTGTGTAATCGCATAATTAACCAGCTCTTCCAATGTGTATTTATAATTTGTAATATCTTTTACAATGGAATAAATATTCTCCGTAAAGGTTTTCTTCTTGGATACCACATTGACAAGTGCAAACCTGTTAAGATTCAGATTTCTCAATCCAGCCAAATCCAGTAAGCGGGTAACAGCATCGGCTAACTCTTCCTCAATTGAGCCTTTTATAGTTTCATTGTATGCGACTTCGTAACCACGTTCTTTGGGAATGTCTGGGTCTATCCCTTGACAAATGCGGCTGTTAGCAATCTTCTTATTATACCGATCAACATTGGCTCGTTTACCTTTTCTATCAGCTTCCACAGCCTCCATGAGTTCGGATATAACAAGGCAAAGACAGTGCTCGTTGCTCAATTCTTGATCGTGGAAACCGTGTTCACAAGCGGTTTTATATGCCCTATCACGGAGGGCGTTCAAATCTATTTTACTCATCTTTATTTGTTTTTCGCAAATCCTTGATAATTCTTCAAGAACTTGCAAGGGTTACTCTAATTGATTCGTACATACTTACCTGCAATATCACAGGCTCTTAATACTTCTGCATTTTCTTCACCAAAAGCGATTAAGATGCTACCGCATCCGGGTGAATCTCCACGTGTCCCATCCGGGCGAAAGAAGCGAATCCGGTTACGTAGAAACTTCATTGCCGTGGCTTTCTCGAACACGATATCTTGGAACATCTTAGAATCGCAACGATTAAAAAGCAATGCGATACCATTTCCATGCTCTGCCAATTTCCGAACGAATTGTTCAATAAGCGGACGGGAATAAGGAGGATTGAGCCATACACGACCTTTCCACTCTTGAATAAGCCCGTCATCATTCTTGTTGTACATTTGTGTAGCTGTTTTCCAAAGTGGATTAATCGGAGCGCATGGATCTAAATCAAACTTTCCTAAAGCGTCTACGATTTCCTTTGGTGTATACCATTCATCGGTAGCAGTAGCCGATCTTTCAAATTGTGTATTCATTTCTAATAATTTAATTAATTGTATTTATCAAGTAGTCCGCCAACCGGTAGACTAACAGGTAAAATAAGATGTTCACTCCTAGGAGAAGGAGGAGGTTTAGGAGTATTCTCATCTGCGGGAAGATCCTTTCAATTCGATTACATTAAACATTTCATTAATGCGATCAGCGATATACGCACCATATCGATCCTGAATCTCTTCTATAGAAAGATTGGTCGTTATATGAGTTTTACACTCGTATCTCAATTCATATCGACATTGAAGAATATACTGCATAACATTCAACTCCGTGCCAAAATGCTTAGAAGGAATAGGTTCCCTTCCTAATTCATCAAAACAGATCGTCCTAGGGATTCCACCATTGTAAGTATACAGTTCCAAATAATCCCGTCCTTTCATCGAGAACCCAGTAGCAACATAAGAGGCGGAATCAATTCTGAATCCTCCAATGGGATAATCCCCGGCATCACGTCCTCCAATAAACCATAAGTATTTATTTAGAATTTGCATTATAGTTGATTTACCGGTCCCGTAATCTCCTGTTAGCAAAAGGCCTTTCCTAGTCCCCGAATCACCTTCTGCATAGAGAAATATATCATTCATTATCTTTCTAAAAGCCCCTTCAACTTTAAATCCCGGACAAACAAAGCGGCAGCATTCAGCAAACACTTCTGCTCGTCTCTTCTTGTCATTTATCAATGTTGTAGGTGGCAGTTGTGCGGATAACAGCTTTCCTATCGGAATCGGAGTTACCGGCCTTATCCTTGTTTCCATTTCTTGCTTGATTTACAATTTCGTTATATTTTGAGTTAATTATAGCTACGCTAAAATTCTTCAATATCCAATCATCGTGTATTGATGATAACAAACTTTGAAGAGCGTACAATAGAGAATCATCATCAACAGGCATACCTTTCTGATTCCGGGAAAAACTAATCTTCTTAAGAAGTTTACTCATTGATCCAGCGTCTTTCTCGGTCCAATAGTAATCTGTGTCAAAAGTCGATTTCACATAAGATTCAAAAACAGAACGAGATTTTATATTTATCCCCTCCCCCTCGGGGGGTATGGGGGGATTATTATTATCTATTTCTTTATCTTTCTTCTTCTTATTGCCCCTAGCCTGCCCCAATTCTTCCATTTTTTTAGCCATTTTTTCAGCAGTTGCCCTTAGCTCTGCCCTTATCTCGCCCAAAGCATTGTTAAACTCGCTGATTTCTTGGATGTTATCTATGCCCCTATCTATGTCCTCACCATTGCCTTTGACAGGATTATACTCATCATAGTTGCATAAAGTTATCACAGTCATGCCTTGTTTGTTACAAGTCGTTATCATGCCTCTCTTTTTCAGTTTAGCAAGGAAATAGCGTACTTTCTTTTCAGACCATTGCCAACGCTTCATCAAAAACGATATAGATGCTGGATATTGACCTCTTGAATAAGAGATTTCCCGACCTCCGATGAGTTCGCTGTACGCCTTGTCGGTTGCCTCAAATCGTGCTGACTGAATCAAGTCAAGCCACGCTTCGCACTCCGAAAACTCACGGGCTACCTTCCACATTTCATTCGAGAAAAACCTGCGGCTTAGCCTCAAAAATCCTTCATCCATAGTTAGAATCTCACGTTTGTTAATTGTCTTCCTTTAGAGCAAACTACCCATTTACCATTACCGCTATCGAACAACCGTAAATCAGAGACTTCGCCAAAACGTTTTATGTTACCACATAAATCCACAATCCAGCCACATTCTTTGGAAGGGTGGGGGCGAATAGCCCGACCGACTATCTGATACCACATAGCAAGAGACATCGTAGGACGTGCCATAACAACAGTGTCAAGTTCCGGATAATCAAAACCTGTAGTCAATACTCCGACATTCGCCACTACTGGTATTTCCCCTGTTTTGAAATGTTGGAGAATCATTTCACGAGTGGCTTTTGGAGTGTCACCGGATACAATAGCGCAACCAGGTATTGACATCGTTAACCGTTCTGCTTCTTTCAGGAACCGGGTAAATACTAAAATGCCTTTTCTCTTACCACCTGCTTTGGGATTCATCAGTCTTTGGACGATATGAACGAGATAACCGTAGAAGTCTATCCGTTCATATTCTCGTTGAACTGATTTATCCGTATAGTCTGCACCGGTGGTATTTACTTTCAGGTTAAGTTCATTCCATCCTGAAGGATTCATTGGATAATAGTTTAGCTTTGCCAAGTAGCCCATATCTAATAGGGTTGATACTTGTACATGGTAAATGACCTCTGAAAAGACATTAGGTTTTGTCCGGGTGATGAATTTCAGCATAGAACCGAAATTACGACTGGATGATAACCGATAAGGCGTAGCTGTCAGCCCAAGAACCTTACACTTCACCGAATCGAAGAAATCCTTATACATTCCTTCTTTGGGGTTTACCAAATGACATTCATCCACAATGATGTTTTTGAAGTGAGTAAAGAGTTCGGGATGAGCTTTCACAGAACCGATGGTAGCAAATGTTATCCGGCTTATCTCCTTTGAGTTGAAAGAAGCAGAATAGATGCTACAGTCGAGAATGCCGTATGAACATAGTTTTTTGAAATTTTGCTCGAGTATTTCCTTACTCGGCTGGAATACTAAAGTATGGCCCTCAATTCTTGCAGCTATATCCGCTATGATAAGGCTCTTTCCCGACCCCGTGGGTAATACCATGATGGCATTTGTTTTCTTCGCCTTGTTATTGAAGAAAGAAACGGCTGCATCAGAGGCTTTCTGTTGATAATCACGAAGTTTGTAACTCATAACTTGGATGTGGGTTGTTTTATTAAACTTATTCTTTTCCTGTGGCGTTGTTGCTCACCCATACATTCAAGGCAGTAACTTCTATGTCTGTCTTTTTTCGTCTTGTCAACTCCAAATTTTTCAATAGGAAGTATTCTTCCACATTCGGAACATTGCTTCTCGCTTACTGATATGTAAGAAATGCGCTGCCTACAATTATGTTGTTGCTTCTTGTCGCATTGTTTACATGATGAACGAAGTCTATCCTTACGGGCATTGTCCTTTGAGAAATACTTATATGCCTTGAACTTACCGCACTTACTGCAAATTTTACCTCCATGATTCTTTGATTTGGTTTTGCTAAGAGGTATTTCAAAAAGAGTGTTCATAATCCTTTCTCCTTGCTTAGTTTATCTCCCAAAGCCTTGTAATACTTTGTGAGTTCGATTAATTCAAAATCAGTCCATTTCTTCGTTTGTGTGGCTTTCCACGCCAGTTTGTCGAAGCGTTGTTGCCCGATTTTGGCGATAAGGTTCTCACGGTAGCCAATCATGTGGTCTGCCTTGAAACGGTTGCAAAATTTACATTCGGCATTGCAATTGTCTTCGTCAAATCTTGTAGCCATGTGGGTTCTACCGTGATAATGCCCGTTGTCGAATTGGTCGAATCGTTTTACCTTTCCACAGCTGATGCAACGTATCATTCCGTTCGGCATTGCATCACGAAGCCGGATATAGCGGCTGAAAACCTTGTCGAGCTTGGCTACCAAATCCGGCTTTTTCTTTACTGTTACTCCTGCTTTATCAAACAGAGGTAAAGGCTTGTCTTTTTTCTTAGCTTTGGTTCGTTTAATGTAATACGGCATTGTTTATAATTTTAGTTTGTGATGGCAGCAGGATTCGAACCTGCAATGCTTGGCAATCTTCTACATCTTCCGTGTAACACTGGATTGGTTCGTTTTACAATGATGCCCAGTTTTCATAACATCGTAACCAAGTCTACTAAGAGTTGTCAGCGTCTACCAATTCCGCCATACCACCAACCATCTTATACTTCTATAATTACAATATCCGGTGCAATCTGTCTGATCTGCTCCAACTGTTCATCAATGACTTTATTCTTGTATTCCTCGATGGCCTCATTCGCACCGGCAGACACAAGAGATAAAGAAACATCCCGACCGTCCACATCAGCGTAAATTTCGACTTCTATCTCTTCACAGGCAAAACCTTTGAAAAGAGGGATGTTTAGTTTGAAAGATTTTGGAAGATTGGAATCAACCACCTGTGAGTAGTTATCCACCTTACTGCCATTTTCCTCCTTACTACGTTCGATGTCTTGGTTTACTTTTGCCTTGAAGTTTTTCAAAGTAGAAACAAGCATCATATTTTGCGATTTATCGGTAAAGAAAGCACGGTGCATCTTTAAGAACTTGGACAACTTAATAGGTTCCCATTTCTTTTCGGCATTGATGCCGAACTCCATCATTTCTTTGGAGGTTTTCAGTTCACCTCTGATGTCTGATTGGTAATAGTTCGTTTCGTCAACCGTCAATGCTATCCCCATCACATCACGGTTTACAATGATGTTCGACGCTTTCTGGTTGATTAATTCAATGCGCTTTTCCAACCATCTGAAAGGAGTGTCGATAGTCCCACTGATAACTACTCTTTCCGGTTCTTTGGGGTCGAGTACTACGGGTGCTTCACCCTCTCTCAATACTACTTCAATAGGCGTGCCATTATAATCTTTCGGTACAACCACGTTTAATTTGTTTTCGCTCATGATTCTGTTCCTGTTTTACGGTTAATATTAAAAATAGTTCTTTGCATTTCCTGCGGCATGATAGGACGGGAATAAACCAGCTCACCAAGTTTGTTGTAATACCCGGCCATCTTTTCTTCATGATAGAGAATTTTCACACACTCTTCATTTTCAACATATTCAGAGCCTTTCTTTATATTTTCAAGAAGTTCCTGTTTCCTTTCATTCAAAGGCTTTAACTCTGCCTTAAATGCTTCCATTGCTTCTTTTTTCTCTATCTCAATATCATTAATTTGAATTGAGGTTTCAGCAAGAGATTCTTTCTTTTGCGCTAATTCATCCGGTGTAAAACGGTGAGTATAGCCAATCTCTTCCACTGCATCGGCATTGTCCTGTAAGAACTGCCATCTATCCTTTTCGGGGATTTCTTGACCTAAAAATTTGTCCATAAAATAAAATGATTAAATAAATTCTTTGTTACGTTCAATTTCTTGCTGGGCATATACCAGCATTTGATGTTCATTAGCAGCCGGTAGATAAATATCTGCCTGTGCCGTGCTCCAATTACGAAAACGCTCAATAGATAAAGTCATTTCCCCTGTTGTCAGTTCTGCCGAACTGCGTAAATAAGTCACTTCTTCACCTTTCTTGTTGATCGTTTTGCGTTCAAACAAATCACGGTTGCAGGTTCTCTTATAGAAGTCAATTTTGGCTTCGTCAAGGCTACAACCGTACTCACTACCGAAATATCCTAAAAGAAGATGTAAGTAGCTGTTTTGGGCAAGCGTGCGGTTAGGGAGTTTCTTTTTCACTTCCACCACCGCACGTTCACTAAACAGCTTGTTTACATACTCTTTGAACTTGGGTATTTGATATTCATTCTTCAAATCGAAAATCATTCCAAACCAAATATTTTTTTATCTATAATATATTCCCGATTTTCCTCTATGAATTCTATAAACCGTTCAACATGAGCGGTAAGCAACTTAACTGTCTGCTCATGATTATATGTATAATATTCAGGATAACGAACACCGGTTATTAGGGGATTCCGACTAGTTCCGCCTTTTAAATGGAAAGCAGTATATTCAAAAGCCTTAATATTATCCATTTGACCGGATGCAATTAAACAATAGGGATATACATGTCTTTGCCATCCATGTTCATACTTTCCAAATTGATAATTAGAGGTAGATTTAATATCATAAACAACATCCCTTATTAACTCATCTATATATCCATATAATTCCACTTCTCCATAACAGGTGGGAAGTATTGCAGAAACCAATACTTGAGACAAGGCGTTAGCAAAATATTCCGACTGTTCAATACACCAGATCCTATCAAAGAGGAAATGTCTTTCTGGAGATATATCTGTGGCAGGAAAATCAACCTGAATAATATTGGTTTCTTTATCTCCAATTATAGTATATGGCTCACGTTCATTAGGAATATGGTTTTTCTTATGAATATAACAATCTATGATGGCATTAAAAGCCGTACCCTTATCTGATGCTTCACTTTCAAAGGGAACACGATTTATGGCATCTAATAGGCTTTGTTTTAGTTCTTCCTCTATCTGTTCCGGGCTCTTCTTATATTCTCCTGTTTCAGCATCAATATTCCAAAAACTTTCAACTTGTTCGTCTACTCTTAGATATTGAGTGAATTTATCAAGTAGCGTCGGATATAGTTTATACTTAGGCCGCAGGTTCATATAGATTCGATGCTTTGTTAAATTTCAAACCTAGTTTCTTACATTTTTCATTAAGTAGGATACTACCACGTAATTTACTATCAAAGACATGTGTCATATTTAAGATAGCCGTTCTTGCTTCATTGGCGGAAACCTGGTCTGTAACCTGCTCCACAGTATCACGGATTGCATCAACCACTGTATCATATACAGATGATAATTCAGTTTGTTTTGCTTGATACTCCTTATATGTAAGAATAACATTTGTCATAAAATCATTCTTTCCTGTTATTTGCCCGGAAGAATCAATAATGACAGGTATTTTTATACGTGATGGAAGATTACAAGTATTTTTACCATAAAACTTTTCACATGGATCAAAAGATATAGTTCGATCTTTTCCTATAGCTTCCATATACCCGACCAGATCAAGTTCTTTTATCCTCAAATCCGCAACTAAGCCCTTGAACGTCCTTATTGCGTTTACACGTCCTCTCATTACTGAATTTGCAGATAATTTGAACTTGAAGCACCCACTTCTGCCTACAATATCCCCTTACCCCACAATGTGACTTGAGGCAATACACAATATCATTCCCATAAGTTGTAGGCATTATCCAAAATCAGTCTGGAAAACATCTGCGTAAGCATTATTACAGGTATAGATGTTCAGCACATACCGCCTTGATGTCCTGATCCACTTGGCTGGTACAGAGATAAACCTGAAGACAAACGCTTTTATGCGACTTGTTGCATTGAGCCCGAACTTCTTTACGTCAAGTCTTTGAATAATGGCCTTGTAAAAGTTACGGATAAGTGCTGTAAGAAGAAGGAA
>CDZL01002922.1_pt1 | contig 59754 bp, 54 predicted proteins | sample 557581 | NCBI WGS metagenome assembly CDZL01 (sample SAMEA3182063, study PRJEB8094) | gut metagenome | biome: human; feature: gut; material: Stool; isolation source: human stools | place: Canada | collected 2013-01-29 | reverse complement strand
AACAAGGCAGGCCCATGCTGCGGGATTCGTACATTCTGGATACGCTTGAATGCGGCGATTTCTCGTTTGCAACGGCCTGCCTGCTGGCAAACCGAAAGTACAACAAGAACAACCACCCCGATGATATTAAGAGCCACCAGTATATCATCAGCTTTGACCCCAGAGATGCAGCCGACAACGGCTTGACCATGGAAAAAGCACAGGCTCTCGGCCTGAACTTCTGTAAAGCAAACTTTCCCGGTCATCCTGCCATCGTCTGCACCCACCCGGATGGGCATAACCATTCGGGAAATATCCATGTCCACATCGTGATCGGCAGCATCCGCACACGAGAAGTGGAACGCAAGCCCTATATGCAGAAGCCTCGTGACTGGCGTGAGGGCATGAAGCACTCCAGCACAGCCCAGACCATGCGGCACCTGCGTGTCGCAGTCACGGAAATGTGCGAATGCGCTGACCTGCACCAGATCAACCTACTGGAAGCACAAGGCAACCGTGTTTCTGAACGGGAATACTGGGCGCGGCGGCGTGGACAGAAACGGCTTGACCAAGCCAACGCACGACTGATCGTAGCGGGGCAGAAGCCTAAACAGACTGTCTACCAGACGGAACTGGAAACGCTGCGAAAGCAAATCGACTCTGTTCTGAAGAAGGCTACCACCTTCGAGGAATTTTCTGCATTGCTCATGCAGGAACACGGCGTTGCCGTGAAAGAGAGCCGAGGGCGATTGAGCTACTGCCCGCCCAATCGGGTAAAGTTCATCACCGCCCGGAAGCTGAGCAAGAAGTTTGAGAAAAAGCAGGTGCTCGCCGCACTCGCTCAGAACATCCGGCTTGCCCCGACCATCCAGCCTATCGCAACAGACAAGCCCGACAGGATTCAGAAACTGGTGGACATTCAGGCGAAGCTGAAGCAGGGCAAGAGCATTGGCTACGAGCGTTGGGCGAAGAAGCATAACCTCAAAGCCATGGCCCAGACCTTGATTCTCTTGCAGGAGAAAGGTCTGCTCAACGAGGGCGCACTTGACCAGCGCATTGATGAACTGCAAACGCAGTACGACAGTGCAAAGGAAGTCGTGCTCGACCTCGAAACCCGCATGGCAGACAATCAGAAGCTGCGCAGCTACGCTGCTGCCTACAAGCAGTATCGACCGCTTACGCAGAAACGGAACGCTGTCAAATCCCCCGCAGCCTTTGAAGATCAGTACCGTGCAGAACTGACAGCATACCGGGCGGCAGCAGCCTATCTCAAGGCAAACAACATCACCTGCCTGCCCAGCCCGAACAAGTTGGAAGCGGAATACTGCGCGCTTGCCTCCGAAAAGGCCCAGTTTTATGAGCAGTACAAGGAAGCCAAGTCCGAGCTGCTCAAACTGAAAGACGCAAAACAGAATGTTGCCCTGTTCTTCCGGGAGGAAAAACAGACGCAGCATCACGAGAGATAAGGAGTGTGCGTATGATCAATCTGAAAATCGACCCGGAGTTCCAGAATCAGATTCCGCCGCTGACGGACGATGAGTACAAGCAGCTTGAAGAAAACATCCTCAAGGAAGGCAAGCTGCTTTCTCCTTTGATCGTCTGGGGAAACACCCTCGTTGACGGCCACAACCGTTATGCCATCCTCCAGAAGCACCCGGAGATTTACTTCTCCACCATGCCGCTCCGATTTGAAAGCAGAGAAGAAGTCCTCGCATGGATCTGCAAAAATCAGTTGGGGCGGCGCAACTTGAGTCCCGAACAGAAGCGTTATCTGATTGGCAAACAGTACGAAGCCGAGAAGAAAGCTGCAAAAATCTTTCGGGGCAACCAGTACACTTTAGCAAAGAAAAGTGGTGGTGCTCACGATGATAACCACCACTCCGGGAAGAAAACCTGCGACCGGATCGCAGAGGAAAACGGTGTCAGCCGTGCCTCTGTTCTCCGTGCCAGCCACTATACACGGGGCATCGACATCGCAGATACGCTTTCTCCCGGCATCAAGCAGAAAGTCTTTTCCGGCGAAGTAAAGTTCACGAACGAAGAAATGTCCAAGCTCGTGCAGGCAAGTGCCGAGCATCGTTTAGATGTTCTTGCTCAAATCCTGCATCCAGAGGCATTGGAAGTACTGGAATCTGCCAGCGCAGAGTTTGAACCTGAAAAAGCGGAACCTGTTTCCATGCCCACACCACAAACAGAAGAATTCCGGTGCTATCATGTACCGGACGAGTTTATGAAGGTTTACAAGTCCTTGAGCCGCGCGACCGAAATGATGAAAAACTCATGGAAGAAAACGCTCAAAAACAATCCCAGTTATTTCACTGACCCGGAAAAGCAGAAGGTTCTCCGCTTCGCAATGCAGAGGCCTGCTAACTATCTGACTGAAATCGAAACCTATCTGGAAAAGGCTCTTGCAGAAGCCCTTGAAGAAGAAAAGACCGCATAACGGAAGGCACTTATACGTCACCAACAAATCCACCAAAAGCAAGTGCAGGGTAGAAAACTTCCGCCCCTTGCGCCTGATATAACATGTAATCCTGATTTTCCCGCCCGACTTCGCCGCAGTGGGACGATCAGAGGAGTGTGCGTTTGAACAAGAAGAAAAAATCCACAAATCTTTCCCCGTATCCCGATGAAGCCATCGAACGTCTGGCACGGGCATTCTACCCGGCAATCCTTGCCTGCTGGAACAGCGAGGAAGGTCAACGGGAGTTTGCTGCATGGCAGGCGGAACAGGCTCATATTGCAACCAAAGAAAAACAGGAAGTTCCCGTCGGGGAACTCCCTGCCTTACTTATCGTGTGTGGATTTTTCAGGGTGCGTCCGGGTGGACGCGCCCTGTTTTTGTGTTTAGTCCTCTAATCCGTGGCTTCCCGCCACGTTCTTCAAATATTCCCCCGGTTCGCCGTTCAGAATCAGCTCAGCATACGCCAGCGGGTCATTATAGATGAGGTAGTCCAGTTCAGACCGCTGCGCAATGGTAACATCCAGCGCATCTTCGACCCCGGTGCAGTCGATGGAAATTTTTCTGCCATCCCGGAGCAGCAGCTTCACACAGCCAGTATCCATGTTGAACGAACAGGCTCTTGCATCGTACTTCATAATCGTGTCCTCCTGAAATCAGTGTTTGATTTGTTTCGGTCAATCTATGATTTCGGATTTCAGCTTCTGTCGGAAACCTCTATTGAACTTTCCGAAGAAAACAAAAAATCCGACCCCATCTCCTATCGGAAACAAGTTCGGATTATTTTTGTCTGGTCGGAGTGGCGAGACTCGAACTCGCGGCCTCCTGCTCCCAAAGCAGGCGCGCTACCAACTGCGCAACACCCCGGCATCTGGCGGCACAGCTGCACCGCCAAAATATAGTATATCTTTTTTTGTGCGGTTCGTCAATATGGAATCCGCAGTTAGGGGCATCGGTGCTTTTCGACTTTTTCAGCCAATAAAAGCAGCAGTGAGGAAGCGGGCGATGACAGGCATCTTTTGCAAAAAGGTGAGGTTTTGGTGCAACTGCCGAAAAGCGGATGCAAAAACTGGACAGAACACAAAATTTGTTGCGCTCTAGTTGCAAGCAAGCCGGAAAGGTGCTATCATAACACTATATCGCCGGGAAGTGCGGCGGTGGGAAATTAGACAGAGGCTGAAAAGAAAGGCACGGCGTAAGCGATGACGATACAGGAATGCTATAAAAAGATGGGCGCAGACTATCAGGAGGTGCTGGGGCGGCTGTATAACGAGACCATGATCTGCAAATTTGTGCGGATGTTCTTGCAGGACGACAGCTTTCAGATCCTGGAGGAAGCGCTGCGCAGGGGAGACGTGAAGGAGGCGTTCCGCGGAGCGCATACCCTCAAGGGCGTCTGCCAGAATCTTGGCTTTTCCAACCTGTATGCGCCCGCCTATACCCTGACCGAGACCCTGCGTGCAGGACAGCTGGAAGGTACACAGGAGCAGTTTGCAAAGGTGGCAGAGCAGTACAAGCGCACGGTGGACGCTATCCGCGCGCTGGACTGAAAGATAATGCGGTGTCGGGCGGCTTTTGGGCTGTCCGGCATTGTTCTTTTATAGGGTGCGGCTGAAAACAGCAGAGCCGCCCCTTGTACTGCCGCGCAGTTTGCGGTATGATAGACAAAAAGAGGGAAGGAGACCCTATTATGTCTAAACATATCCTTGTCTGCCTGCCCATCAGTGCAGAGCAGAGAGCCCGCATTGAGACGGTGCAGGGCTTTGAACACCGTTTTACCACCCCGGACACCGCCACGGCAGAGGATGCTTTGTGGGCCGATGCTGTGCTGGGCAACCTGCCGGTGCCGCTGATCCGGCAAAACGATCATCTGGAGTGGTTCCAGTCCAACGCAGCCGGCCCTAATAACTATCTGGAGCCGGGGGTGCTGCCGGAGGGCTGCATCGTGACCAACGCCACCGGCGCTTACGGGCTGGCCATCAGCGAGTGTATGCTGGCGCTGTGGCTCAGCCTGCTCAAGGAGCTGCCCACCTACCGGGATAACCAGCGGGAGCACCGCTGGGCGCCCACCGGCCACTCTGTGGGCAGCATCGCGGGCAGCCGGGTGCTGTGCGTGGGCATGGGCGATATCGGCTCTAACTTTGCCCGGCGGGCTCATGCGCTGGGAGCCGAGGTGGTGGGCGTGCGCCGCACCGTGCACCCGGACACCCCCTGCCCGGACTACTGCACCCGTGTGGTGGCGCAGAGCGAACTGGACGCAGAGCTGCCGCAGGCCGACCTTGTGGCGCTGAGCCTGCCTGACACGCCGGAGACACGGCATCTGTTCAACGCCGGGCGGATGGCGCTCTGCAAGCCCGGCGCCATCCTGCTCAATGTGGGACGGGGCACTGCTGTGGACGGCGAGGCACTGGCGGCGGCGGTGCACAGCGGGCAGCTCTCCGGTGCAGGGCTGGACGTGACGGACCCCGAGCCGCTGCCGCCGGAGCATCCCCTGTGGGCAGAGCCCAACGTGATCATCACGCCCCATGTCACCGGCGGCTTCAGCCTGCCCAAGACACTGGACAACATCGTGGATATCTTTGCGCACAACCTCAGGCGCTATGCCGCCGGTCAACCGCTGGATAACCAGATGGACCGCCGCACCCAGTACGCCAGCGGCGCACGGCTGCAAAGCACATTGTAAAACAAAAAACTGCCGCACAACTGTGCGGCAGTTTTTGTTTCTGTGGTTTACAGCATCACTGCGCCTGCGCAAGGCAGGCGTCCATGGCGGTAAAGATGGCCTCGCTGGTCAGGGTAGCACCGGTAATAGCGTCTGCACCAGCGGTGGAGCCGGTCTGTGTCAGCTGCGCAGCCAGTGTCTCAGCGGCTTTGCCGCCCAGCTCCGGGGTCTCGGCAGAAGCATCCACCTGCACGGCGGTCACCTTGCCGCCGGTCACGGTGACTGTGACAGTAACCTCGCCCATGCAGCCCTGTGCAGCAGAGGTGTAGCTGCCGTCGGTCAGGGGAGCGGCGTTGTCGGCAGCGGGTACGGTGCCGGTGTTGTGGATATACAGGTTCAGCACAATGCCCATCAGCACGGTGGCCACCAGCATGAGCAGGATATTACGGGTCATTTTTGCGGTCATGGTATGGTATCTTCTCCTTGCGGGTGATTATTTTGCGGGCTTGAAGCTGTCACGCAGGGTGACCACACGGTTGTACACGCCGGGGTTCTTGCTGTCCGGGGTAAAGAAGCCGGTGCGCACGAACTGGAACTTTTCGCCGGGCTTTGCGTCCTTCAGGCTCTCTTCCAGCTTGCAGCCGGTGCGTACGGTAACGCTTTCCGGGTTCAGGTAGTCCTTGTAGTCGCTGCCCTCGGGGATGCCGTTCATGTTGGCTTCGGTGAACAGCTTGTCGTACAGACGCACCTCGGCGTCCACGCAGTGCGCAGCGCTTACCCAGTGGATGGTGCCCTTGACCTTGCGGCCGTCGGCGGGGTTGCCGTTGCCGGTCTCGAGGTCGGCGGTGCAGTGGATGGCGGCAATGCTGCCGTCGGCGTTCTTGTCCACGCCGGTGCACTTGACGATATAAGCACCCATCAGACGCACCTCACCGTCCACGGTCAGGCGCTTGAACTTGGGAGGCGGCACCTCGGCAAAGTCCTCGGCGTCGATCCACAGCTCACGGGTAAAGGCGACCTTGCGGGTGGTGGTATCGTTGGCTTCACGGTTGGGGTTGTTGGCTACGTCAAAGTACTCGGTCTTGTCGGCGGGGTAGTTGTCCACCACCAGCTTGACCGGCTCCAGCACGGCAATGCGGCGCTGTGCGGTCAGATCCAGCTCGCTGCGGATGCAGGCTTCCAGCTGGCGCATATCGATCAGGTTGTCAGACTTGGAGATACCGGCCTCCCGCACGAAAGTGAAGATGGAGGTGGGGGTGTAGCCGCGGCGGCGCAGACCGCACAGGGTGGGCATACGGGGATCGTCCCAGCCGTCCACGATGCCCATCTCCACCAGCTCGCGCAGGTAGCGCTTGCTCATGACCGTGTTGGTCATGTTCAGGCGTGCGAACTCGCGCTGCTTGGGGAACTCGGCACCGAAGATGTTCTCGATGACCCAGTTGTACAGCGGGCGATGGTTCTCGAACTCCAGACTGCACATACTGTGGGTGATACCCTCGATGGCGTCCTGAATGGGGTGGGCGAAGTCGTACATGGGGTAGATGCACCACTTGCTGCCCTGACGGTGATGCTCGGCGTACTTGATGCGGTAGATGGCCGGGTCACGCATATTCATGTTGGGGCTTGCCAGATCGATCTTGGCGCGCAGGGTCTTTTCGCCTTCCTTGAACTCACCGGCACGCATCCGGCGGAACAAATCAAGGTTCTCTTCCGGGCTGCGGTCGCGCCACGGGGACGGGCGGGAGGGCTTGCCGGCATCGGAGCCGCGGTACTCGCGCATCTCCTCGCGGGTCAGGTCGTCCACATAGGCTTTGCCCTCGGTGATCAGCTTCTCGGCGTACTCATAGCACTTATCAAAGTAATCGCTGCCGTAGAAGATGCCGCCGTTGGGGTCGGCACCCAGCCAGTGCAGATCCTCGATGATGCTGTTGACGTACTCCTCACCTTCGCGGGCGGGGTTGGTGTCGTCCAGACGCAGGTTGAATTTGCCGCCGTACTGGTTGGCAATGGACCAGTTGATATAAATGGCCTTGGCGCTGCCGATGTGCAGATAGCCGTTGGGCTCCGGCGGGAAGCGGGTGTGGATCTGCTGCACCTTGCCCTCGGCAAGGTCGGCGTCGATGATATCTGTCAGAAAGTTTTTATCAGCCATATAGGTTCCCCCTGTCAGGGCACAGTGTGCCCCCTTTTACTCATAATACTATATAATACACTATTTTGCGTTTTTCTTCAAGTACGGAGTTGCACGGAACACGGGGGCAATCCGCTGAATAAAGGCTTCCCCCGGTCGGGGGAAGCCTTTAGCGGAAAATGGATGAAAAAGGATACGAAGCAGTCTTAGTTGAAGGAGCGGAAGCCCTTGCCGATGATCTCGCTGGAGTTAACGATGGTGATAAAGCTGTGGGGGTCGTTCTCCCGCAGAAAGTTGCGCAGCTGCAAAGCCTGACGGCGGGTGAGCACGGTCACCAGTACGCTGAGCTCGTGGTGGGTGTAGGCACCGTAGGCCTTTTCCACCGTGGCGGAGCGGTTCATGTCGTGGATGATGAAGTCCAGAATGGGCTGTGGGTTCGCGGTCATAATGGTGCACACCTTGCGCAGACGGATGTTTTCAATGGCACCGTCCACCACAAAGGACTTGCCGATAAGGCCGAGGATACAGTACAGGCCGGTGCCCATACCGAACCGCACGGCGGCCGCCAGTACGATGAGGATATCGCTGACCATCAGCGCCTTGCCGATCTCCATGGAGGTGTACTTGGCAAGGATCAGCGCCACGATGTCGGTGCCGCCTGTGGAAGCACCGATATCAAACACGATGGCAGCGCCCAGCGCGGGCAGGAACACCGCGAACACCAGATCCAGCATGGCATCGCCGCTCAGGGACACGCCGGAGGGGTACAGCCACTCGCAGCCGGACACGAAAAAGGAGAGCGCAAAGGAGGAGTAGATCGTCCAGCCCATGCACTTGACGCCCAAAAAGATAAAGCCCAGCACCACCAGCACGATGTTGATGATCCACATAAAGCCGCCCACGTTGATCCGGGGGAACAGGTCTGCCAGCAGAATAGATAGACCCGAGGTGCCGCCGAAAGCAAAGTGGTTGGGATTTTTAAAATATACGATGCCCACTGCCGTAAGCACAAGACCGAGGTTCAACAGGGCAAAGAAATTTAGATCCTTCAGCAGATTCTCGCGGCTGAAGGCTTCTTTTAAACCGTTCATGGGTTTCCTCCATCAAAAAATACAGTAATATGGCCTGAATGCCATGCAAAAATATACTCTCCTTATACGGGGAAGTCAAGGGATAACGGAGAAGTTGTAGAAAAAGACGGACAACAACCGATGAAAGGTGAAAAAACAGGCATATCCGGTGCATTTTGGACGTAAAAGGGCAAAACAAAGCGCCGCCCGCAGACAAAGCTGTCTGCGGGCGGCGCGGAGATTCAGTTCAGGAAAAGGGGAAAGCGCTTACAGGTTGAAGTAACGCTTTGCGTTGTCGAAGCAGATGCCCTTGACGATCTTCTCCAGAGCCTTCTCATCGTTGGGATACTCGCCATCCTCGACCCACTGGCCGATGATGTTGCACAGGATGCGGCGGAAGTAATCGTGACGAGTGTAGCTCAGGAAGCTGCGGCTGTCGGTCAGCATACCCACAAAGTTGCCCAGCAGGCCAAGGCTTGCCAGACGGATCATCTGATCCTCCATGCCGATCTTGTGGTCATTGAACCACCATGCAGAACCGTGCTGGATCTTGCCCGGCACCTCGCTGTTCTGGAAGCAGCCCAGAATGGTGCCGATCTGTGCATCGTCGGCGGGGTTCAGGCTGTAGATGATAGTCTTGGGGCACTCGTCGGTGTCGTTCAGGGCGCTGAGCAGCTGTGAGATCTCGCCGCCGCAGGTGGCGGTGTTGATCATGTCAAAGCCGGTGTCGGGGCCCAGTAGGCTGTTCATCTTGCGGTTCACGCCGCGCAGGCAGTTGTAGTGGATCTGCATGGCAATGCCCAGACGATGATACTGCTTGCCCAGATGGATCAGGATGTAGGTCTGGTACTTCTCAGCCTCTTCCACGGTGCAGCTCTCGCCCTTCATCACCTTCTGGTAGATGGCGTTCACTTCGTCCTTGGTGGCCTCACGGTAGGGCACATAGTCCAGACCGTGGTCGGAAGCGCGGCAGCCCATCTCGGCAAAGAACTCGATGCGCTTGGTCAGGGCATCGGTCACGCAGTCGATGCAGGCCAGCTTTTCCTTGCCCACAACGGCAGCCAGCTTAGCCATGTACTCAGCAAAGCCGGGCTTGTTGATGTTGATAGCCTTGTCAGGACGGAAGGAGGGAGCCACGGTGAACTTGATGGTGGGATCTTCCTTGATCTTCTTGTGCCAGTACAGGTCATCAATGGGGTCATCGGTGGTGCCGATGAAAGCTACGTTGCTCTGCTCGATCAGGCCGCGGACGGTCAGCTTGGGATCGTGCTGCAGCTTGTCGTTGCACAGGTTCCACACTTCCTCAGCGGTGTCGCCATTCAGTACGCCGTCGTAGCCAAAGAAAACGTGCAGCTCCAGATTGGTCCAGTGGTACATGGGGTTGCCGATGGCCATGGGCAGAGCCTCGGCAAACTTCTGGAAACGCTCGCGGTCGGGCTTATCACCGGTGATGTACTCCTCGGGCACGCCGTTGGAACGCATCACGCGCCACTTATAATGATCGCCGAAGTAGCTGCCGTCCGGGTTACGGCCGCCCAGCCACACCTGAGTAATGTTCTCGAAGCGGCGGTTCTCGTAGATCTCGCGGGGAGGAATATGGCAGTGATAGTCGCAGATGGGCATAGCAGCTGCATAGTCGTGATACAGATGCTGTGCGGTAGCAGACTGGAGCATGAAGTCCTTATCCATAAATGCTTTCATGGGATTTTAACTCCTTTTCTCTGATGAATTTGTTAAAATTTAGACAAAAACGGGCATGAAATTGCACCTGCTTGGAACGGGCAGGCTGCCTTATCCTTAGTATACCGGAAAACGCCGATGTATACAACTGAAAAACTGCCAAAATTTCACCCTCAGAATTGTATAAACCGCTGGAAATGCGCTGAATAGCCATTTTTGGACTAAAAACATTGCACAAAACACTTGACTTCTTTGTATACAACAGCATAAAATAGGAGCAGAAGATGGCAGGGAAAACGAGAGCCTGCCATGCAAAGCAAGTTTATAAAGGAGATCAATAAGATGGAAACTTTGAACTACAAGGTTCTGGAAGGCACTGGCTACAACGGCTACATCCTGAAGGATGCTCCCGTTAAGGTAATGCAGTTTGGCGAGGGCAACTTCCTGCGCGCTTTCGTAGATTATTTCTACGATATTGCAAACGAGAAGGCCGGCTACAACGGCAAGGTCAAGCTGGTGCAGCCCATCGGCAACTTCCCCCAGATGGCAGACTGGATCAACGAGCAGGAGGGTCTGTACACCCTGTACCTGCGCGGCAGCGAAAAGGGCCAGAAGGTGGACGCAAAGCGGGTGATCTCCTGCGTGTCTGACTGCGTGTGCCCCTACATTGATGGCAAGTGGGACGAAGTTCTGGCTCTGGCTCGCTCTGAGGATCTGGAAACTGTTGTATCCAACACCACCGAGGCCGGCATTGCCTACACCAAGGGCGACAGCCAGTTCGATCAGGTTCCCCCCAACAGCTTCCCCGCAAAGCTGACCCGCGTGCTGTTCGAGCGCTACAAGGCCTTCAACGGCGCTGCCGATAAGGGTCTGGTCATCCTGAGCTGCGAGCTGATCGACAACAACGGCAAGGAGCTGCAGAAGTGCTGCAACAACTACGCTAAGGATTGGGATCTGGAGCCCGCCTTCATCGACTGGATGAACACCGCCAACACCTTCTGCTCCACTCTGGTGGACCGCATCGTTCCGGGCCGCATCCGTGACCCGCAGGAGCTGGCCGCTCTGGAAGAGGCCAACGGCTACCATGATGCTGTTCTGGACGTGGGCGAAGTGTTCGGCGTGTGGGTCATCGAGGGCCCCGCAGGTCTGGAGGACAAGCTGCCGTTCAAGAAGGCCGGCGTCAACGTCATGGTCGTGCCCGACGTTACCCCCTACAAGAAGCGCAAGGTCCGCATCCTGAACGGTGCACACACCGGCTTTGTGCTGGGCGCTTATCTGGCAGGCTTTGATATTGTCCGTGACTGCATGCACAACGACACCGTGCGCGGCTTTATGAACAAGATGCTGCACGAGGAGATCATCCCCACCCTGCCGCTGGACAAGAAGGATCTGGAGGACTTTGCCTCTGCTGTTGAGGATCGCTTCAACAACCCCTTCGTCAACCACGAGCTGATGAGCATCTCCCTGAACTCTACCTCCAAGTGGAAGGCCCGCAACATGCCCTCCTTCCTCGCTTACATCGAGGAGCAGAAGCAGCTGCCCAAGTGCCTGACCATGTCTCTGGCAGCCTACATCGCCTTCTACTCCAACGATATTCAGGAGCGCACTGCTGACGGCCTGATCTGCAAGCGCCCTGCAGGCAACACCTACAAGATCCAGGACGACGCATGGGCTCTGGACTTCTACTACGCACACAAGGACGACACCGCTGCGCAGCTGGTGCACGCTGTGCTGACCAACACCCAGATGTGGGATCAGGATCTGACCAAGATCGAGGGTCTGGAGGCCGCTGTGCTGGCAGATCTGGAAATGATCCGCACCCAGGGTGCCGAGGCTGCTTACAAGAGCTGCCTGTAAGCTGAAAATCAACCTACCCGCACAACAAAGGGCTGCTGCTTTGGGCAGCAGCCCTTTTGTGCGATACGATAAGGAGAACAACTATGCCGCAGGCAATTCATATCAGCCCCATCGACAATGTGGTCGTTGCCCTGCACCCCATTGCCAAGGGCACGCTGGTGGAGGTGGACGGCCTTTCCGTCACCGCACTGGAGGATATCCCGCAGGGTCACAAGATGGCAGTCAAGCCCATTAAGAACGGCGAGAACGTCATCAAGTACGGCTTCCCCATCGGTCACGCCACCGCAGACGCCGCCCCCGGTACCTGGATGCACACCCATAATGTGCACACCAACCTGTCCGGCGAGGTGGAGTACAGCTATAACCCCGCCCCGGATCTGGCTCCGCTGCCTAAGGTCGAGCCGGAGACCTTTATGGGCTTCCGCCGTAAGGACGGCCGCGCCGCCATCCGCAACGAGATCTGGATCATCCCCACCGTGGGCTGCGTGAACGATATCGCCAAGAAGATGGTTGCCGACAATCAGGATCTGGTCACCGGCTCCATCGAGGGTCTGTACACCTTCACCCATCCCTTCGGCTGCAGCCAGACCGGCCACGACCACGCACAGACCCGCAAGCTGCTGGCTGCGCTGGTGCGCCACCCCAATGCTGCCGCCGTTCTGGTGCTGCATCTGGGCTGCGAGAACCTGCAGCACGATCAGTTCGTGGAGGAGCTGGGCGAGTACGACCACGACCGCGTCAAGTTCCTGACCTGTCAGGATGTGGAGGACGAGTTTGCCGCCGCCCGCGATATCCTGAAACAGCTGGCCGCCTACGCTGGGCAGTTTGAGCGCCAGCCCATCCCCGTGTCTGAGCTGGTGGTGGGCATGAAGTGCGGCGGCTCGGACGGCCTGTCCGGCATCACCGCCAACCCCACCATCGGCCGCTTCTCCGATATGATGGGCCAGCGCGGCGGCTCTACCGTGCTGACCGAGGTGCCCGAGATGTTCGGTGCAGAGGGCTTCCTGATGGACCGCTGCATCAACAAGGAAGTGTTCGTCAAGGCCGAGCACATGATCAACGGCTTTAAGGATTACTTCATCAGCCACAACGAGGTGGTGTACGATAACCCCTCTCCGGGCAACAAGGCCGGCGGCATCACCACGCTGGAGGATAAGAGCTGCGGCTGTGTGCAGAAGGGCGGCACCGCCCCCATCATGGACGTCATCGGCTACGGCGACCCCGTGGTGACCAAGGGTCTGAATATGCTGTACGGCCCCGGCAACGATCTGGTTTCCGCCACCGCCATGACGGCAGCAGGCGCACACCTGATCCTGTTCTCCACCGGCCGCGGCACCCCGTTCTCCGCTCCGGCTCCCACCCTGAAGATCTCCACCAACACCCCGCTGGCAGAGAAGAAGGGCGGCTGGATCGATTTCAACACCGGTGTCATCGCAGACGGTGAAAAGACCATCGACGAGGCTGCAAAGGATCTGCTGGATCTGGTCATCCGCGTGGCCAGCGGCGAGCAGACCAAGGCGGAAAAGCACGGCTTCCGCGAGATCTCCATCTTCAAGGACGGCGTGGTTCTGTAACTGAAAAAGGGCTGCTGTACGGCAAAAAGCGGTACGGCGGCCTTTTTGTGCATGAAAACGGAAAGGAAGTGTTTTATATGATTGGTGCAAATGGCGCAGTATTGTTTTCTCTGCTGATCTATGCAGCGCTGCTCTACGGTGCGGTGCGGCTGATCAAGTATTTTATCCGCTACGGCATCGACTACTACTTCAAAAAGCTGGATGCACGGCAGACCGAGCACAAGGAATGACTCGCCGGGGCGACCCGGCGGCAATAATAGGAGGCTTTTACTTATGAATCAGATCACTACCCGGTACATCACCGAGAACGGCGCCTGCTACGAGCAGTACGTCATCACCGACCCCGAGGCAAAGACCGCCCTGACCATCACCCCCGAGCGCGGCGGTATGATCACCAGCTTTACGCTGGACGGCGAGGAGTTCGTCTGGACCCGCCGCCCCAATTTCTCCGAGTGTAACCGTCCCCGCTTTGGCGTGCCGGTGCTGTTCCCCAGCTGCGGCAACCCGGATAACGGCGTGCACATCTTTGACGGCAAGGCTTACCCCATGGAGACCCACGGCTTTGCCGACCTGTGCGCATGGGAAGTGGACAGCGTTGGCCCGGACGGCGTGACGCTGGCACTGGAGTCCACCCCGCTGACCAAGTTCCTGTACCCGTTCGATTTCACCCTGCTGCTCAACTACAATCTGGAGGGCAACAAGGCACTGGTCAGTCTGACCGTCATCAACGAGGGCGACACGGATATGCCCTTCAGCTTTGGCTACCACCCCTACTTTACCGCCTCCAAGCTGGAGAACGTGGAGTTCGACATCAAGTGTGCCACCTGCTCCGATAACGCCAAGGGCGAGCAGCCCGCCGCCCCGGAAAAGATCACCCTCACCCGCAAGGAGGGCGCAGACAATTCTGTCCGTCTGCTGACCGGCGTGCAGTTCCCCATGACCCTGACCGACAAGGGCAACGGCCACAAGGTGACCGTGGACGCCGACGAGACCTTTGAAAACGGCGTGCTGTGGCAGCAGGATGCCGAGAGCTTCGTCTGCATGGAGCCTTGGAACGGCTGGGCCAACAGCGTGAACGAGGACGGCAAGCACGAGGTGCTGGAGCCGGACGAGGCCATGACCAGCGAGTGGAGCATCACCATCGAGAAGGCCTGAAAAACCATTTGAAATGCGCGCCGCGCTGCTTTGCGCATAGTCAGCGGAAAAATTATTCTTAATTTGGGGCTCAGGAAAGTCTGCGGAGCTTGTCGGGGCAAAGCCCCTCCATCTGCTTGCGCAGACCGCTCTGCCGCTTAAAAGCCTCACTGGGGCTTTTATTGCTGCGCAAACGCGGACTTTCCTGAGCCCCTTTTTCACGGGAAAGGAGCACTCTTCTCAGGATGGTGCAAAGCTTTTGATTTCAGTAAAGAAAATTTAGCACGCTGACCCGCAGTGCCGCGCTTTCGCAGAAAGCGGCGCTGCGAATGCCGTTTTCAGCCACGACCCACCTGTGAAAATGGAATACCGGAGCGTCTGCAGACGCTCCGGTATTCCGAAATTATAAATATTTTTTCCTTAGCTTATGCCCAGAGCGCAAGCGGAGGGCATTCAAAATCGTCCAGCCCGGAAAGCGGAACGGCTCTTAATGGCAATTGCCGGCGCAGCCGCCCTTGTCGGCGTGGCAGGCGTGAGAGCCGCAGCTGTGGCTCTCCTCGTGGTCGTGGTGGGTGCAGCGGGCGTTGGGGTCAAAGACCAGCGTGCCGGCAAGATAAGCCGCTGCAGCGCTGTCGGCATCGCCGGTAATACCACCGCACAGACGGATACCGGCCTGTGCCAGCGCCATCTGTGCCCCGCCGCCAATGCCGCCGCACAGCAGCACGTTCACGCCGTTGCGCACCAGAAAGCCCACCAGTGCACCGTGGCCCTGCCCGTCGGTGGAGACCACCTCGGCACCGGTAATGCGGCCCTCCTCGGCGGTGTACAGCTTGAACTGCGCAGAGTGGCCGAAGTGCTGGAACACCTGACCGTTTTCATAAGGAATTGCGATCTTCATACTAAAAACTCCTCCCTGTGTACGAGATTTTCTATCCCTATTCTAACAGATTGCGCTGAAATAGGGAAGGGCACCCGCGGTTTTTGCGCCTTTTGGGGCGGAAAACATAGCCGGCATGTAAAAATGATATCAGAAACTGCTGCAAAATGTATTATAATAGAGCCCGAAAAGAGGGTACAAGTATGAAAACAAAGCATCACGGGCAAATGTCCGAGTCCTTTCTTACGGCGGTGTTCCTTTCGCTGTCCGGCGGCTTGCAGGATGCCTACACCTATCTGTTCCGGGGCAAGGTGTTTGCCAATGCCCAGACCGGCAATATCGTGCTGCTGAGCGCCAATATCATGGATGGCCGGTGGGACAAGGTGCTGCACTATCTGGTGCCGTTGTGCGCCTTTGCGCTGGGGGTTCTGGCTGCGGAAAAAATGCGGGAGCACTTTCAGGCAATGCAGCGGCTGCACTGGCGGCAGCTGGTGGTGCTGGGCGAGGTGCTGCTGCTGTTCGCGGTGGGCTTTCTGCCCCAGACGCTGAACCTGCTGGCCAACGCCATCGTTTCTTTTTCCTGCGCCATGCAGGTGCAGGCTTTCCGCAAGGTGAACGGCTATGCCTTTGCCAGTACCATGTGCATCGGCGACCTGCGCAGCGGCGTGGAGGCCTTCTGCATCTGGCGCAAGACCCACGAGCCCCGCGCAAAGGATAGGATGGTTCGCTACTTCGGCATCATATTCCTGTTCGCGTTGGGGGCAGGGCTGGGCAGCAAGAGCGCGGCGCAGCTGGGCGGCAGAGCCATCTGGCTCTCCTGCTGCTTTTTGCTGGTCAGCTTTGCGCTGATGTTCATCCGGGAGGAACTGGAAGAGAACCCGGTCATCGAAAAAGACCTGACCGCCATCCGGCAGGAGACCCGGGAGATCGACCGCACCCTGAAGCAGGAACTGCAGGAGGAGCAACGGGAGCTGACGCAGAGCACCCGGAAATAACAAAAAGGGGCTGCTGCACCAATGACGTGCAGCAGCCCCTTTTGGCTGAAAGCTGTCGGAACAAAAGGCTTCCCCCGTTCGGGGGAAGCCTTTAGCGGAACCTGTTAAGCTTGCAGCTGTGCAATAACACCCGGAGGGTCGGCTTTATTTGTGTTCTGCGCTCCGTGCCCCGGCCTTGGTCAGCAACTGCTGGAACTTGCGGGCGGCGGTGTTCAGCGGCCGGTGATGGTCGTAGACAAGGCAGATGGAGCGGGAGGGGATGATCTCCTGCAAGTGCAGCTGCACCAGCTCTCCGCTGGCCAGCAGGGGTGCTGCCATGGGCTCCGGCATAAAGGCCAGTCCCAACTCGCTTTTGACCAGCGTGAGCATCTGGTCGGTGGTGGCGGCCTCGGTGTCAGGTTTCAGCACCGCGTCGTGCTCCAGAAAGAACTGCCGGTAAAAGCTGCGGGTCATGCTCTCCTCGTTCAGGCAGATCAGGGGATAACCGGCCAGTTCCTTCAGGCTCAAGGTCTGGCTGGCCAGCGCCGTAAAGGTCCTACCGCCCACAAGCACCTCATAAAAGGACATCAGCTCTACCATTTTCAGTCCGTTTTCCACCTCTGCGGGGGTGGTCACGATGGCAAAATCCACCTCGCCGTTGCGTACCGCCTGCACCGCCTGCGGGGTGGAGTGGTTGGAGATGCGCAGCCGGATGCCCGGGTACTCGGTGTGGAAAGCACGCAGCTTTTCGGACAGGTAAATGTTCAAAGCGGTCTCGGTGGTGCTGATGCTGATGGCACCGTGCTCCAGCGTGGCGGTGGCGCTCAGTTCCTCCTCGGCATCCTGTATCTGCACCGCCGCCGAGGCAATGCGGGAATACAGCAGCTCTCCCTCCGGTGTTAAGGTGACGCCCCGGTTGGAGCGGATGAACAGCACGCAGTTCAGCTGGCTTTCCAGCCGGTTCATGGCGTGGGTGATGTTGGGCTGATTATTGCCCAGCACCCGCGCCGCGCGGGTAAAGTTCTGATACTTTGCCACATAGTAAAAGATTTTGTAGTATTCCCAGTCCACATACATGAGTGCGGCCCCTCTTTCCTGTCGGGCTTCCGGCGCGGCCAGCGGCAGAAGCGGCTTTATGCTCTTCTTGTATCATAGCACGGCGCGCCGGAATTGCAAGCGCTTTTTACGGTTTGGCTGTGCCGGATGCGGGCAGCAGCCTCTGCAATGTAAAAAACATATTGCTGCTATACACAGGATACTTTTTACATATTCTCTGCACGCTCGTATAATAGACACCGCGAACAGGAAACAAGAATGAAAAGAAGGTAAATGAAGTTTATGCTGACCGCTGTTACTGGAATCAACTGGGGCGATGAGGGCAAGGGCCGCGTCATCGACCTGCTGGCCGAAAATGCCGATATCGTTGCGCGCTATCAGGGCGGCAACAATGCCGGTCATACCGTTGTGACCGAGAAGGGCAAGTTCATCCTGAACCTGCTGCCCTCCGGCATCCTGCACCCGGAGGTGACCTGCGTGCTGGGCACCGGTATGGTGATCGACCTCGAGCATCTGGCCGGAGAGATGGAGGCCATTGAAGCGCGCGGCGTAAAGGTGGAGCCGGAGAACCTGAAGCTCTCCGATAAAGCTACCATCTCCATGCCGTGGCACAAGGTACAGGATGGGCTGGAAGAGGACCGCCTTGCCAAAAAGGGCGGCGCGTTCGGCTCTACCCGGCGCGGCATTGCCTACGCTTACAGCGACAAGTACCGCAAAAAGACCCTGCGGCTGGGTGACCTTTTGCATCTGGACGAGGAGCGCACCCAGAACCGCCTGCACATGATCCTGGACGCCAAGAACATGGAGCTGGCAGGCTGCTATCATCAGGAGCCCATGAGCTACGATGCCCTGCTGAACTGGTGCAGGCAGCAGGCAGCGTACTTTGCGCCCTTCATCTGTGATGTAGGCGCTTTCTTGCAGCAGGCGCACGACAGCGGCAAGCGCATCGTGCTGGAAGCGCAGCTGGGCGCAATGCGGGATATCGACTACGGCATCTTCCCGTTCACTTCCAGCTCTAACACGCTGGCGGCCTACGCGCCGCTGGGTGCGGGCATCCCCAACTGCAAGCTGGACCATGTGGTGGGCGTGCTGAAAGCCTACTCCACCTGCGTGGGCGCAGGCCCCTTTGCAGCAGAGAATGCAATGGGCGAAGCGTGGAACGAAAAGCTGCGCAAGGCCGGCGGCGAGTACGGCGCGGCCACCGGACGTCCCCGCCGGGTAGGCCCCTTTGACTGCGTTGCCAGCCGCTACGGCCTGCAATGTCAGGGCGCGGATAAGATCGCACTGACCAAGCTGGACGTGCTGAGCAGCATGAAGCAGATCCCGGTCATCACCGGTTACAAGCTGGACGGCGTGGAAGTCCCCCGCTTCGACACCCTGTCCGACCTTGACCGTGTGCAGCCGGTGGTCACGCTGCTGCCCGGCTGGAACAAGGATATCTCCGGCTGCCGCAGCTGGACGGAGCTGCCCAAGGAAGCCAAGGCCTATGTGGAGTTCCTTGAAAAGCAGCTGGGGCACGAGATCCAGTTTGTTTCCACCGGCGCCGAGCGCGAAAAGTTTGTGCTGAAGGGAGAATGGCTGTGAGACATTTTATTGAGCCCGGCAGCTTTTCTCTGGCCGAGCAGCTGGCACTGCTCGACCTTGCCGACCGGATGGAGGCTGACCCCGCGCCCTACGCCCACCTGTGTGACGGCCGCATTCTGGCCACCCTGTTCTACGAGCCCAGCACCCGCACCCGCCTTTCCTTCGAGTCCGCCATGCTGCGGCTGGGCGGCAAGACGCTGGGCTTTGCCGGGGCGCAGCTTTCCAGCGCCAGCAAGGGCGAAACGGTGGCCGATACTGCCCGTGTGGTGAGCAACTATGCAGACGTCATTGCCATGCGCCACCCCAAGGAGGGCGCACCGTTGCGGGCGTCCATGTATGCGCGGGTGCCCGTCATCAATGCAGGCGATGGCGGCCACGCCCACCCCTCCCAGACCATGATTGACCTGATGACCATCCGCCAGCGCAAGGGGCGGCTGGATCATTTGACCATCGGCTTCTGCGGCGACCTCAAGTTCGGCCGGACGGTGCACTCCCTCACCGCCGCGCTGAGCCAGTTCGAGGGCAACCGGTTCGTGTTCATCTCGCCCGAGGAACTGCGCATCCCGCAGTACGTCAAGGACGAGACCCTGACTCCGCTGCACCAGAACTATAAAGAGACCGCCGACCTTGAGGCCGAGTTGCCCGGGCTGGACGTACTGTACATGACCCGCATCCAGCAGGAGCGCTTTTTCAACGAAGAGGACTATCTGCGGTTGAAAGGCTGCTATGCGCTGGACGAAAAGCTGCTGCAGCTGGCACCGCCCACCATGCCGGTGCTGCATCCGCTCCCCCGCATCGACGAGATCAAGCCGGACGTGGACAACGACCCCCGCGCCGCTTATTTCGATCAGGTGCATAACGGTGTGTATATCCGCATGGCCATTATACTGGCGCTGCTGGGCATCCCCGACCCGCTGACCGGGAAAAAGGTATTGGAAAGTTTATAAATTGGAAACAGGGCTGCTGCACAAAGTAACGTGCAGCAGCCCTGTTTTTGCGTCTGGTGATTCATGAAATGAAAATTTTTCCCGCTACCCCCGCAGTGGCGGGTCTGGCACAAAAATCATGGTGCCCCGGGCAGAAAAAAGCAGCTGTGGCATCATGCAGCTGTACCCCAGCCACAGCACCGCCAGAATGCACAGCACCAAAAGCACCCTGCGCAAAAGCACCGGATGCCGGGCGGGGGAATAGCGTTTTCTGCGGTCACGCTGCATAGGCTGCGCCCTCCTTTTTCAAGGCTTTGCCCAGCTTATGCTGCGGCAGAAAGAATTGTGCACAAGCGGGGTTTGTGGTAAGATAACAGGAAAGAACCACGGAGGAACTGCTTATGCTGACCATTACACTGCTGGGCACGGCTGCCACCATGCCGCTGCCGGAGCGCGCCCTGACCGCCGCGGTGGCGGAGTGCGGCGGGCACAGCCTGCTGCTGGACTGCGGCGAGGGCACCCAGACCGCTGCCCGCCGCGCCGGGGTGAACCTGATGCGCGCGGACGCCATCTGTCTGACCCACTACCACGGGGATCATATTTTTGGTCTGCCCGGGCTTTTGCAGACCCTTGGGGCGCAGGGGCGCACCCGTTCGCTGGTGCTGCTGGGGCCGGAGGGGCTTTTGGAGGTCTGGCGGGCGGTGTATGCTCTGACCGGGCCGCTGCCCTACGCGGTAAAACCGCTGGTCTGCCGCGCCGGGCAGCCTGTGGCGCTGGATGCTCTTTCGGATGGATGGCCCGCCGGGGCAACGCTGCTGCCGGTGGCAACAAAGCACCGGGTGCGCAGTCTGGGCTATCGGCTGGACTTGCCCCGGGCGGGCAGGTTCGACCCGGAAAAGGCGCGGGCACTGGGCGTACCGGTGACCCAGTGGCGGCTTTTGCAGCGGGGACAGGCTGTCCCGCTGGCAGAGCGTATGGTGCAGCCCGCCGAGGTGCTGGGCGCGCCCCGCAAGGGGCTGCGGTTCGTCTTTTCCGGCGACAGTGCGCCCTGCCCGGCGCTGGAACAGGCGGCGCAGGGGGCAGACCTGCTGTTCTGCGATGCCACCTATGCCCTGCCGGAGCAGCAGGAGCAGGCCGCGCAGTGGGGGCACAGCACCTTTGGCCAAAGCGCAGCGCTGGCGGCAAAAGCCGGGGCAAAGCGGCTGTGGCTGGTGCACTATTCCCCCATGGTCACCGACCCGGAGGAGCATCTTGCACAGGCGCAAAGCATCTTCCCGGCGGCAGAATGCGGCTTTGACGGCAAACGCATCACCCTGCATTACGAGGAGAACGAGGAATGAAGCTGACACTTGACCCCGGGGCAGCTGCCCTGCTGGACGCCCTGCACGCGGCGGGCTACGCAGCCTATGCCGTAGGCGGCTGCGTGCGGGACAGCCTTTTGGGGCGCACCGCCCACGACTGGGACCTGTGCACCAGTGCCCTGCCGCAGCAGGTGATGGAACTGTTCGGGACAGAGCAGTGCATCCCCACCGGTTTGCAGCACGGCACGGTCACCATCAAATACGGCGGGCAGCTGTACGAAACTACCACCTTCCGCACCGAGGGCAGCTATACCGATGGCCGTCACCCGGACGCGGTGCAGTTCGTACCGGACGTGCGGGAGGATCTTGCCCGGCGGGATTTTACCATCAACGCCATGGCGTATAATGCAGCCGAGGGGCTGGTAGACCCCTTTGGCGGGCAAAAAGACCTGCAAAACGGTCTGCTGCGTGCGGTGGGCGAGCCGCAGCAGCGGTTTACCGAGGACGCGCTGCGCATCCTGCGGCTGTACCGCTTTGCCGCAAGATTCGGCTTTACGCTGGACGCAGCCACAGCCCGGGCGGCGCGGCAGCTGGCACCGCATTTGGACTGCATCTCTGCCGAGCGCATTCAGGAGGAACTGGCAAAGCTGCTGGCTGCCCCGCAGCCGGGGGCGTATCTGGAACCCGCCGTGCTGGCGGTGGTGCTGCCGGAGTTGACCCCGGCGGCGCTTGAAGCCGCAAAGCCGGTGGTGGATGCCTGCCCGGCGGGGGAGGAGAACCTGCCGGTACGCTGGGCTGCGCTGCTGGGCACTCTGGGCGAGGCCGACACCCGCCGGGTGCTCAAGCGGCTGCGCTGCTCCAACGCCTGCATCGAGGAGACCGCCGTGCTGGTGCGGGAAACGGCAGGGGAGGGCGTGTGCGGGAGCTTTCTCCTCGGACACGAATCGGGCCATTCCATCGCCCGCCCTACTGCCTGCGGCAGCAGGGTCCCACCCCAGCGGACGGTCCTCGGAGAAACTCCCGCACACGCCCCGGAACGCGCCAGTGATATCCACCTTCGGCGGCTTTTAGGCCGATACGGGCTGTGCACCGTGGAGCGGCTGTGTGCGCTGTGCGCGGCGTTGCGCCCGCAAGCTGCCCCGGCTTGCGCCCTTGCGGCGCAGCGGGCACGGCAGCTGGAGGCTGACGGCGTATGCTGCCGGGTGCGCCAGCTGGCGGTGAACGGACGCGACCTGATGGCGGCGGGCATCCCGGCAGGGCCTGCGCTGCGCCGGGTGCTGGAAGCGCTGCTGGACGGCGTGATACGCGCAGAGTACCCCAACGAAAAACCGGCACTGCTGGCTGCGGCGCAGAAAATTATAGCGTCTTGACAAGCGGTTTATGCTGCGGTAGTATTATACTACTGCTTTAGTATGTTGAACCCATAAAAGGAGAACCTATGACCACACAGAACCCTGCAAACCGTCCCCGCGCCCTCATTGCCATGAGCGGCGGCGTGGACAGCTCGGTGGCGGCCTGTCTGATGCAGCAGGCAGGCTACGACTGCACCGGCATCACCATGCGGCTCACCCACAACGAAACGCTGGGACAGTCCGGCTACCAGACCTGCTGCTCGGAAAAGGATATCGAGGACGCCGCCGAGGTGGCCTTTGCACTGGATATGCCGTATCAGGTGCTGGATTTCACCGCCGATTTCCGGGCGCAGATCATTGAAAAATTTATCCGCGTCTACGAGGCGGGCGGTACCCCCAACCCCTGCATCGACTGCAATAAATATATGAAGTTCCGCCACCTGCTGGACTGGGCGGAAGAACACGGCATGGAGTATGTGGTTACCGGCCACTACGCCCGGGTGGAGCAGGATGCAGCCACCGGCCGCTGGCTGCTGAAAAAGGGCTTGGACGAGGGCAAGGATCAGAGCTATGTGCTGTATAACCTTACGCAGGAGCAGCTGGCACATATCCGCCTGCCGCTGGGTGCGCTGCACAAGACTGAGGTACGAGAGATCGCGCAGGAGCACAGCTTTATCAACGCCCAAAAGCACGACAGTCAGGATATCTGCTTTGTGCCGGACGGCGACTATGCCCGCTTTATGGAGCAGTTTACCGGCAAGCACTACCCTGCCGGGGATTTTCTGGATCGGAGCGGCAAGGTGGTGGGCACCCACAGCGGCGCAGTGCGCTACACGCTGGGGCAGCGCAAGGGGCTTGGCCTCGCACTGGGTGCGCCGGTGTACGTCTGCGGCAAGGATATGCAGGCCAATACCGTCACCGTCGGGCCGGAAAGCGAACTGTTTGACAGCATCGTTTACGCAGAGGATGTGAACTGGATCGCCATTCCGGCGCTGACCGGGCCGCTGCGGGTCACCGCCCGCACCCGGTATCATCAGGCCGAGCAGCAGGCCACCGTTTACCCCGCAGAAAACGGCTTCCGGCTGGAATTCGACCAGCCCCAGCGTGCCCCCACCCCGGGACAGGCTGCCGTGCTGTATCAGGGTGATGTGGTGCTGGGCGGCGGCACCATCACCCGCGTAGAAAAGTAAGGAGAACAAAATGCAGGATCAATATTCCCGTACCCAGCTGCTGCTGGGTGCAGAGGCTATGGAAAAGCTGCACCACGCCCGGGTGGCAGTGTTTGGCATTGGCGGTGTGGGCGGCTATACGGTGGAGGCACTGGCACGCAGCGGCGTGGGCGCACTGGATCTGATCGATGACGATAAGGTCTGCCTGACCAATCTCAACCGTCAGATCATCGCCACCCGCAGCACGGTAGGGCAGTATAAGGTGGATGTGGCAGAACAGCGCATCCACGATATCGACCCCAACATCAAGGTGACCACCCACCGGTGCTTCTTTGGCCCGGAGACGCAGGACGACTTCGACTTTACCCAGTACGACTATGTGGTGGACGCCATCGACACCGTTACCGGCAAGCTGGCGCTGGTGATGAAATGCAAGGAGGCGGGCACCCCCATCATCTGCTCCATGGGCGCAGGTAACAAGATGGACCCCACCCGCTTTGAGGTGACTGACATCTATAAGACCTCGGTCTGCCCGCTTGCCAAGGTGATGCGTATCGAGTGCCGCAAGCGCAAGATCAAGCACCTGAAGGTGGTCTACTCCAAGGAGCCTGTCATGACTCCCATCGAGGATGACTCCATCAGCTGCAAGGACCACTGCATCTGTCCCCCGGGCACTCAGCGCAAGTGCACTGCACGGCGCACCGTGCCGGGCTCCAACGCCTTTGTGCCCTCAGTGGCCGGTCTGATCATCGGCGGCGAGGTGGTCAAGGACCTTGTGGGCTTTGTACCGCTGAAGGGGTAAAACAGACCGCAGCTTCCTTGCCGCGTGGGACGATTTGGAATGCGCTCCGCGTTGCTCTGCGCATCATCAGCGGAAGAATGATTTGAAATTTTGAGGTTCTGAAAAGCCCGCGGGCTTTTCAGAACCTCTTTTTCACGCTTTTTACGCGCTGCAATGTTCCATAACATAAAATTGCAACCAATTTGCAATTTGGTATTGCAATTGGAAAGGATATCGTGTATAATCTTCCCTGCACGAAAATGCAAACTGATTGCAAATTGTTGAGAGACGACCCCCTGCGGGTCTTTGGAGCGATTATTTATGGAATTGTTTTTGGGTGTTCTGGGCGAAACCTTGGTGGATACCGCCAAGATGCTGCCCTTTCTGTTTCTGGCCTACCTGCTGATCGAGTATATCGAGCACCGCCACGGTGAGCGCATCGAGGCGCTGCTGGCGGGCAGCGGGCGCTGGGGCGCTGTGCCGGGCGCGGTACTGGGCTGTGTGCCGCAGTGCGGCTTCTCCGCCATTGCGTCCAACTTCTACGCCTCCCGGGTCATCACGCTGGGCACGCTGATGGCGGTGTACCTTGCCACCAGCGACGAAGCGATCCCGCTGCTGGTCTCCATGCCGACCTACTGGGATAAGCTGGCCGTCCTGATGGTCATCAAGGTGGTGTACGCCATCGTGGTGGGCTTTGTGCTGGATTTTGTGCTGCGGGGCGTGCTGCCCAAGGGGCTGCGGGGCGGCTACACCGGCCATGCGGACGAGGTGGACTGCCACGAGGAGCACAGCGATGCCGAGGGCAACGAAAAGCCCATCTGGCAGGCGGCGCTGCGCCACACGCTGGAGATCTTTGTGTTCATCTTCGCTTTCAGTCTGGTGTTCGGCATGATCGTGGAAGGCGTGGGCGAGGACGTGTTTGCCGAGATGCTGGGCGGCATGGGCTTCTTCCAGCCGGTGGTGGCGGCTCTGGTGGGGCTGATCCCCAACTGCGCCGCCAGCGTGCTGCTGACACAGCTGTATGTGGAAGGTGCGCTGCGCTTTTCCAGCCTTGTGGCGGGGCTGTGCACCGGTGCGGGTGTGGGCTTGGCTGTGCTGTGGCGCGCCAACCCCTCGTGGAAGCAGAACCTCTTCATCACCGGCCTGACATGGGCCGCCGGTGCCTTTGTGGGCGTGGCCATGCAGGTGGTCGTGGCGGTGTTTGCCTGATAAGGAAAATATTTTGGATTTCGGGACAGTGGAATGCCTGCGGACATTCTGCTGTCCCATTTTTCTTTTCCCCCTCTCCCGCTGGACTTTGAAATGTGTTATACTGGGAGAAAACGATGCACACAGGAGAGATGACCATGCAATATAAGATTCTGGCAAGCGATTACGACAACACGCTGATGCCCTTTGGCGAAGCAAAGCCCCGCCCGGCGGTGGTAAAGGCGGTAAAAAAGCTGCAAGCCGCCGGGGGTAAGTTTGTGCTCAGCACCGGCCGCTCCTACCCGGGCATCCGGGATAAAAACCAGCTGGGCGGCATCCGGTACGACTACGCCATTACCTGCAACGGTGCCTGCGTGGTGGACGGGCAGGGCAACGTAATAGCCGAGCATCCGCTTACCAGCGAGGAGATGTATGTGCTGGTGGATTTTTGCGAGGATTATAACTACCCGCTGCAATTCAACTTCCGGGATGCCTATTACGCCTACTGCGAGTACGAGTATCTGCACACCGGCTACCAGATGATGAACAGCCCCGGGCTGGACTGCGTGGACGGCGAGGATCAGGACCGGCATCTGGTGGATATGCCCCACGCCGCCTTTGCCGCCATGCCGCCGCAGGAAGTGGAGCGCTTCCACGAAAAATACGGCTACCTTGGCCTGCACTGGATGCAGACGGGCGCGCAGAACGCGGACGGCTACTGCTACTACGATATCGTGCGCGGCGGCATGGATAAGGGCGTAGGGCTTGCCGACCTGTGTGCACAGATGGGGCTTACGCTGGCGGATGCCGTGGCTGTGGGCGATTCTGCCAACGATGTGGGGATGCTGAAAGTCGCGGGCCTGAGTGCCTGCATGGCAAACGGCACCCCGGACGCCAAGGCCGCTGCCGACCGGATCATCGGGGACGTGCGGGAGGACGGCGTGGCGGCGCTGATCGAGGAACTGTGGTTCGACGGCCCCCGCGCGGAGCCCTCCGGCAAGGACTTTGGCTCTGCATGGGGCAATATTGAAAGCGCAGGCGGCAGCTTATGAGCTTTGCACCGGTGTACGATGACCGCAGTCGGGCGCTGATTTTAGGCACATGGCCCAGCCCCAAAAGCCGGGAGATGGCCTTTTACTACGGCCATCCGCAAAATCGGTTCTGGCCGCTGCTGGCGGCGCTGACCGGGGAGCCGCTGCCCGTGCGGGAGGATATCGCCGCCAAAAAGCAGTTGCTTTTGCGCCACGGGCTGGCACTGTGGGATACGCTGGAAAGCTGCACCATCACCGGCGCATCGGATGCCTCCATCCGGGATGTGGTGCCCAACGATATCGCCGGGCTGCTGCGCAAAGCACCCATCCGGGCGGTGTTCTGCAACGGTGCCACAGCGTACCGTATCTACACAAAATATCAGCAGCCGCTTACCGGCATCCCGGCTGTCCGTCTGCCCAGTACAAGCCCCGCCAACGCCGCCTGCAGCCCCGCCCGGCTGGAGGAGATTTGGGGCGCTGCGCTGGCGGACTGGATCGTAAAATGATGACAAGGCTGTAAATTCTTTTGCGGGATACTTGCGTTTTTTTGCGGACGTTGTATTATGGATATCATAAGGGGCGCACTGCCCCGGACAAGGAGAAATGACCATGAGCAAGATCATCCGCACCCAAAAGCCCAGCGTGCTGCCCTTTTATGCGGCGGCGCTGGTGTTCGTGGTACTGTGCGCGGTGCTGCCGGTATACAAATTATGGGCGCTGCTGGTGGCGCTGGGCGGTGCCGCCGTTTCCTTTGGCGTGGCAAAAAAGACCTGCCCGCCCCGGGTGGTGGAGCACGAGGTACCCTTCCACACCGGTGTGGAGGATGTGGACCAGATGCTGACCGATATCCAGCAGAAGCTGGACACCCTGCACGCACTGAACGAGGCGTTGCCCGACCCGCAGCTGTCCGCCGCCATGACCCGCATGGAAAAGGCGGGACGCTCCATCGTGGAAGCGGTGGAAGCAAACCCCGCCAAGGCAAAGCAGGTGCGCCGGTTTGCCAACTACTATCTGCCGGATGCCGTAAACGTTCTGCAGCAGTACGCAAAGCTTGCAAAGCAGGGTGTGCGGGGCGAGAACGCCGCCGCCATCCGCGCTGAGGTGGAGCACAACGCCGCCTCTATTGCCACGGCTTTTGAAAACCAGCTGGATGCCCTGTATGCGGCAGAGAGTATGGACCTGTCCGCAGACCTGACCGTTTTGCAGAATATGCTGAAAGGGCAGGGTCTGAGCAAGTAAAACCAGAATATCCCCTCGGGATTTTGAAAGGAAGAAATCACTTATGGCTGACAATACTCTGAACTTTGACCTGGATGCCCCCGCAGTGCCCACCCTGACGCTGGACCCCACCCCCGCTGCTGTGCCGCAGGAGGAAAAGCCTGTCGCAGCTCCCGCCCCGGAAGCACAGGTGAACCTGACCCCCGAGGAGCAGGCCATGGTGGATCAGTTTGCCCAGAAGATCGATATCACCAACAGCCAGCAGGTGCTGCAGTACGGCTCTGCCTGCCAGAAGAAGATCGGCGATTTTTCCGAAGCAGCCCTCTCCAAGGTGTCCACCAAGGATCTGGGCGAGGTGGGCGATATGATCACCGACCTCATTGGCGAGCTGAAGAGCTTTGATGCCAACGAGGAGCAGCAGAAGGGCATTATGGGCTTTTTCAAGAAGAAAACCAGCCAGCTGGATGCCCTCAAGACCAAGTACGACAAGACCGAGACCAATGTGGAAAAGATCCAGTCCATGCTGGAAGCCCATCAGGTGCAGCTGCTCAAGGATATCGCCATGCTGGACAAGATGTATGAGCTGAACATGGCCTACTTCAAGGAGCTGAGCATGTATATCCTTGCCGGCAAGAAAAAGCTGGCCGATGTGCGTGCCAACGAACTGCAGCAGGCTATGGATAAGGCCAAGGTCTCCGGTCTGCCGGAGGACGCACAGGCCGCCCGCGACCTTGCCGACCAGTGTGAGCGCTTTGAGAAAAAGCTGTACGATCTGGAACTGACCCGCAACATCAGTTTGCAGATGGGCCCCCAGATCCGTCTGCTGCAAAACAACAATACCATGATGGCGGAAAAGATCCAGTCCACCATCGTGAACACCATCCCGCTGTGGAAGAACCAGATGGTGCTGGCGCTGGGTCTGGCACACAGCCAGCAGGCCATGCAGGCAGAGCGCGCCGTGACCAACATGACCAACGACCTGCTGAAGAAGAACGCCGAGGCGCTGAAGCTGGGCACCATCGAGACCGCCAAGGAGAGCCAGCGCGGCATCGTGGATATCGAGACCCTGCAGCAGACCAACAAGAGCCTGATCGAGACGCTGGACGAACTGAACAAGATCCAGAGCGAGGGCCGCGCAAAGCGCGTTGCCGCCGAGCAGGAGCTGACCCGCATCGAGGACGAGCTGAAAACCAAAATGATGGAGATCCGGAGCTGAAATGGCAAACGCTGATTTTTCTCAGAACAAACAAACCGCTCCCGGCGGCTTTGACGCGGGCAGCTACCGCGAAAAAGCAAAGCCGGAGCAGGCCGTAAGGTTGACCCCCCGCCAGCAGAAGCTGGCCGCACTGGAAGCGAAGCTGCCCGCAGCGCTTTCCACCCGGGCGGCGGCGCTGGCTTTGAGCGTGGTGGTGATGCTGGCCGCCTTTTTCGGCTTTGGCAGCGCCAAGCTGCGCGGCAAATACAACACCGCCCGCCAGTGGTTTACCGCAGGGGTCGCCGCCGACAACGGTTATAACCTGAGCGAGGAGCTGACCACCCGGGAGAATACGGCGGCGAATATTCTGACCACTGCCTCCAACACCCTTGGCGCAGACAGCGCCGAGGTGCTGGCTGCACAGACGGCGCTGAACGATTTCTCCGCTTGTCTGCAGGCGGTGCAGAACGGCGGTAAAAGCCAGTCGCTGACCTCGCTGCCCTATTATCAGGGCAGCACGATGCACGCGCTGTATCAGGCCGATCAGGCGCTGGGCACTGCCATCGACCAGCTGTATGCAAAGTTGCAGGAGCAGGCCGCAGACCCCATGAAGATGGGTGCGGTGCAGGGACAGTACGGCCAGTTCAACAGTGCAGCCACCATCATTGGTACTTTGCAGTACAATACGGCGGTGTATGAATATCAGAAGGAAGTCGGCGGCTTCCCGGCCGGTGTGCTGGGCGCTTTGTCCGGCGTGAAGGAGGTTGAGCCCTTCGCATGAAAAACTTTGCAAAACGCATCAGCGCACTGGTGCTGGCCGTGGTGGTCAGTGCGGCAGTGCTGTGCCCGGCGGCCTTTGCTGCCCAGCTGCCCAGCCTGCCTAAGGACGAGTGCGTGGTGGACGATGCCGGTGTGCTGAGCAGCAGCACCGTGCAGACCATCACCGAACTGAACGCCCAGCTGGAATCCAGCTGCAGCGGTGCACAGATCGGTGTACTGACAGTAGAATACACGGGCAATGATTCCACAGAGGATTACGCCACACAGGCTTTCAACGCCTGGGGCATCGGTTCGTCCTCCAACAATAACGGTGTTCTGATCCTGCTGGTGATGGAGTCGGCGCAGTACGCGGACGGTGACTACTACCTGACCTACGGCGATGGCTTCCGCAACACCACGCTGGCAAAGCAGTCCAGTGCCATCGCCCAGACCATGGAAGATCAGTTCGCCGCAAAGGATTATGACGGCGCGGTGACCACCTGTGCCCGCAACGTGGCAAATACCATCGCGGATATTTACGGAGTCAGCCTTTCCGGCGGCACCGGTAACGGCAGCACCGTGCAGCCCGGCTATCAGGGCGGGCAGAGCAGCGGCGGCAGCACCCTGACCGACATCCTGACCCTTGTGGTCAGCGTTGTGCTGCTTATCGTCATTATCCGGTCGATGGCCTATGTTTTTGCCAGCCCCTGCGGCTGGCTGTGGTGCTTCGGTGGGCCGCGGCCTCCCCGTGGACGGTGGCGCGGCCCGCATAACCCGCCGCCCCCGCCGGGCGGCTTCTACGGCTCCCGCGGGCCCCGGCCTCCGCGCGGTGGCGGCTTTGGCGGCATGGGCGGCGGCTCCTTCGGGGGCGGTGCCGGGCGCGGCGGTTTCGGCGGCGGCAGCTTTGGCGGCGGCTTCGGTGGCATGGGCGGTGGTTCCAGCCACGGCGGCGGCGGTGGCCGTGGGCGGTAATGAGAATAAAAAGAGAAAGGCGGTGGCTTTACCACTGCCTTTCTCTTTTTTACGCCTTTTATCGTGAATGGAATTCATTTGACAAAACAATTTTTGTAACTTATACTGGATGACATCACGAAAAATAAAGGAAGTATCTGTCATGCTGACTCTGGATAAGATCTACCACGCCGCCTTTGTGCTGAAGGATGTTGCCCGCAAGACCGACCTCATCGAAGCCCCCAAGCTGTCCAAGGACTGCCAGCTGTACCTCAAGACTGAGAACCTGCAGGCCACCGGCAGCTTTAAGGTGCGGGGCGCTTATTATAAGATCAGCCAGCTTTCCGAGGAGGAGAGCGCCAAGGGCGTCATTGCCTGCTCTGCGGGCAACCATGCGCAGGGCGTGGCGCTGGCGGCTACCCGGCGCGGCATCCGCAGCATCGTCTGTATGCCGGACGGCGCACCCCTGATGAAGGTGGAAAACACCAAAAATCTGGGCGCGGAGGTCTGCCTTGTGCCCGGCACCTACGACGAAGCCCACGACAAGGCCGTGCAGCTGCAAAAGGAGTACGACATGACCTTTATCCACCCCTACGATGACGAGCAGGTCATCGCCGGGCAGGGAACCATTGGCTTGGAGATCCTCGACCAGCTGCCGGATGTGGACGCTGTGGTGGTGCCGGTGGGCGGCGGCGGACTGATCTCCGGCATCGCCTTTGCCATCAAGACCCTGCGGCCGGAGGTCAAGGTGTACGGCGTACAGGCCGAGGGTGCCCCCAGTATGTACCGCAGCCTGCACGAGCACAAGTACCAGACCCTGAAATCTGCTTCCACCTTTGCGGACGGCATTCAGGTCAAGACCCCGGGCGAGCTGACCTACCAGCTGTGCGAGCAGTATGTGGACGATATCGTTACCGTGACCGAGGACGAGACGGCAGCGGCTATCCTCTCCCTGATGGAGAACCAGAAGCTGGTGGCCGAGGGTGCAGGCGCTGTGCCGGTGGCGGCGGTGCTGTTCCACAAGCTGCCGGTGGAGGGCAAAAAGGTGGCCTGCGTCATCTCCGGCGGCAACATTGATGTGAACATCCTGAACCGCGTCATCACCCGCGGCCTTGTGATGAGCGGCCGCAAGGCAAACCTGACCATCGCACTGGAGGACAAACCCGGCCAGTTGAAAAAGGTGGCCGAGGTGGTGTCCCGCTGCGGAAGCAATGTGGTGTCGGTGCAGCATGACGGCTCCGACCCCAATATGCCCATTTCCAGCTGCTTCCTCAAGCTGACGCTGGAGACCCGCGATGCTGCCCAGATCGAGCAGATCCGCACCGAGCTGACCAAGGCCGGTTTCCAGCTGGTCACCGAAAGAGTATAATAGAGATAATTGGACGATTTAGAATAGCCGACGCGTTCGCTCTGGCTATATTCAGCGGAAATTTTATTTTTATATTTGCAATCCAGAAAAGCCTGCGGGCTTTTCTGGATTGCCTTTTCACGAGAAAGGCCATGGTTGAAATGGCAGCGATTGAGATGCCGCTTCATGTGCCGACCCCTTCGGTGAAAAATGCGTTTGTCGTGCCCCGCAGGGCACGACAAACGCAAAATAAAAAAGAATGATTCCGCTATTTATGGCCAGAGCGAAGCGGAGGCCATTCTAAATTGTGATTTTATAACAAAGGAGAACTGCTACTATGAAAGTCGTATCTACCACCAACGCACCTGCCGCCATCGGCCCTTACAGTCAGGCACTGGATCTGGGCAATATGGTGTTTGTGTCCGGGCAGATCCCGGTAGACCCCGCCACCGGCACCATGGCCGATACCGTGGAGCAGCAGGCCGCACAGAGCCTTGCCAACCTGAAGGCGATTCTGGCCGAGGCGGGGCTTTCCATGAACAACGTGGTCAAGACGGTGATCTTTCTGGCTGACATCAACGATTTTGCCGCAGTGAACGCAGAGTATGCCAAGGCTTTTGCCGAGCCGTTCCCCGCCCGCAGCTGCGTGCAGGTGGCAGCCATCCCCAAGGGTGCAAAGCTGGAGATCGAGTGCATCGCCGTGCGGGACTGAGCGAAAAATAAGACAAGAAAAACGGGACATCGGAGCATCTGCGGATGCTTCGGTGTCCCGTTTTTTGGCATTACGTTCGGAAAACCGGTTTTTACTTCTGCACACCGGCTTCGCATTGCTCGATGAACTGCTTGGCTACCCGGGGGCTGCGGCCACCGGCACGCAGGGCGAAGGCCTCGGCCTTGAGCAGCAGCTGCTCGATGGGCATCTGGATGTTGTGCTGCTTGGCAAGCTCTTCCAGAATGGTCTCGAACCGGGCTTTTTCCGGCCGCTGGAAGGTGACCGTCAGGCCAAACCGGGCGGAAAGGCTCATCAGCTCCTGCCGGGTGTCGGCTTCGTGGATGTCGTCGCCGGTGCGGTCCGAGAGGGTCTCTTTGATGAGGTGGCGGCGGTTGGAGGTGGCGTACACCGCAATGTTCTGGGCGCGTCCGCCTACACTGCCCTCCAAGATGGCTTTCAGGGCGGCAAAGTTGTCGTCGTTGGCGGTAAAGCTCAGGTCGTCGATGAACAGGATGAACTTGAGCGGGTTTGCCGCCAGCTTGTCCATCAGGTCGGGGATCTGGTACAGCTGGTTCTTTTTTACCTCTACCAGCCGCAGCCCCTCGGGCGCAAACTCGTTGGCAATGGCCTTTACTGCGCTGGATTTGCCGGTACCGGCATCGCCGTACAGCAGCACATTGTTGGCGGGCATCCCGGCCAGCAGCGCCTTTGTGTTGGCAATCACCTTTTCCCGCTCCTTCTCGTAGCCGGGCAGCTCCGAAAGGCGCTGCGGGTCGGGGTATTTTACCGGCACAAGCTGGCCGTTTTCCACCGTGAATACATGGTGCTTTGCAAACATACCGTAGCCCTTTTTGCCCACCTCGCTCATGCGCTGGGCGTAGGCGGCGGCAAGGTCGAGCTCGCAGGTCTGCCACCGGGGCAGGAAAGCCAGTTCCGGCCGCTGCGCCTGCTCCGAGTAGGCGGTCTGGAACAGCTCGTCCAGCGTCAGCCCGCACAGCTGCTGCAAAAACTGCAGCTCACTGTCCAGGGCGCTTTGCAGCAGCGCGTCCAGCTGTCCGGCAGCGGCCTGCCGCACGCAGATGGTCTCGGCCTCCAGCACAGCATTGCTCAGGTAGCTGCCCCAGTTGGTGGTGTACTCGAACAGCGCAGCCTCAAAGGCGGCTACGGCATCGCACACCGGGCCGTAGGAAGAGCAGCCCGCCTCCATGCGGTCGGTCAGGTCTAAAAGCCTTGCCACAACAGGGTCGTTCAGCAGGGTACGGAACACAACAAGCCCATGCAGATGGGCATTCCATTCTCTTAATTTCATAGGCAGATCCCTTTTCCTCTCCATTGGCACATACCCTACAAAACGCAGGTACGCGGATATCAAAAGTATACAGCGGTTCAGGTGTGGATGCAAGGGGTGTTAAAAATGCTTCATCTTTGGGCTGATTCAGGTTACAAATTGTCGATTGACAAAAGCCCGGTTTATAGTATAATTTACATCAACAAATGCGCAGATGGGAAAAAGTACCACACGATCCCCACTGTTCAGAGAGCTGCCGTCTGGTGCAAGGCAGTCAGCGTTTCGTGCGGAAAATCATCCCGGAGCAGCCTGCCCAACGGGTGCAAAACCCTTGTAAGCAGCGCCGGTTGCAGCCGTTACCGTGCAGGGCTTTGTTGGAAGCCCGTGAGAGGGTGTGCACAGCACGCCAACGAGAGTGGTACCGCAGAGAGCTTGATGTTACAAGGTCTTTGTCTCTTGAAAGGAACAGGGGACAAGGACTTTTTCTTTTTCAAAAGCTCTCCCTGAGGGAATGGATAAGAAGTGGAACAGGAATAGGAGCGACACCATGCAGTTGAATGGTTCTCAGATCTTTGTAGAGGTTCTGTGCGAGCAGGGAGTGGACACTCTTTTTGGCTACCCCGGCGGCGCTGTGCTGAACCTTTACGACGAGCTGTATAAAAATGCCGACCGCATCACCCATGTGCTTACCGCCCACGAGCAGGGCGCAGCCCATGCAGCGGACGGCTACGCCCGCGCCACCGGCCGCACCGGCGTGGTGCTGGCCACCAGCGGCCCGGGTGCCACCAATCTGGTCACCGGCATTGCCACCGCCTATATGGACTCGGTGCCCATGGTGGCCTTTACCGGCAACGTGCCCACCAGCAGCATTGGCAAGGACGGCTTTCAGGAAGCGTACATCGAGGGCATCACAGTGCCCATCACAAAGCATAACTTCACGGTGCGCCGGGTAGAGGACTTGGCTGACACCATGCGGGCAGCTTTCCGCATTGCACAGAGCGGCCGCAAGGGCCCGGTGCTGGTGGATATCCCCAAGGACGTGACCGCAGCAGTGTGCGAGTTCACCCCCAAGCAGCCGGAGCCCATCCGCACCGTGACTACCTATAATGAGGAGCAGGTGCACTGGGCGGCAGACCTCATCAACGCCGCCCAGCGTCCGCTGGTATACTTTGGCGGCGGCGTGCGCAGCGCAGCCAGCTGCCAGCCCTTGCGGGATCTGCTGCACAAGGCGGAGATCCCCGCCACCTACACCCTGATGGCCGCAGGCGTTGTGCCCTACGGCGACCCGATGAATCTGGGGATGCTGGGGATGCACGGCTGCTACACCTCCAACCGGGCGGTAGCGGAGTGTGATGTGCTCATCGCGGTGGGTACCCGCTTTTCCGACCGCGTGGCGCTGAACCCCAAGACCTTTGCCAAAAACGCCACCATCATCCAGATCGACATTGACGCCAGCGAGCTGGGCAAGAACGTGGACGTGGATCTTTCCATCGTGGGCGATGCAGCCTATGTGCTGAACGCCATGCTGCCCCAGATCAAGCCCGCCAAGCACCCGGAATGGATGAAGATGATCCAGAGCTGGCAGGCGCAGGATTACCACCCTGTGTCCGACCCCACCCGGCTGATGCCCCATCAGGTCATCGGTGAGGTGTGCAACCAGTGCGGCCCCGACGCCGTGTATGTTACCGATGTGGGTCAGCACCAGATGTGGGCGGCGCAGTACCTGCGCCACACCAAGAGCCGCGGCTTTATCACCAGCGGCGGCCTTGGCACCATGGGCTTTGGCTACGGTGCCGCCATTGGTGCCCAGATGGCACTGGGACGCCAGCAGCGTGTGGTGATGTTTACCGGCGACGCCTCCTTCCACATGAACCTGAACGAAGCCTGCACCGCCGTCAGCTACGAGCTGCCCATCATCACGGTCATCTTCAATAACTCGGTGCTGGGCATGGTACGTCAGTGGCAGACCAGCTTTTACGGCAAGCGCTACAGCCAGACCGACCCCCACCGCAAGACCGATTTTGTCAAGCTGGCAGACGGCTTTGGCCTGAAGGGCTACCGCTGCACCAATCTGCCGGAGTTTCAGGAAGCGTTTGCAGATGCCCTGCAGCAGAAGGGCCCCACTTGGATCGAGTGCATCATCGACAAGGACGAAAAGGTGCTGCCCATGATCCCCGGCGGCGGCGATATCAACGACATCATCATGGAATAAGGAGGACACAGCATCATGGAATCTGATCAGCGCAGGGTCATCAGCCTGCTGGTGGACAACCAGAGCGGCGTTCTGGCCCGGGTGTCCAGCCTGTTCTGCCGCCGCGGCTTCAACATCGACAGCCTTACAGTGTCTGCCACCAACGACCCGGCAGTTAGCCGCATCACAGTGACCATTACCAGCGACGAAAAGGCGTTGCAGCAGCTGGTATTGCAGACCGAGCGTCTGGAAGTCACCCGGCAGGTGTTCGTGCTGGACAGCGAAAAATCGCTGGAGCGGGAGCTGCTGCTGCTCAAGGTGGAATCGGACGTGCACAACCGCACAGAGCTGCGGGAGATCGCTTGCATCTACAAGGCAAAGATCATTGATCTTTCCCCGGACAGCATGGTGTTTGAACTCATCGGCCGGCCGGACAAGCTGGACGCATTCTTAAAAATGTTCGAGGGCTACAACATCCTTGAGCAGTGCCGCACCGGCGTTACTGCACTGGAGCGCGGCGGGATGCACCAGCATATCCAGAAGCCGCCGCAGGAGGTGCGCTCCGTCCAGCTGCCCCCGCCGGGCGCAAGACGGGCATAAATCACATTGCTTTTCCGCTCAGGGTGAGCGAAAGATAGAACAGAGCATACAAGACCGGAAGATAAACCAACCAGAAAAAGTAAAAGGAGAATAACGATTATGGCTATCAAGAAATACTACGATTCCGACTGCAACCTCGGCGTGCTGGACGGCAAGACCGTCGCTGTCATCGGTTTCGGCAGCCAGGGTCATGCACACTCTGAGAATCTGGCCGAGAGCGGCGTCAACGTTGTGGTGGGCCTGCGCAAGGGCTCTGCCCACTGGGCAAAGGCTTCTGAGTTCGCTGCCACCCACGAAAACTTCAAGGTGATGGAAGTGGAAGAGGCTGCCAAGGCCGGTGACGTTGTCATGATGCTGGTGCCCGATGAACTGTGCGCCGATATCTACAACACCCAGGTTGCTCCCTACATGACCGAGGGCAAGGCACTGGCCTTTGCACACGGCTTCAACATCCACTTCAAGACCATCACCGCTCCCAAGAACGTGGACGTCATCATGATCGCTCCCAAGGGCCCCGGCCACATCGTGCGCCGCCTGTACACCGAGGGCGAGGGCTGCCCCTCTCTGATCTGCGTGGAGCAGGACTACACTGGTAAGGCCAAGGACATCGCTCTGGCTTATGCTTCCGGCATCGGCGCAGGCCGTGCAGGCATCCTGCAGACCACCTTCAAGGAGGAGACCGAGACCGATCTGTTCGGCGAGCAGGCCGTGCTGTGCGGCGGCGTTTCCGAGCTGATCCACGCCGGTTTCGACACGCTGGTGGAGGCCGGTTACGAGCCCGAGATGGCCTACTTTGAGACCTGCCACGAGATGAAGCTGATCGTTGACCTGATCAACGAGGGCGGCTTCTCCAAGATGCGCTACTCCATCTCCAACACCGCTGAGTACGGCGACTACCGCACCGGCAAGCGCCTGATCACCGAGGAGACCCGCAAGGAGATGAAGAAGGTCCTGACCGAGATCCAGGACGGCACCTTTGCTTCCGAGTTCCTGACCGAGATGAGCCCCAAGGGTGGCCGCAAGGTGCACTTCCTTGCCAAGCGCCGTATGGAGGCTGAGCTGCCCATCGAGAAGGTGGGTGCTGAGCTGCGCAGCATGATGAGCTGGCTGAAGAAGTAAGAGGAGAACCCTCTCAGGCCGCCTTTCGGCGGCAGCTCCCCCGAAAGGGGGAGCTTTTGTTGAAAAGAGAGCCTTATAGCTTCTCCGCGAAAACCTCTCCCCCTCGGGAGAGGTGGCACGGCGCAGCCGTGACGGAGAGGGTTTTATCAGAAAAGAGGATTTGCAATGAGAAGTGACAACGTGACCAAAGGCTCGGAGCGCGCGCCCAACCGCAGCCTGTTTTATGCGCTGGGCTATACCCCGGAGGAGCTGGAGCGCCCGCTCATCGGCGTAGTGAGCGCCCACAGCGAGATCGTGCCCGGGCACATGAATCTGGACAAGATCGCCGATGCCGTCAAGGCCGGTGTGCAGATGGCCGGTGGTACCCCCATCCTGATCCCCGCCATCGGCGTGTGCGACGGCATCGCCATGGGTCATGTGGGCATGAAGTACTCTCTGGCCTCCCGCGAGCTGATCTGCGACAGCGTGGAAACCATGCTGATGGCACACCAGCTGGACGGCCTTGTGCTGGTGCCCAACTGCGATAAGATCGTGCCCGGCATGGTAATGGCAGCGGTGCGCATGGATGTGCCCGCTGTGGTCTGCTCCGGCGGCCCTATGCTGGCCGGTACTTACGGCGGCGAGGAAGTGAGCCTTTCCAAAATGTTCGAGGCCGTGGGTGCTTATAAGGCCGGTATGATCACCGACGAGCAGCTGGAGGACTGCACCTGCAACTGCTGCCCCAGCTGCGGCAGCTGCTCCGGTATGTACACTGCCAACAGCATGAACTGCCTGTGCGAGGCCATCGGCATCGCCCTGCCCGGCAACGGCACCATCCCGGCTGTGTACTCCAAGCGCCTGCAGCTGGCAAAGCACGCCGGTATGGCTGTGATGGAGATGGTGCGCAAGGGCATCACCGCACGCCAGATCATCAACGAGCGCTCCATCCGCAACGCGCTGACCTGTGATATGGCACTGGGCTGCTCCACCAACACGGTGCTGCACCTGCTGGCTATCGCCTACGAGGCCGGTGTGCCTATCGACCTGAAGCTGTTCAACGAGATCAGCGCCAAGACCCCCAACCTGTGCCATCTGGCACCGGCAGGTCCCACCCATATGCCGGATCTGTACGCAGCGGGCGGCATCCCGGCAGTACAGGCGGAGCTGGCCAAGAAGGGCCTGCTGGATCTGGATGTGCCCACCGTCACCGGCAAGACCCTTGGCGAGAATATCAAGGGTGCCCATATCCTGAACGAAAAGGCCATCCGTCCCATCGAGAACCCCTACTCTGAGACCGGCGGTCTGCAGATCCTGTGGGGCAACATTGCCCCGGACGGCTGTGTGGTCAAGCGCAGCGCTGTCGCCCCGGAGATGCAGCAGCATTCCGGCCCGGCGCGGGTGTTCAACAGCGAGGAGGAGGCCATTGCCGCCATCTACGCGGGCAAGATCGTCCCGGGCGATGTGGTGGTCATCCGCTACGAAGGCCCCAAGGGCGGCCCGGGCATGCGGGAGATGCTCAACCCCACCTCTGCGCTGGCAGGCATGAAGCTGGATAAGACGGTGGCCCTCATCACGGATGGCCGCTTCTCCGGCGCATCCCGCGGTGCTGCCATCGGCCATGTCAGCCCGGAGGCGGCCTCCGGCGGCCCCATCGGCCTGATCGAAGAAGGGGATACCATTTCCATTGATATCCCCAACGCCTCCATCACGCTGGAGGTCAGCGATGCAGTGCTGGCCGAGCGCAAGGCAAAGTACGTTGCGCCCGAGCCCAACATCAAGACCGGCTGGCTGAGCCGTTACGCCCGCATGGTCACCAGTGCAAATCTGGGTGCAGTGCTGAAATAAACGTAACGAAAGCGCCTGTTGTGCGGATGCACAACAGGCGCTTTTGTCACTCTCCGTATTTCATGAGCATGGCGCGGACGGTGAGGAAGATGATCTTCCAGTCCACCCAGAAGCTGCGCTCCTGGATGTATTTCATATCCAGCGCCACCCACTCGTCAAAGCTCATCTCGTTACGGTGGGGTGCGATTTGCCAGTAGCAGCTCAGTCCGGGGGTGACGTACAGCCGCTGGCGCTGGTAGTCGCTGTACAGCTCTACCTCCCGGGGCAGTGCGGGGCGCGGCCCCACGATGCTCATATCGCCCTGCAGCACGTTGAGCAGCTGTGGCAGCTCGTCCAGACTGGTCTTGCGCAGAAAACGTCCCACCCGGGTAATGCGGGGGTCGCCCTTGATCTTGAACACCGGGCCGTCCATCTGGTTCTGGCTCAGCAGCTCATTCAGCTGCTCCTCGGCGTCCGGGCACATGGTACGAAACTTATACAGCCAGAACAGCTTGCCGTCCCGTCCTACCCGCCGCTGCCGGAAAATAGCTCCGTCTCCGGGGCTGTCCAGCACGATGGCAAGGCTGATCAGCAGTGCCAGCGGCGCAAGCAGGATCAGCGCCAGCAGGGAGAATACGATGTCCTGTGCACGCCGCAGCACCCAGTAACGCCGGTGGCTGCGCAGCGTCTTTTCCCGGTCGATAGAAATTTGCGGGGCGGCGCTGATTGTTGACTCCATGCAATGACCCACTCCTGCCTGTAAAATGTGTAGAATCTTTACATTATTTTAACATAAAACAGGACGCAATTCAACCGGATGAAGCGCGGCGGGCGGGGGACAGTAAGCCTGCTGAAAAAAAGTGAAAAAAGGTGGTTGACAAAACCCTTTTCTCATGCTAAAATAAACAAGTCGTCCGGCGCACGGATGCACAACAACTGAATATGGGCGTGTTCCCGAGTGGCCAATGGGGACAGACTGTAAATCTGCTGCTTTCAGCTTCGGTGGTTCGAATCCACCCGCGCCCACCAAAAAACCGCAACGTATCAAAATACGCTGCGGTTTTGTTTTACGATACTTTTTCCTGCTGTTTCTGCTTCGCCCTCCCATCAGAGCAGCTGTGCAAGAATACTGTTTTGCACAATAAGCCCGGCGGGGGTCAGGGCGAGAATGCGGCCATCAAAGGTGGCGTACCCGGCGCGGACACAGTTTTGCACAAAGGCCAGTTGCGCGGTGGAAAACTGCTTGCCGTACAGGGTTTTGTAGGCATCAAGATCGAGCCCCTTGCGCAGCCGCAGCTGTAAGATCAGGTAGTCCTCTGCACCGCAGCTGCCGTCCATGATGGGTGCGGCGGCATCCTGCAGAAAGGCGGCGGTGTCCGGCGCGTAGCAGAACCGCTTGCCGCCCATGCAGGAATGCGCCGCAGGGCCAAGGCCCAGATAGTCGCCGCAGTCCCAGTAGATGAGGTTGTGACGGCCTTCATAGCCCGGCTTTGCAAAGTTGGAGATCTCGTACTGGCGGTAGCCGTGGTGTTCCAGCTGCTCCACGGCATAAAGGTAGAAATCAGCGGCTTCATCGCCGGTGGGCAGACCCTCCGGCGGGTGCTTGCCGAAGGCAGAGTCCGGCTCGATCTTTAAAAGGTAAGCCGAGATGTGGGTCGCCCCGCCTTTTTCAATCAGCTCCAGTGTTTCGTCAAATTCGGCCTGCGTATAGTGGGGCAGCGCCAGCATGATGTCGCCGCTGATGTTCTCGAACCCGGCACGCCGGGCGGCGGCAAAGGCTGCCCGCGCCTGCTTGGCGCTGTGAGGACGGCCAAGGGTGCGCAGCTGGGTGTCCCGGGCGGACTGCACCCCGAAGGAGATGCGGTTCACCCCTGCCGCCCGGAAGCCACGCAGGCTCTCCTCGGTGACGGTCTCGGGGTTTGCCTCCAAGGTGATCTCTGCACCGGGCACGGGGTCTGCTGCCCGGATGAGCCGTTCTGCCTGCGCCGGGGTGAGCAGGCTGGGCGTGCCGCCGCCGAAATAGAGGGTGTCCGGCCGCAGGGGCGCGTCCGGCGCAAAGCGGTGCAGCTCCCGCAGCAGCGCGTCCACATAGGCGTCCGGTACGCCCCGCTCCCCGGGGTGGGAATAAAAATCGCAGTACCGACATTTGGAAAAACAGTAGGGAATATGCAGATAAAGTCCAAGGGACATACAATATCACAGCCTTTTTCATGAAACGTTCATTTCTATGCAGTATACTATATTCCGTAGACCGGAGCAAGAGAGAAATGCTCCGGCAGAATAGACTGGAGGAACCCAGATGAGTTATAACAATTACAACCGTGGCTATGCAGAGCCTACAATGACCTCGGCTGATTATATGACCCGCACCTACCGCTGGATGGCGCTGGGACTGCTGATCACCTTTGCGGCGGCGTTTGTAACCGCCACCACCCCGCTGTTCTATGTGGTCAATTCGCTGTACCTGCTGTTCACCATTGCCGAGCTGGCGCTGGTGATCGTGCTGAGCGCCCGGGTGCAGAATATGTCCGTGGGTGCGGCAAGAGGGGTGTTCTTAGGCTACGCCCTACTCAACGGCATGGTGCTGAGCTACTATTTCCTTGCCTTTGATCTGGGCACACTGGTGCTGGCTTTCCTTGCCACCTCGCTGTACTTCGGTCTGATGGCAGTCTACGGCACCACCACCCACAAAGATCTGTCCGGCTGGGGCCCCAAACTGATGATGGCACTGTTTGCGCTGATTATCACCGGCTTCGTCGGTGTGCTGTTCGGCATGGGCTTTATGGGCACGGTGCTGTACTCCGGCATCGGTCTGGTGGTGTTCATGTTGCTGACCGCCTACGACACCCAGAAGCTGAGCCAGATGTACTCCTACTACGCAGGGGACAGCGAGCTGGCGGAAAAGGCTTCCATCTACGGCGCACTGACGCTGTATCTGGACTTCATCAACATCTTCCTGTATGTGGTGCGTCTGCTGGGTCTCAACAGCCGCCGCCGCGATTAAGCGTACAGCGCTGCAACATCATTGATAAGCTGGAAATCGGTCAGGCCTGCGGGTCTGACCGATTTTTTTGCGTAAAAAAGGGATAACGGAGCATCCCCGGATGCTCCGTTATCCCTAAAATTTTAGTTCGATGCTCAAAGCATCTTTACAGCCAGCGCCTCGGTGGTGCGCTCCTGCGATTCGGTGCTGCCGGGCTTATCGTCCAGAATGTACCGCAGCACCAGCACTTCGGCTACATACAGCACCGCCACCTTGATGGGGATGCTGCCGGAATCCAGCGGGCTTTCCTGTGCGCCGCACAGCAGCACGATGTCTGCCAGCTTTGCGCCGGGGGAGTCCTCGTAGTGGGTGATCAGGATGATCTTTGCGCCGTTGGCCTTGGCGGTGCGCAGGGTCTCCATCAGGTCCCGGGTAGCGCCGGAGTAAGAGACGAACAGCACCACGTCCTGCTCGGTCATCAGGCTGGCAGCCATGACCTGCATGTGGCTGTCGGCAACGGCACGGAACTTGTTGGTGATGCAGGCGAACCGGGCGCAGATCTCTTTGGCGGCGGCCATGCTGCCGCCCTGTCCCATGCAGAACACCTGCCGGGCGCTGTGCAGCAGCGCCACAGCCTGATCCACCGCCTGCGGCGAAAGGGCGTTTTGGGTGCCGTTGATGGCGGTCATGAACAGCGCCGAGGCGTGCTCGCACAGGGTGGCAGTGTCGGCGTCCGGGGCGGGCTCCTGCTGGTTTACCAGCACACCGGTGGCATTGGCCTGCGCCAGCGCAATGCGCATTTCGTGGTAGCCCTCAAAGCCCAGCGCCCGGCAGAACCGGAACACCGTGGCCTCGGCCACCTGACACTCTCTGGCCAGCGATGATATGGACAGATACTGTGCCTCCGCAGCGTGCTGCACCAGATATTCGGCCACCGTGCGGCCGGATTTTGTCAGGTCGCCCTGATGCTGCTGCAGCAGCTCCCAAAAATTTGTAGACATTCTTCCCTCTCCTGACTTAGGCCGCCGGCGGGTGCCGGTGCCGTGTTCGTGCTTACCTTCTTATATAAAAGTATAAGAGAAACCGCGCCGCTGTGCAAGAGGCGTAATGAACACATTTTACCCGCCGATTCTGTGCAGAGGGCACAGTTTTGAAGGAAAAAACGGCCCAAATGGTGAAAATGCTTTTCATTTTTACAATTTCAAAGCTGAAAGTGATTTTCAGAGCAACCGGGGAAAGTGTACCGTTTTGTAACTATTTTGACAAGTAAAGTGGATGAAAATATTGTGTTTTTTCTGATATCCCACAATTTTGTGCAGACTGCCGGGTTTAAAAATGAAAATTTATGAAAAGAACGAATAGACAAAATGAAAATAATTTTCTATAATTAGGCTACAAACAACGGCTGCGGACACGAGCAGCCGCTACGAGCAAAACGGAGTACGATCCCCCGATGGGTCGAAGAAGATGAACAAGGAGAATCTACCATGAAAAACTGCATTTCCCGCCGTTCCTTCCTGAAGGCTGCCGGTATTCTGGGCGCTGCCGGTGCACTGGCCGCCTGCGGCGGTTCCTCCTCCACCAGCACTGCTGCTTCCTCCACCGCTTCCTCTGCTGCTGCAAGTGCAGCCAGCACCGGCGCAAGCATCAAGCTGTGGACATACCCCATCGGCGGCTGGGGCAATGACGAGACTGTCCAGAACCTGATCTCCAGCTTCAACGCAAAGTATCCCGATATCAAGGTGACCGTGGAGTATCTGGACTACACCAACGGCGACGATCAGGTGAACACCGCCATCGAGGGCGGCAGCGCACCCGATCTGGTCATGGAAGGCCCCGAGCGTCTGGTGGCCAACTGGGGTGCCAAGGGCGTTATGGCTCCGCTGAACGATCTGTGGACCGATGATGCCAAGAAAGACATCTACGCTTCTGTGGAGTCTGCCTGCCACAACGAGAAGGGCGACTACTACGAGTACCCCCTGTGCATGACCGCACACTGCATGGCCGTGAACATGACCAAGGTCAAGGAAGTGGGCGCGGACAAGTACATTGATACCGACAAGCACACTTGGAGCACCGAGGGCTTCCTGAACACTGTGGACGCACTGTACAAGGGCGGCTACGAGAACGTGGCAGCCATCTACTGCAGCGGTCAGGGCGGCGACCAGGGCACCCGCGCCATCATCAACAATATGTACGGCGGCACCTTTACCGATGCAGCCCACACCAAGTACACCGCCGACTCTGCCGAGAACATCAAGGCCATTCAGACTCTGTACGATGCAAAGGGCGTCAACTTCGATCCCTCCATCAACGGCGGCGAGGAGATCACCCTGTTCCGCAACGGCACCCTGCAGATGGCTTTCTGCTGGAACATTGCACAGCAGCTGAACGCTGACACCGCTGCCGCAGGCCAGACCATCAGCGGCGACGAGATCTTCCCCATGGCATTCCCCACCGAAAGCGGCGACCCGAAGCTGTGCGGCGGCATCTGGGGCTTCGGCATCTTTGATAACGGCGACGAGGCCAAGATCAAGGCTGCAAAGACCTTTATCGAGTTCATCGCTGCCGATCCCTCTCAGGTCAAGGACAGCGTGCTGGCTTCCACCTACTTCCCCGTCCGCACCAGCGTGGGCGACATCTACGCCGGCAACGAGGTCATGAGCGAGTACAGCAAGTTCATGGGCTATCTGGGCGACTACTACCAGATCACCCCGGGCTGGACCACTGCCCGCACCGAGTGGTGGAACATGCTGCAGCGCGTGGGCTCCGGCGAGGCCGTCGAGACTGCCGTCAAGACCTTCGTGGACAACGCAAACGCAGCCGCTGCCGCCGAGGCATAAGCGCTACTTTTTCTGAACTGCATCACAGCTGAACCGCAAGGCCCCTTCCTCCGGGTGAGGGAGGGGCCCTTTTACGGAAAAAACACTCTCAAACGAAAGGTCTGGTGATCCTCTTGGCTGCAAAGACGGCAATGAAAGAGCCCAAACGCAGCAGTGCGCTGGTACGGCGCGAAACCTTCGCCTCCTACTGCTTCCTGCTGCCCAGCCTGATCTTCTTTCTGGGCTTCGTCATCTACCCCATGATCCTCTGCGTGGTGACCAGCTTCTTTGACTCCACCATGAACCGCGCGGATATCTTTGTGGGGATGGCAAACTACAAGACCCTGTTTGCCGACCCCATTTTCCTTGGTGCATTAAAGAACACCTTCGTCATCGTCATTGTGTCGGTGCCCATCACCTGCATCTTCTCGCTGTGGGTGTCCTCCGCCATCGTAGACCTGCCGGAGTGGGCCACCAGCCTTTTCCGCTGCGTGTTCTACCTGCCCGTGGTCACCGGCTCTGTCGCCGTTACCGTGGTGTGGAAGTGGATGTACAACAACTACTACGGCATCTTCAACTATTTGGGCAAGAGCCTTGGTATTCTGGACAAAAACATCAACTGGCTGGGTGACGAGCGGTTCGCACTGGGCTGTATCATTCTGATTTTGCTCACTACCTCCGTGGGTCAGCCCATCGTGCTGTACGTTTCGGCACTGGGCAACGTGGATCAGTCCATCGTGGAGGCTGCCGAAGTGGACGGCGCGACCGACTTCCAGTGCTTCTGGAAGATCAAGTGGCCGGCTATTATGCCCACCACCCTGTACATTCTGGTCATCACCACCATCAACTCCTTCCAGTGCTTTGCACTGATCCAGCTGCTGACCTCCGGCGGCCCCAACCACAAGACCGATACCATTATGTACTACATCTACTACACCGCCTTCAAGCAGTACAAGTACGGCTACGGCAACGCCATGGGCGTGGTGCTGGCGGTGATCATCGCCATTCTGTCTGCTGTCCAGTTCAAGCTGGGCAACAAGGATAATTAAGGAGGTGCGGAACAATGCGTGCAACTGCTGCAAAAAAGCAAAAACCGTTGGAGCGCCATCCCAGTAAACTGAAAAAGATGAGCGCCTACGCCATTCTGGCAATCATCCTCATCAGCATCATGGCGGTGCTGTTCGCCTTCCCGCTGTACTGGATCATCACCGGCTCCTTCAAGACCGGCGCCGCCATCAACGCGACCACCCCCGAGTGGTGGCCCAGCCAGTGGGTGCTGACCAACTACCAGAAGCTGTTTGCCGGGAAGCGTGCCCCGCTGTGGCAGCTGGCTGTGCCCTTCGGCTCCAAGTTCAGCGCCAACGGCGAGCCCGTCTACTTCTCGGTAGGCCCCATGGCTCCCGCTGCCATCCGTTGGATGATCAACACTGTGTTCATGGCAGTCATGTCCATGATCCTTACCTGCCTGACCGCCGCCATGGCCGGTTATGCGCTGGCCAAAAAGCGCTTTGTGGGCCGCAAGCTGCTGTTCACCCTCATCGTCTGCGCTATGGCACTGCCCAAGCAGGTCATCCTGATCCCCCTGCTGCGCGAGATGAGCGCACTGAACCTGTACAATACCATCTGGGCGGTCATCTTCCCCATCGTGGGCTGGCCGTTCGGCGTGTTCCTGATGAAGCAGTTCAGTGAGGGCATCCCCACCGAAATGTTGGAGGCTGCCCGCATCGATGGTGCCAGCGAGGCACGCACCTTTGTCAAGATCGTGCTGCCCATGGTCAAGCCCGGTATCGGCGCACTGGCCATCTTTACCTTCATCAACAGCTGGAACGATTACTTCATGCAGTTGATCATGCTGTCCAGCACCAGCAACCTGACCATTTCGCTGGGCATTGCAAAGCTGCAGGCAGAAAACAGCACCGACTTCGGCCTGATCATGGCCGGTGCCGCACTGGCTGCTGTGCCGATCATCATCATCTTCCTCATCTTCCAGAAGTACTTCACCAAGGGCATCGCAATGGGTGCGGTTAAAGGCTAAAAATTACAGAAAGAAGGGCTTGAAACATGAAAGATATCAAAAAATATCAGGGTGTCATCCCTGCCTTTTACGCCTGCTATGACGCAGAGGGCAACATTTCGGTGGAGGGGGTCAAGGCACTGACCCGCCACCTGATCGCCAAGGGCGTCAAGGGCGTGTATGTGGGCGGCTCCTCCGGCGAGTGCATCTACCAGCACGTCGACGAGCGCAAGACCGTTCTGGAGGCCGTGATGAGCGAGGCCAAGGGCAAGCTGACCGTGATCGCCCACGTCGGCTGCAACAACACCGCCGACAGCATGGAGCTGGCACGCCACGCCGAGAGCGTGGGCGTGGATGCCATTGCCTCCATCCCGCCCATCTACTTCCACCTGCCGGAGTACGCCATTGCCAAGTACTGGAACGATATGTCCGCTGCCGCCCCGAACACCGAGTTCGTCATCTACAATATCCCGCAGCTGGCTGGCACGGCGCTGACCATGAGCCTGCTGAACGAGATGCTGAAGAACCCCAACGTGGTAGCTGTGAAGAACAGCTCCATGCCCACGCAGGACATCCAGATGTTCAAGGATGCCGGCATCGCCGCCCGCGGCGAGGAGGGCTTTGTGGTGTTCAACGGCCCGGACGAGCAGTTCGTTTCCGGCCGCGTCATCGGCGCAGATGGTGGCATCGGCGGCACCTACGCCGTGATGCCGGAGCTGTATCTGGCTATGAACGCCCATCTGGAAAAGGGCGAGATCGCAAAGGCCCGTGCCATCCAGTACGAGGCCAACCGCATCATCTACAAGATGTGCTCTGCCCACGGCAACCTGTATGCGGTGCAAAAGGAGATCCTGCGCCGGATGTACGGTCTGGAGCTGGGCAGCGTGCGCGCCCCGATGCCCGGCCTGATCCCCGAGGATGAGGCCATCGTGGCCGAGGCACAGGCCATGATCGAAGCCGCCATCGCAAAGCTGTAACAGGATAAAAGCGCCCCTCTCCGTCTCTTTTTCAGAGGGGAGGCGGGCGCTTCTTTTATTGGAGGAAACGCAAATGATCTGCGATACCCTGCAGCATCTTGGCCGGTACAGGGGACTGCACCCCAACTTGGATACCGCCATCGACTATCTGCTTACCCACGACCTTGCCGCCCTGCCGCTGGGACGCACCGAGGTGGACGGCGACAAGGTGTTCATCAACCTGATGGACGCCACATTGCACCCGGACGCGGGCTACCACCCGGAGTACCACAGGCTTTATGCTGATTTACAGGTAGACCTTACCGGCAGCGAGGGCTGGGGCTACACCAATCTGCCCGGCGCGGAGATCGGGGAATTTACCGGGGACTGCGGCTTTCAGGCCAGCGCCAGCGTGGTGACCGGTGCACTGGGCGAGGGGCGTTTTGTGCTGTTCTTCCCGGAGGAACTGCATAAGCCCGGCCTTGTACAGCACGGCTGCGTCAGCGTGCGCAAGGCAGTCGTCAAGATCAGAATGGAGGAGTAAGACCATGGAAAAGGAAAAGCTGTTTGCACAGATCAAGGGCGGGCTCATCGTGTCCTGTCAGGCACTGGAGCACGAGCCCCTGTACACCAAGGAGGGCGGGGTCATGCCCCTGATGGCCAAGGCTGCCGCCATGAGCGGGGCTGTGGGCATCCGCGCCAACACCGTGCGGGACATTACCCAGATCAAACAGGTGGTGGACCTGCCGGTCATCGGCATCATCAAAAAGGACTACCCCGGCACGCCCATGTATATCACCGTCACCATGAAAGAAGTGGACGAACTGGTGGCCTGCGGGGTGGATATCCTTGCCGTGCAGGGCACCGGTGCGCTGCGCCCGGACGGCTCCACTTCGGCACAGTTCATCCGCGCCATTAAGGCAAAGTACCCCGAGCAGCTGGTGATGGCTGACTGCGATAACTTTGAAAACGCCATGCTCTGCGCCGAGGCCGGTGCCGACTTTGTGGGCACCACCATGCGCGGTTACACCCCGGAGACCACTGGCATTGATGATATCGACTTTGACTTCATCCGCAAGCTGTCCGCAGAGTGCCCGGCAAAGATCATTGCCGAGGGTCACATCCACTACCCGGAGCAGGCGGTCAAGGCGCTGGAGGCCGGTGCCTTTGCGCTGGTGGTGGGCGGTGCCATTACCCGCCCGGCAGAGATCACCGCACGCTTTACCGGTGCCATCAACGCCGCAAAGAAATAACACAGGGGAGTGGCGGATATGAAACACTATCTTGGTATCGACATCGGCGGCACCGCCGTCAAGCTGGGCATCGTGGACGAGACCGGCGCGGTGCTGGCGAAAGCCGAGGAGAGCGTAAGCTTTGACGGCTACCGCACCCCCATCCTGACCACGGTGCTGAAAGCCGCGCAGGCCTTCCTTGCCGCGCAGAGCGTCCCGGCGGAAAGCCTTGCGGGCATCGGCGTTTCTGCCACCGGGCAGATCGACAGCCGCAAGGGCATCGTGGCGGGCACCTGCGGCAACCTGCCCAACTACATCGGCGCACCTATTAAAGCCGAGCTGGAAAAGGCCTTTGGCCTGCCGGTCACGGTAGCCAACGATGCCAACTGTATGACGCTGGGCGAGGTGTGGGTCGGCGGTGCAAAGGGCTATACGGACGTCATCGGCGTGACGCTGGGCACCGGCGTAGGCGGCGGCATCCTGACCGGCGGCCGTCTGCTGGAGGGCGCGCGAGGTCTGGGCGGTGAACTGGGCCACTACCGCACCCACGCGCTGGACGGCGTAGACTGCACCTGCGGCGCAAAGGGCTGCTGGGAGCGCTACGCCGCCACTACCGCCCTTGTACGCGCCGCGCAGGAGAAAGACCCGACATGGAAGGATGGCCGCGCCATCTTTGCCGCCGCCGAGGCGGGCAATGAGACCGTGCTGGCGCTGCTGGACGCGTGGGCGGACGAGATCGCGCAGGGGCTGGCGGGCATGGTGCATATCTTCAACCCGCAGCTGATCCTGATCGGCGGCGGCGTGTCTGCCCAGCAGAAGCTGCTCATCGACCCCATTGCCGCCAAGGTAAAGGCCGCTATAATGCCCGCCTTTGCCGAGGGGCTGGAAATTCGCGCCGCACAGCTGCACAACGATGCCGGGATGGTGGGCGCGGTGTATTACTTCCGGCAGACGATGGAAAAGGAGTGATTCGGTTATGAAAAAGCATATTCTCTGTCTGGGTGATTCCAACACCCACGGCTATTGCGCCGACCCCAACGATTGCGCCGACCACGGCATCCGCTTCAACGAGGACGAGCGCTGGACCTGCCGCCTGCAAAAGGCGCTGGGCGAGGAGTATCTGGTCACGGAGGAGGGACTTTCCGGCCGCACCACCGTGTTCGTGGACCCGCTGCATGAGTCCATGGACGCGCTGAGCGTGGCCTACGCCCTGCTCAAGAGCCACGAGGTCATCGACCTGCTCATCATCATGCTGGGCACGAATGACGTCAAGGAGCGCTTTGGCGCAAACGCTGCCTGCATCGGTGCGGGCATGGAGCGGCTGCTGCTCAAGGTGAAGAGCGTGGACTGCTGGGGCGGCAAGGCACCCAACATTTTGGTGGTGGCACCGCCCTGCATCAAGGACGGCTTCCACGATGCCGTGATGGGCGCAGGCTGCGTGGAGAAATCCCGCGGGGTCGCCGAGCAGCTGCGCATCGTAGCCGAGCGGCAGGGCGTGCACTTTATGGACGCCGCCGAGTGCGAGTTCAACGAGGTGGACTTTATGCACCTGACTTGCAAGGGTCACGCCCGGCTGGCAGAGCTGCTGACCGCAGAGGTGCCAAAGCTGGTCTGAGTGTGTTAAAAGAAAATGGACGGAGAAACGTCAAAGACGCTCCTCCGTCCATTTTTGTGCAGTGATGTGAGATGATATCAGAGGTTATGTGGCGCTTTTAGCCTGTTTGAGGATACGGATCACCTTGTATTTGGGTACATACTTTTCCGGGGCGAAATCCTCTTCCAGATAGCCCTGCTCGACACACCAGCGGGCGGCGGCAGCGGCATCGGTGGCTTGTGCAATGGTGGGCTGGGGGCAGCCTGCGTTCTGCCACAGCAGCTCAGCCAGCTGGCCCTGAGTCTTGGGGATGGCTGCATCTGCGGGCAGCAGGTTCTTCAGGATGGCGCGGGTAGTGATCTCGTAGCCGCCCCAGACTGCTGCGCCGCCAATGGCGACTGCTGCAATAGCACCGGCGGCGGACTCTGCGGGTGCTTCGGGCTCTTCGGGCTCTTCAGGTTCGGGCTTCGGCTGAGGAGTATCAACACCGAAATCCTCGTCCAGCGGCTGATCTGGATCGGGTCGGGTCGCCGGAGTAGCGGACCACTGTGCTGTCAGTCTGACAGCACCCCGGGGCATGATGAATGCGATCTCCTCAGTACCCTGCTCCGTATCAGAGCCAAGCGTGCCGACCGTTACGCCAAAGTCCGCGCTGGTGCCTTCTTCCACTTTCCAGTGATGGAATTGCATGTTTTCAGCAGGTGCATCAGCCTTGATCGTGACTTTTTCGCCCGCCTTTACGCGCACAAAGCTGTCCTGCGTGCCATTGATTGTACCGCCTTCCACGATGACCGGCAGACTCATTGCGATGGCGGGAATACTGTAGACAGCACTCAGTTCCACAGGCTTGTCAGACATGGTGAACGTAAAAGTTTCGTTTTTGATCTTTGCCCCGCTGGCATCCAGCAGATAATTGTTTTCTGCGTCCACCGTAACATTCAGGCTATTGCCGTCCGCATCGATGATTGCAGTAAGGCTGCCCTTTTTGAGCTTCCAGCCTACGAGCTTGGAAAAGCTTGCGTTGCTGTCGTGACCGGTCACGGTAACGGATGCACCCTCCAGTGCATACACCGTCTCACCGGTGGTATTGTCCGTTTGGGCAGTACCGTTGCTCACCTTGACAGCAGCCTTGTAGACAGCGGTCAGCTTGACGGCTGCATCCGGCATGGTGAAGCTCAGAGGGCTGACCTTCAGCTCCTCTTCGGTCTTGCCGATATTGCCGCCAGATACCTCCCAGTGGTCAAACTGGTAATCCTCGGGGCTGCCTGCGGTCACGGTAACGGCTGCGCCCGGGCGGGCAAAGTCTGCATTGCTGTTACCGTTCACTTTGGCAGTACCGCCGGACACCTCAAGCTTGTTGCTGTGGTGTGCAGTCAGTTCCATGTCGCCTGCGGGCATGATGAACGAAAATTCCTTCTGCGCCAGTTTTTCGGCAGAGATCGTAAAGCCTGCGGGAGCATTTACTACTTCCCAGCCGTCAAATTTTCGCTCGTCAGTTTCATCGATCTGGGCGGTGACGGTCACTTTTTGACCGTTGAAGGCCATTTGCACTTCGCTTCCGCCCGCTTTTGCGATTCCATTGTTTACGGTAATTGCGGAAAACGTCTTTTCCTCAATATGCAGATAGCTGTAGGGTGCATCGGACGGGATGGGTGTAATGCTTCCGTCGATGGCTTCTGTCTCCGCATCCTCGCTGGTGTAGTAGACGTAGTCTGCACCATCCGTGCGCTGGTAGGTGAAGTTCTTGGCAATTCTATTGCCGCTTTCTGCATTACCGCGGATGGTAACAGGACCATTGCAGGTAATATCGGCGATGCCCTTCCATCCGCCGATGACCTGATTATACTGGGGCGCATTGATCTCTACTGCACTGGCATTCCGAATGATCAGAGTGCCCTCGTCTGCCTGAGAACGGGCACCTATGGCATAGCTGCCAAAATTACCAGACGCATTGATCGTTACTTTTCCGGTGCAGTCAATCTCTGCCTTATTGCCAATCGCGGAGTAGTTATCGCTGGAGATTGTTACGTTATCTGCATCATTAATATAGATTGTAGCCAGAGGACTGTACGCTCCGCCGTTCAGTTCAATATTCGTGTCCGGCGCAGTTACACGCAGAATACCTGAGAGCTGTACATTATCTGAGCATAATGCACCGTTTTCATATCTGAGCTTACCGGCATTCAAGGTTCCTGCAAGGACATCGTCCTTGTTAGCATCTGTGACCTCTACGCCATTAACTGTGATGCCGTAGCCGTTTTCCGCATCCAGCACACTGACCGCACGGTTGCCGTTGATGTTCAACTGCATCAGTGCATCAGTGCTCTCAGCCAGAGCTGGGGCTGAGAGGGTGAACATCATGCATCCGGTTAGCGCTGCCGATACTGCACGTCGGATAAGTTTGCCTTGTTTCATGGTACAACCTCCTTTTTCCCCTCGTATTATTTACGGGGGGGGGGTATGTATTACGGTACTTCCATTATATTACATTTTATCGTATTTTGGAAGGGAAATGGCGCAAAATGCCCAAAAAGAGCACGAATTATCGAAAGTATCACTCTTTGATCGACTCTGCCCCTGCCGTTCTTCCGTTCTGCGTGCTTTTTTTGCCCCAGCACCGCCTTTTTTGTTGACAAGGCACCGGCTTGCTATTATAATAGTGTAGTCAAAATGGCATTCCTGTGCGGCTTTGTGGCTGCGCGAAAGAAATACAGCTAATAACAAGGAGAGATTCTCAAATGGCACAAGAGATCAAGATGTCCGCTGCCGGTCTGAAGGCAATGCAGGAGGAGCTGGAATACCTCAAAACCGTCCGCCGCAAGGAGCTGGCTGAAGAGATCAAGGAAGCCCGCAGCCACGGCGACCTGTCTGAGAACAGTGAGTACGACGAGGCCAAGAATACGCAGGGTCTGGTGGAAAACCGCATCACCGAGCTGGAGCAGACCATCAAGAACGCAGTTGTGATCGATGAGAGCGAGCTGAGCGTGGATAACGTTTCCGTTGGTACCCACGTTACCATCCGCGAGACCGGCGAGGACGAAGCCGAGGAATACGATATCGTGGGCCGCACCGAGGCTGATGCCTTCAACGGCAAGATCAGCGATGAGAGCCCCGTGGGCCACGCCCTGATGGGCAAGGCTGTGGGCGAAAAGGTCGAAGTGCTGCTGCCCACCGGCCAGACCGTGGAGTACACTGTGCTGGCTATCACCCATTCTGCAAACTAAGTAGGAGTAACCATGGAAGAGCAAAAGAGAAACCCCGCTGCGGGTCTGTCCGAGAGCGAGCAGGTACAGGTGCGCCGCCAGAAGCTGGCCGACCTGCAGGCCGCCGGCAACGACCCCTTTACCCTGACCAAGTTCCCGCAGGACGCGTATTCCGCTGACCTGAAGGAAGAATTTAAGGAACTGCCCAACGAGACCGACAGCGGCAAGCTGGTGGCACTGGCAGGCCGTATGATGTCCAAGCGCGTCATGGGCAAGGCAAGCTTTGCCCACCTGCGCGACGACAAGGGCGATATCCAGCTTTATGTCCGCCGCGACGAGCTGGGTGACGAGGCATACGCCGCCTTTAAAAAGCTGGACGTGGGCGACATTATCGGCGTGAAGGGCGAGGTGTTCCGCACCAAGACCGGCGAGCTGAGCGTGCGCGCCACCGAGCTGACCCTGCTGGCAAAGAGCCTGCGCCCCCTGCCCGAGAAGTTCCACGGCCTGACCGATACCGAGATGCGTTACCGTCAGCGCTATGTGGATCTGATCGCAAACCCGGAGGTGAAGGACACCTTCATCAAGCGCAGCCGCATCCTGAAGGAGATCCGCGCTTATCTGGACGAGAAGGGCTTTTTGGAGGTGGATACCCCCATCCTGACCCCCTTCGAGATCGGTGCTTCTGCACGCCCCTTCTACACTCATCACAACACCTTGAACATGGACATGGTGCTGCGCATCGAGACCGAACTGTACCTCAAGCGCCTGATCGTGGGCGGCATGGATCGCGTGTACGAGGTGGGCCGCATCTTCCGCAACGAGGGCATGGACCCCAAGCACAACCCGGAGTTCACCACCATCGAGCTGTATCAGGCCTTTACCGATTTCCATGGCATGATGGATCTGGTGGAGGAGCTGTACAAGCGCCTTGCCCTCAAGATCTGCGGCAGTCTGGTCATTCCGTATCAGGGCAAGCAGATCGATATGAGCCACTGGGAGCGCCTGACCATGGTGGAGGCTGTGAAGAAGTATTCCGGTGTGGACTTCAACGACTGGCAGACCGATGCGGACGCCATCGCTGCCGCCAAGGCGCACAACGTGGAGCTGCCCGAGGTGCCTACCAAGGGCGCCATTCTGGCCGAGTTCTTCGATGCCTTTGTGGAGGACAAGCTGATCCAGCCCACCTTCATCTACGATTACCCTGTGGAGATCAGCCCGCTGGCCAAGCGCAAGCCGGATGATCCCGCCTTCACCGAGCGCTTCGAGTATTTCATCGACTGCACCGAGTACGGCAACGCCTTCAGCGAGCTGAACGACCCCATCGACCAGAAGGGCCGCTTCGAGCGTCAGGTGGCCGAGCGCAAGGCCCTGGAGCCCGAGTGCAAGGCACAGGTGGACTACGACTACGTCAACGCACTGGAGTACGGTCTGCCTCCCACGGGCGGTCTGGGCTTCGGCGTAGACCGTCTGGTGATGCTGCTCACCGATAGTGCCTCTATCCGTGATGTGCTGCTGTTCCCCACGATGAAGCCCATCGACCAGTAAATTTCCAATTTAAGCACAAAAAAGCCTGAAACTTCTTGATAAGCCGAGAAGTTTCAGGCTTTTTCTTTTGATGGATTTCCAGCGAAAATTACACCATACGCCAATTTTACGCCAAACGATGCAGGATTTTGTGCAGAGCAAAAAGAGCGTTGTTCTAAGGTTGGTGTAAGAATTGGACGTGTAGTGGATGAGTGTAGACCTGTAAAGGGCTGCATCAGAAAGTGGGTTCACGGATTTTTAAACGGATAGCCAGAACTTTCCACCGTAAAAGAAGCAAATGTGAAGAACATGGAGGTTTTCTTATGAACAAACTGCTTTCCTGCCGCTACAACATGGACACCGACCGGGTGGAGGCCCGGTTTGCGGATGGCTCTGCCGTTGCCATTGACTGCATCGCCGTGGAGGACGAGTACGGCAACACCCCGGCACAGCGGGCAGAGCTGGACTGGCTGCTGTACAATAAGCCCTTGGAGTATGCACAGATGGTGCTGGGAGGGGAGATGGAGCGCTATCTCTCCCTCGGCTGCGACCACGGTAGGCTGGAAGATTAAGCCCCTATAAAGAAACACGATGCCCACCTGCCTATGGTTTTCATAAGCCGGTGGGCATCTGCTGTTCTGGTTTATAATTCACTGATGGTTGCAGTAATGGGCTGCATGAGGATCCGCCTGACCGGGGTATATACTGCCAGTACTACCGCCGCCAGCACGACTACGACAATCACGGTAAGACAGCCCCACGGCACCTGCCACGCTGCACCGAAATAATGGGTGATGAGCCGGGTATACAGCATCCGGTTCAGCACAAGACCCAGCGCAATGCCCACCACAAGACCGGACACCGCATAGGTGCCAGCCTCGGCAGAGATCATGCGTTTCAGCTGTGCATCATCCATCCCGATGGCACGCAGAATACCATACTGCTTCATTCGTGCCGACACGCTCATGGAAATGCTGTTGATGATGTTCAGCAGGGAGATGCCGCCAATAATGGCAAGAAATCCATACAGTACGATCCGTGCCGCATAATAGGTCCCACGGTCCTGCCGGTTGCTCTCCCTCAGATCCTGCACAACGATCTGATCACTGGAAAAAGCCGCCAGCTCCAGCACGGTCTCATCACTGGCGGTGCGGTCCAGCTGCACCCCGATCATATTGTAATTCTGTTCTCCTGCTACACGGCGGAACAGTACTTCCGGCGCAATAATGGTCACATCGTCCGAAAATGCTCCCTGTGAGAATGCGCCCACGACCGTCAGCGGCACACCGTTCACCGTGATGGTATCCCCGACACGGATGGGGTTTGTTTTGTTGTACATCGTCATCACTTCATTGTCTGCGCCGGAGTTTTTTGCCATTCTGCCCTTAACCACCATGCTTTTGCTGGATTCCAGCATAAAATCATCGTACGAACAGAATGTGACCTGCTCGACATTGTTCCGGTCACTGCTGGCAGGTACATGGACAAGACCCGTACAGCCCCATACATGTGCAACACCGGGCATCCTTCGCAGCTGCTGCGCCATGGTATCCGGCAGCACCTGTTCGTTGTCATAGCCGTTGTACATCACATCCGCCTGCCATGGTGCCAAACTTGGCAACAGCAGAGAAGCAAACTGCAAAATAACGATAAATCCCAATGCAAGCACAATGCTTAATGCAAAGCTTGCGGTAATCAGGAACCAATTCTTTTTGCTTGCGGTGGCATGGTATATGCCCAGTACAGTTTCAGTACGACCGGAGCCGAGATTCGCTGCATGATGCACAACTGCCGCCTGTTCGCTCCCGGAAGCCGCCGCCACAGACGAGACCTCTGCAGCCCGCTTGGCCGGAGCCTGTGCCGCCAGCAACACCGTTACTACGCCCACCACAACACCGGCGCACAGACCTCCCGGACTCAGCCGGAATACCGGTGTTGTCGCAAACTCGCCGCCGATGCCGTATCGCAGCGCACCGCACACCGCCCAACTGGAAAATGTCCCCAGCACAAGGCCGATCGGAACCGCGATCCTGCACCAGTTGAGTGCTTCCATCCGGACAAAACGGACGACCTGTTGTTTGCTCATTCCGAGACAGCGCATCATACCAAAGAACCGGGTGCGCTGTGCAATATTGCTGTTCATCGTGCCGGAGATCATCAGCACACCGGCAAGCAGCACCAGAACAAACAGCACGCCCGCCATGCCGTACACCGTCCGGAACGCGGTGCTGTTGCTCTGTCCGGCAGACCCCATCACATTCAAATTTTCATGCACGGCATCCTCGCCATACTGCTGCCGCAGCTGCGGCAGAGCTTTTGCCGCCTTGGCAGCGCTGGTATACTGCAGATCATACACAGTCTGCGGCAGAGTTTTTCCCTGCCCAGTCAAAAGTTCTTCAAAGGTCTCCTGCGGCAGATAAATATCCACCAGTGCAAATTGCATTCCGTAATAGCTTTCGTCCACACCGCCGATGCCAGTCACAGTCAGTGTCCGGCTCTGCCCGTCCGGCAGCTTCAGCGTAACCGAATCTCCGATTGCCACACCAAAAATCCGGGCGGCACCTTTTCCAAGCAGCACCTCTCCGTCATGTTCCGGAAAAGTCCCCGCAAAGGCTACGGAACGGTTCACACGCAGAAATTGCACATCACAGCCATAAAGAACCACCCGTTTTCCGTTCAGGCGGTAGTCCTCTTCTCCGTCCTCATTAAACACCGCTCCTGCACCTACGAACATTACATCCGACTGCTGTGCCAACTGTTCTGCCTGACTCTGTGTAATTCCAGCAATCTGCAAATGCCAACTACCATCTTTTCCTGCTGTGCGATTCATTTGGGTGCGCAGCATCATATCCGCTATACTGAAAATAGCACTGACCAGAAACACCGCAATGACGATACACAGGATGGTCATGCGGTTCTGCCGTCTGCGCAATGCTGCGGTTGTGGGTGATCATCAGGATGGTCTGCTCGTATTTCCGGGATGTTTCTTTTAGCAGGGCAATGACCTCGCTGGTGTTCTGGGTGTCCAGATTGCCGGTCGGCTCATCCGCCAAAATCAGTGAAGGGCGGGTCATCAGGGCGCGGCCAATGGCTACCCGTTGCTGCTGCCCACCGGAAAGCTGACTTGGCAGATGCTTCCGACGGTCTTTCAGATTCAACACGGTCAGCAGTTCTTCCAGATATGCCCTGTCCGGCTTTTGGTAGTCCAGCAGCACCGGGAACAGGATGTTCTGTTCTACGGTCAGTTCCGGGATGAGGTTGAATGCCTGAAAGATAAAACCGATATTGCGGCGGCGGAAGATCGTCAGCTCCCGGTCTTTCATGGCAAAAACATCCTTGCCATCAATCAGCACCTTGCCGGAAGTCGGCGTATCCAGTCCGCCAATCAGGTTGAGCAGGGTGCTTTTGCCGGAGCCGGATTCGCCAACGACCGCCACATATTCGCCTTTCGGCAC
>CDZL01000245.1_pt1 | contig 76899 bp, 66 predicted proteins | sample 557581 | NCBI WGS metagenome assembly CDZL01 (sample SAMEA3182063, study PRJEB8094) | gut metagenome | biome: human; feature: gut; material: Stool; isolation source: human stools | place: Canada | collected 2013-01-29 | reverse complement strand
ATCGGTCTTTGCCGTACGGAACACATGTTCTTTGATGCTGAAAAGATTGTCGCTATGCGTGAGATGATCCTGTCACCGGATGTAGAAGGACGTAGAAAAGCATTGGCTAAATTGCTCCCCTTCCAAAAAGCCGACTTCAAAGGTATCTTCAAGGCTATGGACGGATGTCCGGTAAATGTTCGTCTGCTCGATCCTCCTTTGCATGAGTTCGTTCCCCATGATGCAAAAGGTCAGGAAGAAATGGCTAAGGCAATGGGCGTAACCGTACAGGAAATCAAAAAACGTGTGGAAAGCCTGTGTGAACACAATCCGATGTTAGGTCACCGCGGCTGTCGTTTGGGTAACACCTATCCCGAAATCACAGAGATGCAGACTCAAGCGATTCTAGGTGCTGCAATTGAACTGAAGAAAGAAGGATATGATCCGCATCCCGAAATTATGGTTCCCTTGACCGGTATCCTGTATGAATTCGAAGCTCAGGAAAAGGTGATCCGTGATGCAGCTGCAGCATTATTTGAAAAAGAAGGTATGGAAATTCCGTTCAAGGTAGGTACCATGATTGAAATTCCGCGTGCTGCGCTGACAGCCAACCGCATTGCCAGCCGTGCAGAATACTTCTCATTCGGTACCAATGACTTGACCCAGATGACCTTCGGTTATTCCCGTGACGATATTGCTTCTTTCTTGCCGGTATATCTGGAAAAGAAGATTCTGAAAGTAGACCCGTTCCAAGTACTCGACCAAAATGGTGTGGGCCAGCTGATTGAAATGGCTGTAGATAAAGGCCGTTCAGTTCGTCCTGATTTGAAATGCGGTATCTGCGGTGAGCATGGTGGTGAGCCTTCATCAGTGAAATTCTGTCACAAAGTTGGTTTGAACTATGTGTCTTGTTCTCCGTTCCGCGTGCCTATTGCCAGACTGGCCGCTGCACAGGCTGCAATAGAGGAATAATCTCTTTAAAATATTATTTTTATATCAGGCTGTAATTCACCGTTTTACGGTAGTTACAGCCTGATTTGCGCTTAGACGGTTCGTACATTTGACCGCAAAAAATGAGCCAAATAAACGTATTTGTTTTACTCTATGTTTACCCCAAAAATGGCCATGTTTACCCCGTTTACCCCAAAGTTTTCCCCATTGTTTTATCATTAAAATATAGTAGGTATGACAACATTCAAAGCAACGGTAAAAAAGCCAAGATCAGATGGATTCTATACAGTTTACATCAGAGTCACACATCAGCGCAAAACAAGTTACATCAAGACTAACAAGATTATTGATCCGGCTCATATAACCAGTAATGGTGAGTTAACAGACCCGGTAGTGAATGAATATTGTGCCATAATCATACGCCAATATACAGACAAACTGAATCGTGTTGACGCTACATTTTGGGAACTTAAGGATGTCATAGAATTCCTTCACAAAAATGATGAAGAGACATGCTTCAGTGATTATGCGAGAAAGTTTATTTCGAAGATGGAATCTGAAGGGCATGAACGTAATGCAAAAAACTATAAACTTGCAGTCAATCATTTAGAACGGTATATAGGTACTACCAAAATCATGTTTAGCATTCTTACGACTTCTGTTTTAACACAATGGATTGACACATTGTATAAGACCAGCAGAGCAAAAGAAATGTATCCCACTTGTATCAGACAGATTTTTAAGAAAGCAATTATAGAATTGAATGACGAAGAACGTGGTATTTTGCGTATAAAATACAATCCATGGCTAAAAATTATAATCCCAAAATCAGACAATACACTGAAAAGAGCAATCAGTGCAGAAGCTTGTCGTGAATTCTTTAATCGTCCTCTGCCACAAAGTAAAATGGTATCTCCCCTTCCTGAGCTCGGCAGAGATATAGCCTTGCTTTCATTGTGCATGGGTGGTATTAACACGATAGACCTTTACGAACTGAAAAAGAAAGATTATAATAATGGTATTATAGGATATAAGAGAGCGAAAACAAGACATAGTCGTAGGGATGAAGCATACATGGAGATTCGTATTGAACCGTTTATACAGGATACATTTAATAAATATCTGTCTACGGACCAGACAGATGAATATCTGTTTAATTTTCATAGTCGTTATAGTAATTCCGATAGTTTCAATGCCAATATAAATATGGGAATCAGGCGAATATGCCAAGATATGGGAATGTCCAAGGAGGAATATTATTGCTTTTATACGTTTCGTCATACCTGGGCAACCATTGCTCAAAACGATTGTGGAGCAAATATGTATGAGGTAGCATTCGGTATGAACCATAGCCATGGATTTAATATAACAAGAGGCTATGTAAAAATAGACTTTACTCCAGCATGGGAACTTAATGCAAAAATCATAGACTTCATATTTTTCAGTAATAAAAACAGTAAACAGAGTTTGGTTCGTAACTTTGAATCACCTGCAGAGAAAATGTTTCGTATTACAAAAAAGATGATGATATATGGAAGAGCATATTTTAAAGGCGAAGTTATTGCCGAAGTTACGGACATAGGTTTTGATACCGTTGATGATGTTATTTCAGCACTTGCCAATCAGCTTCCTAATGACATACCCGTAGGATGTAATGTACAGTTCCGATTAACAAACTGTGATTCTCAAAAAGAAGCAGTATATGTCAGAAGTAAAGGTAAGGGATTCTAAATTGGACACATAGAGGGAACAATTATCCCAATTCATATCAGAACCGTATCATTTCACTTACTGATACGGTTCTTTCTATTTGTCCGGTTGATTCCAAGGCATGATTTCACGGCCTATAATTATAGCAAAGACAAGTATGATAAGCTTCCATATAAGAATGAAAGTTTTCTTGATCAACCAAACTGCCAGACGTATGGCAAACCTCAAAAGCCAGAATACCAACTTCAGGAGCAGCATACCGATAATAAGTACCGGCAGCAGATATATAATCAACAGCAGTTCAAACATAATGTGTAATATTTATGAGTATAAGAGCTTATTAATTATATAAATATACTAAAAATCAATGAGATACAGAAATTTACGCAACACTATTTTCTTATTATTCGAGTAGATTTTCTACTGATTATCAGTGTTATACCACCATGATAACGAGGTATCTCCAAACTCTGATTACATGTTTATTCTATCTGAATGTTTCTGCAATACAGTTCAGATAAAATAAGATTTCCCGATAGCCATTTCATCAGCTGAATCAGCAACAAGATTTTATTTTCCCTTTTATTGGGATTCCAATAACTTAGATAATCAGGATACTTTTACCATACTATCATGGTATCAGGACTACATATTATATTGGATATAGGTTTTATGAGAACAATAGCCATCTATTCCATATAACTACATCTTGTGTGTTTTTGAAACTTTGGTTTATCCAACCATATATATCGAAACATTATTTCTTATTACTGCGATTTTTATGGTTCTAAGATTGAATAATACTTATAGTATCTGTTTCTGAATACACGAAAATTGGTTTGATAAGTTTTAGGACTATATACAACAATATTCCGCTATGTGGATATTCCAAAACAACCGGATGCTATAGCACATGGTAAGCCGGAATATGCCTCCAAAGAATTGTGTTGTTGATTTCGGTTTGCAACGGCTTTCTCCGGTAAATTTGGGTATAATAATCATTCCCGGAAGGCATCGTTCTGCCGTGCAGAGTTTTCCAAGCAAGTTGTACTTTTGTGGCCACAAAACTCCGTTTCGTACTCACAAAAGTAACTTGCCGAATGCTGGCGCATCGGAGCGGATAGCCGCTGTTTCGCATGGCGAAAGAAGGTCCGGGAAACCTAACCACCAATGTATCCAAGCATGAAGAATCAGAGAACCAAGTACATCAAGGTCAGAATGACACCGGAGGAAGTACAACAGTTTAAGGAGAAATCTGCCTCCTATTCATCTGTGAGCCATTATATACGCTCGGCACTGGCAGAATATTCAAATATCGGTACCAAAAGGCAGCTCGAACTGATGAATGATTTGGGTTTGTTTTACCGGAAATATCAGAATGAACTTTCCTGGGCTGGAGGTAACCTTAATCAGTCAGTTAAACGTGCCAATGAGCTTGCGGTAGCCGGATTACTTGCACCCAGCTATATTCAGGAAGTTTTGTTACCTATTATCCTCGAAACTCAGGAAACATTGAACCGAATAAAGAAAGACCTTGATTCTCTGACACAGAAAGCTGTCAGAATCTGAGTTATTAGTTACACGGTATTCAGTCATTTCAGATATTATTATTGTGTAACCATAGATTAATGAACTTGAAGTATTTCGGTTTCTCAGTCACATAAACCATGATAATTAGAATTAAATATGATAGCAACCATATTACCGGGAAGCACGAACTTTCATGCTGTCGGTTACAATGAACATAAAGTCTCGAAAGGTGTTGCACGGCTTATCGAGATTCAGAATTTCGGTTCACTCGGAACATTTCACAAACCCACCCCGAGTGAACTGGTCGGTTATCTCCAGAAGTACAGTTCACAGAACAGCAGAATCAGAAAACCGCAGTTTCATGTGGCCATATCATGCAAGGGACACGAAATGTCGGAAGATGAGTTGCTGGATTTTGCACACCAGTATCTCAAGGAAATGGGATACGGAGAATCCGGTCAGCCGTTGCTTGTTTACTCCCATTATGACACGGAGAATACCCATCTTCATATCATCACTTCAAGAGTGGCACCTAATGGAAGAAAGATTCAGCACAGCCATGAACGCAGACGTTCCCAGGAGGTAATAGATCGTATTCTTGGTAACGACAGGAAGAAGAAAACGGAAGATGACATTAATTTGGCCAAGCTTTACACGTTCTCTTCATTTGCCCAGTTCAAGGCAATAATGGTTTCCATGGGATATGAAGTCTATCAGAAAGATGGGAATGTACTCGTCAAGCATGGTGGAAAGGTTCAGAAGGAAATCCCTTCTTCAGAAATAGAAAGTCTTTTCAAGAGCGGTTATCGGGAAAGGACACGTTGCCGTCAGTTCAGAAGTATATTAAAGAAATACCGTGACGTAAGTTCCAACAAGGAGGAACTGCAGAAGGAACTGAAAACGAAGTTCGGTATTGACATTGTGTTCTTCGGCAAGAAGGATGCACCATATGGGTATATGCTCGTTGATCATGCAAGCAAGACCGTCATTCATGGTGCAAGAGTGCTGGCTGTAGAGGAACTTCTGGACTTCGCTACTCCTGAAGAGCGGTTCAACCGGATTGAGGACTATATTGATCGGTTACTGACACTAAATCCTAAGATTACCCAGAGTGAAATATACCATAAAATAAGGAAGCAGCGTGCCTATATCAAGAAAGGCATCATCTATTTTGATGGCCAAAGCCGTCCGTTGAAACCTTTTATGGGAGAAGCTATCGACCGTAACAACCGTATAGCTATGGTTGAGATGTTCAGTCCGGCTACTGAGGCTGAACGGGATTTGCTTTGTAAGATATTTAAGGTTTCCCGGACAGATCTGGTAGATATATCTCCGGAAAGAACACACTACTACACTGATGCTGTAAACCGTCTGCGTGAGATATTCAATGATGAAACAGTTTCCTCTGTCAGAAGTCGATTGCATGAAGAGGGCTTCACCATCCGTCAGGAGGAAGATGTAACTTATGCCATAAATTTCAAGCAGCATATCATCATAAATCTTACTGAAGAAAACTTCAATCTTGAACTATTGAAGAAACAGTCTGTGGAAAAAATCGCACAACAAAATCACATGCAACCAACAAAAAATGCCTCAAAATTCTTCGGTAAAGTCGGTCCAGGTGATACAGGAGGCGGTAGCCATAGCGAAAAACGTGAGTGGGAAGTTGGGCGGAAGGAAGATTACGACATTATAGATGATGAACGTTCATGGAAAAGATAGTGCCATTTTAAAAGATTATACTTACTATGAATGCATGAAAAGTTAAACTGATTCAATCGATATATGTTTATATAAGAATCAACATTCATTATAACAACACTAGTATCCCATTAAATTTTCTACTCATCTTAGTTAAATTTAAAACCATAATTAATAATGATAATCTTCTAAAGAATGAGTATAATTGTAATTTATATTTCAATACAAATTGCAATAATTTTAATAGGATACTAGTGTGTAATAAATTAAATAAGTAATTTATTATTGATCGGGTAATATAGTTATTTCATGTTTAAAAAACCAACCATTTTCAACTGCAGTTTCTTTTGCTTTTTGTGGATCTGGGGTATACATAAGTAAGGCCAATGACTCGATTGCTCTTGTACAAGTAACATAAAATAATCTTGTTGTTCGCTCAATACTTGATTCTTCACCTCTATTGCGATGTTCTAAATCTTTTTTAGAAAGATCTTTTACCCCAAATAATTTATCATAACTGAAAGAGTGTCCATTTGCTTCATCATCATTAATAATTACAAGAACTCTAGGAAACTCCAAACCTTTTACACCTTGATGTGTCTCATATTTTGTTCTTCCATGAATATAATCTAGATAACAGGAAATATTACTTATAGGAAGATCCATTACATGTATCCAAGCAACTAAAGTCTGGTCAATATCTTCTTTATCGTCTAACTCTTCAATATGTAAACCTGCAGCTTGAATAAGTAGTTCATCTACAGCAAAGAGTTGACTTTCTGATAGGAAATTAACAACATTTCTAATTGTTGAATTCTCGGATATTATATTTATGAAATTATCAACAACCTCTCTACATCTTTTTAATTTCTCAAGAGGCAAATCCCCATCTGAAAAACGCAACAAAGGTGAATATTTTTTTAGTAATTCTAAAGATTCTGCACCTTTACCGTTCTTCAACATATTGAGAAGTGGAAATACTGCAATATCAAAAACTGATAGTTCAGTTATCTGACCTTGAAGGTATGACATCTGATATTTATTGAGACGAGATATAATATCATGAAATTCACCAAAACCTAATCTCCTTGCAGCCATTAAATGCTCCAATGTAAGAATCTTTATATGATTCCTATCAATAAGCCAATTTTCATCATTAGTAATATCACTCATTATTTTACAACAATCTTTTTCAAATATATCAGTATCATATTCTTTACTATTATCTACAAGAAAAAGATGTACAAAACCTTCTGGAGCATCTTCCTTTGGATCCTGCTCCCCATTCTCATCAATAGTTAAAGCAATCTTGTTTGCAAGTGTTATTATTCTTTTAGCACAACGATAATTCTTATGTTTTACAGGTTTCTTCCATGATTCAGTTAAATATATATGCATATTTTCTTCACCATCTGTATAAATTCTCTGCTTTATATCTCCTAAAAAACCTAATGTAAAGTCTTCCTGAAAATTATTTTGAATCTCAAAAAGAGCTCGTACCAACTCTTTTTTAGTGTCTTGGCTCTCATCTACAAGAAAAAAAGGATATTGCTGTACTATCACCTTCTGTAATAATCTATTTTCTAAAATCATCTTTGAACCAATTTTTATTACATCTGCATGATTTAAAGAATCACTTGATAAATTATCCCCATTAGGATTATAGATAAATTTTTTGGTAGCTGCCTCTACTTTTTCTAGCTTACTTTTTAATTTAGCAAACTTTTCAGTATTATCTTGGTACGTTTTTGTCTTTTTATTTATTGTTTTATCCAATTTTTCTTGCAATTCTTTCAATTCTAATGATTTTATTTCCTTATAATATTTCTTAATATCAAATTGATATGGTTTTATAACGTTCCATAAAAAACTATGAATAGTCGATACATGAAAAAGTTCATTATATCCTAATCTTCTTATAATTTCATCAGTAGCTGCATTTGTATATGTTATTACTGCAACATTACGATGTTCTATATGTAACTTTTTTCCCCACTTTTCATCGATTTTTCTCAATAATTCAACTAATGAGTGAGTTTTTCCAGAACCAGCTCCTGCAAACAAGAAAAAACTTCTACGACTTCCTTCTGTTATGCATTCTTCGAGTTCTTTATCTACTTGATTATCTGTATTATTAGTCATTGTTCTGTATTTCTATTTTTGATTTTAACCAATCCAAACCTTCTTTAATATAATATGGTGTCTGTAAATTTTCAAATCCTTCCATATATAACATATCTATTGCAAATGGAGCTTTATATTTATCCTTTAAAGATAAGAACATTTTATATACACATTTCGAAAGGCTATCTTCTTTCATAGCATCTTGGAAATATTTTACCATACCTTTTGGGTTTTTTACTTCTCTAAATAATTGAATATTCGTCAATCCTAAAGCATCCTCAAATGTATATGGATAGGCAGTCAAGTTCTTTTTATTGTATTTTACCTTTATTCCTGTTTGATATGAAACTCTAATCTGATCAATAACCTTTTCCTCAGAAGGCAAATCTAATAATTCATCAATATTCTCTTTCTTAGGAATCCAAGTTTTTAAAGTATCATTATTGGTTCGTTGATTTTTTCCTTTTCTTGTTAAGTCTTTTGAATATTTGCCATTTTTACAACTTTGTGCATCAATATCAGTTACTACTAATGTATAAATTTTCAGTTTCTCTATAAGATTTTTAAATCTATGAGCATGGCTTCCATTTATCTCTATAATAGATATATAATTTTTGTCTAATCCTTCATTTTTTATAAAATGTGGCATTAAAATTCTTTCACCTGCCCCTTCTACTAGTATAACAGCATCAGCGAAAAAAATATCGCAATGTGTTAATTTAAGATACCTAGTTACAAATTTTCTAGTTTCATTTTCATTTCCGAAAGATTGAGAAAGGTCAATAACATTTGAAAAAGGAATCTGTGCTTGTTCATCTAAATATCTTTGGAAATATCTCATGACATTCAAATCTACTTCATTAGCGATATGATTTGAATGTGTACTAACTATTAATTGAGTTGTAAATCCTTTATTTTCTTTTAAAAACTTTGAATTTGTCAACGTTTCATATGCCTTTCTAATAAAAACTTGCTGAGCCTGTGCATGCAGATGGGCTTCTGGCTCTTCAATAAATACTAAATGAATTCTTTCTGGAGTTGTATCGTCTTTTTCTTCATCATTTTTTTTATTATTAAGCCATTCTTCACGAAATTGAATCAATCTAAAATACATAGATATAAGATTTCTATAACCTAATCCATTATATTTCTCTGGTAATTTCATTTCCTGATTTTTTCCTACAGCAAATTGAACAGCAGATTCATGATTGATACTTAAGCTAGGGTCAGAATAGCTATGTATTTCTATAGTTGGGTTGAGAAATCCTGGGTAATTAATATCATTCAATTCATTGAATCTTTCAGCGAAACTATTCATCAATTTAGTATCAAAAATTTGATTAACTTCCTGTATTGCGCCTATAATAGGTAAATCACATTCATCCAAATCATTGTTTGGATGAATATTTAATTTATAATAGTTCTGTAATTGTTTCGATAATGTATCTTGTTGTTCTTCATATCCTCCAGATGGATCAGAAAACTCTCGATGAGCTTCGATAGAATCAACTCTTATGATCGTATCAAAGGGATTCTCATCAAGTTCAACATCTGGATATGGTTGAATATCCAAATAATTATCTGGCTCTTTGTCTATATCTAGAACATAATATTTTATTTCAAAATATTTTCGTAAGTTTTGTCCATTATTATGATTAAGAAAATCAAAAAGAGAGTTAGGAAAAATGTCTATATTCTTTTTTTCATTTTTCATTTTTAGTTCTCTAGATCTTTCGAATTTCTTAGCATAGTCTATAAATAATTCTTTAATATTTTTAGGTGCATACAATAATCTCGCCCCTAAGTATTTACTGTCCCATGTTAAAGATGGGAATAAAGACTTTACTAAATACACTTCATCTTCTGGAACATCTAACCATACATCCATCATTGGTAAGAAATCTCTAACCTGATTAAGTTCAATATCTTTTCTTTTATCAGGATTGGTATCAATTAACGACTCAAATAAAAGATTTAGTTTATTCCAATTGCTAATTGTAAAATCTTTACAACTAAAATCTTTAGAGTCTTTAAGGAATCGTATTATAGACTGTATAGCTGATGTTTTACCACTATTATTAGCTCCAACAAATATTGTTTGATGTTCATTAAATACGATAGAGCAATTATTTAGTTTACGAAAATTCTTTATATGGATTCTATGTAAAAACATATCAAATTATATATTATATTTTATTAATTAAGTTGCTTTCTTTATTGGATTAATACCAAGGAATATTATTCTTTATAAGAAGAAATAGATTTCATATTACAAGACATAATCTCCAATATTTTGCTAATTTAATAAAACTTTTAATTGTAATCTTGATAAACCATAGAATAATTTAATGTAACCTTTTCAGACAAAACAACCATAATAGCTTAATAAATTATATCTGAGTATTTCGGTTTATTCCACCCAAATTACAAATGTGTTGTACATTTCTTATCAATAAACCATGGTTAATACATTTGCCGCAAAATCAATCAATACTTGAAATGATACAGACTCCGGTTATAGTGACATTTGCCAATCAGAAGGGAGGTGTCGGAAAGACTACCCTTTGCGTAACCTTTGCCAACTATCTGGTGACGAAAGGTGCAAGGGTTGTGGTGATAGACTGCGACTTCCAGCACTCCATCATGAAATGCCGTAAGGCTGACATCAGAAAATACGGTGAACAGGAAATGCCATACGAGGTATGGGCATACGAAGCCAACGACAAGGCGATGATGACTTCCCTTATGGAGAAGCTGCACAACGATCCTGAAATTGACGTTGTACTTATGGATTCTCCCGGCAGTCTGAAAGCGGAAGGGCTGATACCCATGTTCGTCAACTCTGACATCATCATTGTTCCATTTCATTATGACCTGGTAACCGTTCCGTCCACGGCCAGTTTCCTCATGTTTGTTGACCGGCTGAAAAAGGCTGTCGGTGAAAGAATGAAAGCCAGACTCTTCATCATTCCCAATCTGAATGACGGAAGAATCGGCAAGCGTTCCGAACTGCTTATCTGGGACAATGCAAGGGATACCTTCTCCAACTATGGATACGTCACTGCGAAGATTCCCAAACGTGCGGATATGGAACGGTTCAGCACCATGGCGGCACTGGATATGCAGGCCGCTATCGTTACACCGGTCTTTGATAAGGTCTATCAGAGTATCTTCGATACACTTCAACCGATAAGGGAAAAAGAACTCAAAGGCATACAGCTGACGGAAAATCTGAATCCCAAACCTAAGAAGAAAAAGAAGGCGCAGCCGTGTGATGAAGCTTTACAGGACATTACCGGCCAATCTGAAACCAGTCCTTCAGAGAATGGTACAGGTAATCAGAACAAAGAATCAGAATAATCAGTAACACTTCAATAACCATAGCACTATGAGTAAGGATATACCGGAAATAGATGACCTGACAAGAGGCATCAATGATTCAGAACTTATATTGACGGAGGATACCGCAGGAACACAGGTTGAACAAAAGGAAAATAACAATGAAGCACAGGAAAAGGATACTGCTGTTTCCCTTTCGGATACAGGATGCTGGGATGACTTCATGGAATTCCTGCAATCGGACAGTTTTGGAACAGACAAAACAGAAAGACTTGTCTGCAAGCTTGACCGTGACCTTGCGGATTCACTGGACGACTGCGATATACATGGCAGATGCCGCTCTGACCTGGTGAATGCCATCGTAAGGGCATTCTTCAAGTCCTACCTGCCACGTCTGGCAGAATACAGAAGGGAAAAGAAATCATTGTTTAACAGTTATAATCTGTAAGTTATGAAAAAGACAGACTGGACTGACAGGATGCTGGCCGCTCTTGTCGAGCTGTATCCGGTAGAAACCACAGCCTATACCGCTGCCGTTCTCAACCTGAGCGAATCGACCGTCAAGCTGAAAGCCCGTGAACTTGGACTTGTAAAAATGGCCAAATCCAGATGGATGGAACGTGCCGACTATATAAGAAACCATTTCCAGGAGTGTTCCTTCTCTGAGATAGGGAAAGCTCTCGGCATTACACGGATGAGTGTCGGACGCATAGCCGCTGCACTCGGACTGAAACGCAGCAGTGAAGAGAAACACCTGATTTCCTCACGTATCCGTACCCAGATGGTAAAGAGGGAAAGACGGCGTATCGTCTTCGGACTGGAACCCATAACCGGTATCCGTGTCATTTCAAACAGGGCAAAGGTAAGGGTGCGCTCAAACATGAAGTCAAACGGATACATCATCAGTGAGGAACACAACGTGATTTATTATACCGGCACTACGGAACGCAGGGAACGTCTGGAAAGCCGGGGTATCAGACTGGGACTGCATATCCTTCCGCTTCCGGAGGACAGTTCCGTTCTTTCATCCAACATCATATTACAACAGCCATGCAGTACGGACAGATAGTATTCCTTCTCTTCGTGGCAATGGTATTCTACTATGCGGCAATGATTTTCATGGACTTCCAGAGGGCAAAGGCCGCACAGAATGCCGAGCAGGACAGCCATAAAGAAGAGGACATAGACATATCGGAAGAGGCACGAAGCTTCAGGCCGATAAGAATAAACCGGGATGAACCTGAATCCAAAGAACAAAGTTCAGAACAGAACAATACGGAGAATCCCGAATCAAATAATGAAAGCAATAATTCTGACGGTACAGAGAAATCTGCATCCAAATCAGAATCTTCCAGACACGTTTACCGGGAGGCCATCATGACTGACGGCATTCTGGTTGAGAATATCATACAGGAAATAAACCGGCTGGCAGAGACCGGTACCAGTGACCTCGGTGCCGTTATCTTCAGCTGTGAGAATGCCTGATATTATATACCGTTCCTTTAGTGACATCTGTTTCTTTGGCGATGAAATCCTTTAACATTATTCAGAAATGCAGATAATAAAGAAAAATGCCCGGAATCTTACGGAGCGTTTCATCGGTTCAAGTTTTGGACAGAAGTGTGTGGTGGCGGCAATTGCACTTATTATTTCCACATCAAATGTAATGGCAGGAAGCAAGGGTGCCGCAGGTTTTACCAAGGCCACTCAGGAAGTCAGTTCCTACCAGACTCCGGTATCGAACCTGATGAAGGCCATTGCTGCCGTTATCGTTCTGGTCGGTGCATTCAACGTCTATTTCAAGATGCAGAACGGAGACCAGGACGTGAAGAAGACCATCATGCTTACCATCGGAGGCTGTATCGCATTCATCGCACTTTCGGAAGCTCTTCCGCTGTTCTTCCAGTAATCCTTTCCCGGCATGACAATGAATCAGGAAGGATACCCTGTGTTCAAGGGATTGCAGAAACCGCTGGAGTTTATGGGCATACGTGGCCGTTTCCTCACTCTGGCAGCGGCAGCCATAGGCGTATCATTCGTAGGCTTCATCGGTTTCTCAATCGCTTTGGGAAAGGTTGCAGGATTCATAGCCATGATGGTCATGGCACTGGTGGGACTGATAACCATCTACATCAAGCAGCGTGGAGGACTCCACAACAAGAAAAGGGCAAGAGGTATCTATATCTACAGAAACCTGAGAAAAGAACAGTAAATCACTTTATACAGTATGGCACACAAAAGGAAAAGAATATTTGACGGACTCTATGCGCAGCTGGAGGAAACGGACGGCAATGTTGTGCTGTTCTCGGCCAGAGGCGAGCCGTCCGTTATCTTTGAGATAACCAATCCGGTCCAGCAGCTCTGTACGGATGCGCAGCAGTACATGCTGTTTCATGACGTGCTATCCAATATCCTTCAGACCATCGGTGAGGGATATGCACTGCAGAAGCAGGATATTCTGTGCAGACAGGCATATCACCATGACGTGCCGGATGATGCGGAGTTCCTGACAAGGAGCTATTTCAGATACTTTGAGGGAAGGGAATTTACAGAGATACGGACTTTTCTTATCCTCACCCAGGAGGCTCAGAGAAGCCAGTTCATCCAGTATGACCCGAAGAGATGGCTCGATTTCCATGCCAAGGTATCAAAAACGGATGATATTCTGACGGAAAAGCATATCCGGCACAGAAAGCTCGGCAAGGAGGAGGTCAGCGAATACTGCCACCGTTTCATGGCATTCCAGTTCCGGCACGGACCGTTCTCGATGACCAACTTCAAGGCTTCGGACGAATATCTCAGGACAGGTGACCGTATCATCCGTTCCTATCCGCTGGTGGACATTGACGAGATAAACCTGCCTTCCATGATAAAGCCGTACACACAGATGAACATCAACGGATACGGAATCGCAACCGACCTGCTTTCTTTTCTTACCGGCGTCCCCTACTCAGACTGTATAGTGTTCAACCAAGTCATTCAGATACCGGGACAGAGGAAACTGCTGCGCAAACTCCAGGCCAAGGCGAAGCGTCACGGTTCCATGCCGGACCCGAGCAACCGTATTGCTAAGGCTGATATTGAGGAAGTGCTGGACAGGCTGGCCGTTGACAGTACCATGCTTGTGTACTGCAACTTCAATATTCTGGTAAGCTGTCCGCCTGACAAGGTTACTCCGGTAACTTCCTTTCTGGAGACAAAGCTGTATGAGTGCGGTATCATGCCGTCAAGAACAGCCTACAACCAGCTGGAACTTTTCATGGACTGTTTTCCCGGTAACGGCTATGCCTTCAATCCGGACTATGACCTGTTCCTGACACTTTCGGATGCTGCCCTGTGCTTTTTCTTCAAGGAGCATCTGAAGGAGTCTGAGGATACACCGCTGACCACATACTACACCGACCGTCAGGGACTGCCTGTCTGTATCGACATTACCGGCAAGGAAGGCAAGAAGAAGATGACGGACAATGCCAATTTCTTCTGTATCGGTCCTTCAGGTTCCGGCAAGTCCTTCCACATGAACAGTGTGGTACGTCAGCTGTTGGAACAGAATACGGATGTGGTCATGGTGGATACGGGTGATTCCTACGAAGGCATATGCGGATATTACAAGGGTACATACATAGCCTACTCGAAGGAGAAGCCCATTTCCATGAATCCGTTCAAGGTCACGAAGGAGGAATATGAACTTAATTTCGGGGAGAAGAAGAACTTCCTCAAATCGCTGATATTCCTGATATTCAAGGGTAACGCATTTCCTACAAAAATTGAGGACATGCTGATAAACCAGACCATCGTGGAATATTACGAGGCCTATTTCAATCCGTTTGAAAGGTTCAGCGACAGTGAGCGTGAGGCATTGAGGCAGAAACTGCTGGTAGCCGCCAAGATGGAGGATGACTATGAACAGTACACGCACAGCATGGAGGACATCGACAGGCAGATAAATACGGAAGAGGTTCAGGAGAAGGCTGAAAGCCGTGCCCTGCTGCTGCCTTCCGAAGTACGCCGTCTGAAGCTGATACGACAGTGCCGTTCACTGACTGCTCTGATCAATGATGAAGCGGCCACAGAATCGGAAAAGGAACGTGCACTTGCTATCATAGAAAAATATAAAAGGGAACTTTATAACAATTCCATGCTGATTAAGATTGACAGGCAGATTGACCACATGGAGGAACAGAAGCGCAGGCTGAAGGTTCAGGAACTCTCGTTCAATTCCTATTACGAGTTTGCCCTGGAGCGCATTCCGCAGATTACGCAACTGGAGAAGATAAGTTTCAATATACATGATTTTGCGGCCATACTGAAACAGTTCTACCGTGGCGGCGAGCTGGAGATGACGCTGAACTCCGACCTGGACATTAACCTGTTTGACGAGCGTTTCATTGTGTTTGAAATAGATAAAATAAAGGATGATCCGGTGCTTTTCCCGATTGTGGTGCTGATTATCATGGACGTGTTCCTGCAGAAGATGCGTATCAAGAAGGGACGGAAGGCTCTTATCATTGAAGAGGCATGGAAGGCAATAGCGTCACCTACTATGGCAGAATATATAAAGTATTTGTATAAGACCGTCCGGAAGTTCCACGGAATAGCCGGTGTGGTCACACAGGAGCTTAATGACGTGATTGATTCCCCTATTGTGAAGGAGGCCATCATCAACAACTCGGATGTGAAGATTCTGCTTGACCAGACCAAGTTCAAGGACAGGTATGAGGATATTGCAGCCATTCTGGGACTCACTGACATACAGCGTCAGCAGATTTTCACCATCAATGCGCTGAACAACCATGAGGGAAGAAGCTACTTCAAGGAGGTGTGGATTTGCCGGGGACAGCACTCGGATGTGTACGGCGTGGAGGAAGCACCTGAATGCTACTGGGCATATACTACAGAACGTACCGAAAAGGAGGCACTGAAGATTTATCTTGCCCGGTACGGTACGCTGCAGGAGGCCATCACCCGTATCGAGGAAGACCGCAAGGCGGATGGAGGGCTTCTGTATCTGGAGTTTGCAAGAAAAGTCAACCAACATCAAAAAGTTATGTCACTATGGTAAGAACAGTATTAAGAATCATATCGGTTATAATGCTTTCTGCATTTGTCTGTATTAATGCACATGCTGCCTGGAGAATCGTATTCGACCGCAACTGTCTGAAGATTGTCATGGCCAATACCGCTTCACAGAAACTTATCGAGGAACAGCACAACCAGCGTGTGGATACCATCGCCGCCAAGAAACAGAAAGTGGAACTCTATACGGTGAGTATGGCTACCATGAAGGAACTATACAAGCTGAGCATGGAGAACATATCCGGTTTCGGAACAGAAAGTCTTTATTATAAGGAAATAGGCCTGTGTGCTCTGGATATTCTGCGAAATGTTCCGGTACTTGTCAGTACGGTAAACAGGGCCAAATTTTCAAACAAGCTGCTCTGTCTGAACGAACTCGGCAATCTTGTAGCGGAAACCCAGCAGCTGGTCGGCAACTTTGTCAATATCGTGAACAATGCCAGGATACCCAATCCGCTGCAGGGACAGGCAACTGCCGAGAAAAAGAATGACGGCTACAATCTGCTGGACAGGTATGAAAGACTGACACTAGCCAACAGCATCTATACTGACCTAAACAGGATACGCTACAAGGTGGAAGGGATGGTTCTGATGGCACAGTATGCCACTGCAAACGACCTCTTCTTTGCCATAGATCCTGAAGGATGGGCAAATGTGGTGACCATGAAGAATCATGTGGGAAATCTTGTACAGGACTGGAACGGCCTGGTTGCTTCAAATTATTAACCTTTCATATATCTCTGTCATGAAACTCAGGAATATAAGTATCATATCAGCCGGTATTATAATGCTGTTGCTGCCTGTAAAGGCTTCCGCTTTCATAATACCCAAAGACCTGCCGACCATCGAAGCACTCATTGCCCTGCACAAGGCCATAAAGAAGGACGAGGACAAGGCTCTTACAAGAGTGGCAACAAGCTATGGCGAGCAGTCACTCATTGAGAAAGGTGCGGAAAAGTTCAATGATGTCAGGACCACTCTGGATACAAGGCTGAACAATGCCTATTCGTATCTGGTACTGGCCGGTGCCATTTCTTCAACGGCCAACTCACTGTATCAGCTGGTAACGGAATACAAGGACTTTACCGGTAATACTTTCAGTCATGTATCGAAGAAGCCTTTCGTTGCATGGTATTATGCCGATGCCAACGTGGCAATATCAAGGGAGATACAACACTGCTACAGACTGTATGCATCCGTAGCCGCTTCGGGGATAAACCTGATGAAGGCTTCCATGGATGAGAAACTGAATCTGGTAATGACACTGAAGGCTTCCATCGACAGGGCAAGGTACATCATAGATAATGCCAACCTGTACTGTTTCCTTGTCACGGACTGCGGATGGAAGCCGGACTATATCTGGGAGATACTGAACTCCAATGTGAAGAATGAGATAGCTGAGCGTGTAATCAATAAATGGAATCAGGGATATGCAGGTTAGAATTATATTATTATGCCTGTTCTGCATGTCAGTTTCAAGTACAGTTACTGTTGCCAATGCCCAAAGCATAGTAAATGACAGTGAAAAGCAGAAGCAGTGGAAGTCAATGGAGAACGGTCCATGGGATTTTGCTCCGGACTGGTATTACTTTTTCCTGCATAAGAAATACTCAGGTGCGGAAATGTATTGGAAATGGGACTGGTTCAACTCCGGATTCCGTGTCCGTTTCAAGGAACCAAAGTCTGATGTGAAACGTATCATGCCGGTGCGTGTGACTGCCGAAGAGACGCAGAGGCAGAAAATCAGGAAAGTGGAGAGTGAGCGCAAATATATCGAGGAACTGTATAAGGAAGAACTGGCAAGGGAGGCTGACAGAAATGTTGACCTGATGTATGCCACCTACAAGGACGAGTTCAACCGTATGCAGGACTGTATCACGGACGGACTGCTCTATTGTATGCAGAAGAGTGACGGCAAGCTCCGCTATCAGGTGGACGAGCTGAGCCGCCAGAATGAAATACTCTGTGCGGATATAGCCTATATACACAAAACCGGTGTCGGCTATGGACTGGAGAACGCCAAGCGGCAGAAGGCATACGAGGAAGCCAAATCCAGGATGGCAGAGCTGGTCAACAGGACTGCACACCTTTGTGCCGTTGCCGCTACACACTATTAGACATTCTCTATAATTGATAACAATTCAGGTAATAATATTAAACAAATAATATAGTCAATCATGAATTTACTGTTTATTCCACTGACAATAGGACTTCCGGCCATTGACGAAAGTCTGGAAAAGCTGCTGACGGCCATGGAGACATTTCCCAATGTGGCCGTTCTCGGTGATGCCGTTTCAATGGCAAAGGCTCTCGGTCTGTGTCTGGCCCTGTGTGTCGGTTCATACGAATGCTGGATGATGATGCTCGGAAGGCGTGGTATGGATGTCATGAAGCTGTTGCGCATCATCGGCATTTCCCTGTGTATTTCATCCTCTTCATGGATATGCTCGGCTCTGCAGGTTCCGGGAAAGAGTCTGGAGTCCGCTACATGGGCTATGGCAAAGGCAAAGAACAAGGAAGTGGCAGCCTTCGAGCTGAAGGTGGCACAGAAACAGAGTGAATATCTCGACAGGCTGAGAACCGTACAAGACTCCATAGCCACGGCAAAGCAGGTGGCCGAAATCGGTCAGGATGCTGCCTGGTGGGACAAACTGATATATAATGTAGAGAATCTGGGCTCGACCATCAACAACTACGCACAGAGGGCTGCCGTGGCGGCTGAGACAAAGGTCAGTGAATGGATAAACGATGTCATACGCTTTGTCGGTGAGCTGGTTTTCCAGATGTCGTATTACGGGATGCTCGTGGCACAGAGGATTTTCATGGCCATCATGATGATATTCTGTCCGATCATGTTTGCTCTCTCGCTGGCACCGCCATGGAACTCGGCATGGAGTCAGTGGATGTCCAAGTTCCTTTCCCTGTCGTTATGGGGATTCGTGACCTATATGTGTATCTACTATATAGACTTCATCCTTCTTTATAATCTGCAGCAGGACCTGGTGGCATACGATCACCTGCTGCACGGCTCGGTAAACTCTTGGGAACAGATCGGCGCACTGGGACTGCAGGGAATTGGTTCCAACTGTATGTATGCCATGGGCATGCTCGTGGGTGCCTATATCATACGCTTCGTTCCTGAAGTGGCTTCATGGCTGATTCCGGGAGGTGTAAGCTCGGGTACGGGTTCCGTTGCCGGTTCGGCTGCAATGGGCATCACTTCGGCTGCAGGTGCCATGGCCGGAGGTGCGGCAGGTTCAACCATGAAGGGAGCCGGTTCGGCTGTCAGGTCATTAGTCAAATAACTTCAAATCTTTTACAATATGCTTATAGAATCCCTTGCACAGAAAACCAGACTGGCCATGATGACGGTATTTGCGGTAATCGGAGGCTGCACCGTCATCTGTGCCTTCACGGTCTGGTGCTGCATTTCCCTGGTCAATAAGGAAAGGCAGCAGATTTATGTACTTGACGGAGACATTCCGTTTCTTGCCGAGCGTGCACGGCTGGAAGCCAACTTCACCATGGAGGCCAAGGCGCACATACAGCTGTTCCACCAGTATTTCTTCAACCTGCCGCCCGACAACGACTATATCAAATGGACGGTAGGGAAAGCGATGTATATGGCTGATGGGACTGCACTGAAACAGAAACAGGCCATGGACGAGAACGGTTTCTACTCGGACATCATTTCCTCTTCGGCTGTCTGTACCATCATGTGTGACTCCATTCAGTTTGACGAACATGAACGGAAGTTTACCTATTACGGTACGCAGCTTATCAAGCGCAGGACCAGGGACATCAGACGCTCGATGGTGACAACAGGTTACATCGAGTCCGTACCGAGGACAAGGAACAATCCGCACGGTCTGCTCATTACCGGCTGGAGGACTCTTGAAAACAGGGATTTGGACTATTGATAAGCTGACATTATGAAATCATTCAGAAAAAAGATACAGGAAAGCCGTCTGAAAACGCATCTGCTTCTCAGGTCGTGGCTGCAACCCAAACTGGGTGTCATCGGTACAAGATACCGTCTGGCCGCAAGAATCAGACTGGCCAACAGATGGGCGGCAAAGCATCCGAAAACGACATTCGCAGGTGTGGCAGGGACACTGCTTCTGCTACTTGTCAGTACCGTTGCCATAGATTCCGGCAACGGGAAACAGAGTGAACCGGATGTCAGTTCGATTGCTGGTATAGAACCGGTGTTTCAGGGATTCCGTACCATTCAGGCAAACAAGGACATTCACCGCAGTGAATTGACGGACATGACGGTAAAGGGACAGTTACTGCATCATGAACTGGACTCCATGATTGCCATACCTGTAAAGAGCCGTGAGGATTCCTTGCGGATCATCCTCAAATACCGGCAGCTGGAAAATATAGTCAAATCCATTAAAAACAATGATAACCCATGATTAAGATTAATTTCAAACAGCCCAAGTATATCTTTCCGCTGGTCATATTCGTTCCGCTGTGCGCACTGGTATACTTTGTGATGCAGACTTTCTCCGGCGGTGAGGAGACTGCAAGAACGGTAGCTACAGACCGTATCAACATGGAACTTCCGGAGGCTAATGCCGAGGAAGCCGGAGACAAGATGTATGAGATGTCCAGACGTTTCGGTGACGAGGATGCCTTCACAGCCGTAAGCGGTATCGGGGAGGAAGAACAGAAGAAGGAGGAACTGGAACACGGCTACAGCGAGGAGGAACTGAACCGTCTGGATGCTGCTGAAGCTGAAAGACAGCGGCAGCAGAGGGAACTTGAAGAACTGGAGCGTTCCCTTGCAGAATCAAGAAAGCATATCAATACATATGCCTACGGTAACGGTCCTTCGGAAAATAGTGAAACGGGTTACGGAGGTATGGGATATTCCTCACAGGACGAGTTTGCACGTGACCTTGAAGAGATTCAACGAAGGAGTTATGAACGGCAGAAAGCTATTGAAAGCGGACTTGGTATCAAAGACCCGGAAGCAGAGGAAGAGGAAAGAAAGCACAGGGCTGATTCCATAGCCAGAGTACGTCAGGAGGAAAGGGAACGCAACCGTCCGAGTCTGGTAATCAAGTCTGATGACACCAATGCCGATAGGTTCAATACGGTTACTGCTCCGGATGAATTTGCCGAGAACAGGCTGATACGTGCCATGATTGACCAGACAACAAAGGCGCATGAAGGTACACGTCTGCGGTTCAAGCTTCTGGACGATGTGACGGTTAGTGGCACAAGACTGAAAAAGGGAACTTACCTCTATGGAACGGTAACAGGTTTCGGACAGCAGCGTGTAAGGGCATCCATAACCAGTATCCTTGTCGGTGACAGGTTCATCAAGGTCAAGCTTTCTGTATTTGACAATGACGGTATGGAAGGTTTCTATGTGCCTGAATCGGCATTCCGTGATTTTATGAAGGATGCAGGTTCCAATACGGTACAGCAGAATATCAGTTTTGAATCCAGTGACGGTTACGGTACAGGTATTTCCACGGAGGCCATTGCACTCCAGTCACTGCAGAATATGTATAACTCTGCAACTTCTGCCATATCATCCAATATCAGAAAGAACAAGGCGAAAATCAAATACAATACCATCGTTTATCTGATAAACTCGGAGGATGCACGCTAACAGCTGTTTTAATATGATTTTTAATAATATAACGATTCACAATATGAAAGCCAGAATTATTCTGATAATATGCCTTATCACAGGCATCGCCGCACATCTGTCGGCTAACGAGAAGATATACATCAACCGGGAAGTGACCACGCACATTGTAATGCCGGAGAACATCAAAATGGTGGATATTTCCACTACTAAAATTATAGGCAACCAGTGTACAGACAATATCGTCCGCATCAAGCCTTATCTGGAGAATGATTCCATATCGTCTGAAAGTTACAGCGAAAACGAACTGCTGGGTACACTCACCATTATCGGTGAGCGTCATATTGCCCAGTATGACATTCTCTATACAGAATCACCCAAATATGCTTCTACCATCTACAATGTTTCCTACAATGAGACACAGTCCTATATCAATCCGGAGGTTTCCATGCCGATGGCCGAGATTGCACGATATGCCTGGGCTGTTTATGGAAGCAGGAGAAGGTTCAACCAGATTGTATCAAACAAAAACGGAATCAGGGCATACATCAACAATATCTATTCAATCGGTGACTATTTCTTTCTGGACTATACGCTGAAGAACAAAACAAGGATTGCATACGATATAGAGGAAATTAGGGTAAAACTTACTGACAAAAAGGAAACAAAGGCAACCAATTCACAGACCATAGAGCTTACTCCGGTATTCTCCATGAACAATACCCGTAAGTTCAGGAAGGACTATAGAAACGTGCTTGTACTTCCGAAGCTGACTTTCCCTGAAGAGAAGGTGCTCCGTCTGGAGATTTCCGAGAACCAGATTAGCGGACGTGTAGTGGTACTCACCATCGAGTATGAGGACATTCTCAATGCGGACGGCTTCGACTCGGATATTCTGGACGGTGCCGACTATTACCCCTACTATTATATTGATCATTCCATAAAAAGATAGGCCATGAAGAAGATTCTGTTCATTCTGTTTTGCTCGGTTGCATTCATCGGTGCATCGGCACAGACCGGAAAGGTTTCCGTCAATGCCGGATTCCTTTTTCCAAGTACGCTGAATGCCACTTTGGGTTATGAGTATCCGCTTTCATACGGAAATGCGGTCGAAGTATACGGTGAGGTCGGTAATCACTGGCAGAAGCCGGTATGTCACAATTTCTGGAAAGGATATTTCTGGGATGGCGGTATGGTCTATAAGCACCGTCTGGCACGATACAAGAACGGCATGATGCGCCTTCGTCTGGGGCCTCAGTTCGGTGCGGTTCAGAAAAAGTTCTTCTTCGGGCTGGAGGCCGGATTTGAATACAGCTATGTGTTCCGCAGCGGACTGGAGTTCTCTATAATACAGAAGAATAATGTGAACTTCCTGCATGGGGATACATTCCGTAACGGTCTGCTGTTGGGTATAAAGGTTCCATTTTAGTAAATTCATATACAGTTAGAGCGTATGGCGTTTGAAGAAACAAGGGAACAGCAGCAGATGTACAACTACTTCAGGAGCTGCATCTATATATTTCTGATTATTGAAATCATCATGAACCTGCCTGTTACGGCTGACAACAGGGTTACGCAGTTTGTAGTCGACCTGCTGGCACGGTTCAGGGTATTCAATTCCGTATCGGGATGCAAGGTGGCCGAACTGATATGCATCTGTATTGTCTGTATCGGCACAAAAGCTGAAAAGTCGCTGAAGTTCAATGTAAGGACTATGGTCATCTATCCGGTACTGGCCGGTCTGACACTTGTAGGGCTTTGTTTTGTGTTCCATGGCATGAACTTTGGATTCAGCTGGCTGGGATTTCCGGCCAACCGTCTTCTGTATGCGGTGTGTTCGGTGGTGGGTACCATGCTGGTGCATCAGGGACTGGACGGTATTGCCAAGTATTACAACTACAAGGTTGGTGAGGACCGTTTCAACTTTGAGAACGAATCGTTCCAGCAGTCGGAAACACTGGTCAGTAATGATTATTCGGTGAACATTCCGATGATATACTACTGGAAAAAGAAAATGCACAAAGGATGGATCAATATCATCAATCCGTTCCGTGGTACGATTGTGCTGGGCACACCCGGTTCGGGTAAGTCTTTCGGTATCATTGACCCGTTCATCAGGCAGCATTCAGCAAAGGGATTTGCCATGATGGTATATGATTTCAAGTATCCGACACTGGCCAAGACGCTTTTCTATCAGTACTGCAAGAACCGCAAGGCAGGGAAACTGCCACAGAACTGCGGATTCCGTACCATCAACTTTACCGATGTGGAATACTCCAACCGTATAAATCCGATTCAGCGGAAATATATCCCGGATCTGGCTGCCGCTTCTGAAACGGCGGCTACTCTTTTGGCCTCGCTCAACAAGGGAGGTGGAGAGAAGAAGGGCGGTTCGGAAGCCTTCTTCACCAACTCTGCGGAAAACTTCCTGGCTGCCATCATCTATTTCTTTGTAAACTTCCATCCGGTCGGATTCAGGAACGGCAGGAAACTGAAGCGTTTCATATCACTGGAGGGAAAGAAGCTGGAGATTGTCATACGCAACTGGGATGACTTCAATGCCATCGACAAGGACGGTAACGTGGTGCTTGACTTTGTGGATGAGAACGGCAATGACGTATCGACTGACGAGGACCGTATGTTTGTTGACCTGAACGGATACAGTTATAAGGACAGGACCGGCAGGAAGATTCTGATTCAGAGATGCTGGTATGAGGACGAGCATGGCAATGAGGTGGAACCGGATACCGTAACCGGCGAGTTTTCGGACATGCCGCATGTGCTTTCATTTCTTGGAAGGCCATACGACCAGGTATTCAACATCCTGATGCAGGATGACAGGATTGCTTCACTGATGGCTCCGTTCAAGAGTGCATACGAGAACAAAGCGAATGACCAGCTGGAAGGTATGGTTGGTACGCTACGTGTGAATGCCGCACGCCTTGTATCTCCGGAAGCATACTGGGTATTCACCGGGGATGATTTCGACCTGAAGATTTCTGACAAGGCCAATCCGAGTTATCTGGTGATTGCCAATGACCCGGAAAAGGAACAGGTTATCGGCTCGCTCAATGCCCTGGTTCTGAATCGTCTGATTACAAGGGTGAACTCAAAGGGTAACATCCCGGTGAGCATCATCGTGGACGAGCTTCCGACACTGTATTTTCACAAGATAGACCGTCTTATCGGTACGGCACGCTCCAACAAGGTTGCCGTAACTTTAGGTTTCCAGGAGCTGCCACAGCTGGAGGCAGACTACGGCAAGGTCGGTATGCAGAAGATTATCACCACCTGCGGAAATATCTTCATGGGTGCGGCACGCAACAAGGAGACGCTGGAGTGGGCACAGAATGATGTGTTCGGAAAGGCTAAGCAGACCTCACGTTCCATTTCCATCAATGACCATAAGGTATCAACCACAATCTCTGAGAAGATGGACTTTCTGGTTCCTGCAGCCAAGATTGCAGATATGGCTACCGGATGGCTGGCAGGACAGGCGGCACGTGACTTTACGGCTACCGATGACAGTATGCTTGACCATTTTGACATCGAGCAGTCGGAAGAGTTCAAGACTACCAAGTATTTCTGCAAGACACACTTTGATATGAAGAAAATTAAGGACGAGGAAAAGCATTATGTTCCTCTTCCTAAAATCTATGAGTTCAAAAACGACAAAGAGAAGGAAATCCTGCTCAACCGTAACTTCAAGCGTGTGAACCAGGAAGTGGAAGATATGGTAAAGGAACTTCTCGGTATCAGTTAAATATGTAATTTATGAATATAACCTTAAAACCGGAATTTAGACTTAGCGGCAGTGCACTGAAAGTCATTGCCATGATTTTCATGGTGATAGACCACGTTGCTCTCTATCTGATGGAGCACGGTACCGTATTATACGAAACGATGCGCTGTATCGGGCGCATCGCTTTTCCTGTGTTTGCCTTCCTGATTGCTGAAGGGTTTATTCATACAAGAAGCAGGTACAGATATTTCTTTACTCTGCTGGGCTTTGCCGTAATCAGTGAAATACCCTGGTATATGCTGAATGGTGCTGACGGGACACATAATGTGATGTTTACACTGGCTTTGGGTCTGGCCACACTCATGGTTCTTGAAAATCTTCTGCAACGTAGTCTGGTACTTGGATTTCTTTGGACACTTGGCATGGCTGGACTCGCTTTCTGGCTTGAAGTGGATTATGAGTGGAGGGGGATACTCCTTATTGTTATACTTTATCTTTTTAATAGACATGGTCACTCTTTCCCTTATAGTAAAGGTATGCAATTTTTTTGCACATTTGCTTTGATTATGCACTATGGAGTAATTGGAGCTGTAATGGCCTGCATGATTCTATGTCTGTATAATGGGACAAGGGGATTTATACATGGAAGCATAGCCAAATATGGTTTCTATGCCTTTTACCCAGTACATCTCATTTTATTTATTCAGATTTGCGAAAGGTCTTTTCCCTAAATATTGATGTTTAAACTCTGAAATCAGCATTGATTCTACATCTTCGGGGGCATCTGCTGGTAAAGGTTTCCAGCAAGATAAAAGTTCTTCTGCATCACTTAGCTGCCAAATATATCGTCCACCTTTATGTCCGATAGGTTTGCCTTGTCCAAATTTTAAATATTTCAAGATTCTACTTCTTAATGTAGCTTCTTTACCTTCTCCTCCAGCTTTACCGATATAAAGTACAGGTGTATTATAAACCCACTTTCCTTGTAAGATTTTTATTGCTACATTAGGATCTGTTCCTTTAAAATATCCACCACTACCTTTATCTAAAAAGAATGGTTCTTTCGTAATAGTGCGTAACACCATATATACTCCTCGTATTGCAGGGATTTGCGAATAATCATTCAATAAACTTTTAACTGAAACAAATCCACAAAATCCTTCATTCTTAAGCGATTCTATTTTCCCAAAATCGATTCTATTAATCCAGTTTGAATCTCTATTTTTATTAATTCCTTGATCAATAAAGGAGTTCTTGCTTTTACTCTTATCAGTGATAATTGTAGATGTTATCTTATCTATAATCTTTATTCTTCCAGTAGCTATGAGTTCATCTAAATCTTCAAGATTACAATCTATTATTCCCCAATCATCCCTTCCAAAGAAACCTATTTTACGCATTCTGTTACGTAACTGTTTTTGACAATTTCTTGAAGCATTTTGACGTTCTGCTATCAATTCTCTTAGTCCTACTATCTCAGCAGATGTAAACCTATTTTTTCCTTTCATCATTTTAGCTTTACTAAAGATTTCATACTTAAACTACAAATCCACCTTCCCAAACTTTAGGTATCTCTCCCTGAATTTCTCATAAACCCGGGCATAATACTCCGGCAGATACTGTATCATTGCATCCACAAAGTCCTCCAAAGTAACAGCACTCAGCTTATAGGCATACTCAGGCTTCAGGTACTCCGTAACCGACTTGATTTCCTCTTCGGTTGACGGATGCTCCTTCGGTGAAAGCACCACAGAATACGAGTCCTTCAGCCCTTCAACCATCCTGTACCGCTCTGTAAGCAAAAGATTTCTGTAAATCTGCGTAAGTTTTACTTTACCTCCCATCAGCAGCTCCTCATAGTCCGCGCTGAACAGACCGGTATCAACGAGCATCTGTTTCTGTTCCTCACAACGGCTGGCCTCGTTTACTCCGAGCACATCCGTGTATTTCGTCTCGATGGCGATGATATGTTTGTCGCCCTTGTTGTCCACGAATCTGATATACGCATCCATGGCAGACTTGTCATTCGTGTACTTGTCAATCGGTGTAGGAATAAACTCCAGACCGATTTCCGTCACCTCAAATACTGGAAAGTTCCTGAAGACCGACCTCACGGCAAGTGTTACCATTGCCGGGTCCTGCTTCAACAGTAACATCAGGGGATGGAACAGGTTGAATGCCATCGGCTGACTCGAAAGCAGGTTGTTGAACAGCCTGAACCCGTCTATCGTCTCATTTTCTCTTTTGTTGGCCACTCTTTCCTTGGCATACTCGAAAGTCTCCTTCATCAGGAAGTTCTTTCCAGACACCTCACCACCACTAATCATGTTCCCGTATTTTCGCTTGGAGGCTCTTGTAGGCCCGAATCCTTCTTCTTCGCCTATCTCTACCCTGTACATGGACTGGAGCAGTCTCGCTTTCCTGGTGAAAGAATTGTCACTTCTACACTGGTTTCCGTATTCTTTATATTCTTGCATCATTTAAAAGTCATCCAAAATTGAACCTATGATTTTAGATATAAAAAACATTTTATTCCTTACTTCTTGCACCGTAACATTACTAAACCTTATATCTTCTTTTGCTGTTTGATACTCATTCCTTAATGATGGTGAGATTATAGCTGGATATTGATCTACCAAAGATGAAATAAATAAAGCAGCGAAATGTTGAAATTCACTTATGAGATAGTCTCCTCCTCCTTGATAATCAAAGCTGCTAAATATAGATGAATGGAATGGATGCATTTCTGCTTTGTTTAACACTTCACTTAATTTGGAATAAAGGCTATCTCTTCCATAAGTGCAAATGAGAAACAAATCAAGTGAAGCAACTGCAAAATCTTGATTTGTTTTAACCTGGCGAAGATATTCTACTATACAATAGAAACCATTTTCTGCCCATACTTCTCTTATCTCATTATCATGCATCCAATCATATTGAAGATAAAGTGAATATACTTCAGATAGCTTATCTTTTTCGGGATATGAAACAATTAATGAACCAGCCCCAGCTTTATTCAATATATTGCCTAATTCAAATAAGGCCTGTTGCAGTAAAGGTATATTACCTGTATCATAAATATTTAGAATGTTATCTACATTTTTCTTTATTGGATGAGAATTATTTTTTTCCTGCTTCTCACGTTCTATCCTTGCTAATCTTTCAGCTTCTTTCCTTCTATTTTCTGCTAATCTCCTTTCACGTTCTTCTGCAATTCTCTGCTCTTCTGCTAAGCGCTTACGCTCGCGTTCTGCCTCTATCTCTGCCTTTAGGCGCTCTTGCTCTCTTTTTTTCTTGAATAAAAAATCAAACATTCCCATAACTATTTTATAAACATTAATACTATAATTATAACCAACAAAACGGCATTTATTATTGTCATATTATGAAGTTTCTTATTCCCTTCAGAATACATAGCCTTCATTTCGTCAAAACTTTTATTTACATTATTGCCAATTGTCTTTGTATCATTAGACAAACAACCTATAAGGCTGTTATTATCTGTAATTTTCTTTTCTAGTTTTGCTTCAACACTCTTGATATCAGTTTTAAAATCTTCAAGTTTTGTGCAAAGGATATCAATATCTCTTTTTAGATTAACTAACTTAGTGTTCTCTTCTGAAAGTTCAGTAACACTTGTTCTCAGATAATTCAGATTCTCCTCAATATCTCTATTAAAAGTACTTATAGATGATTGTACTGACCTTTCAAAATCAGTTTTAACTTCATTACTTTTATCTAATATCGTCTTTACTGCATTATAAACACTATTCTCAATTTCTGTCTTACTATTTTTATAAATAGTAAGCATCTGGTTCAATGCTTCAACGCTGTTCTCAATTGACAAAATATATATTCTGACAGTTTCCTGAAGATCGTTATATGCGTTTACAGTTCTTTCAGTTTGTACACGAGCAGAATCCACATTCTGCAAAGCCCTTCTAAGTGATTCTAATATGTTATTTATCTCTTCCATTGTTTAATATATTTACTGTTTTGTATATTCTTCTGCAAAATCTATGAACCAGCTGCCGTATATGGCCAAGGATAATTTACTTCTTGCTTCTTTCAGATATTCATTAATCCATTCATCATGACATATCTCTCTTATAATACAGATGTATTTTTCAAAGAAAGCAAATATTGCTTCAGTCTCATAAATATTAATCATTTGCTTAAAACCTTCGTTTAAAAGACTGGTTTTAAAGTCGTTAAGCAGTACTTCATTTTCTCCAGTTCCCAAAAAGGCAAGACAATATGCTCTCAATAGATGGAGTGAAAAATTATCTGTATGGTCTCTTAAATTTATCAATACAGCTCCGTATAGATGTTTAACATTATCTACTTCACTTCCAGAGTCATCAATTCTTATAGCCTCCATATATTTTTCGATAAGTTCCACATCATTCCTTTTATCAGTATTTACATCATCACTTAACGAATAACTTTCACCATTAATTTCATATCCCTTTCTGTTATATTTTGAGTTAAAGTATAAATGTATGAACTCCTTAAGATTTTCCGTTCCATTGCCTATGCCCTCATAACAGGCATAACGCATATCATCTATAGCCCTTCTTCTTTTCTTTGCCAAAGTATCATACACAAAGCCAGTCAAGTATCCAATACATTTGTCAATCTCTGTTTCAGACCGATAATTTCTTACCTCTACCATTTTTTGGGCAGCTCTCTCAGAAGAATAATACTTCTCAAAGAATCTTTGAAGATGGTTATAATACTCACCATCGTTCCTCTTTTTTATCTTTAGATTATAAGTCTGCGACAGATAATCAATAGTTACATCTTCAACTAACCCTATACAGGAAAGACGATAAATGGCTTTATCTGTATCATCCTTATCGCGTCTGCTCCAGAATAGTCTTTTAAGTGGTTTGTATAGCTCTTCATTTGCATGATATATTAACCAATTAGGATCATTGGACTTTTTTGATATTTCATTCAACAGAGATATGAAGTCATTTATATGCTCAAGTTTCATATTACCATATCGGTCTTCATCAATCCTGTTCCATCCATATCTGTCAGCTATTTCATTGGCTGTCTTGATAATCTTTTTCTTATATTCTTCAGGATCTGTATCTATCTGATTGGTCCAGCTAACAGTTACATATGTATAGCCATCTTTGTCTATTTTATCCATTGCCTTATATATACCTTCATCAGTCTTTAATCCTGTTTGAGGTTTATTCAGCCAATTGGACGAATAATCAGGATATTCTCTTAAAATATCCTTTAGAACATTCAGCACCAAAGTACTCCTCTCTATTGGATAATCAGAGTATCTGTACGTATCCCTTAATCCTTCAAGAAACAGATATCCATATTGTTTATTACCACTTTCTGATAACACCACAATAGAATTTCTATCATTGTTCAGTTTTAGAATAATCTCGTCATCTCCAACCTCTTCCCTTAGCCTTTCCTGAACTGCCATAATGTTACGGGCTTGCACATTCATTATATTGTATGTCATTTCATACAACATCAGTTTCTCCTTATAAGCTCCTCTAAACGAATTATTATGAAAGTACAGTTCAATGTTTCTGTCCACATTCTCAAAATAAGGCTGCGCATTGTCCTTTACTATTATTGCTTCTCTTTCAGAACATCCATTTTGCTTGCACAATTCTATAAAGTCTTCGGCTAACACGAATTTATCCCTGTAATTCCATAACCAGTTAATCTGTTGACCCAGTTCACACTTGGTAAGTATGTCTATTATATTGTTTACGGATAATTCTATGTATTCTGATGAATCAAACAGTACATAGGATATGGCATTTCTCCTGTCTCTTCCCCCTCTACCAGCTGCTTGAACATAGTCCTCTATAGAAGACGGATGGTTCACATTTATAGTGTAACGGACATTAGGCTTATCAATACCCATACCGAAGGCTTTGGTTGCAACCATAAGGTTTTGTCTGTTCTCCTTAAATTTCTGCATATTGCCATCAGGTGAGTCACCTCCAACAAAAGTTCCAATCTCCATATCCACACAGTTTTCATGAAGGAAAGAAGCTATACCCGGTCTTATACTAAGACTGAACACAGAGTCTTTAACTCCAAAGGTTCCTTTGGCGTGAGGGCAGAATACAATACCGGCATTCTGATAAAGTTCATCATCATCCTTTTCATAAAACAGATCCGGGTCAAAATCCTTTATAGCTGTATCACTATTAGCAAGGTTTATCTCATATAGGTCTTCTGGAACTTCATCCAATATTTCCAGTATTTTAGCCTTCTTCGCTGTTATAACAGCCTCTTTTATGTCCCTTTCGCTATATGCTCTTAACACATAAGGCTCATTATCATCCATCATAGACGAGAAGTCTGTTCGTACAGGTACTATCTTGTAAGTCAGTTCCTTTCTCTGTTCCATTTCTGGGCGAACAATAGTGTCACTATCAACACTAAGCCTTCCTCCAAGTGTCAGTTCTCTTTCAACATCAGCCAGAACATCAAATGATGCTGTTGCTGTCAATCCGACTATAGGTATATTACCTCCATCCAGATTCATTGCACTGGCTTTTGTTGTCATGAAATCTGTCATATTCTTACCTAATTGCAGATATGCCGGCCTAAAATCATGACCCCATTCCGATACGCAGTGTACTTCGTCTATTACACCATATGCGAAATATACATGATTTTTATCAGACATGGCGTACAGGCTGTTTCTGAACTCTTCCATCATGAAACGCTCTGGTGAAAGAAGAATGAACTGAAGCTCGCCATTTTGTAGTTTCCCAAGGTTCTTGCTTCTTTCTTCCCTTGTCAATGTACTGTTTACACAAGCGCATGCATCTATTCTATTTTCTATCAGTCCATTATATTGATCCACCATCAATGAGATAAGTGGGTCAACTACAATTGTCACTCCTGGTTGCAACATTGAAGCCAACTGATAAGTCAATGATTTTCCTCCACCTGTAGGCAGCAACCCTATTGTTGTCTTGTTGCTTAGAATGCGGCTCAATATAGGCAGCTGGCCAGGTCTGAAATCCTTTTTCCTGAATATGTTATTTAGAAAATATTTCAATCTTTCCTTTGCTGCTGATATTTCAACATATTCCCCTTTCTTTGTCTTGCTGACAAGTGGCAAATATTCTATATTCTCAGAAGTAAGGATTGTCTTTTGTACCTTTTGATAATGTGCAGAGCGGACTACATAGTAGGTTTTGCTTTTACTTTCAATAGGATAACAATCTATCTTGTCCCTCAAAAGCATTGATATGTCTATGCAGATGTCATACTCATGATTCTTACGTTCTTTCAATAGAGGCCTATTAGCACCATGTAAAGGAGAATCTGCAAACTCTTTATTGGATATAACTGTCAAATTTATCTCCGGAAGTTCTTTCTTTTCTCCTCTCAAGGAAGAAAGGTTCTCATACATTTTCTTAAGTTCCTCGATAGCCAATACAGCGCAAGGTACATCACGTTCAATGACTACTATATCCCAACTTGGCGAATCCATGTTCAACCGGCCTGTTATCATAGCCTGTAATAATAGAACTTCCATTCTGGCTATGGCAAATGGTGAAAGAACAGATTGAATAATATCTTTCCACTCACCTTCAAGTCTTCTCTCATAATTCTTTCTCAGAGTTTGCAAATAACAAGAATATCTGTTTTCCTGCTCCCAATTCTGAACGAATGATATATTGTTGCTTTCAGTCAGCCTGTAGGTATCCCAATTGTTCCTTTGTGCTGCACCATTTCTTATAGTGTCTTTTATATGTGTAATAATATCTGAATGGTAAGGTTTACCATCTATCTCAATTATGAACCCGGCAAGGTTATTGATTCCATCATCCAGATATGGTATCTGCAATGCAAAATCGACCCTTTGGTCTTTTCCGAAATTATTGTCTGGCAGTCTAATTATAGAGGACAGCCATCGTTGCGGCTCAAGCACCTGGGTGAGATAAGTGTTGTCTGTCTTATTTAGGAAACCTGTTATAAAAGATTTCTCAAAACTGCTTTCCAATATATCCTTGTTATAATCCGCAGTACTAAATCTTGGGTCTATTACATGCAGAGCTTCAAATACCTCTAATGCTGTTGCTTTACCTTTTCCCTTGTATTCTATAACATAATCTGATTTATTCGACTCAGAGAATTTAAAACTGTTGCAGAATATCTTCTCAATATCTTCACCTGCCCTTGTTGGCAAACCTCTTGTTATGATGTTATTCATAACAGCCAGTACCGGATCTATATCTTCTGGCAATTCCATAGGAACATCTGATGTTACATCAAATGCGGCCAACATTCTCATCAATGGTTTAGACAAATCCTCATATTCTGAATCTTTAAGCGTACCATCCACCCAATCCAAAATATAACCGGCAAATAGTTGCTTCCTTTTCTGCGACTCTGTTATACGCTTCCTTATATCTTCAGGCAGTTCTATTGTCTTCACTCTGTATCCGACAACCCTCAATGATATAGTCCATTCATTAAGCCATTGACCTCTTCCTCTCTCAAATGTTACATATCTTGCATTTGGATTGATTGCCTCTATAAAGTCATTCATTCTCTGATTGTTAGAATAATATGGCCCTACACAGATTATAAGGTTATACCCTGATTGACTTTTTTGAAATAAATGTGTAAAGTCTGCAAGATCAAAGGTTGTAACGTCTAATATGTTACTGAACAGATGTATTTTTCTTATTTCATTTCCATCTATATCTTCAATATCATCTACAATCAAGTCATCAAACTTCTTTGCTGTAAGTTTGATTTCCACATTATACAACAGGTCATATTGTGATAATATGAATTTGGCTCTTTCCAAAGCCTTTTCAGATGGATCTATAAGATTTACTCTCAATATTTTGGGGCTGAATCCTTTTTCATTTATATAATCTAAAAGGCATATTGTTGCTGTACCTTGTCCGCAACCCCAGTCGTATATTTCTATTTCTTCTGGTTCTCCTAAGAGACAATCTATTATGCCTGCACTTTCAAACGCAGCAAATAATTTTGCTTTGTGCATTTTGCCAAAGCATTTAAGATACATATTAAGATGGTCATCATCATCTAATATCCCTTTCCCTCTTTCAAGATCATCATAGAGCCTGTCCAATTCATTGCGTGAATAGACAGATAGTTGCCTGACCGCACAATCCCTGACCATATCAAAGGTTATATCATAGTCTAGGTCTAATATTTCATTCCTAAAATTACCCATACCTTATCTACCGGTTATATTTTCATTATGCGGATTTTCTCTATGTTTCATATAATTCTGTTTTGCAATATCTTTGCTTGAATTAGCGTAACAGTATTCACAAAGATGCGGACATGTATTGTACTCTCCTATATCCTTGCTGTCTATACATCCGCAGACTTTCCTTTGACCTTTGTCTTTCTTGTTTTTCTTATATTCAATACTAATCTCACCAAATATATCCTTTGTTACTTCTACACCTATATGGCTCATCAGCTGCGTGTCATCAGAGAAATACTTTATCATCAACTCGTCATCTATACACTTATTATGCTTGATACCTAACATATCAAGGTCTATCTTTTCTGCACACGTAGCCAGTTCGAGTTTCCATTCCTTGTTCATATCCACGAGACCGGTAGCAAACTCTATCATATCTTCCTGAGAAAACTCCCTATACTGAATATTGTTCTTATAGAGATTGTTCTGTACTTTCTTGTATGATGCAATATCAGCAAAGCTGAAGACAAGTTTCTCTGTATATCCGTTCAATTTGACTCCTATATTGTAAATTTTCTCCAGAAGATCATCTACAATCAAACCTTTGGCTAATATCAATGGGTCAAATCTCCATATTACTTTCCCATATCCCAATCTATCAACCAATTTCTTGAATGTATCCATCCTGCAACTTAGCGATGGTACACCTATTTCCAGTTTTTCTTCATAATAGTCGTTCAAAGTGAATTGGATATAACTATTTACACCTCTATTATCTAAATAGTCAAGTAATCCTCCTTCTTTAAGAAGTGGAGCCGGATTCTTTGACCAGAATACAATAAGCCTTGTTTTATCGTATGCCACATAAGATTTTACCCCATTAAAAGGGTTTTTCCAAACCGAATATCCTTTCTGCAGCCTTTCCTGGAACCAGTCTGCATAAAAGGCAGGTATATCTGTAGCACGGCTTGCTGATACAATAATCGGTGCACCAGCTTCTACACTTATACCATCGTCTGTATTTATCGTTATCTTTTCCATTTTTTACTGTTTACTGAAATCAGTTCGTTTCTAATAACTCTAAAATTACTTTTGAGGATAAGAATACACATAAGTTTAGTGGCCATTCTGTGTTGCATGGTGTATTATCATCATTACAATTTCCAGCACACAATATCCCTACAACTTTTCCATTTAGAAATACAGGGCTACCACTACTGCCTGATTTAAGCTGATCATCGGTCTCAGCAGCATAGTAATTCCCATCTTTTAACCCGTTTACTACAGCATTACACTCTACGTATTCTTCTCCTAATAAACGCCAACTACAGCTTTTCAATACCTCTCCTTTCTCTGGAACAATATCAGAAAGAGCCAGTGGACTATTAGCAATTGGTATAGAATATACCGCTATATCATACCCAACTGAATCATTTTCATCATTTCGAAGGACTATAGGATTTATTAAAGGTATATTTTTCCCATTCCATTTAATACTTGGATTTTCACATTTAGATATCACATGACCTGCTGTTATAAACATATTCCCAACCATAACACCGCAACCTTCATTATAGTTATCGGATACAATGGATAGAACGTATTGCTTCATTTTTTTTATTTCTTGTATCTTATCCATATATAGTTCGTAACATAATCAAAAAGAGTTATAATTTTCAAATCCTTATAGCTCTGTATATTTCTTTGCTGTCCCCTTCGCTTTATCTACTGGGTACTTCTCTGCATTCCTTTTTATCTTGTCCATACAAATCTTACTCACATCAAGATTGTACTTATCAGCTAATATAAAAGCATATAAAAAGACATCAGCCAGTTCCTCCTTTACCAATTCTATATCTGCATCTTCTGCTTTTTTCCACAAGAACACCTCATTAAGTTCGGAAGCTTCTATTGAAAGAGCTAAAGCTAAGTTTTTGGTGTCATGAAATTGAGACCAATCCCTTTCCTCATTAAACTCCCTGAGTTTACTTATTATGTTTTCTATTTCGCTCATGACTTTTCATTTATTTCTCTATCAATTTATCGTTATTGCAGACACTACATATCTTTTATTTAGTTCTCTTCTTACAGCTTCACTTGCCAATAGTACCACCTTTGTTTTAGCCCGGCTGACCATCACATTAAGGCGGTGAGAATCCAAAATAAAATCAGCGAATCGTTTGGCATGTGATTCATCTGCAGATGTAAAGCTAATGATTATCAACTCTACATCTTGTCCTTGCAAACATTCTACCGTGTTAGCAAGAGGCTTATCTTCTCCTTCATAACATTCATTCAGTAATGCTTGCAATAACTTCACTTGTTTTCTGTATGGTGTAATAACAGCCATGTCAGAAGTTTTTACTCCAAGCATACCGGCATAGACTAACAGCCTTACAGCAAAAGTGGCTTCAAAAGGATTTGCTTCTGTAAGAGTTGACTTGATATCGTCTGTCTCATTCTCCGTAGGGTCGCAGATAATGATTGATTCATTACTGCTTAAAATTCTTTCAAAGACATCTTTGCCATCTGTCTTTAAAGCGAGTCTTCTATCCTTAGAATAATCTGATGAGATGATTTTTTGAGATTCTCCATTACAACCATAGAAATTATTGTTTACAAATTCTGTTATCTCATCATTCATTCTATAGGTAACATTCAGCGTGTTACGCATATCTGGATATTTGTTACACAGATATTCAAATATGCTACACGAGAATTCATGTGACAATAGTTTCTGGTGGTATATCGGTGGCATTTGCTTGTCGTCTCCAATAAAGATTATTGAACCTCCTCCGAATGTACCAATTAGGCTAGCATATACCATAGGTATCTGCCCTGCTTCATCTACAAGAACTACAGAAGGCTGAAAGCCGGCATTCCTTAATCCAAGATTTATGACTGCTGCGTGCAATGTCATTCCTACTATATCAGCATAAACTCTTTTCTTCTTTGTCTCCTTGCGGAGTTTTATATAGTCATTGTAGGTTTCAGACTTTACAATGCATGCATTCAACTCGGTTGAACGTAGTTCTTCACCTATCTTCACTATGCTAAGGCCATCCTCCTTTTCCGCTATCTTGTTTAGTGCATTGTTTACTGCCTGGTGAGTATTTGATATAACTAACACTTCCTTCGACTCTACCGCAAAAGTATGTGCAATTGTAGCTAACACTGCTGTCTTGCCAGTTCCTGGGGGGCCTTGGATACAATAAACAGATGGTCTTTTCAGAACATCTCTGACAACCTTCTCCTGTTTCTCATTAAGAGAATCAGGTATTGTATCCACAAAATCTGCATTAATGGCACCCAATCCTTTTGTCTTTGGCGCATCGATACCAGCCAGTTGCTTCAGGAAATAAGCACCTGGTTTACCTTCATCCATCGTTTCAAGAAGATTTATCATCGGGTCAAGAAGGACGCATTCGAATATCTCTATGCTTATTACATCACCTTCCTCCAATTTGCACTCTGTAGAAATGACCAATGAATCCAAACTGATATCAAGAACCTTAGCATTTGATTTCCTTTTCCCTACAGTTATCTTTATGCTGTCACCCGTTCTCAGCTTGGTATTGTCATTTTCTGTCTTAATCTCGAATGTTCTATCCAGTGCTTTTGTAACAACAGCATTATCTATTAAAAGCCCTTCCTCTATTTTTTCTTCTCTCGATAGTTTCTTATTGGCTTCTATATCCAGTGTCTCATACTCTTTTTGTCTGAGTATATAATCCAGAAGTTTTTCCTTAAAGTCTTTGAGAGTTTCCATTGCTATACCTCCAGAAGTTTTGCTACATACTCTCTAGTTTCCTTATCCTTTATGTAGATTGTTATACTCTTGATAGCTCTGGTCATCAGGATTCTATATGCTTGTACATTTGCTGCAAACAAGGCTTGTGCAGCAGGGAACCTGTCATCATTACATGGCACTACATCTATTTCACTCATCTTTCCGCTAATTATCTTCTTGCGGATAGCAGCTTTCTGTTCCTCCTTGGCTCTTGATCTTGTACTTCCATTCGCAGTTTCTTCCATGTGATTTATGCTGAGATACCACTTTCCATCTCTGATGAAAAGGTCTTCAAGCCATAACAGCCCAATATGGTTATAATCAAACCCTCTGACTACGTATGGACATCCTACCTCACATAATGGGTCTTCTTCCATCCTCGTTCCTTGTCTTCCTTGGACGAATATATCATATCCTCCCGGGTTATTCCAATGCTTCTGCCATCTTTCTCCGTTCTTGTCCTCCAAATCAAAATCGTATGCTGCATCCCGGTCGTGACTCGGTGTCAAATCAGAAGGTGAAACCCATTTCCTTGTATAGGATGAGAGGATTCGGCATGATGAGTCTCCTTCTTCTATATGTCGCTTTAATTCATTCTCCATTTCTGAAGGATAATCAACCAGTTTTATCTTGAACTTATCCTTCCATTGTCGCGCATTCTTCAGAGGGTTTTCAGTAAACAACTGTTCAACCCACTGAACGTATTCAGTTGAGCCGGCACAACGGAATTGCATACCGGCTAATGATATCTTTGTTACATGTGCATCTAATTTTGTTGCCAATTGCTCCAAATCATCTACACTTGTCGTTTCATTGTCTCTAAATGACTGTTTACCATCTGTAAAGAACACTGAGACCTGACTTTCTCTTATTATATGGTATGCTTGTGGTCCCATCTGGAAACACCATCCTGCTGTCTTATTTGAGCAGAATCCCTTAGCTGTTGGGTTTATCAGAGCATGTGCTTCGTCGACTACTGAAAGGAAATGAAGGTTATTCTTATAGTTCTTTGTCATACCATGGTCTATCATGTATTTCACATAATCCTCAAAGTACTCAAACTTCAAAGAATTTTCATTCTTCTCACTTACATATTTAGGGTCAATCCTTCTCATTTTAGGAAGGAGGATTTCCTTCATCTTCGAACCATTCAGGCCTGGATTAAAACTGTTCGCTGTTAGTATCAGGTCAGAAGCATGGTAAGCTTCTCCGTAGGCATTAAAGATACTGTTCCAATTATCTCCTTGACTGCTTGATGTTGTAACATATACGATATTACCTGAATCCTTCTTTGAGTATTTAAGAACGGACTCAATCCAAAGATTTACTGCTACTGCTGACTTTCCGGATCCTGGAGGGCCTTCTACTATGATGACCTCCTTTTTACCATCCTTTATGCGCTTCTCAAGTACACCCATAACAAGGTTGAATCCTTCTCTCTGTTGGTCTAAAAGCACAAATGGTTTTGCTGTCTCATTGACCGACTGGAGATTCTTTGCAACCTGTCTCAGGATATTCCTATCCTGCTTATAATAACCATTTACAAACTTGGCAGCAAATGCTTCATTACCGGTTTTTATACGCTGTATTACATAATCAGCTAGTTGTTCTGTCGTTTCAGTATTGTAAATCTTATATTCGGATGTGAGAATATCATTCGGATATTGAAGATAAGGCTGCATATCCAACGGCTGAGTAAAGTATACACACCCGTTTACGTTTGCTTTATGTTCATGAACAGCCGAGTGAAATCTACGGCAATACTCAGTATAACCTTTTACTTGATCAGATGGATGTCTTATTGTTTCTCCCTTGTGTTTTATCAATCCCTCATATTCTCCAGGTTCATCACAAGAATTTTTCAGATAGTTTTTCAGCTCTAGTATTATAACTTCCTGTCCACCCATTGCATTATTCCCGATGAGTACTACGTCACACCATGATGATGCTGCCGGCAGTTTATATTCCAACAGCATGTCTGTTGTGGACAAGTGTGCATCACCAATCGAGGGTTGCTTATTCATAGCCTTAGCAAGCATTGTTGCAACTACTGGATATGAACCTCTATATGCTTTCTTTTCCTCGTCTGATACATTTCTATCTATCCCTGATACTTCCTCAATCAAAGCATTTAGGTCACTTTCTACATAATGGCAAAAGTCTCTTACTGTATATAGCATGTTCTTTGTATTAATAGTTAACCAAGTTGGGAAAAACAAGTTGTGTGTGAATTAGTAATTTATCCACACACAATTAGAAAAAATATATAAACTACCCTTTTTTTCTCTTCCAAAGTTCTTGGGCTGTTTCCCATGCTTTCGAGAATGGCATTCCTAATGCATTGAGCTGCTCAGGTATTGCCAAGGCCCAACTTACATAATAATAAGCAAGCATTTCATATCCACCAAAATCTTTTCCCGGTATACTATCAACTTTATAACCACTCTTTATTTCAGGTGAGATTCCTTTCATGCCGAGCATAGCTATTTCAAATGCTATTCTTTTGATCTGATCCTTCGACATACCATCAAAATATTCCAGTGCACTAACCATATACATAGACATCATCATTGTCTGCATCGGGTCTGCACCATCCTTATTTTGCTTATAGAATGCATCTTGTTTCTTCTTCTGCTCCTCTGTCAAACCATCTATTGAGTTGCCACTCGATGGATCTGTATCTCCAAGCAATGCATCTCTTACATACTTTTCCTCTTCTTTTTCTTTATATGTATCTCTTACGAACTCAGATTCATTCTTGAGGCCGAAGTATTTTTCCATTCCAAGTGTCTCTGCAAAGTATTCCACCAGTTCATATTCTTCGCCTGGTTTATAGTCTTCATAAGCCAGATATTCCTCATACAGATCCTTTGCCGTTTCGAACTCGGCTTTGGTAGGCTTGTAATTTTGGTAGAATCTAAGACCGAACAGTCTCTCCAAATGCATTGATGAAACAATATTCATTATCTTACTTGCGTTCACAATGCTTTGAGGGAATATACCCTGTTGTCCCTTCATTATGGATTCCTGATTAAGAGTCTCCTGGTGCATTAATGACAACAGCTGTGCTGCCTTGATTATAGGATATTTGTCGTACATCCTTTTCTCTACAAACAAGTCCAGAGGACAGTTCATTATCTGTACCATTAGTCCGTCCTGCAACTTGTCTACTACACCCATTGCCTTGCTATGTCCAACCTTGTTTACAATGTTGTTTATCCATGATGCATACTTGTTTCTGAATGCCAGTTTATTGTCATTATTCGAAAAGACAATCATGTTATGTCCTCGTTTGCTCGCTTCCAAAGCCATATCAAGGTGCATAAGTTCATGTATAACCAGGTGTTCCATATATGGCATCTTCGGATTATACTTAACAAGATTGTAATTCCTGTTATATACTTTGCCATACTGCAGTTTTGCGCTTACCTCCAGTTTATCATCCTCTTCAATCTCGATTCTGTTCTTGGTATCAAGTTCGATGGCATCCTTGATACCTAACATCACATTAATGTAGTTTGTTGTGCTTACAAGATTCTTTGCTGCAACAACCATTAGTTTATGCAATTCCTCCAAAACATTCGGATTCTCTCTCTGTCTGTCAGCTTTGAGACTTCCGGCCAGAGCATACTCAAAAGCATTCTTAAAATCCTTCTGGTTATAATAAGCCAAAGCCAATCCATAATAAGCATTACCATACTTATCGTTTACGTCAAGTACATGCTTGAAGATAGATATAGCCTTATCGTATTCATTCCTTTCCATCATCACTGCAGCAATATTATTGCATGCTATTGCATTGTTCGGACAATATTCAAGAATCTTATTATAATAATTCTCTGCCGTCTTTATATCATTTTTGTATTTTCCAAATAGATTGCCCATCAACAACAAAGCCCATCCATTTCTCGGATTACATCTTAAGGCTTCAATATTAATATCAATGGCATCATCTATCTTACCTTCCTGCATATATAACTGAGCCTTCAGTCTATATGCATCACTAAATCTTGGATGCTGCTTAATGAACTCTTCTACAGCTAATTTTGCCTGACTGAATTGTCCCTTATCACATAATGCGGTTACCTTAGCGAACTTCTTTTCTGCTTCTTGTATTTCTTTATCATCCATTCTGACAATAACGAAGTCTCCTTCTATTATTACATCAGGCTTGGATCCTTCAATAGTGAAATACTCAGTCAATTTATCTTTAAGTTCTTCTGTTGTATTTGCCTCAAACCCAGCTATATCTTTAAGTCTATATATAAATTCCATAATTCTATTTTATAAAGTATCATACAATAACTCCTTAATATTCACACCTAATATCAAAGAGATTTTCTTAAGAGTGTGCAAGTCTGGTTGAGATGTATTTGTACACCACTTTGAAACTGTAGTCACATTTACGCCTAGTTCCTCTGCCAACCATTTATTTGTCCTCTTTTTTTCAACTAAAACTAGTTTTAATCTATTTATATCTTCCATAAAACTATATTAATCTGTTTTGAACGCAAATATAACGATTTTCAGGCATGAACTCAAAGAAAGTTTGAATATTTTGACTGAAGTATTGAAGTCAAGTTGACTATCATAAAGTATAATACTGTTAAATAGATTTTTTATGAAAATGAATATTGAACTTTGTATTTTATTTCTCTATATGGACAATCATTATCTTATTATAGCATCTTCAATACTCTAATGATTCCCAATATATAATGCGGATTTTCTGCATATCCAATCTCATCAAGCCAAAGCAAATAGTTACCACCTTTATACTTGTATTGAACTTTAGTATAATATGCTCTTACACTTTCTGTCCAATGATTGAATTCATAGTATTTCCCTGTGCGTGGATTGGTCAATCCGAAAAGATTATGCTTGTTCCGGCATACTGAGGAACGGAACCATCCGGTCTCCAAAATAGCCTGAGCCAATACGATTTTAGGGTGTAAGATTCCGTTTCTTATTATTTCTTTATAAAGGTTGGGGATGGTAAGTTCTGGAAGATTGTTTTCTGATTTAGTAATATCATCTGTTTTCTTTTGCAGTTCTGTTTTTAGGGATGCTTTCCTGTCACTATTCCGGCTGTTATTTTCCAATTTCTTCTTATTGTCCAGCCTGACAATCAGGGTATCCTTTGCCATCATCTTATTCTTTTTCCCTTCTGTAACATCCTTTCCTGCATGGTTATAAGACTCTTTTTGTCTTTCTGTTGGCAGGAGTTCCGAATCTCTGGTTATCGTATAGAACTGTGCCGATACGCTTACCGGCAGTAGCATCAGAAGCAGTGAAATCAGAATAGTGTTGCGCATTTCTTTTTCAGGAGATTGCCGTGAATACATTTGTGGCATTCAGGCGGTTAGAGCCGCAAATATAACAGCTTAATTACAGTAATATGGAAATGCACAACAGAAATCAGTCCGATTTGTTGCCATACGAAAAACTGGCAATACTGGGTATCGACCGTGAAAAAGCGGACAGCTTACCCATGGAAGTGAAGGAGAAGCTGATGGCAGGTGAAGTGACTCCCATCATGCAGGTATCCATCAACGCAAGGAACGGCAGCATCATTACCATGCCGATGAAGCTACAGATGACTACAGACAAGAACGGTGATCCGGCTCTTATAGCTTATCCGGTACGTACCGAACTGGACCGAGAACGCAACAAGATTCTCAATCTCACTCAGCAGGAGGCTGAACGTCTGGCCAGAGGTGAGGTAATTCAGAAGGCAGTCAACGTAAACGGTGAAAAGACTCAGCAGTATCTGCAGCTTGATCCGGAAACGAAATCCGTCATTCACAAGCGTGTCACTGACATAAAACTGGAGCAGCGTCTGAAGGATATGGAGAAGGTGAACGACATTGAACTGGGCATGCAGCAGAAGCAGCAGGTACGGGAGGGAAAACCGGTTGAATTGAATGTGGGCGGTGAGAAGGTTTCAGTCGGCATTGACCTGAAGGAGCAGCAGGGATTCAGGCTTATCAAGGGAGACATGAAGGAATGGGAAAGGCAGCAGAAGCTCCGCTATGACGAGATTCATCCTGAATATCTCGGCCTTGTCATGACTGACAAGAACCGTTGGGAGTATCAGAAGGTGGTAGACAGACAGTCCGTGGAGCGTGCTATTTCACTCTCTCCATCCCGGAAGGAAACAAAAGCAAACACCCTTAAACTCTAATACTGATTCCTATGACTAAAAAAACAGATTCAGATAATGATAACGGTATCATCCGGCAGTTCAACGGACTGAAGAAGAAGCATCCGGATGCCATGCTGCTGTTCAGACGGAACAGTTTCTATGAACTCTATAAGCAGGATGCCGTCAAGGCTGCCACAGTGCTTGCCATCGAGATTGCAGACAGGATTCTGCCTGACTACAAGAGGCCTGTAAAGGTTGCATCATTTCCACAATCGGCACTTGACGTTTATCTGCCCAGACTGATACGTTCCGGAATAAGGGTTGCAATCTGTGATGCACTGGACAGTCCTTTGAAGAAGAAGGCCGGACAAGATAAGGCTGAGAATAATGACAGAAGCATTCAAAACAATACAGATATGGGAAAGAAGAAAAAGGAACAGGGTGTGCAGGAAGCTCCTGACAGAACAGTGGAGAACACTGTTGATGTAAAACCTGCAAGGGAAAAGAAGTCGAAAGCCAAAGCTGAAACCAAAGCTGAGACCGGGACGGATAATGAAGTAAAGACCGAAAAGAAGGACGAACAGAAAACGGAGACAGCCCAGGAACGCAAGCCCCGTGAGCCGCAGATGGTAACGGCTAACGGTGAAAAGGTGACTCATGGTCATGCCTACCAGAGTACCACCAATCCTGCCGAATGGTACTTTACCGCAAAGATTGACGGACAGCAGCTCAAACCGCAGAAGATGGATGCAGCAGACCTTGCTGCCTATCAGAACAAGGAAATGACGGTACCGCAACTCATGGAACGCTACTATCCGACAAAGTTGATGCCGAAGGTATCTGAGGAAGCCTTCCGTATGCCAATGGAGATTGCAGGACCGGACGGTTCTATAACCGTAAACAAGTTCAATGTCTATAAGGAGAAGGACGAACAGCGTCCTGACTACGGGAAATACAAGTTCTATGTTCAGGTTGGGGATACCAACATGTCTGCTGTGGCTTCACGCCAGGACCTGAATGCCTACTTTGACAGGGTGGCCACTCCAAACCAGCTTATTGAAAAGAACTTCGGGGAACGTCTGCATCTGAAATCCGCATACGAGAAGTATCAGCTTCCTGAAGGTGTTGACCCCAAGGGTGTGCGTGTAGCCAAGGACAGGAATGACAACAAATGGAAGGTGTCGGTTGACCTCGGAGAAAAGGGACAGACTTCCCGGCATGAAATCTCCTTCGATGACGGCTATTCTCTTTTCAAGACCAAGACGGCCACAAGGGAACAGATTGCGGCCAAGTACCTGAATACGGAAATAACCGGTATGCTTGCCAACACCGCAAAGGTGGAAAAATCGGCTTCTATGAAAATGTAACATAATCAGAAAACTAAAATACAAGTTATATGTCAGCTAAAATGAATCATGAGGAGCATGTGGAGCTTCTGCAGGAGGGCAAAATCGGTTTCCTCCGTTTTGTTATGGACAGTGAGAATGCAGATGATTATCTGGAGTGGTGCCGTTCACACGGTACGGATCCTTCGGATGAATCGGCCGAGTTCTATGTGGAACAGACAGACATCGAGCAGATGGACCGTCAGGTAATGGATGACGACAGCTATGGCATCTGGAACTGACTCTCAGGGAAACAGCGGACAGGCGGCCATAGACCGCTTCGCTGCAATGATGATTGAGCGTATGCAGCAGATGAAGGATACCGGATGGAAACAGGGATGGATTGGCGGTGCATCGGGTTATGCAGGACTGCCGCAGAATGTGGGTGGCCGCAATTATTCAGGTTCCAATTCCTTCTTCCTTCAGATGCATACCGCAGCCATGAACTATCAGCTTCCGGTATATCTGACCTTCAAGCAGGCGCATAACCTGAAGGCTCATGTACTGAAAGGTGAAAAGGCCTTCCCGGTGGTGTACTGGGATATGATGATAAAGGACAGTCACGGCAAGAGGATAAGCACGGAGGAATACCGTGCAATGAGCAAGGAAGAGAAGAAGGATATGGATGTCATTCCTTTCATCAAGTCATTCCCGGTGTACAATGTGGCGCAGACAAATCTGGCCGAAGTACAGCCGGAGAGGATGCAGAAACTCATGGATAGGTTCAAAGTTCCGGAACTTCGGGATACGGAAGGTATGTACACCCATGCCGCACTCGACCGTATGGTAGAGACGCAGCAATGGCTATGTCCGATACGTGCCGATAAGCGTGAGAACGGTGCCTATTATTCTCCCTCAAAGGATATTGTAGTGCTGCCCATGAAGGCGCAGTTCAATATCGGTGATTCTCCGGAAGAAACCTACCGTGGTGGAATGGAGTATTATTCTACCATGCTCCATGAAATGACTCACTCCACCATGACACCGGAGCGTCTGAACAGGGAGATGGGCGGCAGGTTCGGTGACCCGAAATATGCCAAGGAGGAGCTGGTGGCGGAACTTACGGCTGCCATGATCAGCCATTCCATGGGCTTTGATTCCAGGATAACGGACAACTCGGCTGCCTATCTGGACTCATGGATTGGTGTACTGAAACAGGAGCCGAAGTTTATCGTATCAGTCATGGCTGACGTGAACAAAGCTTCCGACCTGATTCTTGACCATGTGGATAAACAGCGTCTGGCTCTCGGCGAACAGCCTTATCTGGCAAAGAATGATCCGCTGACTTCAATGAGTGCTGACGAAGAGAAATCTTTCAAGAATGCGGCCATTGTCAAGACCCGTTCCGGAGACTATGCCATCCGTGCATCATACGATGGCGTGGAGTTGGGACTGAAGAAGGTTTCCAGGGAAACGGCCAGGACATTCTTCCAGCTTACGGACTGGAAGGACAAGGAAGCTTTCCTGAACATGACTGCACGAAAGACATATGAACCCGAGATTACCATGATGGGCCGGAACCGGAATGCCGGTACAGGACTTGGTATATGAAATTCTGTATAACATCTTAAATCGGAAAGCATGAGCGACTACAAGGTTAATTTCAGGGAAATGAAATCCCGTGTGGGGATTGATGACATTGCATACGCCCTGGGATACCGTCTGGACAGGAAGGCCGGTGTCGGACGTTACATCGAGCTGGTACTCGGTGAAGGCGGCAACAGGAGGGATACGCTGATTGTCAGCCATCCGAACGACAAGGCGGCACAGACCTTCTTCCGGCGTGACGGTTCCAAGGGCGATGTGGTGACACTCATCCGTGAAAATCTTTCTTCCTTTACGGTATCCGGGAAGGATGAGTGGCAGAAAATTGCCAAGGTCATGGCACGTTTTGCCAACATGCCTGAACCTGAATACAGGGAGGACAGGGAGTATGTTAAATCGGCAGGAAAATCATCCGGTGTGTTTGACACTTCCAGATATGAGGTGAAGCCGGTTGACACCGAAAAAATACCGGGACTGTTTTTCCGGCGCGGACTGTCCAAAGCAACCGTAACGGATCTTTCGCCCTTTATTTCCCTTATAAGGGACAGGAACAACGGAAAGTTTGAAGGATACAATATCGGATTCCCATATACTGACGGAAAGGGAAATGAAATCAGGGGGTATGAAATCAGAGGACATGGAGGTTACAAGTCGAAGGCTGCCGGTACGGATTCGTCATCCTCGGCATGGGTGGCTGTTCCTTCTGGTATCAGTCCGGATAATGTAAGAAGCGTGTTTTTCTGTGAATCGGCATTTGATGCCATGGCCTTCTACCAGATGAACCGGATACAGATTGGGGACAGTGCGGCTCTGGTTTCACTGGGCGGCACATTTTCCGACAGGCAGATAACCGGAGTCATGGAACGGTTTCCCAATGCACGTGCCTTCGACTGTTTTGACAACGACCTGGCCGGGAGGATATACGGACTGCGCATGATGGCTCTGCAGGAAGGTATTCAGATGAAGATAAGCAGGACTGACGGCGGCATCCGGATTGAAGCGAAGGGAAAGGTATTCGAGCCTGACATGGAGCGTCCCCTACTGGCCCAGGTTGCCAGGCAGCTGAACATCCGGTACCGTATGGGACAGTGGCTTCCTCCAAAGGCTTTCAAGGACTGGAACGACTGTCTGCTGAACAGGCCGATGGAGCCGGTGATTTCACCACACAAAGAGGAACGTGAACAGAATCTGAGCGAACAAAGGAATAAAGGACGTAAAATCTGAATGATATGGACAAAATCAAGTTAAGAATAACGGTAGTGACTGCTTTGGCGGTTTTTCTGCTGAAAGGTACGGATACTTTTGCACAACAGACAGACCCGACTCTGACGGGTGCTGTCTTTGCACAGACTTCCACACTGAAGAATATCTATGACAAGCGTCAGAAGGCACACGAGAAAATCATTGCTGCCGAGACTGCCGTAACGGTTGCACTCGACAGGGTACACAGTGTGGAGGACAAGATGCTGGAATATCTTTCCAATGCACAGGGAGCCATGCAGAATCTCTATCAGATTAAGCGTGCCGGGGAACTGGTGGTCACGGAAATACCTCAGAACTGTAATCTACTGCTCAAATCAGTCGGCAGTAACCTGAAGGGAACGGCCATTGCTGCAATCGTCTCGGACGAGCTGGCTGATGCCGCAACCCAGATGGCTGCGCTTTATCCGTTCATGAAGCAGCTGGTGACTTCCGGAAGCTATGATACAGGCGGTTCTGACGGAGGCAAGGAGAAGCACAAGGTAAACCTGCTCAGTTCTTCCGAGCGGTACTACATAGCAAACGAGGTACTGACCAGACTGGAGGCTGTTAATACCGACCTCTTTATCCTGGCATGGCAGGTACGCACACTCTCATGGAACGACCTCTGGTTCTCTCTTGACCCGGAAGGATGGGCAAACGTGATGTCCGGCAAGAACATCATAGGAGGAATCGTTGCGGACTGGAACCGGGGGTTCTCATTCAATTAATTCAAACATTGAAATTTATCAGGAATATGGATTCAGAAAAGAAGATTATAGGACGCTGTCCGTTCTGCGGCGGCAACGTGGTAAAAACCTGTAAGGGGTATCGCTGCGAAAACAACACAGGTGAGCATCCTTCTTGTGTGCTTAACATCAATGCCATCATCGGCAACCGAAAAATGAATGACGGAGAGATTGCCGAGTTTCTGGAGAAACGCCGTATCCTTCTGGACGGCTTTTCCACCAAGGAAGGAAAGACTTTCCCGACAGTGCTGGAACTTGCTGATGACGGTGCGGTCAATATGCAGTCTGTTATCGGCAGGTGTCCGCACTGCGGCGGCGAGGTACGTGTGGGAACAAGGGCTTTCAATTGCTCCAACTACAGCAATCAGGAAGCACCGTGTTCATTCGCCATCTGGAGGAATATAGGAGGCCATCAGCTGACACTGGAAGAGGCGAAGGAACTTTGTGAGAAGAACATTACTTCATCAGAACTGGAAATGTACCGGGAGGACGGTTCCATTTACCGCAAACGCCTCGGTCTTGCTCCGGACAAACTTCAAATCGTAAAGATATGAAACAGGGAAAGAAACTACTGATACTGCCTGCAGTGGCAGTTCTGCTCGGAATGGAAACCGGCTGTTCCGACAACAGGGAAAATAAGGCACAGGATATGGCCGAAAAGGCACTGATGGCTTCAGTGGACAATCCGGAATCCGTAAAGATTGTCGGAATCAGCAAACCGGATTCTGTATTTGGCCGTGAGTATGTTACCATGAAGGAGAAGATGGCTCTTTCTGTTGCCATGATGAAAATCAGCCGCAGGTTTATGGAGGATACGGATTTTGATAATCCGGATTCAGAATGTCACGGGATGTCCGGACAGATGAAACGTCAGATGGATGCCATGACGGCACTCCGCTCTCTGATGGTTACGGGGGAACTGAAGCCTGCAGGTGATGAAGCCATTCAGGAACGTAAGCCGTTCAGCGGTTGGAAGGTAAAGATAGAGTATGAAGCCACTGACTCTGACGGACAACCATACCGCTCTGAATACTGGTTCATTTTGGATAAGGAAGCACAATGTGTTATCAGGTCATTTGAAATTCCATTGTTATGAGGCTGAAAAGATTTTTATTACCGATTCTGGCATGGAGTGGGTTGATGCTCACTTCCTGCCATTGTGAACATGAAGAGGTCACAGGTTACTTATCTTCCCTTCAGGTCGGCAATGTAGTTTGTTCGGACGGGAATATATTGCCCATGGACAGATTCAAGCAATCTGAAAAGGTACCTGTTGCCATAGTCTTCCATGTAAACCGTAGTCCTGATGCTGATAATTTCGGTTATGCGGTTTACATTCATGATATGGAATTGCTGGCTTTTGCTGACAGTCTCGGCATTGATCAGGGTACTTCTGCATCATTGACTGACGAGGACGGAAATGAGAACACTTATTCATTGTTCAATAACGATGAAGTCCAATCACCGATGGCTGTCAGGACTTTTGATTTGTGGAGTTATGGGCAATCGGCCTATATTCCTTCTGTACGACAACTCTCTTATCTGTTCGCTGTCCGGTATCAGATTAATGAGTGTATAACCGAAGTCGATGGAACTCCGATTAATCTGAATCCGGGTGAATGCTGGTTATGGTCTTCTACAGAAGTGGAAGGGCAAAAGGAGAATAAAGCCTGGCTTTACTCTATGCAATCAGGAATTATTCAGGAGACACCAAAGGATCAAAAGCATAAGTTCAGGCCGATAATTTCTTTATATAAGACTCAATAGAACAAAAGTCTAAATATAACCGTTTGTATTACACTTACAATGGTTATATTTAGACTTTTATCTTTGTATTATTTATTTTTCCATGAAATATAATCTTTCAATAATATCTGATTTATTTCAGAATTACTCTTAGAAGCATAATCATCCATACATATCAAAGATGCATTTGAACAATCCGATATCTCCGATGAAATATTTTTATGCTCCCCATATACTATTATCTGCCAAAATACTTTGCTTTTATTTTTAATGTTCAAAACAGCTTTCTTTATTGACCCTAAATCGTCATCTGTAAATATAATAACTAAAGATCCATCATTTATTGAGCTACTGGCAGCATCTACGAAAGCATTTAATTCAGTTCCAGTACCTTCACAATGTACTTTCTTGACAGACTGAATATTCTCTAATCCAATATTTTCAACAAAATCAGCTCTATCACCAAACTTCCATAAAGAAATTTCTTTAGATTCTGATATTGTCAACGAAACTGATAGCACTTGCTCAGCGATATTATGTACATGCCCAGCTTTATATAAATTATCCATAGAGCCTGAAACATCAAGTACTAAAAATAATGAAGATGCTTTTGTACTCTCAAATTTTTCTTTTAATTGGCAGCTAACAGATATATTTTCAAAAGAATGATTACTTCCTGGGATTATATCTATGATATCTGTTTTTTTATTATTAACCTCTAAATTCTCACTTTCTTTACCTTTTATTTCATCAATCTTATTTTGCTCTTCATTACCAAATACCTTTGTACAACTATCAATCATCTCTATTACATCTTTTGTAGCCGTAGACTGGTCTTCAAGAACTCTAAATGCATCGGCAAATTTTTTTTTTGCAGATGGATTTATTTTTTCAAAATACTCAGGATTCAAACATGAAGCTTTATGCAAAATTGTTATTTTATCTCTTTCATTAGAAATTTCATGAGCAGCACTATCAAGTTCCTCAGTTATATATTGTTTAAAAGCACTTCTATCATACTCTGGTCTTTCGGGAACATTGTCAGGCATCTTGTCAATATTTTTATATTCTGCCTGATGCAAGATTCGTTCAAACTCATCATTAAATGCAGAAACTGCATTCACATCATTTCTAATTATCACTATATTTTCATAATTAGAACCAGAAAAGCGAGTCCAATTATAAGATCCATTAATAATAGTTTTATCATCTATTATACAAAACTTATGGTGTAGTAAATGAGGGTATTCCACAAGATAAAACCTGACAGACTCTTTAGAAATAAGTTCGTCAAAATTAAGACAATATCCACCATTATTAATCAAATCGTTGTTTATAACTATTTCAATATTTATACCTTTGTCAGCTAACTCATTTACTGTCTTAAACAAATCATAATTAGTAAACCACGAAACAGCTATTTTTACATCGTGCTCAGCATCTAACAGTTCATTCTGTATTTTTGACAAAATATTCTCAAAGTATGATTCTACTACAATATTGTTCCTTAAAGGTAGCAAATTACTTTCCAGACATATTGTCTCTGTATTTAAAAACGGAATTGAAGAAATATCATTATAGACTTTATCATTAGCAATAAAGTTATCCAAAGCAGGTACATTCCCATATTCCAGTATTGATTTACCTAAAATCCTTAACCTATACTTGCTCTCCCAAGACCTACATATTACAACTTCCAAATTTGGTAATATAGGAGGATTAAACCTATTATTATATGCTATTAAAGATAAAGCTTCATTATATTCTTCATCAGTAGAAACATTTAAATAATCATAAGACAAATCCTGAATAATATTTCTTAGATATTCACGATCTACTTTATATATTGAATTTGCCACACTCTCTAAACGGAATTTATATTCATCTACAGATAGTACTTCTTCCTGACTATCTACTAAATTACTTTCAAGATCCATCTCATCTACATTATCAAAAACAGACCATGGTAATGCTTTTTCAAAAATCAGTTTTGTTCCTTTGGGAACCATCAATGTAGAATTTTCACTTAGCCCATGAAAAGCATCTCTTTCAATATTTATCGGAGTAAATGAGAAGAATTTAACAACCAAGTTCTTCACGGTTTTATCAAAAGCATTTTTAGAAATAGTTTCAAGACATGAGAATAATTCAAAAATACGTACATTTTTATCTTCATAAAAAGCATCATTTCCAATATGAACCGTAGACTGTAGTTTCAGAATGTCTCTATTTGAAGTCTGAGTATATTTCATATTACTCAAAGCATAATCCCCAATATTTTTTATTTTATCGGTATACTCAACATATGGAACTTCTGCATAATTAAAACATTCTTTCGGCAAAGTAGAAACTTTACTAGAAAGTTTAAGCTTTTTACTTATCTTTGCTCCCCAGAAACACCCATCACCAATATTAATTACACTATTAGGTATTTCGAGTTTCTCAATTTGGACACCATTAAAAGCATAATTACCTATTGAAATAATAGATGTTGGAATTATTATTGCTGTTAGTTTTTTATTATTATAAAAACAATAATCACCTATTTTTTTTACACTATCAGGTATTATAACCTTACCAACTTTACCATTTGGACAATATATTATTTCCGTTATATCATTATTATATAAAATACCATCAATAACTTTATATGTAGTATTGTCTTTATGCAATTTTATCTCTGTTATCTTATCACATTTAAAAAGATTATCAATAGGAAAATCTTTTATCAACGGTGGTATAGATATGGAATTAAGAGTTTTAGGAAAATTATTATGACCAATTTCTTCTAATGTGTCTGGTAATGTCAATGAAGTAATATTAGATTTTTCAAAACAATGACTACCTATTTTTTTTAACTTAATAGGAACTGAAACAAAAGAAACTGATGCTTTATTAAAACAATTATCTGCAAATTCTGTAATCTCATTATCAACTGAATCATACCTATCATCATAACCTGGATATAAATCTTTTGCTTCACATGATTTTATTACACCAGAACCAATAATTCTATGACATCTATATTCATTATTAGTGTTATATATTCTTATCCAATCATTGAAATTATCAGTGACATTAGGACCACATTTTATTGAATTCTTATAAGACATAATTCTATGTTTTATTAAATAATTTATTAAAAAACAAGCTATTATCCAACAATATATGTATTAACCAATCCTTTTTTCATCCAAGAAAATCTAATTTAAAGTATATTATAATTGACATAATGTCCGTTTATGTACAAAGGATTTTAGTTGATATCCCGTCTTGTATTCAGTGTATCACCTAGAGGGCAACTCTTTATGCTCCTTTATGTCACGTTCCTCATTTTGGAGGACTATATTTTCCTAAATTCATATTTTGTATTGGCTAAAACAAAATATATGCATCTGTCATGATCATGCCCCAAACAACTGTTTACAAAAATTATAAATCTGTATTTTCGTAATATCAGATCAGTACTTCCAGGCAGACGTAGATGATTTAACCGTCAACAAAAGCCTCGGCTAAACAATAACATACGGACCAGTAATTCCAGATTAGTATTCTTGACACTTGTCGCTGACATAATCTTATGTTTCTGTTCTTTTATTAAACGGTCTTTCATAAAGGATTATTCAGTTAACAAAAACTGGATAGGTATTAACTGTGGATGATAATTAGTTTCTGGATTTTTTGTTATTGGCAACAAATTCAGTTTCCCGAAATCAACGTCATCATCAGTATTAAGCTTGTAAGTCAGGTATAAATCTGCATCTTTTTCCGTAGTTATCATATCATCAAGCATCATTGATTTAGTAACCAATGTTGGCCCTGTACCATCAAGAATGAACAGTTCATAACGATTACTTTTATTATATACCAATAAATACCGTGCTTTTGCAAATCCTTCTATCAAACTAGGTGTTGTGCCATTCATTTGCAAAGCAACACCAACGGTTTCTGTTTGCTTTAACGTTGATATAGCAATATCAAAACAAGCCCCTTCCTTTACAATGCAAAGAGCGAGATCTAATGTATCAAGGTTATTTTCAAGAATAGGAAGAACTTCATTGGGATCCTGACCCAAGCGACATTCTTCCACATAAAATGTTGTACGCAACATCTCTATCAACTCCTGATTAGATTCTATATTTTCTGGTTTATTTTCCAAAGCCAATGAATATATTGTTTCATCTTTATATGGTGTATAAATCTTACCTATCAACTCTTTGAAATGCTGCTTTATATATTCTTCTCCATTTATGTATTCTTTGGCACGCATTGCGTAGAAATTGTAGTCTTGCTGCAGCCATTCTCGTATCTCCCTGCGGAAACGATTACGTACCGCCTGTTTCCACTCTGCTTTCTGATTAGTATTATTGCGAGCATACAATGAAAGAACAAAGAGAAAGTTTACATCATAATGAAATAAAAGTAAAGTATCACGGTCAAAAAGGCGGTTTTTAAAATGCTCTTTTCGATGACGCTTATTTTTTCTATCCGTCTGGCTTATCCCATCTGCTGAATAATCAAAATGCTCATCCATCTTTGCAGACACAAAGAAATTAGGAATTATATTATATCCTTCTGTGATATCATCACGTAATCTTATACCAGATTCTGGAACTTCACCACGGCCCCATATATCAAGATTACACTGAATGACATTACGTGCATATGTATATTGTTTATAAATAGACTCTTTGCCAAGTTCATGCCCCATTTTATAATATTTGGAATCACCAATATAATATGTAGATTTTTCCTGATTTTCTATTAAACTTTGGGATGTGAAGAGATGATCGATAACCTTGCCGTCATCTTGTTTCTTCTTCATACCATCAGGAAGGGGATTATCACCAATCAATTCATCGATGATAGCCTCGAAGACGACATAAAAGTTTTTCGCTAACAAATATTCTTTGCGTTCTGTACTCACAAATATATTTTTTGACTCGTCAAAGAATGCATAACAAAGTTGCCAAAGTTCTAAAGCCTTATCAGAGAAATACTTATATTTTATTTGCAATAATCTTCTTTTACCAAAACCATGAAGATATACATCAAACTTTGAACCAGTAATAAGCTGAAAATGGCAAGCTATATTTGCTTCAAATCCATAGGTATCATTAATATGCTTCAGTATAGAATAAAAAATAATAAGCAGTTCTTCATCAAAATTTATCTGACGCTTCTTATTGACAGGATTAAGATAAATAGGCTGTCCATTTTGAACTATAGCCGGTTGAATGGCAATAGTCCGATTCCAATTTATCTTATTCAACCCTCTATGAATATTTTTTACTACAGTAAAGATAAAACTTTGATTGTCTCGTGCCCATTGAACTAAAGACAACAGAATGTCCAGATATGTATTGCTCAATCTTCTGCCAACATTACCTACTTGTACCATTTTTTTATGATACACGATACCACTATCGTTACGTCTGTCGTTCTTATAAACGACAATCGCACGATAAATCCATACAGCAAACTTATATATAAAGTTTTGTTCTTCTGGCCTTAATGTATTATCAGTAGCTAGATTAATAATATCTTCTGGACGATATTTTCCAAATACAAGTTCTTTACCATCAACATCTTTAAGTAAGACCTTTGGTAAAATAAACACACAATCCTTCAGTAGGCTATTGTAGTAATACCCCACATAATGTATACTCACGCGTCCATCAATATCTTCCAAAGCATCGATGCCATGAATCACATCGCGTATTTCATTAATGGAATATTGATGCTCTTCAATTAAGATTCTCATAATTGATCTACTGCTTTATCTCTTCAATATGGATACCCAAATCCTCAGTATTTACAGCATCAATAAATTCTTGTACTGTATCCCGTGGGTTTTTATCAGTACCTCTGCGCCAACCATCTTTATTCACCCAAACCGATCTACCGTCTGCACATTTAATCTCATAACAATAACCAGCATATCTTTCAGATAATGACTGACGGCCTTCATCTGTTACGATAAACCAGCTTGTTGGATTACAAGAAACGAATTTGCCCCAAATACTTACAACTTCTTCTGCAGATTTTTCTGGATTTAATTTTACATACTCCTCAACTGCAGTGTATGGAATAGCATTAAAATTCTTTACTTCGATGTCATTTACTTTTATTTTTAAGCCAAATTTTGAGATATCACTATCTATTGGATCCACATTGTCTTCTATAGGTTTCAATTCCAAATTTGTCAAGAAAGAAATCACTTTCTTTTCTATTACCTTTGCATTTTCTCCTTCTGCTGTATAAAACTTGTCAAAAGATAACTTACCTCCTTCAGGGTCATTAAAAATTTTATCTGCGAATTCGTAATCCTTAAAAATGTCATTCCATATGTAAAACACAACCTTGCCAACAAAACGATCTGCAGATATGATACCTTTGCTATCTGCTTTACAAAAGAAATAGCCAAGTTTTTTATCCTCTGAACTTGTGGTTGATCCAATCTTTTCATTAATTGCGCATAGGAACTGCCACCAATCATATTTCTTTTTATCAGCTTCTATTACCCATCCTTTTTCTCCATTACTGATTGGCATATACTTCCAATCCCAGCGACGTTTGAAGGCCGAATCTATTGGAAATAGAGACTGATCACTTGTATTCATTGTAGCCCAAATATATAGGTTGCTAGGGAGAAGTAATATTTCGCCATTTAGCACTTCTTCAACAACATTACGACCATCATATAAAGCATTAATACTGTCCTTTTCCAAAATCTCCAAATTTTTGAAATACTTCTGTAAGTGTCGTTTCATGTCTGCATCAGCACTAATAGGATATTCAGAAAAGCCGGCTTCATTTCGATCAAGTAGTTGAAAAAGATCACCAAAAATTTGGGCACAATTGCCTCTGTTGATTTCTTCAATTATTAAATATTGTTTCTCTGGATCACCTACTGTTGCTTCAGAGTAGAATTTCCATGCCTTTACATAAGCCTGCAAAAATGCTTGCGGTACAAACTCGTAAATAATTTTTGACTCAGTCTGTACTTTTCCATCTTCATCTTTAACAGGTACTGCTTTTGCATCAATCACGGTCATTACATCTTTTTCTATTGTTGTGGGCTTGTATGCTCCAACAAATGTTGAATAATCAGTATCAGGATGAAATGTTGTTCTTATAACCTCTTCGCCCTTTGTGTCTTTTTTTATAATATGAGATTTACCTGTACCAGGAGCACCGTAGTAGATTACCTGTCTAGAACCATATACCGGCGTGAATTTATTAACCATCATTTTTTTAACCTTATTTATATCTTCCAGATGTAACTTATCTCTATTTTCCATATACCATAATATTTTATTTGGTTTAAAACATATTGCACGTTGACCGTCCTCTTTTGTAAAAATAGCCTGTCCCGATTTGTATGCTTCTTGAATAGGATATATTTTTACCTGAAAAGAAGTTGGGGAAGTGCTTTCGGACTCGATACGTTTATCATACATCCAATTGGGATGTATGCCTATAAACATTACGTCATGATCTTTTTCTGATCTCTTATATATTCCGATTAAATAACATTCTGCATTGTCTGCGTCAGTAATATCATGAAATTTATTAGCGATATTAAAAGTATTCAAATCAGGCATCCATTTTGTATGTTCTCTAAACTGAATGCGTTGCTCATAAGGCATATGTTTTCTACCGCCACCTTCAATTTGGCATAAATATATATAAAATGGATGATGAGAACTTTTTGAAATATTGAATGTGCACTTTATAAGAGATTCTGCTCTCAATCCATTCTCCCGACGAGATATTTCCTCAAGATTCCACAAGGTAGGGAAGGACTTGTCTATTTGATATTTGAACTCCTTGAATGTATCAAAATTAGCAAAAAAATCACCCCTTACTAATTTATAGTAAGGGTCATTTTCTTGTACCATGTCATATTGAATTCCAGCCATAATTAAAAATATAATTTATGTATCTGTTTAGCTATAGCATTTACCAATACAGGAGGAACTGCATTTCCTATTTGCCTCCATTTATCAGCAAAATTCCCGGTAAAAATATAATCCTCAGGAAATGATTGGATTCTCTGAATTTCTTGTATCCTTAGGAAACGATTTTTCCAGTGAAATGGTCCCATGTTATTAGAAAAACTTGCCTGTATAGTCCAAGAAGGTTTATCAGGCGAGAGTTTTAAAAGAAATGACCAATATCTTGATCTCCACTTAAAGATTGGCTCTGGATAACCTCTTTCCTTAGTAAAGAAGAGATAATTGTCACCAGGCGGAACTAATGGTAGAAGATCCTTATGTTTAGAACCAGCTAATCTGTCTTTATCCTCTGGTAAATCGAAGTCAATATCATTCAAGATTTGCCCACAAGTAACCCAAGGGAGGTGGTTTTCATCCGATTTTTCAGAATGCGTCTCTTCAGGAAATATAAAATCTGGCATATCTTTCTTAACACCAACACAAATAAAACGTTGTCTTATTTGTGCAACCCCATAATTTGCTGCATTAACTACACGATATTGAATCTTGTAACCTAATCGTTCACTTTCTTCTTTAAGCATTTCAAGAGCAGCTGCATGAGGTTTGAAAACAAAACCAGCTACATTTTCAAAGAAAAAAAACTTTGGATCCAATTCTTCTAAAGCCCTGAAATAATTGCTAACTGTTAAAAAACCATTTTCGTCTTCAATTCCTCGTTTCTTATCTGTTCGATAAAAACGAGATTTTGAAAAAGGAGGACAGGGAGGACCACCTACAAGTCCATCAATTGGACCATATTTTTCTTTGATAATCTTAAAATCAACATCTGCTATATTTGCACATTTCACTTCGGTCTCTGGATAATTCTGTTTAAAACTATCACAAGCTACCTGCCAATTGTCATTAGCGAATATAGTATTAAAACCAGCTTGATGAAAGCCACAATCTATTCCACCAACACCAGAAAATATACTAACTATCTTATTCATAATCCTGTTTTTAATAAATCAATAAATGCCTTACCCAGCAATGAAGGAACAGCATTACCTATTTGTTTTTGAATTGTTCTACGATTTCCAACAAACTGGTAATCCATTGGAAATGTTTGAATTGAAGCAACTTCATTCACGCGTAATCGTCGGTTGTTCCAATGAAAAGGTCCAACCCATGGTCCAGGTTGTGCTGCTATAGTCCACGAGGGAAGTAATGGATGTAGCTTCAACAAAAAATTCCAAAACCGCTTATTCGCAACAAACTTTGGATTAGGATAACCATCTCTTGCAGATAATGCAATATAATTATGACCAGGGGGGATTTCCTTTAACTCTAAATCATATGTTTTACCTGTAGTCAATTCTTCAGCCTCAGATAATTCATCAACGTCAAATCGACCAATCCAATCTAAAACGTTTACTTTCTGCGTTTCTTCAGGAGATAATTTCACAAGTTCTCCTGTTATGTGTCGTTGTGAGGCTACAAATATTACGCGTTTACGCTTCTGAGGTATACCAAATTCTGTAGCATTAGCTAGAATTCTTTTAAATTCATACCCCATACGAGTTATCTCTTCTTCAATATAATCAACAACTATACGATTCGTTGGATGAAGAATACTTTCTACATTTTCTAATAAAAAACCATCAGGACGTATTTCATTAATAACACGTAAATATTCTGATATCATATTTCGTTCATCATCAACACCTTTCCTTTTATCATTAGTAATCCAATAACCAGCTTTGGAAAAAGGTTGACACGGAGGTCCACCAACAATGATTAGTTTCTCAGGATTATTTTTTCTAATTATCGAATTATAATCAATACCTTTAACATTTCTAATATCATCACATTTATGTGAGGTATGTGCAAAGAACGGATTGGCAGAAATTGTTTTTATAGCTGCAGGTTCGAAATCGAGAGTACTAATAACCTTAACACCTGCTAATTGTGTTCCAATATCAAGACCACCACATCCTGAAAAGAATGATAAAGCGTGTATTTTAGAATTTATAACCTCATTATACATATCCATGCAGCGATAATTCCTGTCCACAAAAGGTAACAGAATACCTTCTTCAGTTTTATCATATTTATCAAAAGAAGATAAAAACTCTGAATACTGATGATCGCAAATATGTGATAGAGATTTATACTTTAGTAGATACTTCATCTTCAATTAAATCCTTTAATTCTACACCTAATAATTTAGATATAATAACAAATTGAGTCATAGAAGGCTGAACCTTATTAGTCGTCCATCGGGATACGGTAATCTCTGTAACTCCCATTTGTTCCGCTAACCATCTATTTGTTAAACAGCGTTCTGCTAATATTACTCTAATACGATTTGGATAAATAATATCTTTTTCCATAAATTATATATTGCAATTTGAGTACAAATTTAATCATAAAATGCAATGTTGCAAAAGAAAATCGAGTGTTGATTACAGTTGTTAATCTTAAACAAGCACCATTAATCTGATAATAACAATCTAAGATTTACACTGTTGAAAAGGTTTATGGTGGCTCGTCAGAAAACGAAAACAAGCAGGCCGCCCCGATGATGCAGGCTAAAGCTTGCACTGACGGAACGTCCTATATCCCTGAATACTCGTCTTAAAATACAGGCAAGCTGTTCCGACTGTTCGTATTTCATGCGATGCCGGAACAACTTACCTTATGCTACGGAAACTTACCGGCTGACCTGCTTCGTATCCCGATACCAGGCAAGTTTCAGCCGATAGGTTCATACAATCATGCAGATAAATCAGGGCAGTTGCCAAAGACAGAGCCTTTAAGGTCGCGCTACTCTTCACTTCAAAGGCTCTGACATTGGCAACCGGTTACCGGTGGTTTGTCTGAAAACGGATATTATGCTCTTCAGAAATCTTTGAATACTGAATATCAGGAAATCATTGGAGCATCATAGCCGGAACCGTTTCTTATGTGCAAAGGTACTGCGGACTGGAGAAACGCCAAGTGACGCTTGCGCTTTCAGTCGGAGGACTTGACGGCAGCCTTCCGCAAATTTTCTCATACCTCAAAAATTTGGGTATTCCGTCTGCATTCTCTGACTTCACACTTCTCTTTTTCTCCCTTTGGTCCGCAGTCACAAATGCACATAAAACGGTTTTTCCCGGCCATGAAGCTCAATGAGCTTTACCAAAGGGAAAGAACTGGAACTTCAAAATTCAAGTGTTATGCGAACAAAAAGAATGGGTATCAAACAATCTTTTAATTTTTTACTGATATGTGCAGATTGATGACAACACAACTGGCGGAAACTCTGGAGGGTTATCCGCTCTATTCCCAGGACGGCAAGGGAAAAGAGGCTGTTTGCCGTGCGGTTTTTGCCCTTGGTTCTGTAAGGTGGTTTATCCTTGAAGGAAACAGGGAGGATGACGATGTGATTCTATTCGGTATCGTAGTCGGACTCATGGAGGATGAATACGGGTATATTTCCCTCAATGAGCTTTCGGATGTGGAGCTTGACCTGAGTGCTCAAGGGCTTGGCAAGCTTCAGGTAAGACAGCAGCAGGACTTTAAACCGGTTCCGCTGAAACAGATTCAGGACAGCAGGCTTCAGGAATTTCTTGCAAGGTTTGAATAGGCTGTAAGTAAACAGAAGTGGCCGGTCCTATCCGTCACGGACAAGACCGGCTGCTTATTATAGCAGGTAAATGAAAACAAAACTATAATTATATGGTAAATGGAAAATTGTCGTAATATTTTTAATATCTCTGTCCGGCATGGGTGGAGCGTTTCTATGGAAAATATGGATGGAATCCGGTTTCTCAATTTCAGGAGGAAGACTTCGAGCGGTGTACCGTTCTGTTTTACCATTGAAGCCGGTGACGGTACAGCTGGCTGCATAGCAAAAGAAATATTCTCTTTCGTCAGTGCCGCTGTTCCTGAACAATGTGCAAGGGAATGGATGATTCAGTCAGGAGCAATGGAGCCGTCCGAGTTCCTTCAGGCCGTATCCGACATGGAGGATGTCAGGCTAAGGGCAAGGCTGCTGGCTCTTGAACTTGCTGCTATGAATGCCAAATATAATGTTCTGGATACCATTCCATGGGACAGACTGAACTAACGGTGTTGCTTACGCTTGCGGCCACGTTTGGGCAGGCCGGTTTCCTTGTAGGCTATCAGGTCAGTTCCTCTGAACACCCTTTTTGCCTTATCAGGTATCTTCAGGAAAGCCAGCGGCTTTTCCAGATAACGGATATAGGCATAGATGGTGCAGCGGTGAACACCCAGGTAGCGTGCTGCCTCCTTTACTGAATATGTCTTTTCCGGAACAACTTTCATTATTTCTCATGCTGGTTAATCTTTTCGTTTATTGGATGTCGTAAAGGTAAACAGTTGATTATTAGCTGTCAATACGTCAAATATGGGATTATTCCGGAGATTGTGGGATTTGTATGGATTATGTGTTACCTGTCATATTCAATACAGTAGGTTTGGCGGTTGATAGCGAATCTTTTTTATGAAAATCAGGAAGGCATATATTTGATGGTTGACAGCGTTGACAGCAAATCCAATGAAAATCCGCTATAAAGTCTATCTGGGAAGTTCCTGTAATACAGTATATTATATTCTTTCTGATTTTTCTTATAAAGAATAGAGTATTATAATGTGTCAACGTTTGGCTATGAATTTTTAGCGGACAGAAAATTGTGGCTACACTTGTCAACGTTTGTCAACGCATGATTTCTATATGAAGTATCTGATACACTGGCAGATACTCTCTGTCAACACTGTCACCCTTGAAACGTGTGCATTTTATTATCTGAAAACATCTGATGCGAAAGGGATACATGGTTATCCTAATGTACCATTACAGCCACAGGTTTGTTCAGCATGCCTCTGCAGATATTTTTTTGCAAAGGTATCTCCGGCATTGCAAACGTCAAACACAGGGCTGAAAATCTTCCTCAAACGGAGTTGAGCGTATTTTCAGCTTCCCTTGAAGTTTGCCTTATTGAATGCCTGCGCTTCTGAGAACTGCAAAAAATATCCTTCGGGCAAGCTGAAAAACTTGCTGACAGAAGGGAAAAAAATCAGAACGTATGGTACAGATGGACGAAAGCATCAGAAAGCAGTTGGAAAAGCCGCAGACATGGTTCTGCAAGTATTTTCCCAAACGTATTCAGAATGTGGGCGAGAAGGAAATCGCTGACAGACAGATGGTTTATGACTTCAAGGACGGAAGGTCTCATGAAGCGGTGGCGCAGATGACGGCAGCAAGAATGATTGAGGAACACGGCAGCAGATGCTCAAAGTTGGTATTCATTCCGGTTCCGGCATCATCAGTAAGAAAGAATGAAATCCGGTATATGGACTTCTGCAAAAGGGTATGTGAACTCACCGGAGCAATAAACGGATATGACCATGTAAGGGTATGCGGAGAAAGGCTCGCAGTTCATGAAAATCGAAAGGCTGAAAAGGAAATCAGAAAGGTGAGCGTCATAGAGTTTGATGAAGAGTGGTTCAAAGAGAAAGATGTCATTGTTTTTGACGATGTAATCACACGCGGATTAAGTTTCGGTATATATGCGAATCAGCTGGAGAGTTTCGGAGCGAATGTCATTGAAGGCATCTTCCTTGCAAGAACCCATTATAAAGTATAGAACTATGAACGGAATATTATCAGAAAAATCAAAGTCACTGGCTTTCACGGGACACAGAACTGTTCCCGTAGAAAGGCAGAATGAAATAAGGGCACGGCTTATTGAAGCCGTGTCGTTTGCATGCAAATCAGGAATTACCTGCTTCTATTCAGGCATGGCCATGGGATTCGACCTGATGGCCGCTGAAACTGTATTGTCACTGAAGGGAAGGTATCCGGATATACGGCTCATTGCAGTTGTTCCCTTCAGAAGACAGAGCTGCCGGTGGCCATCCATGGAAAAGGAACATTATCAGAAAATAATTTCCCAGGCTGACCAAGTTATCATATTGAGTGAACACTATTTCAAAGGATGTCTTCTAAGGCGCAATGACTTCATGCTGGAGCATTCATGTGGCGTGATAGCATTTTATGACGGCAAACCTTATGGTGGAACATTCTACACCTGCAGGGAGGCAGGAAAGAGAGGTATGGACATAGTAAATCTGTACTGAAAACCAGTCCGGATTATAGTGAAAATGTTGTACAAAACAGATATGTAATTTTCTTGCATATCCAATTTATAATGCTTATATTTAGATAGTTAAACGAGTTATAAGGGGTAGTTTTATGAATAACATCTACAACCGGTACATTTGGCTGCTGCATACAGTCTACCAGAAAAGAAAGGTCACTTTTGAAAGGCTTTGTGATATTTGGAAGCACCATTTCCTGTACAATGGGAAGCCGCTGAGTCTGCGCACATTCCATCATCACCGGAAAATGATTGAGGAGAATTTTGATATAGTCATTGCGTGCAACAGAAAGGACTATACATACTATATCCAGAATCTGGATGAAATACTCGGTGACAGCTGCCGCAACTGGCTGTTCAACAGCCGTATCATTGATGTGTCCCTGAAAAGCAGTCCGTGTCTGTTCCATCGTGTCGTACTGCCTGACATGTCAGGTGGTATTGAATACCTGCCGGATATATCGGAGTGTATAAGCGATGGGCATGAGCTGTACATATTCTACACGAATGACAAGGGCAATGAAGTGGAAGGCCGTTTCCGACCGGAAGGTTTGAAGCTGTTCCATAACCGCTGGTATCTGCTCGGATACAGGAACGGATCAGAGTTCTGTGCTGTTCCTCTTGATGCACTGACAAGAATCTATCTCAGCGGAAACAGGTTTCAGACTGACTGCAGATTTTCGCTGGCGACTCGTCTTTCAGACTCCATTGGTGTTGTGGCTCCGACCGGACAGCAGCCGGAAGAGGTTACACTAAGGGCTTATGGTCCATTGGCTGATTATCTGAGAAAACATCCTTTCCACCATTCGCAGGTGGAAAGAAATGATGTGGGGAGTTTCACTTCATTTGATTACACACTTCTCGTGACAGATGAACTGGTTGATGAAATACTTGCTCTTGGTGACAAGGTGGAGATTGCTTATCCGGAAAAGCTGAGAATGAAGCTGCTTCAGAAAATAAACAGAATAAGAAACAGGTATAATTGTCTGTAAGACTATCACCCTCTAAAATAATTATGCAATAATAATCACATATTCTCCCTTTTGATATTCTTTAGTTCCATAATTTTTCAATGCTACTCTAAATTTATTTCCATTCTTTGTTATATTCAATACCATAGGAATAAAATCATTCAATGGATCAAAAACCACCAAATTATTTATACAAAGATTCTCAATAGGAATACATTTACAAATATAACTGAATTTAGTACCTGCTACTTCCAGTTCTAAAGGTTGATTACAATTAGGACAAACATATCGTAGTTGTCGTACTTGATAACTCGGATAATCTTTTTTACAATAATTGCAATGATATTTTTTTATATTCATAAGTGTTAGTTTTATAATATTTACACACAAATATATATTTAATTCTAAATAAGAAATTCAGGTAATAGAATAACTTCTTTTTCTGGAGTAATTTTAATAGATATAACCTGGCTGTCAGTTAGAGTACAGGACAACAAATCAGTTTCTCCAGAACCCAACAGCAATGACTTTTCATTCAATTCTTTTTTGCTATTTTTCTCCCGATCATATATCATAAACATCCCTCTTTGAAATATTTCAGAACTATTCTTGTTATTTGTTAGGTTTAAGCCTTTCTCGTCAAGCCTTACAGACCAGTCAGAACCATGATCTCTGAAGGTATATGTAGTACCATAGCTTACCGTTTCTTTTCCTATCAGTCTACCAACAAGAATATCTACATTCGTATAAGGATTGCGTTTATAAATCGGTTCATCGGTTTTTGAGTCACTTTCCGTTCTCAACCGGCATGCATTAATCATGCCTTTCAGTAATTTGTCCTTAACCAGCGGAAAGGTAGAAACTGATGATTTGCTTTCCATCCAGTATCCGTGTTTCCTCGCATATCCGTTGATACATTTCTTACCGTCACAATCCTTATCAGGATTTTTACCAGTACCACATTCGTATATCTGCTTTTTGCCTTTTATTCTCTCGCCGCATTCCGTTGCTTCAAAACCGTAATACAGGTACTCAAAATGAAGCAGCAAATAATATTCAAAACTACGGCTTGAAAAAGCAATGTTTACCTTTTTGCCATCTATTATCTTATTGGCTTCGGCCATAGCTTCCTCATGTTTAGGATGTTCGTCCTTATCATATACTGCCCAGGATTCATCCACTCCTTCAGACATGATTTTTCTTGCATACAACACCCATTTTAATGGTGGAATACCGGTTATAACTTCATCTTCAGCAACATCTTTCTGTCCACCGGACTTGACTTTACGTTTCTTCCCTTTGTAGCTTCCTCTGGAAGAATCCGCTTCAGCATCTTCAACCGGTATATTAGGCTGAGGAATTGTACGTACATCAAAATCCTTGCTATCACCATAAAACTGGTCACACAAGTCTGTAAAGAATAATGGTTCGGTCTTATCGCCTTCACACACTATTCTTATGACATACTTACTATGACGTTTATTTTCACTCGCTCTTGCCATAGTCTACAAACAGTTTCTCCAGTGGTTTTAATGAAGGAACACCTCCAAACTTATTGTTCAAATACCATTTGGCGAACAATGTATCCTCTCTTACGTCATCAAAATCGGAAAGAGAGAATATCTCTGATACTCCCTGCTCATTCTTTTCTGTAAACCATACCTGGTCTTTACGGATAGTATTCTGGTCAAGCAGATTCACATCATGGGTTGTAAAGATCAATTGGGCATTATTCCTGTTTATTCTCTCATTTCTGAAGATGTCCACAATGAGCTGTGTTATGTAGGAATGTAGCCCGGAATCCATTTCATCTATAAAAAACGGACTTCCATTCTGCAGTGCCTGTAATATATAACAGCCTATAAGGAAAAGTGATCTTGTACCAAAAGATTCTTCTTTTAAAGGCAAATCTGCTGTTCTGCCCAAATCCTCACCATCATTATATAGACCATGCTGGCTTGTAACTTCAACACCGTCACTGCGCTTCTCCAGTTGGAAACCGGCCATACCGGTATCCGCAAATGCCAGAAATTCAGCAAGCAGTTTCTTGTTTTCAGGACGTGAATAAAGCCATCTGACCATTTCCTTATCTTCACCCAACATGGTATCTTCATGATAACCGTTGGAAACAATCATATCTGCCAGATATTTTGCGGCATTTGTTATCGGTTCGCATGGTGTATCCTTCAGGAACTTGGAAATCAGTAACTGGTTCTTGAACACATTGAAAGGCTTTGAAGAAGAAAGGCTTGATCCGAATTTAATAGTATCTGATTCTTTATCTTCTGAAAGCAAAGTGCGTTCATAAAGTTGTGTCTGTTTACCGTTTGGATAATAAATCAGCGACTCTGACTCTATCTGCAATCTGGTAAAACTGACTTCATATTTATATCTGATCTTCTGAGTTATAAACTCCATTGAAAAACCTATCGGTGCATCAGCCGTAGTATTGTCAAATTTGAACGGCTGATACAATGGAATATCATCACCAACCCTGTTGTCAAGATTGTGGACCCATCGTCTGAACCTGTATAAAAACTTTATGATATTAGTCTTACCTGAAGCATTTGCTCCATAAATCAAAGAGATTTTCAAAGCCTTCTTTAATCCTTCTGCATTGGTCTCAACTTCACATATATTATCAACCTTAGCCTTTGAAGAGGTAGGCTCTGTCGTAAAGGAACATACATCCTTAAATGAACGGTAATTCTTAATTTCTAAATTTAATATCATATTCTTGCATCTTTTCCACAAAAATAGCCTTTTAAATTTTCTATTCAAAGTTTTTTCTTCATTTTTTGCACTTTTTCTTCGCAATTTCAGTTTTAAATTCTTGTCCATGAATTTCATTGAGTCTTTTAAGATGAGTTTTATTCAAAAGGCAGTTCATTCTGTTTGAGCTGTTGCAGGTTTATGACATTGCTTTCCGCTGGAATTTCCTCCTGGTTCTCTGCTACTACCTCCGTTTCAAGATCCAGTCCGAAAGTCTCTTTCAGCTGGAGATAATCAAAGCATAATGCCTTTGGTCGGTTTACCTTTACCTTCTTAACCTGCTCTCCATTCACAATGTCGATGGTATAGTCAGGAAGTCCGCTTGGCAGAAGTATGGTGAATCTGTCCTGTTTCAGGCCCAGATATGAAGCATGGGATTTCAGGTACGACATGATGGTGGACCAGTTCGAGCGGTTGGAGGTGGAACCTGCATTCCGGCTGTTGAACAGTGATGCTACGGCTGCTGTGTTCAGATAGAGAATCGGACGTGCCTCCTTAAATTCTAGACCTTCCTTGACAGACAACGGACGGAAGGATTTCATATACCTTATACGGTAATGTGCCTTCTCAATACATTTCCCTGAAGTCTGGAATCCCTGAAGCATACTCCAGAAGTCCGCTATTTCCGAACTTTCCTGAGCCAGTTCATTCTGATTGCGTATTCCCCTGACGGCCGTATCAAACAATTCTGCATAGCTGAAAGGCACGTCAATTACTGTCTCCAGTGTTCTGAAGGTGGCCAATGGAATAACCCAGTTTCCGAATACACGGTCATGGATGGTTTCATTCTCCAGTTTCGCAGCCAGCTCACGCTTGGTAATGGAATATATTTCCGGAAAGTTCTTCTCAAACAGTTCCCGGTGTCCCAGTATCTCCAGGGTGAGGTGGGTAAGTCCCATGTTGCAGACTGATACAAGGTCTTCATAGGCTCTTTTCTCGTTCTGGTTGAATGATGTCTTTGAAAAGGCAAGGAAGATGACACGGGTATAGAGTGCCATATCCTGTGTCGGCTTATCCTGGCCGCAAAGGGCTACACCTGTTGTGACAATGGTCTGTGCTGCCATACCGTCTGTATTCGTATTCTTTTTGGTCTGGCCACCACCGCCCCAGAGTCCTTTCAGATAGGCTATCTTGCGTATGTCGAGGTCGTTCTTGTATTCATCAAGCACGGCAAGGGTATTGACGGCCTGTGATACACGGTCGTTCATGGCCGGTACAGAGGTTACTCCAAGGTTGGGCGGATCTACTCCGTGCAGGAAAAAGGACTGGAGGGAAGTAGCCAGGGTTGTCTTACCGGTTCCTTTCTCACCGAAAAGGTTCAGGATGGGAAAGTGGCGGGTACGTCTGAATATGATGTCACGGAAGAGGGTGGCAAGAAGGTAACAGAAGGCTACGCTTGCATTCTCACCGAACACTTCCATTAGTCTGCCTACATAGTCATGCAGCTTTATCCCGTTACGGTTCTCATGTACCATGAGTCTTTCAAACTGGAATATCTCCGGATTGTTGAGATAGATTTTTGAAGTGGCCGGTATATAGAAGGCCTTGCCGTTGATTCCACGGACAATACCCAAATCATCAACGGCATTGAATGTGCCTGCAAAAAATATTCCGTTACCGAAAGCGAAGAATCCTTCAGCCGCATTCCAGCCGAGCTTTCTGATACGTTCTGCCGTATCGGTCTTTGAATACAGGTATTCCTTTACACGGTTGAGTTTGTCTATCTTGGACAGCCATACATAGTTGCCCAGTGAGCCGACCTTCTGCTGAAAATTGCTCAGCGAGCAGAGTTCTGACTCCTTCAGTTCTATGACCCTGCATACATTGTACATATTCCTCATACGGAAGATTCTGGTTCCGTTTATCTCATCCTCGATATGGAACAGTGGCTCCATGATGAAGTTGGAGATTCTTGACGGTTCATCATCATCTTCACCGATGGAGTAGTAACAGTTTTCCCTGACGAACAGACCGAACTGGCGCAGCAGTTCAGCTTCACGCTGCATCTCGTTCATGGCTGCAGGTTTGTCGTTCCTTCTCCTGGCTTCCCCGCGTGCCTGGGTAACGGCATCACGCCATAGCTTTACCTTGCCGTGCAGTCTGGAGAGCTGTTCTATGCACTGGTCATACACAAGCTGGTCTTTTATATAGCGCAACAGGTCTGCTATTTCCGCAACACACTTTCTTTCCTCTACCATGGAACCGGCTACCAGAAAACGTTTCTGTGCCAACCAGATAATGAAATGCTTTTCCGGCAGTGAGGTATAATCCTCCCTGCTGCGGATATAGCTGTCGGCATCATTCTTGGCATATTGTACTTCTCCTTCTGCCTCGGATGGTATTTCTGCAAAAGGAAGTTCCCTGACTGTTACATGGAATCCTTTTCTTATGGCTGCAGCCCCGTTGGTCATCACCGCCTCAAATCCCGGTCCGTATGGCTTGCCTTCCGCAATATCTGAATCAGGAATGAAACAGAGTGAGGATACATATTTTTTCAGCTGTTCAAACTGGCTGTCACTCCAGGCTGTTCCAAGTGACGCTACCGTATTGTCGTATCCAATTGACTGCATTCTCAGGACATCAGGAGCACCTTCCACAATGATATAATAGTCGGCATCACGCAGTCTGGCGGCACGGTCAATGCCGAATACTGTTTCTCCCTTGGAGTAAATCATGCTTGTTGCCGAGTTGATATACTTGGAAGCTTTCCTGTTGTCTCCGATGTATCTGGCTGTATAGGCAATGATGCGTCCCCATCTGTTTCTCACGGGAATCATGATACGCTGTCGGAACATGGCGTATGTGTTTCCGTCCTCACCACGCTTGAACATGCCGAGTTCGTACAGCAGTTCTTCATTCAGAGCCTTGCTTTTACAGAAATCCATAAAGGCCTGGCCATCCTTCGGTGCATAGCCTATTCCGGCAAAGGCACAGAACTCCTCATGCCACCGGCCGTATGCGTAGGCCCTGGCATCAAGGCTCTCTTCCTTGTCTGTTGCTCTTAAATTTTGGAGGAAGAAGGTCTGTACTGTATCGAGAACTGTCAGAAGTGATTCCCGGTGCCTGGCTTCGGCCATCTGTTCCTCACTGCGCTCTTCACTGATGTATTCTACCGGAATATTATGCTTCCTGGCAATAAATTCCACGGCGGCACTGAAGGAAAGGTTTTCCTTTTCCATTATAAATGTAATGGAATCACCGCCACGGTTACAACTGAAACAGTGGAAGAGATTCCTGCCGGGAGTGACGGCAAAGGAACCGGTCTTCTCAGTATGATAAGGACAAAGTCCCATCAGTGTTGAACCTTTTCTGGACAGTCTGACATATGGACTGAGTACGTCTTCTATGGCAAGTTCCCTCACTTTCTGTATGGTTGTTTCGCTTATCATATCGTCCTCAGTAAGTTCCAACAATCTATTATTGACTGGCCGGAGTATTTCGGACGGCTGATATTATTAGGATTGAGCGGTTGGATATATCCGTTATCTCTGTATTTTTTGAGTGTCTTGTTGCTGATACCGAGTTCAGCACAGGTGCGCTTGACTGAATAGACACCGTTTGGATCGCACGCTGGTCTGATTTCTTTCATTATTATAAAATCATTATGAATGTGCGATACAAATACCTGTCCGACTTTATTTTAAACTATAAGCTGGCGAACAAAGGTTACTGACGCACATTCCTGTACCTACTATAATTGTTTTCTTTATATTTCATAGAGTATCACGGCTAAATTAAACATATATAGTTTACATTATTAAAATATTAGCCATAATATGTTTATTATTTGCCTTTTTTGACTGGTCTTTCTGCCTGTTTCGGCTGACTTTCATCAAAATAGTCCTGGGTGGTACGCTGCAGAAGCCTGAGGTCTGCCGTGCGGTATTCCACCTTACCCGGTCTTTTATAGGAAACCACCTTTCCCTGACGTTTCCACCTTTCTACATTCCTGCGGCCAAACAGCTCGTATGCCTTCCTCTGGCTGATGAATTCAGGATCATCCTTGTCGGCTTTCAATTGCCTGACAATTCTGGAGGAGAGGTCATTCAGGAATGTTTCGTATGGTATAAGATGGTCCAGAAACTGTAATATCTTCATATAAACCTGATTTGGTTTCTATACTGTTCGTTTGACCGTGATGGTTTGGTTTTCCCTGTCAGTCCTGGTCTTGAACTGACGGTTGTAGATGGCACCAAGCTCTGAGGCCTGTGTACGGACGCTTTTCAAACGAGAAATGGGGAATGAAACGGATTCACCTACTTCAAGGGCAACAAGTGCCGGACGGATTTTTTCTAAGTTTTCAGACATAATTGTTGGATGTTTAATATTTAATGTTTAACTTTGTATTCACCAAATGAATAGGTTACACTACAAAGTAACATAAAATGGTTTATATAACCAAATATTTGTTTGATGATTTATTGTTTAAGATATATTTATTGAAGGAATCGCATGGATAATGACATAAAACACGTGCATGTAGGTCAGGCTATCGACAAAAGACGCAACGAGCTTGGATTGAGCAAATCTGAGCTTGGACGTAAAATCGGTGTACCACAGCAGCACATAAACCGAATATTAGAGAGGGAAACAATGGAGACAAGCAGGCTTATTAAAGTCAGCGAAGCATTGGACTTCAATTTCTTTTCCCTTTTCTGTCCGAAACAGCATCATATCTCGGCACACCTTGCTGCTGTTGCATTAGACGGAAATGCAAATAATCTGATAGGTGATGCAGAACTGGCTGTGCAGTTATCCAGCGAAAAGAAAGAAACAGAGAACCTGAGGGAAACAATCAAACTTCTGAAGGAACAGATAGAGAGCCTGAACTCACAGATTTTACGTCTTGATTCAAACCTGAAGGATAAGGATATAATTATTGAACTATTAAAAGAAAGGAGAAAAGACATGTAGTTTTAAAAGAATGGTAATGGCCATTTGCATGTAGTAGAATAAGACTTTACCATTAACGGTGTTCACCATTTATAAAAATAATATAGTTGCCATAGCTTGATTCTTAGAAGAGAAAGTTTTGATACTAACAGATTGTTTTCTAATTGTTTACTCTCTATCTGTAAATAAAAGAAAATCAATGCAGTATTAAAGAGGCTCAAGCTGCAGTAGAGGAAAATCTCTAAGAAATCAGCTTCTTTAATTTATATAGACAAGACAAGCGTTTTCCATTTGTTTTCCCCAAGCATTTAGATAACTGATTGTCAATATAATATTAAAGTGGCGCAGGCTGCTGTGGAAGATATGAAGTAAATTGAATATTTTCTGAATATAAAGGTGGGAGGTGCTTGGAATAAGTACCTCCTACTCTATTTTTATGGCATTTTATTTTTTCAATAAAAACATAGTTTATACATTTGCCTGCAAGACAAAATCTATATTCATATGAAAAACAAATGCCTCTTAGTATTACTGTTAGCTTTGGGATATTGCCATGTACAAGCACAAAAAAGTCAAAAGGATCCTTTGTCCGAAGCACTCGTCCGGTTGAATCAAAAAGTGGATTCCGAATTGATTCCCGGAATAAAAAGGTTTCCCTTGATTGGAATTTCCACAGATATAAGTCCGAAACGGACAGCCGTAAACACGGCATATGTACAGTCAGTCATTCTCTCTGGAGGAATTCCTTACATGATACCTGTAACGGATAATGTAGAAATACTGCGTCAAATTGTATCCCAGCTGGACGGAATTGTCTTTACAGGTGGAGAAGACATCCAACCGATGTATTATGGCGACCTTCCTTATGAAAAACTGGAAGAAGTAAGCCCTGCCCGGGATACCTTCGACTTGATGGTGCTGAAAATGGCCGCAGATCGGAATATTCCCATATTAGGAATTTGCAGGGGACTACAATTAATGAATGTAGCTTTCGGTGGAACTTTATATCAAGATCTGCCCACGCAACATCCTTCAAGTGTCAACCATCGCCAAAAAGAATCCGGCACTACCCCCACCCATCCGATATCCATCATAAAGGAAAGCAAGTTGGCAGAAATTACAGGACAAGAAGTGCTGCAAGTCAATACATTCCATCATCAGGCTATCCGGAAATTGGCACCGGGATTCAAAATCACGGCTTGGGCACCCGACAGTATAGCGGAAGCTATAGAAGCTTATCCCATACGACAAATGATAGGTGTACAATTTCATCCGGAAATATTTACAGCTGCCGGAGATACCACCATGCATAAATTATTTAAATTCCTAGTGAACAAGGCTGACACATTCAACCTAGCTAAAAAAATTCACAGCCGCATTCTATCCATTGACACTCATACAGACACTCCTCTTTGGTTTAAAAACGGTTACAGTGTAGGCCTGAGAAAAGACAACATGGTCAGCATCCCCAAAATGGAGGAAGGCAAATTGGACGCACAGTTCCTAGCCGCATTTATATGGCAGGGGAAACGAGATGACGTATCTTCACAAAAAGCCGTAGAAAGCACCACCCGATTAATTCAATCCATTTATGACGAAGTAGAGCAATACAAAGATTTTTGTGGCATCGCCCTTACGGAAGAAGACTTGATACGCCTGAAGCGTGAAGGTAAAAAAGCTTTTTTTATAGGTATCGAGAATGGTTACGCCATAGGCAAAGACCTAAAGAATATAGCAAAATACAAACAGATGGGAGTCAATTATATTACTCTCTGCCATTCTTATGACAATGATATCTGCCATTCATCCACTCACACGGAAGATGCGACCGAAGGACTGACCCGGTTCGGACGTGAGGTGGTGAAGGAAATGAACCGGTTAGGTATTATGATAGACATATCACATGCCAGTGAAGGTACTTTCTGGGATGTGATAAAATATAGTACACAACCTATCATCGCCTCTCATTCCTCGTCCAAGGCTTTATGCGACCATGACCGTAATCTAACAGACGAACAACTCCGTGCCCTAGCGAAAAATGGCGGAGTGGCACAGTTATGTCTCCTCGATGCCTATATCAATAAAAAAACAAAAGCCGCATCCGTTTGTGATGCAGTCGAACATTTGGACCACATGATTAAAGTAGCCGGCATAGACCATGTAGGAATAGGTACAGACTTTGATGGTGGTGGTGGTCTGCAAGGATGTAAAGGAGATAATGACTTAATTAATCTGACCATAAAAATGATTGAAAAAGGATATACAGAAGAAGACTTAAGGAAGATTTGGGGAGGTAATCTCTTGAGAGTAATGAAGCAAGTACAGGAAGCACCACTTCTTTCTTCAAAAAAACGCAGATAATACCCAAACAAGGATAATTAAAAATATATAGAAATATCCTATTATCATTTTTCGGAAATTATCAAGGCTGTCTCACCAATGGACAGCCTCTTTTTGTAACTTACAGTTTAATAGTAAAAGAAATAAGACAGACCTTATTCCCCTCTCCTCACCATAGGAATTTTCCTATTACAAATAGGGAAACTCTCCTTTACAAATAGGAATATTCCGTTTATTGTATCATTCCCTCCACTTATC